>OKWJ01000643.1_pt1 | contig 38018 bp, 28 predicted proteins | sample 1607121 | NCBI WGS metagenome assembly OKWJ01 (sample SAMN04414080, study PRJEB24778) | human gut metagenome | material: faecal | host: Homo sapiens | reverse complement strand
ACACATTTCGTTGGTGTTAATAAGAAAAGCTACGTCATTTTTCATCTGAAGAAATAAAGCATTGTCTAAGGTAATAATTTCTAAATCGTCTGGATTCTCGTAATGAGACATATTTAGAGCATTGTATAAACTCAATAATTCTTTTTTCTCATTAAATATTCGGCAAAATACGCTGTCTTTGTAAGTGCGTACGCCGGGGCTGTGTAAATTGTAGGAATGTTTTTTTGATGACTGTAAATTTCTCTCGATATTCTTTTGCATGTTCTCCATCCTATTGTCTCCCTCCACTGGCAGACAGGAGAAGTATCATCATGGTTGGTATTATATAACACGTGTAAATGTGTGTCAAGAGTTTTTAACTATTTGACGAAATTATTATAAAAATCCCTCCCTGCTGGTTTGCCCGGCAAGGAGGGGTCACATCATGTTAAGTGCAAAATTTTATATAGCTAGATTCGGTTATTCCACTTTTTCCAAACCTTTATGGAGAGGACAGTGGAAGAAGTGGCATCAAGGACTTTCTGGTACTTTGTTGTCCAGTGTTTTTTTGAGGAGACAATTTCATAATAGGTTGGAATTTTGTACGTTTTCTTTTTCCATTTTTTCTTGCTATATTGGTATTTGGTTGCTTTGGTTGTGACTTTTTTCCAAGAGTACATAAGTCCGCTGGAAGTTTTCTTTTTTGTTACTTTTTTCATTTTGCCGGAGACTTTGAGTGTTTCATAGCAAAGTTTCTTTTTCTTGGCAAAAGAGGCGGCTTTGGCAGAAGGGTATGTGTGAATTACTTTTACTTTTTTATATGCTTTAGCATTACCCTTCAATGATGTTGAGCGGCCGCAGACATAAAGGTGTTCAACGGATGTGCTGCCGGGGAAATAAAAGGCGGTCAGTGCACTGTTGACAAACATTTTTTTGACTGTCCGGGTGCCAAATGGACAGATGCCGGTGGTGGATTCATCCTCCGTTATTTCGTAGAAATCTACGTTAAAGATTGAAACGGATGAAAGGGGTGAAACACCGCTGAATGCATTTGGTCCAATTCGCATATTATTTAACTCTAAATTCTGCAAACGCTCACAGTCTGCAAAAGCATATTGATGAATGTTTAACTTTTCTGTGTGGTTAAAGTAAATTTTTTCGAGGGAAGAACAGCCGGCAAAGGCGTGGTTTCCGATTGTTGTAACGGTTTTTGGTAAAACCAGATACCGCATGGAGTTTGCATATAACAACACTTCATTTTCGCTTACAACACAGGTGTTTTCTTTCATCTCACCAACAGCTGTGATTGTGTAACCGTCAATTTTTTCAGGAATCGATACCGTATCGTTGATTGTGTTAATCCGGCGGAGTGTTGCCTCCTTTTTGCTCTCGTTTGTAACCTGATACGAGTAGATACCGGATACTTTCCAGTTTTCATTCGTGCTGATTGTGATATTTTTTTCGCCGCCCGGGGTAGATATTCCAACAGCATCCGGTACAACTAAGAAATCAATGTTCTTTACTGCTTTTGCACTGCCAGACGGTGCATAGATACCGGAAAATGTAAGCCCCATAATAAGTGCGGTGGTTAAAAATCTGCTTTTTTTTCTCATAAGAAATCCTCCTTTTTTGTATGCGCTTAATTGTTTCTTTGCGTTATACAAATACTACGAATGAGAATTTAAAAAAGTTGCAAAAATTAAAATTATTGTTTCCTTCGCACGTTTATCCTTCTGAAATTTCTTTTACGACCTCGGCAGGCAAATCAATGTCCACCTTGTCATCAATTTTTTTGCCGAGTGGACTAACCGAGTTTTTGTTTGTCTCGATGAGAGAAAGAACGTTTTTCATTTTCGCCAGTGCCGCCGTGTGAAATTCATCTGTGGCAAGCATTTCATTCAACATTGAAAGATAAGAAATGTATTCGTTTTTGTCGAATTTATTGTATCGGATGGCGGTCTCCTTGTTGCGAGTCATCGCAGAAAAATCGTTTTCCAAGAAGGCGGTTTCTGCCAGCGCATCATAAGCGAGAGAGACGGTGTCGTTTTGCTTTAAAATTCTATGTGCCAGTTCTTTGGCGGTATCCGCATCTTCTTCCAACGAAAGATTAGTTGTTAAGGCATCTGTGTAATACGGATAAATGGCGGCAGCGGATTTTGTGTTTTCTGCGGCGTATAGAGAAAGCGGAATGGAAAAATACAGGCAGAAAAGACCAAGGAAGACAGGCACGGATAAAAGACCCGGTGAGCGCAGGGAAAGCGTGTTCCTTGGGGAAAATTCATCGTTGCTGCATGACAAAATCAAAACAAACAGACACATAATGGCGGTGTGCTCGAAGTCAAATTCCAGCAGGCTGTGAATCAAAATGGTAACGAGCAGAAGTTTTTCAAAGAACTTACGCTTCTGATTTAGGAGCGCACGGACAAGGAAAAACAGCAAAATAAGGACAGGAATCAAACCAATATCAAGCACCCATTGGAGCAGGTCATTGTGTACATAGCGCACAGTGTAAACGCCGGTCTGGATTTCAGTCTGTTTATAGAAATAACCCAAATAGCCCATGCCAAAAGGATGTTTGCGGATGAGTGTGAGGGCGTCCTGCCAGTAGAGAAAACGCCCGTAAAGGGAACTTAGATTTGTCGTAAAAAAGCGTCCCATTGCCTCTGTGTGGCGGAAGATGGTTCCGGCGAGAACAGTGCTTACCGCGAGAATGGAAAGAATGCCAGTCATCCATTTGCGGCTTGCCTTTTCGTGCAGTGCATAAACGATAAGAATGACAAAGCAGAGCAGCCATGTGTAGCGGCTTCCGGTCAGAAATAAGCCGGCTATTAAAAATAGTCCCATGCTAATCTTTTTTACCAATTCCGAAACACAGGTGCTTTTTTCTCGCGAAATCAGTAGTAAAAGTGCGAGAAAAAGAAAGAGTGCATAAGTGTTTGCATAGCCAAACGTGCCGGCATAACGTCCTGCCATAAAAATATAGGGATGCAGTGCGGGAATCAAAGAAAGAAGCAGTGAAAAAGCTGTCAAAAAGCAGGCGATTTCAGGTAGCAGAAAAAGCAGCTTTTTTCGGGATTCCCTTGGGGAAAACAAAAGACAGAGGGCAAAGAGAAACGGAACAATTTTCTTCACAACTCCGGTCCATGCCATCCCGCTGTCAACGGCGTATAGGCTGGATAAGGCATAGAAAAACAAAAGCAGAAACGGAACGATAAGATAGGTTTCCATCGAAATTTCTGCTTTGTTTTTTCTGGAAAGGTACAAAAACCAGACACTTAAAAAAATGCCGCCGATGGCATTTATCCATTCATAATATCCACCGGCGGCAGTGAGTAAAAGTGTTAAAAGTATACTAATTCCAATTGTTTTTGTCGTATTTTTCATCTTAGAAATAAATGGTAACATTGGATGACCCCTTTTGTGCCATAATGGTAATGAAGGAATATTTCTTTGGTGCCGCCAATGTCGCTTTTCCTTTTGCGGTAACTTTTGCAGTGGTATCATATGTTGAGAATGTATACCCCTTCAGAGCTGGCGCTAATTTTACAAAGTCATACGTTGTCGTTTTCTTCTTTGCCTGAAGGAAAATATAAGCATTGTTTGTAAATCCTTTTACTTTCTTCAGAAAATTATAGTGTTCGCCGAAACTAACGTAGTTAAATTTGGTGCTCGGCAAAGTCAACGTTTTCAACGGAGTTTTACCAAGGGACAAAGAGGTTAATTTTTTGTTTTTTGCCAATGTCAGTTTCTTAACCTTGTTATTATCAATCATCAGAGTTTTCAGGTTTGGATATTTGGCATTGTCAAAAGAAGTTAGTTTGTTGTTGGACAAATTAAGGTCAACAATTTTTTTGCTTTTCTTTGACTGGAACGTTTTAATTTTGTTATTGAAAGCAGCTACTTTCTGCATTTTTTTGTTTTTGGAAATATCCACTTTTTTCAATTTGTTGCCGCCAACACCGATATCCTTTAAATTCTTATTTGAAGAAATATTTAAGGAAGTTAATTTGTTGTTGTAGCAGGCAAGAGAAGTTAATTTTTTGTTTTTCTTAATATTCAGACTCTTTAAGTTGTTGCCATCCAAAGTCAACTCCTTAACAGACTTCAATTTTGAAGTGTCAAAGGAAGCAAGTTTTGCGTTGCTGACTTTTAAGTCGGTCAGTTTGGAAGCGTTTGGAACCTTAACCTTAGTGGCATTTGAGCAGCAGTCCAGATAAAATTTGGTTACCTTGCTATAGCCCTCAAGCTTTGTGTAGTCGATGGATTTCTGCTTGTTCAGAACAGAAGCGTAAATGACTTTTGGAGAAGCGCCTTTTAACGCAACCGGATTCTGTCCATATACAGAAACGGTAGTAATTTTGCTGCTGTTCATGGTTACGGTTTTGTTTGGTCCTGCATTAATCGTAACGGATGTAATATTAGGAAAATACTTTAATACATTTGAAATGTCAGCCGTTTCTTTTGTCAAATAAGCATCCGTCTTGCGGGCTGCTTCGGCATCACTTAATACGCCATTGTGGTCGGAATCTGCTTCCTGCATCAACTGATAAAGGTTAGGCTCCATAGTCGCCTGGTCAATCGTTACCTCGGCAGCATGGCTGTCGATACTTTTACCGGCAATGGCGGTCATACCAACCACCATGGAAAATGCGGTGAGAACGGTTACAGCTTTTTGAAACATAGATTTCATAAAAATTCACTCCTTTTCATTAATTACTCTTAGTATAATCTTCGTCTGATGGTTCCGCAACTATTTTGCAATAATTTTAAATTTTTTCAGACCGGATTTCCTAAGCAGTTTGGTGTACAGTTTCTTTTTTGTTTTAGAAACGTAAAAAATCGGTTTTTTTGCCACCTTTGTAAACGCCTTTTTTCCTATTTTTTGAATCGTTTTTGGCAGCTTAATTTTCTTCAATTTTTTACAATTCTTAAATGCCGTTTTGTTGATTTTTGTTACCTTATATTTCACTCCCTTAGATTTTATGGAAGCGGGAATCGTAACTTTTTTGATTTTTTTGCTCTTGCTTTTTATACAGGTAACCGTACCCTTTTTGCCTTTTTGCGACGTGATTTTGTAAATCAACCCCTTTGATTGAATCAGAACTCCGGTTGTCTGCTTGCCTGCCTGCGTGACTGCCGGTGTTGGTGTAACAGCTGGTGTCGGCGTAGCAGGTGGCTGGCTTTGATATGTCAAATGCAGGGTCAGCTCATTCGGCGACGACCACAAAGTATCCCCTACACATCTTATGCTATAGGAGACATGTACATAGAAGTCACGTGTCTCGTTCTCGTTTACTTTCAGTGCATAATATCTCGGATTATCGTTGGTTGTATCGGCACTGATTGTAAATGGCAGACTATCATTTGGAATGTCAACTTTTTCTCCGGTTGTTTCATCATAAGTATAGGCGCTAAAATCTGTATTGCCTAACTCCATAGGGTCTTCATAGTAATGGTCAGCCATCAGGTAAAAGGTCCGATTGCGTCCCGGGCCGTAAGAACCTTTACAATGTCCGACATCCTCAGTTCCTAAGAAGTGTTCAAAACTTAGGACATTATCGTCGTAAAAGGAAGCTTCCGGCAGTGTGATATAGACCGGAATGCGGTAGTTTTCCCCGGCATCAGACAGATAGCTTAATTGGTAGATGCCGGTACGCTTGCCGAAAATTGTGAAGATGGTATCGGTTTTCTTAGTAATTGTGATATCATCCGTTTTATTTCCCTGAAGGTCATAGACTTCCAGTTTGTCAACAGGAACCAGAGTGTCGTCGTCTGTACAGATAGCAACGGTTCGTTCATTATAAACGTACCAATCAAGAAAACCATCATACCACTCGGCATCTTCTGAAATTGCCGGATTGTTTGACGAATCGGTATCAAAATCGGTTGTGTAGGAGAGTGGCGAGTATTCTCCGATGGTAAAAAAATGACCTTCATAGAATCGTGTGGAGCCGTCTGTACTAGTGCCGCGGGCACAAAACTGAAGGCCGCAATTTGTGAAATAGGCGGTCTCTGTCAGGTGGATGGCGTACAGATTATCACTGCCTGAAACTTTTTCATAGGTAAAATAATCTGCTAAATTGTTATCCTCGGTATATACCCGAGGCCCGCTATATGCCGCTGCGGGATAGAGAGTAGTGTTTTCTTGAACTAATTTTTCCGGGGAATCAATCAGTGCAAAACTCTGTTCTGAACCGGAATCCAAAAGCATATAAACCGTGTTATTCGTAAGGTCATTTTTTGTGACTGGTTCGTCGGAATCAATGCGGCAGGAATCCTCGCAGGATGCATTCGTGTAAAAACGGATGTGTTTTTGCTCTGCATGGATTACAGCTTCTCCGGCAATGGCCTCTGCATCGTCAATGTCCTGCTTGCGGAGTCTATAAGTCCCCGGTTTGGAAAAGCGAAGACGCATCTCGGAACAATTGCTTCCTAAAAGTTTTGTTTTTGTATAACTATTTTCATCTGCCAAACACGTGTTTCCGTCCTCGTCATCATAGTAGACATCCATGTCATCGGCAAAGATATCGACCATTTCCGATGAGGCACTTTCTTTGTATTTTGGATAAAAGTTAATGGATTCATCACATTCCATCCGATATTCTTTTTGATAGGAAACAGGGTAATGTTCGTATATCTCTTCATTATAATAAGCAGCAATAAAAATGCCGGTTCCGGTTACCTCATCACTTTCTTCGGCATGTAGTCCGTATGCCGGAAAGAGCGAAACAAACATGACCGCAATCATAAAAAATGTAAGTGTTTTTGTGTGTCTTTTTTTCATAAAAAGCCCCCTTTTTTCGTGTTATGATTCTTCTCGTAAAATGGTACTGTCCTCGATGATAAAGCCAAGAACGAGACTCGGATTCACCGCTTTTTCAAACTGCGCCGTGTATTTCCGGAAGGTTTTTCCTTTTTTCTCATATTGTAAAATACTTGAGCCGCTTACCAGCATTTTAGCGTTGGCATCCGGTGTTTCGACGACTTTTTCGCTGCCATCGAGCATTTTCAGACAGATGGTGATGCGTGTGTCGGAGGTGTTTAGCGTGTCAACCGGAATGCTTGTAACATCCGTAACCATCGTCATTCCCAAAGGTGTGAGTTTGATTTTTTGAATCGTTACCGGTACACCGAGCAGAGAATAAGTTGTCGTTTTATTTCCCCGAATCGTCAGAGATTTTTCTTTTGTATAGGTAGAAACAAAGGACAAACTCCACATGCCTTCCACAAGGACTTCCGGTTTCTTTGCCGGTTTTGGAATCAAATCTTTGAAAAATACCGTTACATTTTTCCCTTCTTTGACCGGTGTATCCGCAGCCATGCGGATGACATAGGTGGCGACGTTCGGATGTGCTTTCGAAACTTCCAACAGCGTACACTCCTTAGCACCGGAGACCATAGAGGAAGGATTGTAGTTTTCTCCCTCGCAGAAACCGTAGTAGTCAAAGGTCATATCCTTTGTAAAAGAAATGGATGCCGGTGCCGTAATTTTTACGACGGCATATAAATTCTGCTCATCCATAACGACTTCCTTTAATTCAATCATTAAATCCGGTTTGCCCTTCTGACTTTCTTTTTTTGTCTGGATGCCGAGTTCTTCTCCGGTGTTTTCATCCATTCCTAAAAAGCTTAGAATGGAGTTTTTAAAGGAATCAAAAAATCCATTTTTCGCAGTTCCGGTTGCGGAAAAAGTGAATACACCGGTCAGGATAAGGCATAAAAAGAGGATGGCGAAAAGCACCCGGTGAGTGGTGCGCTTTGGCTTTACCGGTTTATCTTCCGCTTTGATTTGGGTAAGAATATCATCTACCTTTTTGTGATAAGATTCCGGGATGGGAAAATTTCGTTTCATAAGTCAGTCCCTCCTTTCCAGTTCTTTTTTTAATTCCTGTTTTCCACGGCTTAGGCGCGACTTTACGGTGCCGACAGGGATGCCTAAAACATCCGAGATGTCTCGCAGGGAAAGTCCTTCATAATAGAAAAGAACCACGGCGAGCCGGTATTCTTCCTTCATTTTGCAAAGGACATCCCACATCTCATCGTAGTGGGAATGGGTGGGTGCTGCCATTGCACAGACGGCTTCATCGCCGGGCAGATACAGCCTCTTTTTCATGATTTTTAATGCTTCATTTTTGGTAATGACAAGCATCCAGTTCCTAAATTTGTGTGGTGCACGAATTTGTTTCTGATGCTCGTATGCCTGTAAAATTGCATTGCCGACTGCATCTTCTGCATCGGACTCGTTTTTTAGAATGGAAAGTGCCAATAGGTAGAAATCGTCCTGATACCGCTTGACACATTCGCAGAATTTTATCGTATTCATAGTGCATTCTCTCCTCTTTTATCCTCTATATAATATGATAACGCAGAGTGCCATAAGGTTCCCAAAAGTTTTTTATATATCCACTGCATAAGAATGGTTTATAAAAATTTTACCATAAATCATGAATTTTGTCATAAAATATTTAAGCGCTTACTTGACCAATATCCGTTGAATATTGTATCATAAAGCAGAAAATGCAAAGAAGGGATGAAAATGATGCCACAGGAAGAAAAAAAGCACAAAAGACGAGTACATTACAGTGGAAAATATCCGAAGAAATTTGAGGAAAAATATAAGGAGCACCAACCGGAGAAGTATCAGGACATGATTGAGCATGTGATTCGCAAGGGAAATACACCGGCAGGGATGCATCTTTCGATTATGGTACAGGAAATTTTAGACTTTCTGCAGATTCGGCCGGGGCAGATTGGATTTGATGCGACACTTGGTTATGGCGGGCACACGAAAGCGATGCTTGCCTGTTTAGAGGGCAAGGGACATATTTATGCGACAGATGTGGATCCGGAAGAATCAGCTAAGACAAAGAAACGCCTTTTGGAGCAGGGATATGGCGAAGAAATTCTTACAATAAAACTGCAGAATTTCTGTACGATTGATGAAATTGCTAAAGAGGCAGGCGGATTTGACTTTGTGCTTGCTGATTTGGGCGTCTCTTCCATGCAGATTGATAATCCTGAGCGTGGCTTTTCCTTTAAAGTAGAAGGTCCTCTGGATTTGAGGTTAAACCAAAAGGAAGGAATCAGTGCCGCAGAGCGGCTTGATACGATTACCAAAGAGGAACTTGCCGGGATGCTGTATGAAAACTCAGATGAGCCTTACAGTGAGGAGTTAGCAAAAGCCATTACCGATGAAATCCGCAGAGGAAACCGGATGGACACGACGAAAAAACTGCGTGATGTCATCGAAAAGACGTTAATGTTTCTTCCGGAAAAGGAGCGCAAAGATACTGTCAAAAAAACATGTCAGCGTGTCTTTCAGGCACTGCGCATTGATGTAAATAATGAATTTGAAGTATTGTATGAATTTATGGAAAAATTACCGGAATGCATAAAACCCGGCGGAAGGGCAGCAATTCTTACCTTCCACTCCGGCGAAGACCGTCTAGTAAAAAAGGCGCTAAAGTCCGGCTACAAAGCTGGTATTTACAGCGATTATGCAAAAGATGTGATACGCCCTTCGGCGAAGGAATGTGCACAAAACGGACGGGCACGTTCTACGAAGATGCGGTGGGCGATTAAGAAGTAACCGAAAAAGCGACAAAGAAAGGAAGTACTATGACATTTGCAATTCTTTTCGTATCGATTGTGATTCTGGCGTGTTTAGTAGGGAACCGAATATCGAACTGTATTGGCGTTCCGATGCTTTTGATTTTTATTGTGCTTGGTATGTTTTTTGGTTCGGATGGTGTCATTCGGATTTCGTTTGAAAACTTTGAACTGGCAGAACAAATTTGCTCCATTGCCCTGATTTTTATTATGTTTTACGGTGGTTTTGGAACAAAATGGAGCGTTGCAAAACCGATTGCTCTGCGGGCGGTTATTTTATCGACTGCCGGTGTTGTTCTTACGGCAGGGCTGACGGCATTGTTTTGTTATTATGCGCTTCACATCGGACTGCTTGAGAGTCTTTTGATTGGTTCACTGATAAGTTCGACGGATGCGGCGTCGGTGTTCTCGATTCTGCGTTCTAAACGGTTGAACTTAAAGTACCGGACCGCCTCTCTTTTGGAGGTGGAAAGCGGTAGTAATGACCCGTGTTCGTATATGCTCACCACAATTTTATTAGGCTTAATCGGTGGTGGAAAAGTCAGTGCGGGAGCCATTACCTATACGGTCTTTGCGCAGATTGTCTATGGTGTGGCAATTGGTGCCTTGATGGCGGGAATTACGATTTTTGTTCTGAAAAAATTTCAGGTCACGACAGAAGGCTTTGATACCATTTTAGTATTTGCCTTCGTACTTTTGGCATATGCGGTTCCTTCCGCAGTTGGCGGCAATGGATACCTGAGTGCATATTTGTTTGGTATTGTACTGGGAAATGCGGATTTGGACAATAAAAAGCCGCTGGTACATTTCTTTGACGGTGTGACCGGCTTGATGCAGATGTTAGTCTTTTTTCTCGTCGGGTTATTGGCATTTCCGTCGGCACTGCCGGCGGTCGTATTTCCGTCGCTGATGATTGCGCTGTTTTTGACGTTTGTTGCCAGACCTGCGGTTGTGTGTTTGCTGTTAACGCCTTTTCGAAGCAAATGGCGGCAGCAGATATTAGTTTCGTGGGCGGGACTCCGCGGGGCGGCGTCTATAGTGTTTGCGATAATGGCAAGGAGCAGCGGCACAGTGTTTGAACACGACATTTTTCATATGATATTTTTTATCGTGCTTTTTTCCATTCTTTTGCAGGGAACACTGCTTCCGTATGTGGCGAAAATGCTTCATATGATTGACGATAAAGAAGACGTATTAAAGACATTTACCGACTACACCGAAGAGGTGCCGGTTCAATTTATCCAGTTTACGGTTGAAGAAAATCATCCGTGGGCGGGCAGTAAGATTAAAGATATTTTGCTGCCGCCGGAAACACTTCTCGTTCAGATTCAGCGGGATGAAAAAGATGTGACGCCAAACGGAGACACCGTGCTTGTGCCGGGCGACACATTGATTCTCAGTGCAAAGGCACCGGGTGATGTGGATGGTGTGCGGCTGATTGAAATTGAGTTAGACGGCAGCCACAAATGGGTTGGCAAAAGTTTATCGCGGATTCATCTCGGAAAAGGGAAATTAGTCGTGATGATTCAGCGGGGGGAAGAATTAATTATTCCAAATGGAAACACGGTGTTTGCACCGGGTGATACAATTGTGATAAAGGAGCGATAGGAATGAAAAAAATAGCAAAGCAGATGTCAGAGTCTATTGAGTTAGGAATCGTGTTAGCGGCATCCGGTGGATTTATGGATGCGTATTCGTACATCATGCGCGACCATGTATTTGCAAATGCACAGACGGGAAATATGCTGTTGCTTGGTGTGAGCATATCTGAAAGAAACTGGCCGGAAGTTGTGCGGTATTTGTTTCCGGTACTTGCGTTTGCAGCGGGAATTATGCTTGCTGATTTGGTGCGTTTTCGGATGGATGAGAGAAAAAGACTTCACTGGCGGCAGATTTCTGTATTACTGGAGGCAATTGTCCTTGCCGGCGTGTGCTTTATTCCGGTTTCTCTTAATCTCTTAGCAAACAGTTTAACGTCACTTGCCTGCGGAATTCAGGTAGAGAGTTTCCGTAAGATTCACGGAAACGGAATTGCGACTACGATGTGTATCGGAAATCTTCGCAGCGGTACACAGAACTTGTGCGATTATATGCATACGAAAGAGAAAAAGTGTTTGTCAAAAAGCATCCTTTATTACAGTGTGATTTTGTGCTTTATTATTGGTGCCGTACTTGGAAATGTATGCATTTCTTATATGAAGGAAAAGGCAATTTTAGTGTGTGCATTCTTTTTGCTTGCCGCCTTTATTATGATGTTTATTGACAGGGAGAAGGAAGAACATGAAAGCCGTTCGTAGAGGATTTATCAAGTCCATTCCGATTTTGTGCAGTTACTTGTTTGTCGGAATGGCGTATGGAATTACGATGCAGAATGCTGGGTTTTTTTGGTACGATGCTGCAATTGTCAGTATACTTGTGTATACCGGGGCCTTTCAATTTGTCCTGATATCGCTTCTTAGCAGCGGCTCTTGGTGGCTTGCCTGGGGAACTTCTTCCCGCGCAGTTAAATGGAATTGATTTTTGCATGACGGCATTATTTGTGGCACTTAGTTATAAATGGAAACATAACACATTTGTAAGTATTGCTGCGGGAACAGTACTTTATATGGTGCTGCAGGGGATGCTGGGAAGAATGTAAAAGAGGGTAAAAAACAGCATATTATGAAACTTGACGAACAAAAACCATTGTGCTATACTAGGGTTCGACGAGGACGTCACAAGCGAAAGTTTGTGACGTCCTTTTTTTATACGATGAGCCAAAGGCATAAGTGGCAAAGGAGGTTATCAAAATGGATACAGCAATCAAATTTTTATATTTAAGTGAACCGGATATGATTCGGGCAGGTGTGACGGATATGGATGCCTGTGTGGAGGCAATGGAAGATTTATTGTTGACTTTACATAAAGGGGATTATGTGATGGGCGGAAAAAATCACAACTCCCATGGCTGCATGGTGACTTTCCCGGATGACCCGGAATTTGAGGGAATGCCGAAAAATGCAGAGGACAGACGTTTCATGGCGATGCCGGCATATCTTGGCGGACGCTATCAGATGGCGGGGATGAAGTGGTACGGATCGAACATGGAGAATAAGAAAAAAGGGCTGCCACGTTCCATTTTGATGATGATGTTAAATGATAAAGATACGGGGGCACCACTTGCGATGATGTCGGCAAACCTTTTGAGTTCTTACCGAACAGGGGGAATTCCCGGTGTTGGCTGCAAATATTTGGCAAGAGAGGCTGCAAAAACAGTCGCTATTATTGGACCGGGTGTTATGGGGAAAACGTCTCTTCGTGCCTTTGTCAGCGTGAGACCGGGCATTGATACCGTGAAGATCAAGGGGCGTGGACAAAAGTCCATTGATTCCTTTGTTGCATTTGTCAAAGAAGAATGTCCGGGAATTAAAAATATTGTGATTTGCGATTCTATTGAGGAAGCCGTAAAAGACAGTGACATTATCAGTATGACAACGACGGTAAAGGACAGCGAGGCTGAATTTCCTTATATTGATACAAAATGGATTAAGAAAGGTGCACTAATCAGTATGCCTTCGGCAGCTCGTTTTGATGAGGATTTTCTTGTAAATGGCTGCAAAAAAGTTGTGGACAACTACAAGTTGTATGAGGCTTGGGAGGAGGAATACCCATATCCGACTTACGACCAGGTGCAGATTGTAGGAAGCAAATTTACGGATTTAAAACAGATGGGAAAAATTACAAGAGAGGACATTATTGATGTGGCAGATGTGATTACCGGTGAGAGAAAAGGACGGGAAAGCGAAGATGAAATTATCGTATATTCTGTCGGAGGCATGCCGGTTGAGGATATTGCGTGGGGAGCTACTGTTTACCGCCGTGCCTTAAAAGAGGGCATTGGTGTGGAGCTGCCATTGTGGGATAAACCGGAAATGGCTTAAGAGAACAAGGGGGAATCGACATGGAGAAAAACAAGAAATTAGGATTAGGAAGTGTGGTTTCTGTTTCTGTCGGACTTGTCATTGCGACAAGCTGTTTGGTGTCATTGGGACAGGGGGCAGGAACAGTGGGAATCCCATTTATTGGTGCAATGATTATTGCCTGCCTGCTGAATATGACAACGGTTGCTTCGCTTTCTGAGTTAAATGGTCTGATGCCAAACACGACCGGAGGATTGGCGCAGTATACGCTCGCCTGCATGGGACCGTTTCCAACCATGATTTCTATGGTGGGAGGGTATCTGATTTGTAACATTTTATCGTGTGGTGTTGAAGCGTCGATTTTTGCCTATGCCATGTCGCAGACGCTTCATCTGCCGATTCCAAGCATCGGCTACACCATTATCATGACGGTAATCGTTATGGTGGCAAACCTGTTTGGCGTCGATATGTTTGCTAAAATTCAGAATTTGGTTGCATTTCTGTTGGTTGGCTCGATGGTTGTTATGGGGATTATCGGTGCCCTGGGGCTTGGGACCGGACAGGTTGTTTCCCAGCCGGCAAGCATGTCAACGAATTTCTCTGATATCGTGTCGACAACTGCGGTGGCATTCTGGCTGTTTATTGGTGCCGAATATGTCATTCCAATATCCAAAGATGTAAAAAATGCCAAACGAAATGTGCCGCTTGGTATGATGATTGGACTGGTGCTTATTTGTCTGGTGCAGGCAATCATGGTTTTAGGTTTTCATAATTATACGCCGTGGGCAAAACTGACAGAATCCGCCGCACCACATTTGTTATACGGTCAAAATCTTCTTGGCGGAGTGGGAAAATACTGGATGACAATGGTGGCTGCTCTGGCGGTTATCAGCACACAAAATTCAACGGTAAGTGGTCTTTCAAACATTTGTCAGGGCATGGCGAAAATGAACATGATGCCACAGTTTTTTGCCAAGACAAATAAAAGAAAAGTGCCATTTTTCGGAGTAATATTTGTCAGTGTTACCATTTTGGTTTTTGCTTTTATTAGCGACAGCTCCTCCTCAGCAATTTCATTTTTGATTCTGGTTGGTTCTGTATTTTGGATGATTTCGTATATTTTAGCACATATTGACGTGTTGATTCTGCGAAAAAGAGTGCCAAATGCACCTCGTTCTTTTAAGGTTCCACTCGGTAAAATTCTGCCGCTTATCGGGATTTTAGGAACAACATACATGATTTTAAATATTTCAACCGACTCGGCAGAGCGCTTAGCCATCTGGGGCGTAACCGGAATTGCCTTTTTGATTCTTGGTATCTACTCGTTCTTTTGGATTAAATACAAAATGCGGATGCCGGTCTTTAAGAGCGTGCCGATGGAAGAAGTTATGGCAATGGAAAATGATTTGTATTATGTGATACGGAAAGAGAAGGGGATTTGGAGGTAGCCGTGTTTTGGGGCTTGCCTAAATGAACACAAAGTTTTCTGTTGATTTATGGCATCCCTCAAAAAACGGGCTGTACGGTTTTGGTCGATTCTAAACTTGTGGGCTCCTTCCGTTTCGCGGGTCCCTCCTCATAATATCAATTATCAGTCAATATCATCGAAGAAGATAGGGAGTCTTTTTTTGAATAAGTCGAGGGCAATGTTTGCTACTTCGCGCATCTGTGGGTGTGCATGGGAGTCACAACGCAGACGGAAGAAGTTGCGCCAGGAGCGAAGATTCATTGTCACGACGATTTCTGTCTTTAAACTGTTTGGAAGTACCGAACGGGCTTCCTGTGGTGTGGCACCCAGTTCAATCAGCTCAAAGTAAGATTTCTCTGCATTTTCCATGGCGCGCATCCATGCTTCGTATTTCTGTAAATCGGTTTCGTTGTTTAAATCATAAGAAAATCCACCGGCGATATCGATAACAGTAATTTCGTTGCCGAATTTGTCACCGGAGTAGTTACAGTAACGTGTGCTTTCCTGACTGTAGCTGGCAATGCGGTGGCGTACAATTTCATGGGTAATACCGCGGTCACAAATCATACGGACTGTAACAGCCTCGTGTTCGATGACAGATTCATGTCCTCTTTTCAAAATATTACGGATAAAACGTTCCGCAGACTCCTCTGTAATATTTCCCTCGCTCTTGTAGCATACACGTCCGATTTTCTCTATTTTACGAATCATTTCATCGTAATCTTTCATATCAATAATTTCTACACTGGGTTTTGTTACATTCATGATTCTTCTCCATTCTGTTCATCAATTTCTTAAGGCTTAGTATATAGTATGTGTCAGTTTTTTGCAAGCATAATACATTGACCGGTTTTTTAATTATAGATAAAATATTATTAGGTAATAAACAAATTAATGCAAAATTATATGTAAAGGAGAAGTGTTAGAATGAAAAGCAGAAACAAAGAAATGACGGCGAAAGCAGTACTTATTGCACTTTTGGTAAGTACAGCAGCCAGTCCGTTCCAAAGCAACATGGCATCATCAAAAGCTGTTGCAAAAAAAATTAGCGTGACGCTTAATAAAAAAACACTATCGCTAAAGACCGGACAAAGATTTCGTTTGAAAGCGAAAAAGAAACCGGCAAAGGCAAAAGTTTCTTTTTCATCGTCAAAGCGCTCGGTGGTGTCAGTAAATAAAACGGGACTTGTTAAAGCGAAAAAGCCCGGAAAGGCTTCGATTACCGCGACTGTTAAATACAAAGGAAAAAAGAAAAAGGCAGTTTGTAAAGTGAGGGTTGTAGCAAAAAAGAAGACAATCAATAAGCAGATACAACCATCTGCACCGGCAGCAAATACACAGCAGCCTGCACCAACGGCAACAGCAAAGCCGGTAATAACCGATCCGACTGCAACACCAAGTGCTACGCCTAAAAGAACACCGCGTGCAACGAAAACACCATCGCCTACGCCGGTGGAAATTACATATAAGGCGGATTATACAGTAGAACTTGGAAGTACCCTTGATGTGAAGAAAGAAGTAAAACCGTCGGAGGGAGTCATTACGGATTATAATGTTTCTACGTCGAATAATTATGTAGCAATTATTGATGCAAGAGGAAAGATAAAACCTTTGCACATTGGAAAGTGTACTCTCATTTTGACATCAAAGACAGATGATACAAAAAAAGAAACTTATAAACTTTGTGTAACGGATGAATTTGTTGCGGAGGATGGTTATAATTTCTATAAAGAAGATATTGCACATGGCGAGGTATCGGATTTTACATATCCTTCCCAATACCGTGAAAGCGGCGAAGGGCATGCCAAGATTTATTTTCCACCGGATTACGATCCTAAAAATAAGACGTATAATTTGTTGTTCTGTCTGCACGGTGGCGGACAAAATGAGGATTATTGGACTTGCGGAAGAAAGACTTCAGCCGGAGCCGGATGTCATGCAAACAATATTATGGACTATTTGTATGACACGAAAGAGGCGGAAGAGTGTATTGTAGTATTTCCGAATGGCAACATTAACTATGATAAAAGTAAAACATATCCAAATACAGAGCCTAATCCGGTTGTTCAGAATTCGTGGAGTAACTGTTATTTGTTCGAATATGAAGTGATTTATGATTTGCTTCCGTATATGGAAAAAAATTATCCGGTAAAAAAAGGCGCTGCTCATACGGGTGTGTGCGGGCTGTCTATGGGCTGTGGAGAAGCCATTGAACTGGGGTTAAAACATCCGGATTTGTTCCAGTATATGGGATTCTTCTCGGCTGGACCATTTGCTTCAACCAAACAGACGATTGTAACGACACAAGAGGATGCCAATCGTCTGAACAGTCAGATTAAGTTGTGTTTCTTTATCACCGGACAGCAGGACCATATGATGGATGATAGTGCAAGAAGATTTGTTAATCAGTGTGATTTGCTTGGATTAAATAATATGTTTTTGGAAGTAAAAGGAACCGGTCATGATGACAGGTGCTGGGATCGTGCCTTTTACACTTTTATGCAATATGCTTTCAAATAAAAATTATTTCAAAAAATGATTGACATTGGTTTTGTTTTTTGGTAATATATTATTCGCTGGCAGTGATTGTCAGCGGAAATGCGGAGTTGCTGGAATTGGCAGACAGGCATGACTAAGGATCATGTGCTCGTAGGGCGTGTGGGTTCAAGTCCCATACTCCGCATGTCATATAGATGCTGTATAGACGATGAAATCGGCTGTACAGCATTTTCTTATTTTAAGGGAATGAGTGGCGTAATACGCTGTCGATGTTTCTTTACAGATAAGGCGTGATATGATACACTTTTTTATGCGGTACAAGGCTTTTGTATCACGTAAAAAAATAAGAAAATGGATAAGCAGCAAAATAGGAGGAACAGGATGAAACGAATTATTTCTATGTGTTTGTCAGCGGTGCTTTTGTTATCCCTTTGTGTGACGGGAGCAGCACAGACAGCACAGGCAGAAGAAAAACAGAAAGTGATTGTAATTGATGCAGGACACCAGACTCGTGCGATGAGTGCAACGGAGCCGATTGGACCGGGCTCGAGTCAGAGAAAGGCAAAGGTGACCGGAGGAGCGAGTGGCTGTGTGACACATCTGCCGGAATATAAATTGAATCTTCAGGTGGCTAAAAGGTTACAGAAAGAATTGGTAAATCGTGGTTATAAAGTAATCATGGTGCGTACAAAAAATAATGTCCGCATGTCAAATGTGCAGCGTGCCAAAGTAGCGAACAAATACAAAGCGGACGCTTTTATCCGAATTCATGCAAACAGTGCGGGAAGCTCGAGTGTCAAAGGAGCATTGACGATAGCACCGGCATCGAATAACCGTTACATGACAAAAGCAAACCGTAAGGCAAGTCAGAAGCTTTCCAAGAAGGTTTTAAAAGCAATGTGTAAAACGACAGGAGCAAAGAACCGTGGTGTTATGTACACGAACAGCATGACAGGCATCAACTGGTGTAAGGTTCCGGTTACAATTGTGGAAATGGGCTTTATGAGTAATCCAAGCGAGGATAGAAAGATGGCAAAAGCTTCTTATCAGAAGAAGATTGTCAAGGGAATAGCAGACGGAATTGATAACTTTTTTTAACAGAATGTAAGCCTCTAAAGCACAAAAACTGCTTGCGAATCTCTGCCAAAATGGTAAAATAGAAAGTATAAAAAATGAGTTCTTTTTTACAGAAAGGCGGGGATTATCATGAATAAAGTGATTACGATTACAAGACAGTTTGGCAGTGGGGGAAGAGAAATCGGAAAGAAGTTAGCAGAGGCTTATGGAATTCCATTTTACGACAATGAAATCATTTCCCGTGCGGCAAAAGACACCGGTTTTGCAGAGGCGGCTTTTGAGCGCGCAGAGGATAAAGCAAGCAACAGTCTGCTTTATTCCATTGCGATGGGAATGAATGTATTTTCCAGTCAGGATGTCGGATTTTCCGGTTTGTCGTTAGATGACCGTATTTTCTTAGCGCAGTCGAAGGTGATTCGCAATGTAGCAAAAGAAGGTCCTTGCGTAATTGTTGGCAGATGTGCGGATTACATTTTAAAAAATCAGGAAAATGTAGTCAATCTGTTTATTCGCGCAACACTCGATTTCCGCATTAAACGTGCGATTGAGGTAGAGGGAATTCCGAAAGAAAAATCAGCAGAAATGGTTATGAAAAAAGATAAAAGCAGAGCGAACTATTATAAGTATCACTCTGGTGAACGCTGGGATAACGTGCTTAATTATGATTTTGCTATCCGCAGTGACTTGTGCGGAATTGACGGTACCGTTGCGTGTCTGAAAGCATATTTAGACCAGATGTAATAAGATTAAAGGAGAACGAAGACAATGAGTAAAAAAATTAGAACAAGATATGCACCGAGCCCGACCGGTAAAATGCATGTAGGCAATTTAAGAACAGCGTTATATGAGTACTTGATTGCAAAACATGAAGGCGGAGATTTCCTCCTGCGTATTGAGGATACCGATCAGGAGCGTTATGTTGAAGGTGCTCTTGATTTGATTTATAAAACGATGGACCAGGCAGGACTTAAACATGACGAAGGTCCGGACAAAGATGGCGGCTATGGCCCTTATGTACAGAGCGAGCGTGTAAAAACCGGTATTTATCTTGAGTATGCGAAAAAACTCGTGGAAAAAGGAGAGGCTTATTACTGTTTTTGTACAAAGGAAAGACTGCAGAAACTTCATGATGAAGCAGAAGCAAGAGGGGAAAAGGCTGCAAAGTACGACAAACATTGTCTTCACTTGACCAAAGAGGAAATTGAGGCAAATCTGGCAGCAGGTGTGCCGTATGTTATCCGCCAGAACAACCCGACGGAAGGAGAAACATCCTTTGATGATGTAATTTATGGAAAAATTACAGCACCAAATGATGAATTGGATGATATGATTCTGATTAAGTCAGATGGTTATCCAACTTATAACTTTGCCAATGTAATTGATGACCATTTGATGGAGATTACACATGTTGTCCGTGGAAATGAGTATCTGTCTTCCGCACCGAAGTACAATCGCCTGTATGAGGCTTTTGGATGGGAAGTGCCGGCCTATATTCATTGTCCGATTATTACGGATGAGGAGCATAAAAAGTTATCCAAACGCCGTGGTGATTCTTCCTTTGAGGATTTGGTAGAACTTGGATTTCTGCCGGAAGCAATTGTAAACTATGTTGCTTTACTTGGCTGGAGTCCGGTGGATGACCGTGAGATTTTCAGTTTGAAAGAACTGGAAGAAGTGTTTGACTATCATAGAATTAATAAATCACCGGCAGTATTTGATATTGTGAAACTTCGCTGGATGAATGGTGAATATATTAAGGCGATGTCTGATGATGCGTATTATGAACATGCACTTCCGGTTATCAAAAAAGTGATTACCAAAGATTTGGATTTGAAAAAAATTGCGGATTTGGTAAAAACACGAATTGAAGTATTCCCGGATATTACAGAGAAGATTGATTTCTTTGAAGAATTGCCGGAATATGATGTGGCAATGTACACTCATAAGAAAATGAAAACAAACAGTGAAAATTCATTGGAAGTATTGAACGAGATGCTGCCACGGTTAGAGGCATTACCGGATTTCTCATTTGAGAATGTAGAAAAAGTAGTAAAAGATTATGTAGCTGAAAAAGAATGCAAGAATGGATTGGCACTGTGGCCGCTTCGTACAGCGGTTTCCGGTAAACAGATGACACCGGGTGGTGCTTATGAGATTATGGACATTCTTGGAAAAGAAGAGTCATTAAAGCGAATTAGAAAAGGAATTGAGTTGCTTAATGGAGTGCAATAAAGAACAAAAAGAGGCAATTATGCACCGGGATGGACCTGCTATGGTATTAGCGGGTCCCGGTGCAGGAAAAACCTATGTTATTACCAATCGTGTGAAAGCATTGATTGATGAATATGGAGTCAAGCCGGAACAAATTCTTGTTGTAACATTTTCAAAAGCAGCGGCAGTGGAGATGAAGGAACGTTTTGAAATGCTGACGGGTGGACGGCGTCTGCCGGTCAGATTTGGAACGTTCCATTCTGTTTTTTTTCAGATTTTGCGGCTGGCGTATCATTATGAGGTAAAAGACATTGCAACTCCGGCATTAAAATACCGTTTTCTGGAAGAAACATTCAATGAAACCGGATACGAGGTGGACGATAAAAAAGAATTTCTTTCCGATATTGAAAAGGAAATCAGCCGTGTAAAAGGGGAAGGAATCGAAATAGACTGCTATTTTTCCTCGGCGTGTTCCGCCGAAATTTTCCAGAAAATGTACCGGGGGTATCAGGAAAAACTACAAAGACACCGTTGTCTTGATTTTGATGATATGGTAGTATATACATATCAGCTTCTAAAAGAGAGAGAAGATATCCGCAGACGCTGGCAGGCGCAGTTTCGGTATTTACTGATTGATGAATTTCAGGATATCAACCGTTTGCAGTACGAGACGGTTTGTATGCTGGCGGAACCGGAGAATAATCTGTTTATTGTCGGGGATGATGACCAGTCAATCTATGGATTCCGCGGTGCTAAGCCGGGTATCATGCTTTCTTTCCCGAAACGCTTCCCAGACACAAAACAGATTGTGCTTGGTCTAAATTACCGTTGTTCGGATGAGATTATGAAAGCGGCAGAACGGCTGATTGGAAAAAATAATGAACGGTACGAAAAACATATTGTTGCAAACAAGGGCAAGGAACAGCCGGTGCATATGAAAAAGTGCGAGAATTTACCGGATGAAGCCGAGAAGATTGTGGCACAGATACAGTTGTATCAGAAAGAGGGCATTGACTATCAGGGGATGGCGGTGTTATTTCGGACGAATATGCAGATGCGTTTGCTAGCCGGGAAACTGATGGAACATGGAATTCCATTTACCATGCGGGAAAATCTTCCGAATTTATTTGATACTTGGATGGCAAAAGATATTATGTGCTATTTGCAGCTTGCACTTGGAAACCGGAGCCGTGAGAAATTTTTAAAGATTGCAAACCGCCCGGTCAGATATTTAAGCCGTACGGCTTTTACGGAGCCGGAAGTAAGTTTTGATAAACTCCGTGCCTATTATGCGGCGAAAAATCAGGATTGGATGGAAGAACGAATCTGGAATTTTGAGTATGATTTAAAAAATCTGGCAGCGCTTTCACCCTATGCGGCAATTCATTTTATACGAAAAGGCATTGGTTACGATGAATTTTTGAAGACTTATGCCGATGAGAGAAATGTAAATGCTGATGATTGGTTTGATGTGCTGGATGAAATGCAGGAGATGGCACGCGACAAAAAGAGCATTCCGGAGTGGCTTTCCTTTGTAGAGAATTACGGGGATACGCTGGAGGAAATGCGGCAGGAGCAGAAAAAGCAGCAGGTCAAAGAAGAACCGGGTGTTTCATTGATGACGATGCATGCTTCCAAAGGCTTGGAATTTCCGGTTGTGTTTGTGCCGACATTAAATGAGGATATTGTACCGTACCGCAAGGCTGTTCAAGAGGGGAATTTAGAAGAAGAAAGACGTATGCTTTACGTGGCAATGACACGTGCAAAAACATATTTGCATCTGTCATTTGTGAAAGAGCGTTTCCATAAAGAGGCGGAGCCGTCACCATTTTTGTATGAAATTTCGCCGGCTCTGAAGAATAAAATAAATAAGAAGCGAGGTAGATGAAGGTGAAAAAAGCAATAGCTTATGTGCTTGCAGGAGTAATGATGTTTGAAGTGGCAGGGCTGACAGCATCAGAACAGGCACAGGCGTCTGTAAAGGGAAAATTAAATGTGAAATCGGTTACCTTGGCAACCGGAAAGTCGGTTACGCTGAAGGTGAAAAATAAAGGAAAGGCAAAGGTGCGCTGGAGTTCATCCAAGAAAAAGATTGCGAGTGTTTCTTCACGTGGTAAGGTGAAGGCAAAGAAAAAAGGAAAAGCAACCATAACAGCAACCGTTTCCTACCGTGGGAAAAAGAAGAAATTAAAGTGCCGTGTTACGGTTTTGCAGGGGGCAAAGAAACTTCGTATTGTGGACGAAGACAAAAAGAGTGTCACTTCGATTGTCTTAAATAAATTTGATTCTGTGAAATTGACCGGTGTAGTTTCACCAAAGAAATCAAACGACAAAGTGATGTGGAAGTCTTACAATCCGGAAGTGGCTACCGTTACAAGCAAAGGTGTTGTGACCGGTCAGTATGTCGGAAAAACGACGGTTCGTGCAAAGACTTACAGCGGCAAACGTGTCAAAGTGAAAGTTACGGTAGAAGCACCGGTACTTAGTGATACGTTAAAGACTGCTTACATCAAAGATTTTAAGATTGGTGCGGCGGTGAATACGTGGCAGCTTGAAGGTGCCGGAGCTTATGCAAAAGCGAAAGCACTAATTACCAATCAGTTTAACTCGATTACAATGGAAAACCAGATGAAACCGGAGTCGCTTCTGAGCAAAGAAAATCAGACACGCGGAACCGACACCAATGTTTTAATTAATGAAGAAATTCTTGGAAAAGTATTGAAACTTGCCAGTGATAACGGATTAAAACTGCGTGGACATACGCTTGTATGGCACAGTCAGACGCCGGAATGGTTCTTCCATAAAGATTACAATGTTGACAAGTCACTTGTTTCTAAGGATGTGATGCGTCAACGAATGGAAAGCTATATTAAGAAGGTTCTCACATATTGCCAGGAAAATTATCCGGGTGTTGTCTATGCCTGGGATGTTGTAAATGAGGCTGTCAATGATGATGGTACGATGCGTACATCATCCAACTGGTATAAAGTATATGGTGATGCCGGCTATGTGACAGATGCGTTTACCTTTGCCCGTAAATATGCGGATAAGGATGTGAAACTTTTCTTAAACGATTACAATGAGTATGCAGCGGCAAAAAGAGACCGTATTTATCAGGTGGCAAAAGACTTGTATGACAAAGGCTTGTGTGACGGCGTTGGTATGCAGTCTCATTACTCCATGACAAGTCCGACAATTGCTGCGGTAAAGGTAGCAATTCAGAAGTACAATCAGATTGATCCGGGCAAGATTGAAATTCAGTTGACGGAGTTAGATATTCATAATACATTCCGGACAGCAGCTGACCAGAAAAGTGTAGCAACAAAATACCAGTCATTATTTAACATGCTGGTAGACAGCAGAAGAAATCAGAAAATCAATATTACCGGTGTTACCTTCTGGGGACTTACCGATGGAGATTCCTGGTTGTCTGATTTCAAAGGAGAAACGAGTTATCCATTGCTCTTTGGAGCAGACTATGCAGCGAAATCAGCTTATTTTGCTGTGCTGAACGCTGCCAAATAAGGAGGGATTGGTTTGAATCCAATTAGTGTTCTGATTCTTGTATTAATTGTGGTTGCGGCTATCTTTGTGATTACTTATGTGGCGCATGACCGTGGTTCCTCGATGTGTTCCGGATGCCATGGCGATTGTGCAAACTGTGGAAAAAAGCGGAAAAAGAAATAGAAAAAGAGTTCCCTTGTGCAGAGACGAGATAACGCTTTGCGTTATAGTCTCTCACAAGGGAACTTCTTGTTCTAGGCATCTACTTCAAAGGTAACGAAGATATATTTTTTGTCTTTGTTAAATTTTGAATTTTGAACTTGTGCTCCTGTTAATTTCTGGTGTTTTACTTTGATGTTTACAGATTTCTGTGTTCCATCATTAAATGTAGCAGTGCAGGTTATGGTAACATTGCCAAGTGCTTTGTTTCTTGCGTGTAATTCTGAATCGCTTTCTGCTTTTCCATCGAAAAGTGCCGTTGCATCGGCAGAAGAAATTTTACAGTCGTCATCGGTTATACTTACAGTAAACTGTTTTTCCGGTGTTTCTTTTGCGTTTACGGTGAAGAAACGGTAATTTAATTGAGAGCTTCCTTTGCACAATTCGCCCTCCTTGAAATATTTGGAGTGTTCTGCTTTTGTAACAAAGAAATGCCCCTTATTGATGCGGTATGTGACCGTTTTAATGTTGTTTCCCTCAAACTGCAACGGGGCATTTATACTGTAGGAAACAAACTGTTTGCCTGCCTCGCCGTCACACCACATCGAGGTATAACCGGGATTGGCATAGACCCTCATCTGATTTTTCTTTGTGTGTTTGATTTCTGCTGCGTTGACTTTCACAACAAAGGAATTTGTGACGGCTGTGTTCTGGGCTTTTTCCGGTTTAATAGTTTCTGTTTTTTGAATAACTTTATATCCAATACCAAAAATAAGTGCCAGACAAGCGGCTGCGGCAACGGCGCTTTGTATTATTCGATGTTTTCTCATAGTGCTTTTTCTCCTTTTTGACTTAGACGGAGTTTTCTTTACGAGGATTTCCTCATCGGAAATATCCAGTCTGAGTGCTTGTTTTAAGATGTTTTCAAATTCGGTATCGTTCATCATAAGGCAGCCTCCAATTTCTTTTTAAGAATCATTTTTGCGCGGCGCAGTCGGCTTTTTACCGTGTTTTCTGAAACTTGCAGACAAGAGGCAATTTCTGAAATTTTTAAATCGGCAGAGTAAAATAGTTCGATTACCGTGCGGTACTTTTCCGGCAAATCAAAAACCATTTTTTGCACCAGTGCATTGGTTTCATTTTGCACTACTGTTTGCTCCGGTGTTTTAGTGTCAGCCGAAATAACTTTCAAATTGCCACTCTCATCCTGTGCTTCATAACTTTCAAAGGATGCCAGCCGCTTTCGCCTTGCATATTTTCTTCTTTGATTTTTCCAGAGGAAGATGGCTACAGACAGCGTGTAACTTTTCAGGTTTTTATCAACATTCAAATGCTGTAATTGTTCCAGCAATTTCAACATCGTATCTTGATAAAGTTCATCTCCCTCTATTTTGCTCGCTGTCGTCATGCGGCAGAATCGAAGGATGTCAGCACCCTGTGTCTGCACATATTCATCAAACTCCTGTTTTGTCACATGAATCTTCCTTTCTTTGGCTTAAAAGACGTCTTTCACAAGTATATTGTCATGGGAGGGGAAAAAGTTTCAAGAAAAAACTTTCCCTTTATTTTGGTTAATAAAACTTATACACTAACAAATAAAAAAAGCCCCTTTGTGAGAGACTATATCGCGAAGCGATATCCTGTCTCTGCGCAAAGGGACTTTTTTTAGTCCTCTAATTTTTTATTAATGAATTCATCCCAGACGCTGTCGTCTTCATCCTCTTCTGCATCGTCCTCATCTTCGACATCGATATCCGACATTTCAGAATCAATAATCTGTTGCAAAACATCGACAAGCTGTTCTAACAGGGCATCGTCTTCGACCGGAGCGATTTCCAATTCGGTTTCTCCTTTAGCATTGGTCTCTCCATCGATGGAAAAGAAATAAAATTCACCGGTTTCATTTTCCGCTTCGCAGAAAGCACCATAATCCTGTCCATCATATTCAAACACAAACTGAAGTTCACACTCTGTCGTTGTGCCGTCTTCATCTTCCATGGTAAGTGTCAAATCTTCTAATTCTTCATAATTAATATCTGCCATAATTTCCTCCAATTCAGATTTCTAATTTATTTCTTAAACTGTATCATGTTTTTAGCGTAAATGCAACTATTCTGGCGCTAACATTGTATTTTAACCCCTTGCGTCCGTGCCGGCCTCGTTTTATACTATAGGTATGAGTAAAGAAAAGATAATTAAAATATCTGTAAGAAACTTAGTGGAATTTGTATTCCGAGAAGGAGATATTGTAAGCGGCGGCACGGGCGTGAGAAATGTAGAGGCAATGCAGCTTGGCAGCCGTATTCACAGAAAAATACAAAAAAGTATGGGCGTTGGATATGAATCCGAGGTTCCTTTATTTACAATACAAAAATTTAAGAGCGCCGAATATGAAGAAGATTTTTCCTTGAAAATTGAAGGGCGTGCGGACGGCATTTTTACCGATGGTGATTTGACGGTGATTGATGAGATTAAGGGTGTGTATCTGCCGGTGCAGGATTTGGAAAAGCCGTTGTTTATCCATCAGGCACAGGCAATGTGCTATGCCTATATCGTGGCGGAAAATGAAAATCTGGATGAAATCGGAGTGCAGCTTACCTATTGTCACATGGAGACCGAGCAGGTGGTGCGGTTTCGGGAGACTTTTTCGCGAATTGAGATTGTGCAGTGGTTTCGGAATTTGATGGATGAATATGAGAAATGGGCGGTTTATCAGTATGACTGGAAAAAGCAGAGAGATGCATCCATTACGGAACTTACCTTTCCATTTTCCTATCGTCCGGGGCAGAAAGAACTGGCGGCGATGGTTTATCATACGGTGGAAAAAGGAAAGCGGCTGTTTATAGAGGCACCGACGGGGGTAGGGAAGACGATTAGTACAGTCTTTCCGGCGATAAAGGCAATGGGAGAGGAGGTCTGCGACCGGATTTTTTATCTGACGGCAAAAACGATAACAAGAACGGTGGCGGAAGATTGTTTTGAACTGCTTGGAAAACAAAAACTGCTTTTTAAAACCTTAACGATTACTGCAAAGGAAAAAATGTGTGTAATGGACACAGTTTCCTGCAATCCGGGTGAGTGTGAGCGTGCGAAAGGGCATTATAACCGAGTGAATGAGGCGGTTTACGACATGTTAATTCATGAGCATAAAATGAGCCGGGATATGATTGAGAAATATGCCGAAAAACATCAGGTTTGTCCGTTTGAAATGGCGTTGGACGCCGCTCTTTTTGCAGATGCCGTGATTTGTGATTACAACTATGTATTTGACCCGAATGTGTATCTGCGGAGATTTTTTTCGACTGAGAAAAAAGGAAATATGGTGCTTTTGGTGGATGAGGCACACAATCTTGTGGAGCGCGGCAGGGAAATGTACAGTGCGAGGCTTGTGAAAGAAGATTTTCTTGCAGTAAAGAAGATTGTGAAGGCGATGGAACGACACGAAAAACGTCCGGAAGTACATTATATACTGCGGAAATTTGAAAAATCGCTGGAGGCGGCGAACCGTGTGCTGCTTGCGTGGAAAAAAGAGTGCGATGAATTTGAAGTGATTTCGGATGCGGGAACGCTTGAATTTGCCCTTCTTCGTGTGGCAGGAGATTATGAGTTGGTGGCAAAGGAATATCCGGTGCTGCCAGAGCGTGACACGATTTTATCGCTTTATTTTGATGTTCGCCGGTTTCTTGCAGTGCTGGAAAAATTTGATGAGAGTGACCGGATTTATTTGGATTATGATGAGGAGCGGAAGTTTCGCATTAAAATCCAGTGCATGGATCCGTCCGGCTGTTTGAAAGAAGTGATGGAACGGGTGCAGAGCACCATCTTTTTCTCGGCGACTCTTTTGCCAATCCGGTATTATAAAGAACAGCTTGGCGGGGAGAAAGAAGATGCCGCGGTTTATGCAAAATCCGTATTTTTGCCGGAACAGAGAAAAGTGATGATTGCCCGCGATGTGACGACAAAATATACAAGGCGCGGGGCGGCAGAATACGAAAAGATTGCGGCGTACATTGACAGTTTTGTCTCGGCAAAGGAGGGAAATTATCTGCTCTTTTTTCCATCTTATCGTTTTATGGATGAAATTGTAACAAGACTTCCTAATAGAGAGAATCAGAAGATTCTTGTACAGATGCCCGAAATGCGTGAGCGGGAGAGAGAAGAGTTTTTAGAGGCATTTTCTGAAGAAACAGACAAAAGCGTGATTGGGTGCTGCGTTATGGGAGGCATTTTCAGTGAAGGAATTGATTTGAAAGAAGAATGTCTGATAGGCGCGGTCGTGGTGGGAACCGGGATTCCAATGGTCTGCCATGAAAGGGAGTTATTTAAGGATTATTATGAGGAGAAAAAGGGGGATGGTTTTTCGTATGCCTATTTGTATCCGGCAGTAAATAAAGTGTTTCAGGCGGGTGGACGAGTGATTCGTACAATAAACGACAAAGGGGCAATTCTTCTTTTGGATGAGCGGTTTATGCAAAAGCAGTATCAGGATTTGTTCCCGCGGGAATGGTATCCGTTTGATGTTGTAAATTGTGAAAAGATGAAAAAACTGCTCGCAGAGTTCTGGCAGGAATAAAAATGGCGGATTCCATTTTTTTGGAACCCGCCATAGTTTTAATATGCATTTTTATTTACGAAACCTTTGAAAATTGTCAGGAATAAAATTTTAATATCCAGTCCTAACGTCCAGTTTTCAATGTAATACAAATCACAGTCGATTCGCATGCGGATGGATGTATCGCCGCGGTAGCCGTTTACCTGCGCCCAGCCGGTGATGCCCGGACGAACCTGATGTTTAATCATGTAACGAGGAATTTCCTCCTTAAATTTTTCCACAAAGAACGGACGCTCCGGTCTTGGTCCGACAAGGCTCATATCGCCTTTTAACACATTGAAAAACTGTGGTAATTCATCCAAACTGGTCTTTCGGATAAATTTGCCGATTGGCGTTACACGGGGGTCGTTCTGCACCGTCCATGCCTGTTTCTCTTTTGAGGCGTCCTGCACTTCCATTGAGCGGAACTTAAACATTTTAAACGGCTTATTGTGAAGACCAACACGCTCCTGTTTGAAAATAAGAGGCCCCGGCGATGTGATTTTAATAATCGCTGCTACCACTGCCATCGGAATGGAGAACAGGATAATTAAAAGCAGCGCACCTACAATATCAATTGCACGCTTGCAAAAACGGTTAAACGAGTTTGAAAGCGGAATATTTCTCACGTGGATAACCGGCAGTCCATCCAAATCTTCAGTATACGGACGAGTCGGAATAATATTGTTGTAATCCGGAATAAACTTTGTGTGAACGCCGGATTTTTCCGTTACGGCAACAATCCCTTCCAGACTGTCGTAGTGGTCGATGCTCAGCGTAATTGCTGTTTCGTCGTAATCATTTTCGGACAGCATTTTCTCTAACTCGTCCACTCGCCCAATCACATGAATGTCGCGGTAAGAATAGCCAAGCGGTTTATGGTTGTCCAAAATACCATGAATGGAAATGCCCCATTCCGGATGTGCCAACAGTCTGTCGATGTAACCTTCTGCGGCACGGCTGTAACCGATTAATAAAATATGTTTGTGGTTCATTCCTTTTCTGCGAATCTTGCGAAGAAGTGTTGTGGTGCAAAAACGGAATAAAACTTCCAGTATAAAATTCAGCGTAACAAAAATAATAATAAACAAACGGGCGTAAGTACCATTGCGAATAAAAAACAGAAAGGCAACGCAGTAGAGAATTCCTACAACATTGGATTTTAAAATGTTAAAAATTTCTGATTTTCTGCTCTTGGTACGTTTTGGGTCATACAAGTGGAAAAAATAATAGGAAACGAGGTAACAAGGAATCAGCATAATCAAAATTTGCATGTAATCCTTTAACGAGCCGTAAATACCGACCGGTTCCTCAATCCATTCCCACCGAATTAAAATGCTATCGTTGCTAAAGCGCAGGTAATATGCGCGGATGAACGAAAATACAATAATTGCCGTGTCTATTAATATACGAAAAAGATTTAGGAGTTTTTGATTTCCCTTAATCAAATCAATCCAGTCCTTTCTATTTATAGTTTAGTATGTCCATAAGTATAAATAGTATATCTCATTTTTGCCTTTTTCACAAGAAAAATGTCAGCGGCTTTTTTATTTTCGCAATTTACCGGGAAGGATTGCTACTCATGTGCCGCTCCCGCTTAAGGTACGCGCAGAGGTATCGATATGCAAAATTCGCATATCAGATACCTGCGTGTACCTAGCACATTCTTTGCAATCCTTCCCGGTAAACTGCTGGAATATTAAAAAAGGCACTTGACAGCATTAAGTAGGAAGGGGTGAAGAGGTGCGAAAATACATTCAATGGTTTTTAATTTGCACAGAACAACGCTTTTGGCTTGATTTGGCTCATAAGGTTGCATTTCAGCCGTGTTATTCGAGTTTGGCAGGACAAATTCGTGGATAAATGCAACTCTTTCCCTTAATTGTAGTCGTTTTGGTTGCATGATTTTGAAAAAAATTTAAAATCATGCAACGTTTTTGGGAGTTTGTAAGGATTTTGGTTGCATAACCTTCCTGCCGCCACATCAGAGCTATTTGATTGCTTATAGATGATTTATAACATTTGTGGATTGTGGGTACAAATGCGTGGGTATCCGGCATGTGTATTTTACATGCCGATACCCTTACGCAATTTGTCAAGCGAGAGCGCCCACAAGACGCAAATATTATAAATCATTCACATTCTCAACACAATTACTGTCTATAATAAACCTAACTTAAGACGAAAGGATGTTTTAGCATGGACGAAAACAACATGGGAAATAACAATAACATAGAAAATAATAACGATGCCAATGGATTTGTCATGGTTGACAATCCGGCACCGCAGGCTTTGCAGGAACCACAGGAGCCGCAGACTGAGAATCAGAACCAGAACCAGCCGGTGCAGCCGGAAGCAGCATCTCAGTATACACAGCCAGAACCGGAGGTAACTCCACAGTATACACAGTCGCAACCGGAACCGGCACAGCAGCAGAATACCTATTATGAGCAGCCGGTGCAGCCATCACCGATGCCATCTGAAGATAATACGTACCGTTTCCAAAATGTAGAAGCGCAGAACGTGAAAAAGAAAAAAGAAAAGAAAGCAAAAAAAGGAATGTCAATTCCTAAAATTTTAGTCAGCGCAGTTTTGTTTGGTGTTATTGCGGCAGGATGTTTCTTTGGGGTAAACAAGGGATTATCCGCTTTGCTTGGAACAGATAGCGAGATTCAGGGCGTGGATAACAGTTCGAACAATGGTGTTGCCCTGACAACGGTATCCGGTTCAGCAGCTACGGTTGCCGATGTGTCCGGTATCGTGGAAAAGGTTATGCCATCGATTGTTGCGATTACAGAGAAGAGTACTCAGACTTCTTACTTTGGACAGACTTATTCTTCCGAGGGAGCAGGTTCCGGATTTATTGTAAAACAGGATAATGACCAGCTCCTGATTGTGACAAATAACCACGTTGTAGCTGATGCAGATAAAATTTCAGTTACTTTTAACGATAATGAAGTAGCGGATGCAATGGTAAAAGGAACAAGTGAGTCGAATGACCTTGCGGTTATTACCGTTAAATTAAGTTCCCTCAAAGAATCCACGAAGAAAAGTATTCGCGTTGCTTCCTTAGGAAATTCAGATCAGGCGAAAGTCGGACAGATGGTAATTGCCATCGGAAATGCTCTTGGCTATGGACAGTCGGTAACCGTTGGTTATCTGAGCGCGAAAAACCGTGAAGTGTCTGCATCGGATGGAAGCGGAAAGAGTACGACGCAGGTTTTGATGCAGACAGATGCAGCGATTAATCCAGGTAACAGTGGTGGTGCTTTGATTGATACAAACGGAAATGTAATCGGTATCAACTCGTCCAAATATTTCTCCTACGGTTCAACAAATGTTGAAGGTATGGGATATGCGATCCCGATGAGTGATGCAGTTTCTGTTATCAATGACTTGATGGACCGCGAAGTTTTGAAAGACAGCGAAAAAGGTTATCTGGGTATTACCGGAAGAGACATTTCAGAAAGTGTAAGCAAAGCATATGGTATTCCGGTTGGAGTGTATGTTGCTGCAGTATCCGATACCGGTGCTGCTTATAAAGCAGGTATTAAACAGGGCGATGTTATTACAAAGATTGGTGACCAGACGGTTAAGACCATTCAGGAAGTACAGGAAAAGGTAAACAGTACAAAAGCCGGTACGACCATTAAAGTTACCGTTCAGCGAAGCAACGACGGAACTTATAAAGCGAAACAAGTAGATGTTGTGCTCAAAGGTAAAGATACATTAGATGGATTGGATGATGGTTCGACACAACAGCAAAATGATTCCAGTCAGGATTATAATAACGATAATTATAACAACAATTATGATAATGACAATTCTCAGGTAGTACCTTGGGGCGGAAGTATTTACTAATTGAGTGAAATCGGGTATAATAAGTCCCACCGCATATTTGTGCGGTGGGATTTGTGCTAAAAATGGAGGAAACTATGAGTGAAGAAATAAAAGAGATGAATCCGGATGATAAGAATCATAAAAAGGATTCCGATGGTTACGAAAAAATTTGTTATTTGTGCCATCGTCCGGAAAGTAAAGTAGATAAAATGATTACCATTCCGAATCAAATTACGATTTGCTCGGATTGTATGCAGAAAACGTTCGACCAGATAGGAATGCAGGGAATGCCAAGTTTTCCGGGAATGGATATGATGAATCTTGGCAGTATGGGGTTAGAGCCACCGAATGAATTTCAGGAGCGCCATCAGGTGAAAACCAAAAAGAAGAAAAAACAGGAAAAGCCGGCACTGGATATTAACAAACTTCCGGCACCTCACGTCATTAAAGGAAACCTGGATGAATATGTGATGGGGCAGGAGCAGGCAAAGAAAGTGCTGTCTGTTGGCGTTTATAATCATTATAAACGTGTGCTTGCCGAGCAGACCGATGACGGTGTGGAAATTGAAAAGTCAAATATGCTGATGTTAGGACCAACCGGAAGCGGAAAAACATTTATGGTTAAGACGATGGCACGTCTTTTGCAGGTGCCGCTTGCGATTACAGATGCCACAGCATTAACAGAAGCTGGTTATATTGGCGATGATGTAGAGAGTGTTATTTCCAAACTTCTTGCCAATGCAGATAACGATGTAGAATTGGCAGAGCGAGGCATTGTTTATATCGATGAAATTGATAAAATTGCGAAAAAGCAGAACACCAATAACCGCGATGTAAGCGGAGAATCAGTGCAGCAGGCACTTTTGAAATTGTTGGAGGGTGCCGATGTGGAAGTGCCGGTTGGCGCAACCAATAAAAATGCAATGGTTCCGATGACAACGGTGAACACGAGCAATATTTTATTTATCTGCGGCGGAGCTTTTCCGGGACTTGAGGACATTATCAAAAAACGTCTTACCAGTCAGGGAACGATTGGATTTGGCTCGGAGCTTCGGGATAAGTACGACCATGAGAAAGATTTGTTCCGTTTGGTAGAAACTGAAGATATTCGCGAGTATGGCTTGATTCCGGAGTTTATCGGACGTCTGCCGATTGTATTTTCCTTACAGGCGATGGATGAAGAATTGTTGGTTCAGGTGCTGCAAAAACCGAAAAATGCTATTTTGAAACAGTACCGTAAACTTTTGCAGATGGATGAAGTGGATTTGGAATTTGAGGACGATGCCATGATGGCGGTAGCGAAAAAAGCGGCGGCGAAAAAGACCGGTGCCAGAGCGCTCCGTTCCATTATCGAGGAATTTATGATGGATATTATGTATGAAATTCCGAAAGATGAAATGATTGGCAAAGTTATCATTACCAAAGATTATATTGAAGGAAAAGGTTCTCCTACGATTTTGATGCGAAGTAATGGCTGATGGATAAAAGTAAGACCTCCTGCGTAAGATGAAACAAAGCGCAGGAGGTTTTTTTATGCAGTGCAGAGAAGCAGTTTTTGCAGAGGATGTTCTCATTTATGTTGTGGATAATTACCGTGGCGAGGAATACATAAGGGAAGCATACAATCCGGACTGTTATATTCGACTGGATGACAGGCAGGCAATTATTTACCAGCAGGTTCAAAATGTAAATGGTGAGGCAATACAAAAATATGGTTTTTCAGCCATTCCAAACGTTTTTGGTCTGATGAGCGAAGAAGCGCTGGAGGCGAGTGGTGTGCTGCGAATTCGCAGGCAGCCGTCTCTTGATTTGTATGGACAGGGCGTGCTCATTGGTATTGTGGACACAGGAATTGATTTTACGCATGAGGCATTTGTGGCGGCGGATGGGACTTCAAGGATTGTGTCAATCTGGGACCAGAGTGTAGAAGAAGGGGTTGGAAATGAAAATTTTCCGTATGGACGGATGTATTCGAGGCAGCAGTTGAATCAGGCACTTTCGTCCGAAAATCCCTTTGAAATTGTGCCAAGTCAGGATGAAATCGGACATGGAACGTTTATGGCAGGGGTGGCGGCAGGAAATGAGAACCGGGCGGAAGAATTTTCCGGGGTGGCACCGTTATCTGAACTGGTTGTTGTTAAGTGCCGTCAGGCGAATGAAAGTTATCGAAATTATTATAGAATTCCGTCGGATGTGCCGGCTTATCTGGAAAGTGATGTAATGACCGGACTCGCCTATCTGCTTTCGGTGGCGGCGCAGGAGAGAAAACCAATCATTCTCTGTCTTGGCATGGGCAGCAGTATGGGAAACCACAATGGGAGTACGGCACTTGGGGTTTATTTGAACCGGTATTTGTCAGTTAGTGGTGTGGCAATTGTAACATGTGTGGGAAATGAGGGAAATGCAAGGCATCACCATACAATACGCCGTAAAGAAGATACGATAGATATCAGCGTATCCGCAAATATGAATGGATTTATGGGACAGTTGTGGTGGCAGACGCCGGGAAGTTTATCGTTGGATGTCATTTCGCCGAGTGGGGAGACGATTCGAGAAATCCGCGCAGTCTCAGGAATCCGCTATGAGCATCGGTTTGTGCCGGAAAATACGACAGTTGAAATTTATTTTGGTGTGGCGCAGGAACTGACGAGAGAGCAGGTTGTCGTTTTTCGCTTTCAAAATCCGACGACCGGCATTTGGAAGGTGCGCACACGGTTTGATTATGAGGTTCCTAATTTTTCGATGTGGCTCCCAATCCAGCAGTTTTTGGAAAAAGAGGTTGTATTTTTAGACCCTGATCCCGATATGACGGCGACAAATCCGTCGACAACGCCATTTGTGACGGGGGTGTCGGCGTACGACGTAAGAGATGGTGCTCTGTATCTGCGGGCGGGGCGTGGGTTTACCCCTTTTGGCTACATTAAGCCCGAAGTTGTTGCTCCCGGCGTGGAACTGACGGGAACGTATCCGAGAAACCGGTACGGCACAATGACGGGAACCAGTGTAGCGGCTGCCTTTGTGGCAGGAATCAGCGTGCTTTTTATGCAGGAGTATGCGGATGACGGTGCAAACAGTAATACGGTGCGTGAGGCGCTCATCCGAGGGGCTGTGCCAAGAGGAGAACCCTATCCGAATACCGAGTGGGGTTATGGCATTGTTGATGCTTACCGGAGTATAACAGACTATTGACGGCAGGGGGCGAAAGGAGTATATTTAGGGAGAAAAAACGAGGAGGGTACCAATGAAAGCTTGGGAAGAAAATATCCGAAAGGTTGTTCCTTATGTTCCGGGTGAACAGCCGCAGGTAAAAGATATTATAAAGTTAAATACAAACGAAAATCCATATCCGCCGTCACCGGGGGTTAGAAAAGCACATGAAGAAATGGAAGTTTCACAGTTTGCTTTATACCCGGATCCGGCAGCAAAAGAGTTAGTGACAGCGCTTGAATCGTATCACGGGCTGGATGAGGGACAGGTATTTGTCGGTGTTGGCTCAGATGATGTTCTGGCACTTGCGTTTCTTACGTTTTTTAATTCCGATAAGCCAATTCTGTTCCCAGATGTTACATATTCGTTTTATCCGGTCTGGGCTAATGTATACCGGATTCCGTATGAATGTCCGAAACTGACAGACGATTTCCGTATTTGCCCGGATGATTATAAAAAGGAAAATGGTGGCGTTGTCATTGCAAATCCGAATGCACCAACGTCTCTTGCGTTAAGCAGAAATGAAATTGAGGAAATTATTGCGGCAAATCAGGATGTCATTGTGATTGTGGATGAAGCATATATTGACTTTGGCGGAGAGAGCGCACTTTCGCTTCTGCCAAAATATGAAAATCTGCTTGTTGTGCGCACGTATTCAAAATCACGTTCCATGGCAGGTATGCGTATCGGTTATGCGATGGGAAATAAACGTCTGATTCAGGCGATGACCGATGTAAAAGAATCAATTAACTCATATACGATGACGAGAGAGTCCATTGTGTTAGGGGCTGCTTCTCTTGCTGACGAGGAGTATTTCCAGGAGAAGAAACAGATGGTGGTTGCAACGCGTGAGCGGACAAAAGAAGAATTGAGAAACCGTGGATTTGAGGTGCTCGATTCCAGCACAAATTTCTTGTTTGCAAAACCGGGTTCAGTGGATGCCGGCTGGTTATTTGAGGAATTGAAAAAAGAAAAAATCTTTGTTCGTCATTTCAATGGGGAACGAATTAAAGATTACCTTCGGATTTCCATTGGAACAGATGAGCAGATGAATTGTCTGCTGCAGGCAATTGACCGTATTATGGCATAAAATGAGGAAAAGATTGGCACGGCAGAGCCACCACAGAAAAAAGTCTTAAAATTTTTTAGAAATTAGTTGACAAGCAGGTGGTTCTATAATATAATAGGTCTTGCGTCACGGCTCAGAGACGCTGGAAAGACACAAAAATATGTGTTCAATCCGGGGTGTGGCTCAGCTTGGCTAGAGCGCTTGATTTGGGATCAAGAGGCCGCAGGTTCGAATCCTGTCACCCCGACTGCGACTGTTTTATACAGTCGCTTAATTGTATAAAAAACCCTATGCGGGTGTAGTTCAATGGTAGAACACTAGCCTTCCAAGCTAGATACGTGGGTTCGATTCCCATCACCCGCTTTTGTGGTGCAAACAGCATTGCTACGTGTCAGTAGCTCAGTTGGATAGAGCAACGGCCTTCTAAGCCGTGGGTCGGGGGTTCGAATCCCTCCTGACACGCTGTAGGAAATGCCGTATGCGGCTTATCCTTTATGGTGGGTATAGCGCAGTTGGTTAGCGCGTCAGATTGTGGCTCTGAAGGCCGTGGGTTCGAATCCCATTACCCACCCTTCCCTTTATGGGATGTTGGGCTATCGCCAAGGGGTAAGGCATAGGACTTTGACTCCTACATTCGCTGGTTCAAATCCAGCTAGCCCAGTTATTAATAGGACTTGACTTCTAAGTGAAACGCTTGGGAGCAGGTCCTTTTTTGATATTATATTATATTTTTCTTATCAAATTTAGGAACAAAAAGATTAGTAATCATTACGGAGGATAGGATTTTGCTTTGTTAATGAAAGATACGAAGTGGCTGGCGGGTGACAAATATTCGCTGCCAGTTCCTTTGGATTCCAGTAATTCCGTAGAAAAACTTTGTGACGAGTGGGTTTTGAGTACGTCGGT
>OKWJ01000630.1_pt1 | contig 38971 bp, 37 predicted proteins | sample 1607121 | NCBI WGS metagenome assembly OKWJ01 (sample SAMN04414080, study PRJEB24778) | human gut metagenome | material: faecal | host: Homo sapiens | reverse complement strand
CCGTCAGCGCCGATGGTACTGCCTTCAGGTGGGAGAGTAGGTCGATGCCGAATTTTCAAAATCGCTGGAACTTGTTGCAGCGATTTTTATGGCGAGGTAGCTCAGCTGGTTAGAGCGCATGATTCATAATCATGAGGTCTCCGGTTCAATCCCGGATCTCGCTACAAAATGAAACCCATTGAGAAATCAATGGGTTTTTTATTTGAATCAAATTGATATTTTTATTCGGCAACAGTTACCTCGATACCGCGTTCACGCAATCCCTCGAGAGTTTTACTAGGTACATATTTATCCGTGATGATGTGATCAACGGCATCCAGATCGCATATTTTTCCGAAACCTCTACGTCCGAATTTAGAAGAGTCAGCCAGAACGACTACTTTTTGCGCAGCTTGTATCATTACTTGATTTAAATTAGCTTCCATCATATTCGTGGTTGTTAATCCATAATCTAGGTCTATCCCGTCAACTCCCATGAAGAGTTTACTACAAGAAAAGTTTTCCAGCATTTTTTCTGCATAATTTCCAACGACAGAGACAGAACTATTCCGTACGAAACCTCCGAGTTGTATTATATCTATGTTCTTGTTACGAGCTAGAATGTTTGTAACGTTTATAGCTGCAGCGATTACCGTGAGATGGCCTTGAGGCACGATTTCCCGGGCTAAAGCATGCATTGTTGTTCCAGATGCAATGAGAATAGAGTCGTCTGCTGTAATTAGACTTGCAGCATATCTACCTATCAGTCGTTTTTCTTCGGGATAGGACTTTTCTTTCTCGTTTACATGGCGATCATTGATATAAGGGTTGATTAAAATGGCACTACCGTGTGTGCGATAGAGCATTTCCTTTTCCTCAAGTAAGGTAAGATCCTTGCGAATCGTTACAGAAGATACTTTTAATTGGTTGGCGAGATCAACAACAGAAACGGAACCTTGTTGGCGTAATGTTTCTAATATGTAGTTGTGCCTTTCACTTAGAGATAATGTTTTCATTTTGTTTCGATAATCATATTTCCACCACTGCAAATATACATCTGTTTTATTGAATATTACTTATCAAGTGTTGTAATTAATTTTAAACTGGGGAAATATATTTCTTAAAAAATAGAAACTTTTGCTCTGAGTTTCCGTAGATTAAGATCAATACCAAAGAAAGATATGGCACTATTCGTAATGCGAAATGAGCCATAGAGACCAATAACAAAGAACGGAATTTAGGAAAACGAAGTTTCGGTTTGTAAGTATATAGTATGCTTGCGGAACGTTATTGGGATTTTATAGATTGTTGAATACATAAATAATTGTGTTATGAATCGAAAAGATATGTTGAATAAACTTCAAGAACCTGAGAAAGTATGGGATATGGTTGTGGTTGGAGGGGGAGCTACGGGTTTAGGTGTGGCGGTTGACGCCGCAACAAGAGGATATAGCGTTGTTCTTTTAGAAATGGCAGATTTTGCCAAGAGTACTTCCAGTCGGAGTACGAAACTGGTACACGGTGGTGTACGTTATCTTCAAAAAGGCGATGTCGCTTTAGTATTAGAAGCATTAAGGGAGAGAGGGCGAATGAAGGCTAATGCCCCGCATCTCGTGAAGGATCAGGCTTTTGTAATATCGAATTATACATACTGGGATAATTTCCTGTATTTCTGCGGGCTTACGCTTTATGATCTGTTGTCTTTTGGTTTCGGGTACGGGCGAAGTCGTTTTATTTCCCCCAAGAAGGTGATGGAGTATTTACCGACATCGGTGAAAAAAGGATTGAAGGGAGGTATTGTTTATCATGACGGGCAGTTTGATGATTCGCGGATGGCAATTAATTTGGCTCAGACCTGTGCGGATAATGGGGGCGTGATACTTAACAAAGCGAAGGTTTCCGGGATTGTGCATGACCAGAACGGGAAGGTTGCCGGGGTGAAGTTCGTGGATATGGAGTCCGGAAAAGAGATGCAGTTGAAGGCGAAGAGTGTGATCAATGCCTGTGGAATTCTCGTGGATGACCTGATGGCGATGGATTCTCCTGGACATAGTAAGATGGTGACACCGAGCCAAGGAGTACATCTGGTGTTAGATATGAAGTTTTTGCAGAGCGATTATGCGATCATGGTGCCGAAGACGAGTGATGGACGGGTGTTGTTTGCCGTACCTTGGCACAATAAGGTTGTTGTGGGAACGACGGATATTATGCGTCCGGTTCCGGAGATAGAGCCGAAACCGTTGAAGGAAGAAATTGATTTTATTCTGAAAACGGCTTCTTTATACATGGACCCGGCCCCGACGTATGCTGATATTGAATCCGTGTTTGCGGGGCAACGGCCGTTGGCAGCCCCGAAACACGAGGGAAAGAGTACGAAAGAACTTTCCCGCGGACACAAGATAATAGTTTCCGATAATAATTTAATCACGATCACGGGAGGTAAATGGACTTCTTATCGTTTGATGGCCGAAGATACGGTGGATAAAGCGATTGCCATGAAACTGGTGGATGCCAGACCCTGCGTGACGAAAAAATTCCATATACACGGGTACCGGAAGAACCCGAACCTGAAGGATCATATGTACGTTTATGGTAGTGATCAGGATGCGATTATGAAGTTGATTGCTGAAAATCCGGAATACGGAAAGAAACTGTCAGATAAATATGATTATACCGTTGCCGAAGTTGTTTGGGCAGTTCGGGAGGAGATGGCCAGAGAGGTTGAGGATGTTCTTGCACGGAGGGTTCGATTGTTGTTTGTTGATGCGAGAGAGGCGATTAAGGCAGCCCCGCTGGTGGCAGAAGTGATGGCGAAAGAACTTGGGAAGGATCAGGCATGGATTGATGAAGAAGTGAAGGAGTTCACTGAACTGGCAGAAAATTACATTGCGGCTAAGATCATGTTTTGATCTTAGCCCGGTGTATTTCATCCGGAAAAAGCCGCGAGTCGTAATGGAAACGTTTACGATAATCAGATTGGAATCAATATAATATTTATTAAAAATTAATATCATGTGGAGTTTTCTGAAGCCTGAGCCTCACAAACCCTTATTGCCTAAAGAAAAAATAGACCCCACGTACAAGAAGTTACGTTTACAGGTCTTTTTAGGTATATTTATAGGGTATGCGGGGTATTATTTAGTACGTAAGAATTTTACTCTGGCAATGCCCTATTTGCAGGAGTTGGGATTTGACAAGGGAGATTTAGGAGTGGCTCTTTCGGCTAATGCTATCGCTTACGGGATATCAAAATTTTTGATGGGAGGGGTTTCCGACCGGAGTAGTGCCCGTAAGTTTTTGCCGTTGGGATTGGTGTTATCGGCACTTGTGACGTTGTTTTTGGGTACAAGTGCGGGTGTTTCTTCAATCGTGGTCATGTTTATTACCCAGTTTTTGATCGGTTGGTTCCAGGGAATGGGCTGGCCACCTAGTGGACGAGTGATGACGCACTGGTTTTCCTTGAAAGAGCGGGGGACCAAAATGTCAATCTGGAACGTGGCCCATAATGTGGGAGGTAGTTTGGTCGGGATCATGTTCTCCGTGGGATTGGTGTGGTTCGGATCCTGGCAATCTGCCACGTTTATTTTTCCGGCTGTTGTGGCCTTGGTGGTTGCCGTGATCGCATTTATTCTGATCCGGGACACGCCGCAATCGTGTGGTTTGCCGCCGATCGAGGAATATCGTAATGATTACCCGAAGAATTACAGTGCGAAGTCGGAGGAAGAGTTGACGGCAAAAGAGATTTTTTTCAAATATGTTTTGAATAACAAAATATTATGGTATATCGCTATCGCTAATGCTTTTATCTATCTGGTGAGATACGGGGTGCTTGACTGGGCGCCGACTTACTTGAAAGACGTGAAAGGGTACGATAGCGGAGCGGTAGGCTGGATTTATTCGGCTTACGAGATTGCAGCCATTCCCGGCACGATTATCTGCGGTATCGTGAGTGACTACGTGTTCAAGGGACGACGGGCGATCACGACGATGATTTACATGGTGTTGGTGGCCCTGTTCGTGTTTATTTACTGGCAGACGGAACATAATCTGGTGATGGATAGTATATGTCTGATCGCTATCGGGTTCTTAATTTACGGGCCGGTGATGTTGATCGGGGTACACGCCTTGGATTTGGCTCCCAAAAAAGCGGCGGGAACGGCTGCCGGACTGACCGGTTTTTTCGGTTATTTCTTTGGAACGGCTTTGTTGGCAAATATTATGTTGGGGTACGTGGTGGATCATCTCGGATGGGACTGGAGTTTCATTATCCTGCTGGTGGCTTGTGCTCTAGCATTTGTTTTTACGGCATTTACAGTGAAAGAAGAACAATATCTGGTAAAAGAGAGTACTAACAAACATTAAACGCTCTAAAATTCAAAATTATGATTAAAAAGTTTTTTCATGCAGTGATGGCATGCGGGTTGATAGCCTTGGTCATGTCGTGTGAAGATCAAAAATTCAACAATATAAATGTCGATGTCGACAAGGTTGAATTGGATCATTTGACTCCCGATATGATTAAAGTGCGGGATTACGTGCCGGAGTATGCTGTTGTGGCTCACCGGGGATCGACCTTCTGGACCCCTGAAGAGACGGAGGCTGCGTATCGTTGGGCGAGAGAAATTGGGGCTGACTATCTGGAATGTGATATGCAGGTTTCGAAAGATGGAGTGGTGTTGGCATTGCATGATGACAACTTGAAACGAACCACAAATATTGAGAACGTGTTCGGGGAGACTATCCCTTACGAGATTAGAAAAGCGTATTACCAGAAAATTGGTTACTCGGAGGCAGAAGCAGAGGCGTTGGTGAAAGAGGATGCCAAGAATTTTGTACCGAATCTTCCGGCTTATTATACCTACGAGGAGTTGATGATGCTGGATGCTGGAACGTGGTTTAATGAAACGAGTATCGAACAGGCTCGCCCGAGTTTTGCCTCACAACATCAATACATTTCTACATTGGAGGATCTCGTGGCTTATTCTAAGGGGAAAATGCTGGAACGGGATGCGCAGGGAAAACGAGTGTTCACGATGGGACAGAAGACCGGGGAGAAGATCAAGAGTTTAAGCGGTACGGCCGACGTGATCAAGTACACGTTTGGTTACGTGGATGATCCGGAAGACACGGGTAATCGTCCGGGAATTTATATCGAGTTCAAGGAGCCGTGGCTGAATCCTACCGGGTTCGAGGAAATGGTTTACAAGGAACTGGATCGTTTGGGCATGAATATTATCACGCAACCGGAACCGGAAAGCAACCCGTTCTACGTGAATGGCAAGGTGAATACGGGGAACACGAATGGCAAGGTGATTCTGCAGACTTTCTCGTTGGAGAGCCTAGTGAGGGTAGCCGAGCATTTTGAGGGCAAGGTCCCGATGTGTTTCCTATTGTGGAAAGGTACGGGAGCGACGGATATCACGTATGACGATCCGCTGGGTTATGCCTCGTTTATTAATTTGGGTGTGAAGTACAAGGCTCATTTTATCGGACCGTGTATTGCCGGAGCCCCGAATAATTACCCGGAACTGAACCAACCGTGGCAGGATTACTTGATTCACAAGGCGGGAATGAAGAATCATCCCTACACGTTTGACACGTATGACCAGATGGCCAAGTATTTCGGACAATATAATTTCGGAGTCGAGATTGACGGGAAATATAGAGCACCTTATCTGGATGCATTGTTTACGAACCATTCTGATATGAGTATCAACTACATGATTACTCAAGGCTGGCGAAAGAGTCCGGCTTCCGAGACATTGGTTGACGCAAAGGTGGTGTTGGAGAGATTAGGTTACTAAATAATTGTTTAAATGCAGACCAGTATGAAAAAATATATATTATTCCCTGTTGTATTAGTCGCCCTCGTGTTGTCGTCTAATATGGTGAAAGCTCAGGCTGAGGATGTTGCTAATCCTCTTTTGCAATATATCAATAAGGATAAAGGAATTCGTTTCACGGCAGGCGCCCGTTTGTTTGCTGACGTGGCTTATTATCATTTGGAGTACACTCCGATGAAGTCGGGGGCAGCGCTCACTGATGCTCGTATACGGACGTCGTTGACGTACGGGCCGTTGTATTTTTACGCTGATTTCGATTTTTCGAAAGGAACTTTCAAGCAGAAGAATATTTTCGTGCGATATAATTTCCACGAATCGGCGTACGGGATTCATAGCGTGAAGGCAGGTTATTTCAACGAACCGTCGAGTATGAGTCTGAATGCGAGTTTGTATAATTACCATTTTATTTCCCGAGCGGCTCCGGCCATGGCTTTATCGGCCGGACGTGGTTTGGGGATTACCTACAAGTATTATGATGTCACTTTCTTTGCGGATCAAGGGCTTTTTGCGGAGAACAAGTACAATGACCAGATTTCCGGTTTTCAAGGAGTAAGCTTGAGTGGACGCTGGTTGTACAAGCCGCTTAATAATGAGTTCATAACTTTGCACGTGGGAGCTTCTTTTCGTTACTCTCGGATTAACACGGGCGAGGTGGTGAATAACGTGTTCAAGACGAATGTGGAGTTGGAGTCGAATATGCAGACTTACGTGGACGGTACGACGGAATTCCTGAATGCGCAGGTGCCTTGGGCGAAGAACACGATCACGGTAGGACCGGAAGTGCTGGTGGTTACCAGTAATATGTTTTTGCGGGGCGAGTATATTTACAAGAGATTGTACAAGAAAAGAAATGACGAGGCTTTGTTCGAGAATCAGTTGGGAGGCGTTTGGAGCTGGACAACCTTGGCATCCTGGCAGGCTGGAAACCCGATACGGACTTCCAAGTTCCAAGGGGCGTACGTGGAAATGGGGTACTTGCTTTGCGGTGAAGGATACGGTTATGACGACGAGTACGGATTGTTGCGGGGAAGTAACGAGAGAGGAGATCTGGAGATTGTGGCCCGTTACAGTTACACGGATTTGAATGACATTAATAAAGGTGATTTCTTTTTAATTGGTAAGCAGGTATTTTATCCCGGGGGAGTGGTGGCAGATTACCCGGCCGTGTCAACGAGTATTGGCGGGGGACGGTTACATGCGGCCACGATTGGCGTGAACTACACGTTCAACCAGTACGTGAAGGTGATGGGTGAGTACCAGTATGGTAATTTAAAGAATGTTTATTTCCCGTTGGATAAGAATTTCCATCAGTTGCAAATGCGCTTGATGGTGTCGTTCTGATAGAGGGAGGAAAGTTCATAAAGCTTGTAAGGTTTATAAACCTTACAAGCTTTATGAATTTAGTGGACTATGTAGACTTTTTTTAGCGAGGTGGATTTGCTTTTTAATTCCTTTTCATTATTTTTGGGATTCGAAACACACAAACGCTAATTTATATCCAAACTATGAGAAAAGTCACTTTATTGTTGATGACCTTGGTCGCTGTGACTCATGTTGCGGTTGGTCAGGTTGATGTGAGTGCGGTCAATAAACCGATTGAGTTGTTGAACGAGGCAAACACGGATATTGAGGATGGAAATTATAAAGATGCTGTTCAAAAATTGATTGCGGCTAATCGATTGAATCCGAAATTGAGGGAGGTTTACTCGTCCTTGAATACGGCTTGTACTCACACGAACCAGATTTCTTTGCTGAAGGAGTTTCTTGTGAAAGGAAAGGGGATATTTGAGGAAGATGATGAGCTTTGTTATTATTTGGGAAATATTTACCAGAATCAACAGAATTATGCGGCAGCCATAAAGGAGTATTCTCTGGCAATCCAGTATGCCAAGAAAAATGGGGAAGAGTACGAGTTGGTATATGCTTATTATTTGAACCGGGGGAATTGTTACTTGAAACAGCGTGAATTTGCGAAGGCGATACCGGATTATACCTATTCTCTCAAGCTAAACAAGGATAACGGTGCTATTTACGCGAACCGGGGAATTGCTTATTTCAGTACCGGAAAGCGTAAGGAGGCATGTGCCGATTGGCGGAAGGCTAAATCGCTGGGGGTAACAAGCGTGAATGCTTATATTAATCGCTATTGTCGATAAAGGTTTTAAATAAAATAAGCGAGCCAAACGATTTTGGCTCGCTTATTTTATGTATTTATTGCTAGGAATTAGAACGTCCAGCCTAATCGAAGAATCGGTTCGATGTATATTTTGACATTTGTTTGACGTGTTTTTACCGGGGACAAAAGTATATATAATTAAGCGAGGGCAGGAATATTCCTGCCACTTGCTATTTGAAAATATCAATCAATGATGTGAGGTTGCTGGTAAAGAGTTTAACGGAAATGGCAAGTAAAATGATTCCCAGGAATTTACGTAATATGTAAGCTCCTCCTTTCCCGAAAATCTTTTCGACTAGCGATACATTTTTTAATACAAAATAAACAACAATAATGTTTAGAGTTAAGGCGATAATAATATTGATGGTATGATATTCCGCCCGCAAAGCCAACAAAGTCGTTAATGTTCCGGCTCCCACGATCAAGGGAAATACTAACGGTACAATAGATGCCGTTCCTGATGGACTGTCATTTTTGAAAATAGGGATTCCGAAGATCATTTCTACTGCCAGTACGAAGATCACGAGAGAACCGGCCACGGCAAACGAGGAAATGTCCACGCTGAACAAGTTGAGCAAGCCATCCCCGACGAAAAGGAATGCCACGAGAAGAATATATGATGCCAAAGCGGCTTTTATGGCACTAATTTTGTGTCCTTTATTTTGAATATCGTTAATGATAGGCACGGCTCCCGTGATGTCAATTACGGCAAACAGGACCATGAATGCACTCGCAAGTTCTTGTATACTAATGTCTGAAAAACTCATATCAAAAAGATTGGTTTATTCTTGATTAAAGGTTATTTTTGCCTACAAAGATACAGAAACAAGAGGTGTTATCAAAATGAATGAAAATAGAAAAGTTATGGCGTATACGAAACTAATTGTTGAGAAACAGGATAATATTTGCACGGTTAAAATTAATAACCCGGAAGCGTTGAATGCTTTGAATTCGACGATTTTGAAAGAATTGGATGCTGCTTTCACGGCTATCGGGGAGGATGACAGTGTTGATGTTGTTATTTTGACGGGTGAAGGACGCTCGTTCGTGGCGGGTGCGGATATATCCCAGATGAGTACGTTGAATGCGGTGGAGGGGAAAGTGTTTGGAGAGCTGGGAGCGGCTGTTTTCCGTAAAATCGAATTGTTGAACAAGGTGGTTATTGCCGGGGTGAATGGTTTTGCCCTGGGTGGAGGGTGTGAATTAGCCATGGCTTGTGACATCCGTATTGCTTCGGTGAAGGCTAAATTCGGTCAACCGGAAGTCGGATTGGGAATTACCCCGGGATTCTCCGGTACGCAACGGTTGCCGCGTATCGTGGGATTGGGTAAGGCAAAAGAACTGATCTACACGGCTGACGTGATTGTTGCCGATGAGGCGTATCGTATCGGGTTGGTGAACAAGGTGGTGGAACCGGAAGCACTGATGGATGAATGTATGGCTATGGCGAAGAAGATTGCTTCGAAAGCTCCGCTGGCTGTACGTTACGCGAAAGAAGCGATCAACCGGGGAGTAGAGACGGATATTGACACGGGTATTTCTATCGAAAGTGATTTGTTCGGACTCTGTTTTTCAACCGAGGATCAGAAAGAAGGAATGCAGGCATTTCTAGGCAAAAGAGGAGCGGAATTCAAGAAAAGATAAAAGCTGAAAAAGCTGGCGTTTGTACGATAATAGAGAATTTGATATTATATAATTGAAGGTTTTAAATTAAGAGGAAATGAAAATTTGCGTTGTAGGTACAGGTACGATGGGTAATGGTATTGCCCAAACCTTTGCTCAGGCCGGGCATGACGTGTTGTTAAAAGGTCGTTCAGAGGCGTCTTTAGGTAAAGCTCACAAGGCTATCGAGAAAAGCCTTTCCAAGTTGGTAGAAAAAGGCAAGATGGAAGTTGCCGAGAAAGATGCTATCAATGCCCGCATCAAAGACACGATGGCATACGAGGATTGTAAGGATGCCGATTTAGTGATCGAGGTGGTTGCCGAGGATATGGCTACGAAGAACGAGATATTCAAGACTTTGGATGCTATTTGTAAACCGGAGGCGATCTTGGCCACGAATACTTCTTCTCTTTCTATCACGGAAATCGCTGCCGCAACCAGCCGTCCGGAGAAAGTGATCGGAATGCACTTCTTTAACCCAGTACCGATGATGAAATTGGTAGAGGTGATTAAAGGGCAGTTGACTTCTCAAGAAGTTCACGACAAGGTGATGGCAATCGCTGCAGAAGTGGGTAAGACTCCGGTAAGCGTGAACGAGGCTCCCGGATTCGTGGTAAATAGAATCTTGATCCCGATGGTGAACGAGGGTATCGGTATCTATGCAGACGGTGTTGCTACCAAGGAAGAGATTGACGAGGCTATGAAATTAGGGGCTAACCATCCGATGGGACCTTTGGCGTTAGGTGACTTGATCGGTTTGGACGTGTGTCTGGCTATCATGGAGGTGCTGTATAATGAATTCGGTGATTCCAAGTATCGTCCTCACCCGCTGTTACGGAAAATGGTTCGTGCTAACTTGTTAGGACGTAAGACCGGAATCGGTTTCTATGATTACCGGAAATAGGGAATAAAAAGTTCATAAAGTTTATAAAGTTCATAAAGTTTGTAAGGTTCATAAAGTTGCATTTGAGAGCAATGGATCTTATAAATTTTGTGAACTTTGTTTTTGAATGGTGGTTGATTTGTCTAAACAACTATGTTTGTTCCCTTGTCTTTCAGAAAGAAACTACAGAATTCATTGAGTTGTTGTTGCATCAATTCTTTTGGTATTAATAAGCGTTTGTATTCAGCGACCATTGTTGGACTCATACTTCGGTTCATCGCATATTCTACAACCACCTCGTCGGCTTCTGGGCACAAAATAATGCCGATAGAAGGATTCTCGTTAGTACGTTTCACATCTCTATCAAGTGCTTCCAGGTAAAATTCTAGTTGGCCGAGGTCTCTTGGATGGAACTTTGTTTTCTTTAATTCTACCGCTATTAAGGCCTGTAAGCCTCTGTGAAAGAATAATAAATCAGCCTTGAAAGTAGAACCGCCAACTGGTAGGCTATACTCTTGGTCCATAAACAAGAAGTCTTTACCTAATTCTAAGATAAACTGCTTCATGTGCTCAATCAATCTGTTGCGTAGTTTTGATTCGCTATGCTTCTTGGGTAGGCCAAGGAAGTCAAGGAATACTGTGTCCTTGAATATTACAGGTGCATACGGATAAGACTCTAATAATCCTTTTGATAGATTCTTCTTATCACTAAGCAGCGTTGAAAATGTCTGATTGGTTAAACTGCGATCTAACTCTTTTACATTCAGACGTTCTTTGTGAGCGTATAATATATAGAATAATCGTTCTTCGTTATTACGACAACGGCTAAGTATCATCGTATGATTGGTGAAAGTGGTCATTGTAAGAACTTGAGGCATTCGTGCAGTTGACAACTGCACAATCTCATTATTTTCCCCTTCATTTATGTTATCATCTTGGGCTTCTAAATGAGCCGATTGTAATTGTGCAGTTGTTGACTGCACGAATTCATGTGACAGAAATTTCTCTATCGTTAAGCTAAATTGAGGCGTGGAATACTCTTCAAAATACTGAACCATATTGTAGATGTTTCTTCGGCTATATCCTCTTAAATCAGGACGGCGAGCACGAATGTATTCTGATAGTTGGCTCACCACCTTGCTTCCCCATTCTTCACTTTTCAGCTTTGCTGATACATAGCTTCCCACGTACCATGCAGTCTGTAGCAATTCCTCGTTCACCATACGAGAGGCTTTGCTTTGGTGCAATTGAATGATGCTAATCACTTCGTCAAACTGCTTTTCATGCAGAACTATAATACTTTTGTTCTCGTCCATATTGCAAATTTACGCATTATTGGTATTTTGAACAATAATCTTCGCCATTGTAATTGATGCTTTGAATTTCAGTCACAAAGGTAGTTATTATTAATGAAATTATATCCTTTTCAATGAACTGCTTGCTGTGATGAAAAGTAAAATTTCCTGTGATATTTTATTGTCCTAATTGTATTACTTGACGTTTTTGCGGGTGAGAATCGTCTGCTGACGGACGGGATTTGAAGTTGTTAAAATTGAATGTTAACCCGATCCAGTAGGCATGAGTGGCTTCTTTACTGTAATTTGCCAAGCGATAGGTGTCTGTGTTTGAATGGGATTGCCATTCGGACGTGTCGAAGACGTCGGAAACGGAGAAACTGACTTGAAGGCGGTTGTTAAAGAAACCTTGTTTGATTGCTAGGTCAAGATAGTAATTCTCTTCAATTTTGAATTGTGGTACTTTTGTTGGTGATTGATAGGAGAAGAGGGCTTGAAATTCGGTATGTTTTTTAGAATTTAAGTTTAATTCCAAGTTGCCTGACCAGGAGAAATCGTCAACATGAAGGTTTATTCCTTGATATTTCCCGTTGGCATGAGTGTGGACGAGGGATATGGAAGGGTTGATCGTCATCCATGAGGAGGGAGTGCCGGATAGATTGATATCCAAGCCTACCTTGTTTTCCATACTACCATTCGCGTAAGACAGGGTTAACGTGTTGTCTTCCGAAAATAACGTGACGGGGGTGATAAACCTTTCGGTGGAATTGAAATAAAAATTCCCGTTCAGTTGGAGCTTTTCTCTTGATAAAAGATAGTTGATCTCGGCTCGATTCGTGACTTCGGGACGTAACAGCGGGTTACCCTGCTCGAAGGTCTGGTGATCGATCGGGCTTGTAAACGGGTTTAGTTGGGTGTAATCCGGGAGAGAGGCTTTTCTGGTAAAATGAAAGGCCAGTTCTTGCTGGTCTGAAGGCATGTACTGAAGGGTTAGGTGAGGATAAAAGTATAGTCGATCAGAATTATGTTTTTTCGTGTTTTCCATGAGCTTGGTGCGGGTAATATCGTAATCGGCGTGTAGCCCTATTTTATAGTGCCAAAATTTTCCTTGTTGTCGGGAGTAGAAAAGATGTGCCGTGTAGATGTATTCATGGTGGTTTAGGCCGTCGTTAGGGGGCAAATTCGATAACCAATTATCAATGTTTTCTTCCGTGTCGTGAAGATTGTATCGGGTTTTATTCCATCTGGAAAAAAATTGAATTCCGGTTTCGAGTTGCCCTTGGTTTTCGAATGCATAGAGATAATCCATTTGTAAGCGGACGAGTTCCGGTTTCTCGTTTCCGGTGGAGGTATAGGTAAGGAGATCATTGATTTGATACGTGCTTGGACGGGAATCTTTCGTGTGGGAGAAGATCCCGTTTAGTGATAGTTCGTGTTTGTCTTTTTCGTAGATGTGTTTGTAGAATAAGGAACCTTCAATTGTTTTCCGGCTGAATGCTATTCGATGATGTAGGTCATATTCTTTTGTTTGCGTGCGATTATTTATATCCCGGTTTGTCGTGATTTTTGGGAATTGTAATTTAAGATTCCATAGGAAAAGATTACGAGAAGAGGGTCTCATATCCAGTTGGAGGGCTATGGAATGGCTTAAATGGTGTTGTTCTGTCTCTAATACTTGAGATGTTTCTGCCGAAAAAGAGCGAAATAATTCACTGCTGATTTCGATGCGATCCGAATGTCCGGAATAATCCAGGAATAGCTCCCAATTCTTTTGTGTATATCCTAGGTTTACGTTTCCTGTGAAATTGTTCGTGAAATCATAGTTGAGGGAAACTGAACTGCTCCATGAGCTCTTGATCTTTTTCTCGTTTTCTTGGGCGTAAATGTCTGTATTCGTGCAAAAAGTAAGGAGACTGAAGAGTATCTGTGTGATGCGCTTTTTCATATATCTATATTGTTGTTTTGTGAATTTGACAAGGATATAGATGAAAACTTGCGCCTGTCGGGGCGTTTTAAGATTTTTTGTAATTTGTGATTTCTGGAGAGAAGCTCTAGAGAAATAATGGAAATGCTATGGAGATAATCCCACTTTTTCGATGATCTCTCGAAGCTTACTCAGAGCTTATTCAATCGATAATGTATGAGCTACGTGAGAGCTTCGAATGAGCTCTGAATAAAGGGGATTATTTGGGTTAGATTACTTCTTTATTTGGGTTAGTTTAGGGTGAAAATCGGAGGTGTTGAATTCGATTTTATGAATAGTGTGATGAAGATATAGTAATGAATATAATTTGAATTTGTATGATTCGAAATGATAACTGTAAAGCTTGATTTAAGAATGGTTTAGATGTCTTAAAACGATCGTTTAATGATAGTAACACCTGATTGATTTTTGCATTTTCTAACAGAAACGTTAACAAGCTGATTGTTAAATCGAAGAAAAATATTTCACATCCATTTGCTCTATATAAAAATTTAGTATATTTGCAGCGCATTAAACGATCGTTTTTTTATAGGAAATGATGTTTGTGCAGACAGCTTCTATGCGTTATTGCTGTTTAAGTATAGCGTGTAGAACACATGGCAATAAATTAGGACTCGTGATAGGGTTAGTGCGCGAAGCGTATCTAATCGGGCCGTAATCTTTGAAATTGCCGGTATAAACACAAGCCTTTGTTAAAAAACAATCAATGATATCGACTGATAAGTTAAACTGGTATGCTGCCTATACCCGTGTAAATCAAGAATTGGTCATTAAAAAGAAATTAGACGAGTTAGGAGTAGAAAATTACCTGCCGCAGGAAGAGCGGGTACGTGAAACTCCACTTGGTCGAAAGAAGATTAGGGTAATTCTAATTCATGGATTGATCTTTATCCGGACAGATAAAACGACTAGTTTCTCTTTACTAAATGATCACTTGTTGAATATTGTTTACTTGAAAGATCGTGAAGGACGTTGTTCATTGATTATTCCGGATAAACAAATGGAAGATTTCATGTTTCTGTTAGACTTTTCTACCGATGGTGTCGAGGTGCTGAATAAAGACTTGAAAAGAGGAGATCGTGTACGAGTAATTAAAGGACCGTTGCTAGGTTTGGAAGGGGAATTGGTACGCTTGAAAGGACACAAGCGGGTTGTCATTCGATTGGATGGCGTGGCATCTATTGCCACGTCTTATATACCTAGTTCGTTTTTGGAAAAAATAGAGTAATAGGAAATAATGGAAAAGAATTTATTTCGGGAAGTGTACAAGCAGGTGTGTGGATTGGCGTTGAAAGATTGTCCCCCCTCGTCTCTGTCGGGACTTTTGCATGGTTACTTGTCGGTTTACTCGATGGTACGGGTGTATCCATGGTTAGAAGATGAGTATGGTAGTCTTTGGGATATTCACGATCGAATACGAGAGATTGCTTGGGTTATTCAGGAATTGTTGAAAGATAAAGATATTCCGGTAGATACTCGTGCAGGGTATGTGGTGGATTTGATGGATGCTTACTTGTTGTATTCGGATTTGAAATTCTTGGATACGGCATTAGATGCTGCTTATGAGATTCTTATTCCTAAAGGAAGCGATAAGATTGTGTTGCCTTGCCGTACACCGAATATTTGCCGACTGCTTTGTAATTGCTATTATTTTACGGGAGAAGATGAATGGGCCGTGTTGGTGAAAGGACTTGTGGTAGAAGCTATGGGGAAAAGTAGTTCGTTTACTCCTGAAGAGATCATCACATGGTGGAAGGCTTTTCTTTTATGCGAGAGTATGGTAATGGAAGGCGAAGAGGGGGGGGATTACGAACGAATTCGAATGGAAGTAAAGGTTGTACAATGGGAAGATGAGAAAATTGAAGTATTTCGATGTGTTGCAGAAGATTTTTATTTGATTGCTGAGATATTTGAAATTCTGGCAAGAAGGGAGTTCCTAGTATATAATGAGAATTGCAAATAAAAAGATTAATTGTTTGCTATACTTAATATTTAGTTTGAATCGAATATATATATGAAAGGTATCGTGCTTGCAGGTGGTAGTGGTACACGTTTGTACCCTATAACCAAAGGAGTAAGTAAACAGTTGTTACCGGTTTACGATAAGCCGATGATCTATTATCCAATTTCAGTTTTGATGCTTGCGGGTATTCGGGAAATATTAATTATTTCTACTCCACGAGACTTGCCCGGATTTCAGCGGTTATTAGGAGATGGTTCTGATTTTGGAGTCTGTTTTGAATATGCAGAACAGCCAAAGCCGGATGGTTTAGCTCAAGCCTTTATTATAGGAGAGAAGTTTATAGGAAACGATAGCGTTTGTCTAGTGTTGGGAGATAATATCTTTTATGGACAGGGTTTTAGTCCAATGCTCGAGGAGGCTGTTCGTGATGCGGAAGTTTTGGGGAAAGCAACTGTTTTTGGTTATCATGTAGAGGATCCGGAACGATATGGTGTGGTGGAATTTGATGAGAATGGAGACGTGTTGAGTATTGAAGAGAAGCCTCAAGAGCCAAAGTCTAATTATGCGGTAGTAGGATTGTATTTTTATCCCAATGAAATTACTGGTATCGCTAAAGGTATAAAGCCGTCTGCAAGAGGGGAGTTGGAGATTACAACTGTGAATCAGTGTTTTGTTGAAGATAAAAGTTTAAAGTTGAAGATACTAGGACGTGGTTTTGCTTGGTTGGATACGGGCACGCATGATTCTTTGTCGGATGCCTCTATTTTCGTGGAGGTGATTGAAAAGCGGCAAGGATTAAAGATTGCTTGTTTGGAAGCGATTGCCTATCGTAAAGGATGGATTACAAAAGAGCGAATCCAGGAAATAGCTTGTGCCATGAGAAAAAACCAGTATGGACAATATTTGTTAAAAGTAACAAAAGAGGAAAAATGATAAAATTGATTTAAGATTTTTATTATGAATGCCTCAAAATCTACTCGAATAGCAAAGAATACAGTTTTATTGTATGTGAGAATGTTGGTTGTAATGATAATCAACCTCTATACGGTAAGGCTTGTGTTAAATGCGTTGGGTATTGAAGATTATGGTATTTATAATGTTGTTGCAGGGGTTATAATAATGCTTCAATCTGTTAGTAGTGTGCTTTCTTCTGCGACACAAAGATATTATTCCTATTTTTTAGGAGGAAATAAAAAAGAGTATTTAAGGAATATTTTTTCAGCAAGTATTAATATTTATATTCTATTTTCTTTCATAGTTGTTATTTTAGGGGAAACAATTGGTTTGTGGTTTATTAATACACAATTGGTATTACCAAGTGATAGATTGATAGCTACTAATTATATCTATCAATTTTCTATTTTTTCATTTATTTGTACGATTGTTCAAGTTCCCTATTCTGCCGTAATGATTGCTCATGAAGATATGGGAGTATTTGCAATGATAAGTACATTGGAGGCTGCCCTAAAATTAATGTTTGCATTGTTACTTTTTGTAATACCTTTAGATCGATTAATTTTTTACGGAGCATCTCTATTTTTGATTTCTGTATTGAGTTTAGTCTCTTATATTGTTATTGGATATAAAAGGTACACAGAATGCCATTATCAGAAGGTTTCTGAGAAAATTTTGTATAAAAATTTGCTATCTTTTTCAAGTTGGATGTTGTTTAGTTCTTTAGCGGGAACAGGAATTAATCAAATTAATACGATTTTGGTTAATATATTTTTTGGGCCTGTGGTCAATGCTGCTAGAGCAATAGCTTTACAAGTAAATTCTGCTATGAATTCTTTTACTGCAAGTTTTTTAACAGCGATAAAACCACCAATGATAAAATCGTATGCAGAAGGGAATTATGTGTATTTGGATAAGATTTTTTATTTAAGCAATAAATTCGTGTATTATTGTTTAATAATGATTTGTATGCCATTAATATTTGAAATGGATACCGTTTTAATGTTGTGGTTAAAAAGTACGGATTCCCAAACTATTTTATTTGCACGATTGGTTTTGATTTATGCATTGATAATGTCCTTAAATAATCCGATATCAATCATTATTCAAGCGACAGGTAAGATAAAGAGTTATAGTGTTTGGGTTGAAATTCCCACTCTTTTGAGTGTTCCTGCGACGTATATGTTTTTTAAATTAGGTTATCCTGCTTATTCAACCTTTGTTGTAATAATTGTTGCTGCTATTATTGCTCATGTTATTCGTTTGATTTGTTTAAAAAAGAATTATAATTCTTTTGATTTTATTGTTTATATGAAAGATTTCATATTACCGGCAATTTTCATCACATTTATTGTGGTTTTATTCGGCTATTTGTTTCATATAAGCATTTTGAATTCTCTTGTTCGTTTAGGTGTAATCGTCTTTATTTCTGTTTTGTTTACACTGTTATTTGTTTTTTTGCTTGGGTTGTCGGCAGAGGAAAGAAGAATGTTAAAAGCTTTGATAACTAGGGCAAGAAAATGAAAAAATGGATTTATTAATGGTACAAATAATAAGTAATATAAATATTATTGCCTATATATTGATATGGATTGTAACAATAATTGTGTATCAAAAAAAGAAAAAGCAGATAGATGCGGGAACTATATGTATGGTTTCTTTTTTTTGTTACGCAGTAGCTTCTTTATTTTTATATAATGATAATAAGGATGATTTTGATCCTGTGCATTTCTTTCCATTTCTTTATTTGTATTTGATGTTGATGCTTGCATTGTATCCAATATTGAAATATGATACGTTGAAGATAAGAAAAATTCAAACTCCGAATCTTCTTCTTGTCAAGATGCTTGTACTCATTTTTATAATGACCACTTTAGTTCGTTTGCCTGATATATTAATGCGTTTTTCAGAAGGGCTGAAATTAATGATGATTGATATAGCTGCAGCAGGAGATATTTACAATGAAACAATGGCTGATAGTAATGCTACTTTAGGGGATGGTACAGTTTCAAATTTATCTGCAATTATTTCCAATTGTTTTTCGAACTTGGGGATATTATTGTTATTTTATTATTTGACCTTAAATAAACAAAATAAGTTCTTAGTATTGGGGCTTTTATTATCTTGTATAACCTTGATGTTGGGTAATATTGCTATTTCTCAGCGAGGGCCTGTGGTTGATATCTTGTTGAATTTAGTGATAACATATTATGCATTTCGCAAATTTTTATCAGATAAGGTAAAGTTATTTGTAAAATGGATCGGAGGTAGTATATTAATATTAGTGTTAGTTGCGATCTTAGCTTTAACTATTGGACGTTTTCAGAATTGGGGTCAAGGACCTTTAGCTTCAGTATATGGATATATTGGTCAACAAAATTTGTATTTTAATAAATATGGATTAGATAATGGAGGGATTAGATATGGTGATCGTACGTTTCCCTTGTTTAAGCAGTTGTTAGGTTTTGAGAATGTTCCTAAAAGTTTTTGGGAAAGAAGGGAAAAGTATCATAATCTGAAAATTAATGATGAAAAATTTATTTCATTCGTAGGAGATTTTACATTGGATTTTGGTCCATATATAGCTCCAATCATTTTTGTTTTACTTATGTTATTTGTTTTGCGTAGAACAAAAATTCGAAATGGAGAGGTTGCGTTTCATCAATTAATACTTCTTCATCTTGTAATGTGTATTTGTGTACAAGGGGGATTGAAATTGTATTCATTTGCAGATACAGGGAATCTTCAGATAATACTGTATCTCATTCTTTATTACATATTTAGATTTGATCGAGATTGTCGCTTATTACAAAGTAGAAAAATGACTTTGGGTACTATTTCGCAAATATAATTTTTTATAAATCATGAATAAGGATGTTGATTACCCATTTTTTTCTGTGATTATTCCTCAGAAAGATAGGGCAGAGTATTTAATTCATACGTTGAAAACTTGCATGTTGCAAGATTATCCAAATTTTGAAATCATTGTTTCTGATGATTGTAGTACAGATGATTCTGTAAGTGTGGTAAAAGAGTTGATGGCAAAAGATTCGAGAATAAAATTATTTGCACACACTCATCATCTGGGGATGAGAGATAATTTCGAGTTTGCTCTAAATCAAGTACGTCCAGGATATGTTATGGCTCTAGGAGGTGATGATGGTCTTGTGCCCGGATGTATATGGAGGATGTATGAGATCCTGAAGTCGACTAAAACAGAGCTTTTGACATGGACTCCAGCCACTTTTGGTTATGCTGAATATGAAGGGGGGGAAAATCTTATGTATGTAAAGCGATGTAGAAATCGAGGAGTTAAATTATGTAATTCTGAAGCATTTTTGAATAAACTCGCAACGACATTTTTATATCAGATTGATGAATGTCCTATGTTTTATATGAAAGGAGTTGCTTCAACTACTTTAATTGATAGGGTAAAATCAAGGACTAAAGATCATAGTTTTTACTATTGTCCAACACCAGATGGTTTTTCCGGTGTTGTGTTAGCTGGGGAAGTTGAAAATTATGCTTTTACTTATGAACCTTTATCTATTGGAGGAACAACTTCAAAATCTCAAGGGAAGAATTATCATAGAACAGATAAAAAATCTAGAGAGGAGGCTGAGCAATTTTTTAATGATAATATACGAAGAACAATGCATGCGGAATTGGCAAATCAACCTTACTCTCCTTTAGTCACGTTAATGACTGCAGATTATTTATTGACGGCGAGAGATTTACCTGGCTGGCCTGGAAAATTTGAACCATTTACGTTTGAATCATTAATAAGACAGACTTTTAAATTTTTAGAAAAAAGTGCCTTTGAAAATGAAGTGTTAATTCGTGAATTGAATATTCTAAAAGCTATTGCAGAACAGCATGATTGTTTAGATCTGTTTTATAAGTTATTAAAGTCTACCAAAAGAAAAGTTGTAAGAGAAAAAAATGTATATGGTTTTCTACTTACACATTCCATTCGATTTGAAGGTAGTGTATTAGGGATTAATAATATTTATGATGCATCATTTGTGGTTCGTTTTATTTATGATGTATATAATCAGGTGTCTTTTAAAGGTTTTTTACTTTTTTGTAAAAATATGTATCGAGTATTGGCTAGAACTAGGAAATGTAAAGTTGAGTCATTACCTGAAATTGATTAATATTTTAAAATAAAATGTCATTGTTTAATAATAAAACTCTCTTGATCACAGGAGGAACGGGCTCTTTTGGGAATGCAGTTCTCAATCGTTTTTTAAGTACTGATATAGGGGAAATACGTATTTTTTCTCGTGATGAAAAGAAGCAGGATGATATGCGGCACGAATTTCAAGCGAAAATGCCGGATGTTGCAGGGAAGATTAGATTTTATATTGGAGATGTTCGGGATATTGCTAGTGTTAAACAAGCTATGTTTCAAGTAGATTATGTTTTTCATGCCGCAGCATTAAAACAAGTCCCTTCGTGTGAATTTTTTCCAGTTGAAGCGGTAAAAACGAATGTTTTAGGTACCGATAATGTATTGACTGCAGCGATTGAAGAGGGGGTAAAAACAGCAATTTGTCTTTCGACAGATAAAGCAGCGTATCCGGTTAATGCAATGGGAACGTCTAAAGCTATGATGGAAAAAGTAGTGATAGCGAAATCTCGTGCAGTTGACACGGGAAAAACAAAAATTTGTTGTACTCGTTATGGTAATGTGTTGTGTTCTAGGGGTTCTGTTGTTCCACTTTGGATCGAGCAGATTCGTAGTAAGTTACCGATAACACTTACTGAACCAAATATGACACGTTTCATCATGTCGCTTGATGAAGCTGTTGATCTTGTTTTATTTGCTTTTGAACATGGAGAAAATGGAGATATTCTCGTTCAAAAAGCACCAGCATGTACGATTAAAACTCAAGCTGAAGCTACGTGTGAACTTTTTAACTACGATAAGGCAAATATTAAAATTATCGGTATCCGGCATGGGGAAAAAATGTATGAAACTCTTCTAACGAATGAAGAGTGTGCACATGCAGTGGATATGGGAAAATTTTATAAAGTACCTTGCGATAAACGAGGGCTTAATTATGATAAATATTTTATAACGGGGGATGTGGAGCGTAATTTATTATCAGAATTTAATAGTAACAATACGCAATTGTTAAATGTGGAACAGGTAAAACAAAAATTACTTTCACTTGAATATATCCGTGATGAATTGAAAAAAATGGAGGATAATCAATAATGAAATTTTTTATACTTGGTTGTAATGGCATGGCAGGGCATACTATTGCTTTGTATTTGCAAGAAAAAGGGCATGAGGTTTGCGGTTTTGATATATCAAGATCTCAATATATTGAAAGTGTTGTAGGTGATGCTAGAGATACTGATACTTTGAAAAAGATTATTACTAAAGGGAAATATGACTGTGTCATTAATTGTGTCGGTATTCTGAATCAATTTGCAGAGCAAAATAAATCTCTTGCTTCGTTCTTAAATTCTTATCTTCCACATTTTCTTGCCGATATTACTTTAGAAATGGATACTCAAATTATTCATATGAGTACCGATTGTGTCTTTTCAGGTAAGCGAGGAGAATATACAGAGCGTGACTTTCGTGATGGAGAGACATTTTATGATCGATCTAAAGCATTAGGAGAACTTGAAGATAAAAAAAATGTAACACTGAGAAATTCAATTGTTGGTCCGGATATAAGTCCCCGAGGAATTGGACTGTTGAATTGGTTCATGCAACAAAAAGGAGAGATCAATGGATTTACAAAATCTATGTGGACTGGGCAAACAACGCTTCAGTTAGCTAAGACGATGGAAATAGCAGCTAAAAAACGTATAGGAGGACTATATAATATGGTACCTGATCATGCAATTTCAAAGTATGATTTACTTTCGTTATTTAATCACTTTTTACGGGGAGATTCCTTAAAAATTAATCCAGTGGAGGGAATTAAAGCAGACAAGTCTCTAAAACGTACGAACTATGATTTTGATTATTTAATTCCTAATTACGATGTTATGATTAAAGAACTTGCAGAGTGGATAAAAGACCATAAAAAGATGTATCCTCATTATAATCTCTAAAATATGATTTTGTTATGCAGAAGTTAAAATTAATGACAATTTTAGGAACTCGCCCGGAGATTATAAAAATGTCAGCTATTATAAAAAAGTGTGATCGTTATTTTGATCATATTTTGGTACATACAGGGCAAAATTATGACTATACTTTAAATGAGATTTTTTTTGAAGATTTGGGCTTGAGGGAACCTGATTATTATCTGGATGTAGTTGGAGAAAATTTGGGACAAACGATGGGGAATGTTCTTGCCAAATCATACTCATTAATGCAGGAAGTACACCCTGATGCTCTTATTGTACTCGGAGATACCAATTCTTGCCTTAGCGTACTTTCTGCCAAACGATTAAAAATACCAATATTTCACATGGAGGCCGGAAATCGTTGTAAAGATGAAAATCTCCCAGAAGAAGTAATACGCAGGATTGTTGATGTAACGAGTGATGTGAATCTTTGTTATTCGGAACATGCTCGTCGATATATTCTTGATTCAGGAGTTAAACCGGAATATACTTATGTAGTGGGTTCACCCATGGCAGAAGTGTTAAAAAGTTATTTGCAAAAAATAAATAAGAGTAATGTATTGAATGAGCTAGGACTTTCGCCAGGAAAATATATATTGCTTTCTGCTCATAGAGAAGAAAATATAGATATAGAAGCGAATTTTTTTTCGCTTATGGAAGCCGTGAATGTAATGGCGATGACATATAATATACCTGTACTTTATTCTTGCCATCCTCGTTCTAAGAAGTACATTGATCAACGAGGTTTTCTATTTGATCAACGTGTAATACAACATCAACCACTTGGTTTTTTTGATTATAATAAACTTCAACAAAATGCTTTTTGTGTTGTTTCTGATAGTGGGACATTGCCAGAAGAAAGTGCATTTTTACACTTTCCTGCTGTTTCGGTCAGAACTTCAACAGAAAGGCCAGAAGCTTTAGATCAAGGTGTTTTTATAATAGGATCCATAACAGTAGAGCAAGTTCTTCAAGCAGTAGAGATGGCTGTGGAGATGTATAAGAGTGGGGAGTATAGTTGTGATGTTCCAGCTTATATTGACGATAATGTTTCGACAAAAGTCGTTAAATTAATACAAAGTTATGTGGGTGTGATTAATAAAATGGTTTGGAGAAAATAGTAGATAAATATGGATTCAAAATATAAAATTTGTGTAGTTGGGTTAGGTTATGTTGGTCTTCCTTTGGCCCGATTATTTTCGATGAAATATCAAACTGTGGGATTTGATATGAATCAAAACCGAGTGGATGAATTGAATAGAGGATATGATGCAACGAAAGAAGTATCGGATGAATTATTACAAATGTCGCTACAAAATGGTTTTGTTTGTACGACAAATATAGATGAGATTCGAAGTTGTAATGTTTATATTGTTGCAGTACCGACTCCAGTGGATGATAATAATCGCCCCGACTTAAAACCTTTATGGGGCGCAAGTGAAACGGTAGGGAACGTGATTTCGAAAGGCGATATAGTGATATATGAGTCAACAGTGTATCCGGGAGTAACGGAGGAGGAGTGTTTGCCCGTGGTGGAACGTGTATCTGGGCTGAAATTTAATGTGGATTTCTTTGCAGGTTATTCTCCAGAGAGAATAAATCCGGGAGATAAAGAGCATACTGTTGAAAAAATCAAAAAGGTAACTTCAGGATCTACCCCGGAAATAGCAGAGTTAGTAGATGAGCTTTATAATTCTGTTTTAGTGAACGGGACTCATAGAGCTCCTTCAATAAAAATTGCTGAAGCCTCTAAAATTATTGAAAATTCTCAGCGAGATGTGAATATTGCTTTCATGAACGAATTGGCGAAGATATTTAATGCGATGGGTATTGATACGCATGATGCGATAGAAGCTGCAGCGAGTAAATGGAATTTTATTAAATTGAATCCTGGCTTGGTGGGAGGACATTGTATAAGCGTGGATCCTTATTATTTGATTCAAAAAGCACAGGTGTATGGTGTTTTACCTCGGATCATGTTTGCTGCACGAAGATTGAATGATGGGATGGGGGCGTATGTTGCCAATCAGACTATTAAGTGTATGAACAAGAAAGGGGTAATGGTGAAAGATTCTAAAATTCTAATTCTTGGAGTAACTTTTAAAGAGAATTGTCCAGATATTCGTAATACAAAAGTGGTAGATATCTATCATACGTTAAAAGAGTATACCAATGATATCACGATTTATGATCCTTGGGCGGATATTTCTTCAGTGAATCATGAGTACCAGATAAATATTATCAATCACTTACCCGAAGAAGTTTTTGACGCAATTATTTTGGCTGTTTCTCATTCCGAGTTTTTAACATTAAACGTTCGGGAGTTATTGAAAGATAACGGAGTGATATATGACGTGAAAGGTGTATTGGATAGAGGTATAATTGATGGTAGATTATAGAGATGAAGAATATACTTCTTATAAGTAATATTTATCCCATGAATGACAAAACTTATGAGGGGACTCCGGTTTGTCATTTTTTCACGCGAGAGTGGGTAAAGATGGGATACAACGTGAAGGTTGTACATTTTGAATCGTTATTTCCTAGATATTATTATTGGATTGGTAAATTGTTTAAGAAATTGATACAAGCCAAGACAGGCTGTGTCGCTTATACGAACACTCCACGTAAGTTTCAAAGATATTCAGTTGATAATATTCCTGTACTTTTTATTCCCATATTGAAATATGTGCCTCACACGATGTTTACTCCTAAAAGAATAAGAGAGGCATTGAATATAGTGTTGAACGATTTGAAATCAAGTTCTTTTGAACCAGATGTTATTACTGGACACTTTTTGTTACCACAGCTTCAGATGCTTTATTTGTTGAAACAAGAATTTCCTCGAGCAAAAACATGCATGGTGTTACATGGTGATGGTTTGGCAATTCCACGACTTTATAAAGAATATCAACAATTGATGAATTCTGTAGATGTGTGGGGATTTCGCTCCAAGGCATTTCAACATTCGTTTGAATCTATGTATGGAAAACAGGAGAAGGAATTCGTTTGTTATTCAGGGATACCTGAAAAATATATCGTTCCTATTAAGCGGAATTTTAGTAAGGGAATATACCGTTTCGTGTTTGTAGGTAGCTTGTATAAATTGAAAAGGGTAGGTGATACGCTTAAAGCTTTGAAAAATGTTTTTGGAGAGAAAGAATTTTCTTTTGATATTGTAGGGGATGGTGCGGAGAAAGAAAATTTGTATTCCTTGGTTAAAGAGCTTGGCGTTACCAAACAAGTTCATTTTCATGGACAATTAAGTCGTGATAAAGCACAAGATATTATTCGGCAAGCGGATTGTTTCGTGATGGTGAGTTCACGAGAGGCGTTTGGATTAGTGTATATAGAAGCTATGGCTAAAGGATGTATCACGATTGCAACGAAAGGCCAGGGAATAGATGGCGTGATTGTGCATGGAGAGAATGGTTTTTTATGTGAATCAGAGAATGTGGAAAAATTAACAATATTGATAAAGCAAATTGTATCGTTACCTTCCTTGGAATTACAACGAATATCGGATAATGCTGTATCAGTAGCTAAAAACATGACGGACCGAAAAGTTGCCGAGCATTATATACATTCGATTATTTAAATACGGAATTAAGATGGAACAAGATGCAAAAATTATTGATCTTCCTAAATTTCTAGATGCGAGAGGAAATCTTTCTTTTGTAGAAGAGTTTAAACATGTACCGTTCAAGATCAAGCGAGTTTATTGGATCTATGACGTGCCGGGAGGAGAAACGAGAGGGGGACATGCTTATAATGAAAATCAAGAATTTATAATTGCGTTATCAGGTAGTTTTGATGTTATTCTTGATGATAGAAAAGAGAGAAAGAGTTTTTCTTTGAATAGATCTTATTATGGTCTTTACGTTCCCAAAGGGATGTGGCGTTCAATGGAGAATTTTTCGACAAATTCTTTGGCTTTAGTACTTTCATCTACAAAATATGATGAGGGCGATTACATTCGAAATTATAACGAATATTTAAAATCTGAGAGAGATGAATAGTTCCACAGTTTATGATTGTACAATAATAGAATTAGATAAACATCATAGTGATAGAAAAGGTAGTATTACAGTCGTTGAAAATCATGTAACCGTTCCTTTTGAAGTGAAGCGAACTTATTACCTTTATGATATTCCAGGGGGAGAAGAAAGAGGTGCTCATGCACATAAAGAGCTTCAGCAGTTGATTGTTGCAGTTAGTGGGAGTTTTAACGTGACGCTTGATGATGGAAATGTGAAAAGGACATTTACTTTGAACCGTCCTTACCAAGGGTTATTAGTTGTGCCTGGAATTTGGAGAACGCTTGATGATTTTTCATCAGGTTCTGTTTGTTTAGTGTTGGCATCTATGGTATATGATGCTGCAGATTACATTCGAGATTACAGTGAATATTTGAAATATAAAAAAGGATAAGAATGTTGTGTTCCATTAATGGATAGGTAGATGTACATTTTTGAGTAGTAGATTTTACTAAAACATTTTAATTCTTCGTGATATCTGAAGTGATGGTGGTCTGGAAAAATTGTAATATATGCGTGGGAGTTATTTAATCTAGTATGGTTATGTTGGATGTTAAAATTATGAATGAGAATAATATTCACCCTACAGCAATTATTGGAGAAGAGGTGAAAATAGGGAAAGGTAATACGATTTTACCGTATACTATTATAGAAGGAAAGGTGCAATTAGGAGATAATAATGTAATAGGTCCGCACGTGGTTATTGGTTGTCCCGCAACTGATACAAAACATGTAGATTTAAAATTTGGGGATTCAAAAGTTATTATTGGTAATAATAACGTGATTCGGGAGTTTTCCGTGGTGGAGCAACCGTGTTACGAGGAACATACCATTATAGAGGATGACGTTTTCATCATGCAGGGGGTTCATGTGTCCCATGATGTACGTGTGAATAGAAAATGTGTTATCACGAATACTTCTGTGCTCGCTGGCATTGTAAAAATTTTGGAGGGTGCTAATATTGCCATGGCTTGTACCGTTAACCAATACACGACGATCGGACAATACTCGATTGTGGCAACGAATGCTGCTTGTATGAAGAACGTGCGTCCTTTTTCTCGTTATATTCCGGGGCGTCCTGTTTCTGTGAATGAATATGCGATAGAAAAATTCGGATTTGTCAAATATCGTAAAGAAATCGAAGAGTATGTGTTAAATGGAGTACTTCCGCATTCAAAAATAATTTCCGATATAGTAAATGAGTTTAATTATTGGGTTGCCAAGTACGGTAGACAAACATATTAATTAGAGATGTAATGATTAAGTTTTTGGATTTACAAAAAGTAACAGCAAAGTATGCTAGTGAAATTCATGAAGCAGTGAGGCGTGTTGTGGATTCCGGGTGGTATTTGCAGGGACAAGAGAATGAACGTTTTGAGGCAAATTATGCTAATTATATCGGAACGAAGTACGCGATAGGTTGTGCAAATGGACTTGATGCTTTGATTTTGATTTTTAAGGCATACATGGAGATGGGTGTGATGCAAGCCGGAGATGAAGTCATCGTGCCGGCAAATACGTATATCGCATCGATATTGGCTTTGACCGAAAACAATCTTGTACCTGTGTTTGTTGAGCCTAAGTTTAATACCTTGGAAATTGATGATGATATGATCGAATCGGCAATCACTTCAAAAACTAAAGCGATTTTTATTGTTCATCTTTATGGACGGTGTGCCTATACAGAGAAGATTGGACAATTGTGTAAAAAATATAATCTTAAACTTGTTGAGGATAATGCGCAAGCTCACGGGTGTTATTTTGGAAACCAGCGGACAGGATCAATAGGAGATGCTGCAGGGCATAGTTTTTATCCCGGAAAAAATCTTGGAGCATTCGGAGATGCGGGAGCCGTGACTACTAATAATAAGGTTTTGGCGGAGGTTGTTAGGGCTTTGGCAAATTATGGATCAACTAGGAAGTACGTTTTTAAATATTGTGGACGAAACAGTCGTTTGGATGAAATCCAGGCTGCAATTCTTGATGTTAAACTGAAACATCTTGATGATGATAATGAATATCGAAAAGATATTGCCGAATACTATATTAAACATATTAGTAATCCGTGTGTTAGTTTGCCTGTTACAATGGATAGACGAAATAATGTATTCCATCTTTTTCCCATTTTATGTACGAAAAGGGATGAATTACATGATTATTTGGAAGTAAATGATGTGCAAACTATAATACATTATCCAATACCACCCCATAAACAGGAATGTTATCAAGAATGGAATGCATTGTCATTACCAATTACCGAACAGATTGCTCAACAAGAATTGAGTTTACCGGTAAGTCCGGTAATGGAAATGGGAGAAGTGAGGAAAGTTGTAGAATTAGTAAATCGGTTTTAATGAATAGGCAAAGGCATGTTTGGATTGTGAATTATTATTCTACACCACCCGAATTCACTGTTAATGAACGTCATTTGAAATTTGCCCATTATTTGCAAGAAGCAGGTTATAAGGTGACTATTTTTAGTGCTAGTTTTTTGCAAGATAGGAATGTTAAACTTGTAAAAGGTAATAAAAAATTTGAGTTTATTCGTTACGGAGAGTTCCTGTTTTGCCACATAAAGGTACGACCTTACAAGGGGAATAGTTTTTCTAGGATGTTTTCAATTTTTCAATTTGCATGGCGAATATTACGTAACAGGAAGTATTTTGAAAAACCAGATGTGATTTTGCACAATATGCATGCTCCTTTTGATTATCCGATTTGTACTTGTGCCCAAAGATTGAAAGCTCGTTATATCGCTGAAGAATGGGATTTGTGGCCTGAGTATTTTGTTACGTTTGGGTTGATTTCAGCAAAAAACCCTGTAATGAAATGGGCTTATGGAAAGGAACGGAAAATGTTTGAAGCAGCTTCTGATATCGTTTTCTCTTTTGCTGGAGGATTGAATTATTTGAAGAGTAAAAAGTGGACAAGGGATATGGGAGGGGAAATAGATCCGGATAAAGTTCATTATATTAATAATGGGGTGAGTATTCGTGATTTTAATGACAATAAAAATGCTTATACTTTAAGTGATCCGGATTTGGAGAATGAAAATGTATTTAAAATTGTTTATTTGGGGTCTATCCGTTTGGTAAATGATATAAAGCAGTTGATTGATGCTGTTGCTTTACTGAAAGGACAGAAAGAAGTACGATTGTTAATTTATGGAGATGGAAATCAACGAGAGGGATTAATAGAATATTGTCGGGACAATTTCATTGATAACGTGTTATTCAAAGAAAAAAGGATTCCTCTTTCTTATGTACCTTACGTGTTATCGCATTCAGATTTGAATATTTTAAATTATCAAAAAGGATTCGGGGATTACGGGATAAGTTCCGGAAAGTTATTTCAATCTTTAGCAGCAGGAAAACCATTAGTGTGTAATATCCCGATAGTTTATGATGACGTGATTACTGATAATCAATTGGGTGTGGCAGAAAATTTGGATACTCCACGAAAATATGCAGATGCTATTTTAAAAGTATATAATTTGGATTCAGGTGAATATGAATTGATGTGTCAACGAGTAAAGGAAGCTGCAAAACGATTTGATTATGAAGTTTTGTCGAATAATTTAATTGATATTATCGAAAAATATTAATGAATTTTTCATGTATAGGTATTTTTTTAAGCGTTGTATTGATTTTTTTCTAGTATTAGGGGTGTTGTTGGTAATATGGCCAATTTTCTTGTTAATCATGATTTGGCTTTATTTTGCAAATAAAAGAGCGGGGGTTTTTTTCACTCAAGAACGTCCAGGAAAAGGGGGTAGAATATTTAAGGTTATCAAGTTCAAGTCGATGTCGGACGAACGAGATTTGGAGGGAAGGTTGTTACCCGATACGCAACGATTGACCCGAGTTGGGCGTTTTGTACGTTCAACCTCGTTGGACGAATTACCTCAGTTATTTAATGTGTTGAAAGGAGATATGTCATTGATTGGGCCAAGGCCGTTGACTCCTATCTATTTGCAGTTATATGACGATTTTCAAAGACGACGAATGGAAGTTCGTCCCGGTATAACAGGGTGGGCGCAGGTAAATGGACGTAATCATTGCAAATTGAGTAAGAAGTTCATGTATGACGTTTGGTACGTTGATAATGTATCGTTACGTGTGGATATTAAAATTTTATGGATGACTATAATGAACGTGCTAAATCGTTCTGATGTGGGGGAAGGTGCGAGTGATATGAAGGATATAGATGATTTGGGTTTTTTACCCAAGGTACTTGAAATACAAAAAAAGCAAAATTCTAATGCAAAGTGAAATAGGAAGTAATTTTTGGCTTTCTCCAGATGACGTGATAGGTAGTAATGTAATACCTTCACCTGATATTTTTAATTGCGCTGGATCAGATTATGTATGGTTGTCTACTTGTCGTTCTGCGATTGAACTTGTAATCCGAACGATAGAGCAAAGAAACCCGAACGTGAAAAAAGTGGTTTGTCTTCCAGCATTTACTTGTCATACAGTTTTAGAACCTTTCGTGAAGGCTGGTTACAAGATTATAACCTTACCCTTAGATGAAGACTTGACGAGTAGTACTCGAGAGATTCTTAAAATTATAGAAGAAACTTCTGTTGGGATTGTTTTGTTTCATCGTTATTTTGGTTTTGATACTCTTCCAGGTATTGATGAGGTATTGCCGGTACTTCAAAAGAAAAATGTGATCGTTATAGAAGATTGTACGCAATCTTTATATAGTAGTTTTAATAGAATGGCCGCGGATTATTTTGTAGGTAGTATTCGTAAATGGTGTGGGGTTCCAGATGGAGGTTTTGCTGTTTGTAAAGATGGTGCGTTTACTGATAAACCAATGAGATCAGATATAGCCTTAGAACGAGCTAAGCGAGTAGCTAGTGAGATGAAATATAGGTATTTATTCTTGTATGCAGGGGATAAAGATACGTATCTAACTCGTTATCGAGATGCTGAAAATTTGCTAGATAACCAAAGCCAAATATATGCGATAGGAGAACTTTCCAAGATCGTTCAGAGGAATTTGGATATTTGCCAAATGAAAATCAAAAGGCGAAGAAATTATCAGACGCTTTTGCAAGTTCTAAAAGATATTGATGGGATCACGCCTTTATTTGGGCGAATGGAAAATGGAGATGTTCCGCTTTATTTTCCGATACTTTGTGATGATCGAGAAAAGATACAAAAGTTGCTGGTGAAGAATGCCGTGTACGCCCCGATTATATGGCCTAAAAATGAGATTTTTTCTAGGGTAAGTGAGAAGGTTGAGTATGTTTATGAACATTTACTTTGTATCCCTATTGATCAGAGATATGATACAGATGACATGGAACGTATTGGTGCTATAATGAAGAATATGGATATTCAATATGATTGGATGAAATGGGAAGACATACTTCCATATAAGGAACAATTAATACAGCTTGAGCATGAACTTATGATTCGTTATCATTATCCAGATAAAATAATTTCTGTTGATTATCCTTCTTCTAGAGTCGAGAATCTTAAGGAGCATATTATGAGTGGAAACACTTTTTTTTGGGCTGCTTGTAGAGGGAACGAATTATTAGGGTACATGTGGTGCTACACATCTCCTTTTATAGACATTAAAAGGTGGAATATAAGATCCATTATGTTTAAAAGTTCGGCTCAATCTTTAGGATTAGGACACATAGCTTTGGAAGAAGGAGAGAGAAAGGCTTTAGAAATAGGATGTACAGAGATATGTACTGAATATGTCCCATTTAATGATCATATGGCACATGTGATGGAAAGGGAAGGATTTGAGGTAACTAGGGTAGAGGTTGTAAAGCGATTAAATAGAGATAATTAATATCAACAATAAATTATGAAAATAGCTGTTTTAGGGGCGAATTATCAATATTTGTCATTTTATAAGCAAGCGAAGGCGTTAGGCTATGAAATTATTTCTTTCGGTAGGGAAGAAGATGATCATGTTTGTTCAGAATTGGCTGATAAGTTTTATAATATTTCTTTCACGGAGAAAGAGCAAATACTAAAAATTTGTAAACAAGAAGGCGTAGATGGTGTGACGTCTTTTTTAATTGAGTCTGCGTTACCATATGTATATTATATTTCACGTGGATTAGGTATTCCCTGTAATTCTAAAGAGTGTGAATCTTTGATTAGAGATAAACTGACGATGCGAGAGCGTATGAAAGAGATGAATATCAGTATTCCTGCATACGCAGTTGTTCATTCAAAGGTCGATAACTATAACATCCCGTTTCCTGTAGTTGTAAAGCCAGCCGATAGTGGTGGAAGTCGTGGAGTAACATTGGTTTATGAGAGGGGACAATTAGAGATTGCTATAGAAAGAGCATTAGAGTGGTCTCCAAGTAAGACTGTAATGCTTGAACAATTTGTAGGAGGACGTGAATTTAGTATTGAAGCAATTTCGTTCGAGGGAAAACATTATATAGTACAAATCACGGATAAAGTAACAACGGGATCTCCCTATTTTGTTGAGTTGGCTCATCATCAACCGGCAGATCTAACAACAAGACAATGGGATGATATTAAAGAATTGACAATTAGTGTGCTTGATGTTTTGAAAGTTGAGTATGGAGCATCTCATACAGAAATTAAGTTGGATGATGATGGGGTACCTTACGTTATAGAAATGGGCGCACGAATGGGAGGAGATTTTATTCAATCAGATTTAGTAAAGTTATCGACTGGTTATGATTTGGTAGGTGGTGTGTTGGAGGTTGCTACGGGGCGTTTTCATGCACCGATTGCAGATAAATCTAAGTATTCAGGAGTATATTTTCTTTGTGAGGAGACAAAAGATAGGGTATTGCCTTATATTGAGAATTTTGATAAATATTCATTTATTGTGGATGCTGCGATATATGGTAATATTAAACGTGTTCAATGTAATAGTGATCGTAGCGGATTTTTCATTTACCAATCAGAAAATCGAATTCTAATTTAATAGGATTCATTATGTTAGAGATAATTGACATTGAGGATCGATTTCACTGGGATGAAATCGTAACAGGATTTTCATTATATGATGTTTACTACCTTTCTGGATACGTGAAAGCATTTCAGATCCATGGTGATGGTGAACCGCAATTACTATTTTATGAAACGGCTGATCTTAAGGCTATCTATGTCTATATGAAACGTAGCACTATTATCGAAGGAGTATATGATAGTATTTCTCCATATGGCTATGGTGGCGTACTCTTTGAAGGAAATACTAGTAAAGAAAACCTGATGTTTTTCTGGGCTGCTTATGTTTGTAAAATGAAAGAGTTGAATATCGTGGATAATTTTGTTCGTTATCATCCTGTACTTGCAAATGCTCTGCTCATGGAAGAAGTTTCAGAGGTGATAGATCTTGGAAAGACTGTAGCTTTAGATATAGCATCTCCTGAAGTGATTTGGGCAAATATTATTAGCAAAAATCGAAATGTGATTCGAAAAGCTGAAAAAAATGGGATAGAAATACATCATTCTCGTGATAGCAAATTGTTTAAAGATTTTATTCGTATTTATAATGCGACAATGGACAGGGATAACGCTGTAAAATATTACTATTTTGAAGATGCTTTCTATGAATCTATTCATAATGATTTACATGATAATTACGAATTATTTTATGCGGTTTATAAGGGCGAGATTATAGCAATGTCAATCATATTGTTTGCTAATAGACAAATGCATTACCATCTGTCGGGTTCTTTAATTGAATATCGTAATTTAGCTCCTTCCAATCTACTTCTATATAAAGCTGCATTGTGGGGATATGAACGGGGATATAAGACATTTCATTTAGGAGGTGGTGTCGGGTCTGGAAAGGATAATCTTTATAAATTTAAAGCTGCATTTAATCGTAATTCTGATCTTCAATTTTTTATTGGGAAACAAATTTTTGATGAAGATAAGTACCAAGAGTTGGTAATTATTTATTCAAAAGAGAATCCATTATTTAATATGAAAAGTTGTTATTTCCCTATTTATAGGCAATTTGATAATTAACTCGGAATTGTAGGAGAGAGGAGTGAATAATGTTATCGAAAAAATAATTTATAGATATTATGAAACCAAGAATATGGCTTTCATTGGCTCACATGAGCGGGCGGGAGCAAGAATTTATACAAGAAGCGTTTGATACGAACTGGGTGGTCCCCTTGGGGCCCAATGTAAATGCTTTCGAAAAAGCCCTACGGGACTTTTTAATTGAAGATGGAAAATTGAACGTTGAAAATGAGGAGAAACAGGTGGTGGCGTTGAGTGCCGGTACAGCTGCGTTGCATTTAGGGTTGATTTTGCTTGGGGTAGAAGAAGAAGATGAGGTGATATGTCAAAGTTTTACTTTTTCTGCCTCGGCAAACCCGATTGTTTACCAAGGAGCGACTCCGGTTTTCGTGGATAGTGAAAAAGATACTTGGAACATGGATCCGGTGTTGCTGGAGGAGGCGATTAAAGACCGGCTGGAGAAGACCGGACGGTTACCGAAGGCGATTATCCCGGTACACTTGTACGGTATGCCGGTGAAGATGGATGAGGTGATGGAGGTGGCCAATCGTTACGGGATTCCGGTATTGGAGGATGCGGCGGAAGCGTTGGGTTCGGAGTACAAGGGCCAGAAGTGCGGGACTTTCGGGGAGTACGGGGTGCTGTCGTTTAACGGTAACAAGATGATCACAACATCGGGAGGTGGTGCTTTGGTTTGTCCGAACGAGGAGCGGGCGAAACGAGCTTTGTTTTACGCCACCCAGGCAAGGGAACAAGCGCCGCATTACCAGCACGAGAAGATCGGTTATAATTACCGGATGAGTAATATTTGTGCGGGAATCGGGAGGGGGCAGATGTTCGTGTTGGATGAACACGTAGCCCGGAGACGGGAGATTCATGATTTGTACGTGAAGTTATTGAATGGGGTGAAAGGGGTGAAGGTGATGTGCCAGCCGGAAGGGGAGGATTTTAACTCGAATTACTGGTTAACGTGTATCACGGTAGAGCCGGAGGAGGCCGGATTCACGAGAGAGGATGTTCGGTTGGCTCTTGATGCGGATAATATAGAGAGTAGGCCCTTGTGGAAACCGATGCATTTACAGCCCGTGTTCAAAGACGCTCCATTTTATGGAAACGGGACGAGTGAACGGTTATTCGAGATCGGGCTGTGCTTGCCATCGGGGCCGACATTGACGGATGAGGACGTGGAGAGAGTTACGAAAGTTGTGAAACAACTTTCTAATTTTAGATTTTAAATTTTAGATTGAAAGATTGATGATTTTGGGGGAATGATTGAGAGGGTATGATGATGTGATTTCCTGAGTCTGATTTTAAAATTAAGAATATTTCCCGGGTAATGATGCCCGGGAATTTTTATTTATTTTAAATTTTAAAACTATGACAGAATTACTGGAGACAAGGTTCTTTGCTTTATTGGCGGGAGAATCATTTGAGGAAATCACAAAAGAGGATTTGGAGGATGAGTTAGGAAAATTTGTTGAAGAAGTTGCAGAGCTGTGTGACTTGGGAGATGATTATTTGTCGACGTGCCGTGCGTTGAATTACACGAAGACTCGATTGCAGGCATTATTGGAGATGTACAAGGACTGCGATGGAGTGGGGGAAAAAAGGGGCGTGTCGGTTATGCTTTATCGGGCGAGGATTACAAGTGGTTGAGGACGAATGGCAGCTTTTCCACGAGAGGATGGATAATCCGGCTAGGTTTTTGAAGAATGAGGGGAAGGAGGCGTTGGTGTTCTGGCAGACGAAGAATGTATCGACGAAGGTGATAGAGCTGTTGATTGGTTTCGAGGCACTCGGGGAGTTTTATTCACCGACGGGAAAGTTACTGGAGTTTCGAGAGTTGGTGGCTATTGCCGAACAGGTTTGGGGTATACGGATTAAAAATTTTCGACAGTTGAAAAGCAGGGTGTTGAAACGGTATAAGGAAAAGACGGTTTTAGACCAAATGGAGAGGTTGATTGAGAAATTGAGGGAACAGGAGTACAAGTAGGTTAGAATTTAGAGTGAAAAGTTGGTAAGATTTTAGGGTAGTAAGAGTTTGAGATACTTTTGCTACCCTTTTTTGTTGCTTTGAAAGTGGGGAATGAATACTTTTTAGAGTGTTGATAATCATGGTGTTGTGAATTATTTCGTTAGACGTAACTGTGACGTATAACAAGCGGGGAGTTGAATAGCTGTAATATTGCATTCGGAAATCAGCGAGAGTTGATGAGACAAAAGTAGTATTCATTAAAAAAAATAGGTATGGCTTTAGTTCGTAATGAATTTGGAATAAAGGGGCGAGTAGGGAATGTCGTTTTCTGCAAGTTGAACGGGAAATCTTATATGAGGAGTGTTCCCGATAGAATTGATCCAAACACGCCGAAACAGCAAGAGGTAAGGTCCCGTTTTCGGGTGGCCGTGCGTTTTTACCAAAAGATAAAGGAGACACCCCTGAAGGGAATTTTGGATCTTTCGGCAGACAAAATCTGTAGTAGTGGCTACGCACTTTTTATGAAGAAGAATTTGAAAGCGTTTCGGGCAAACGGGAAGATCGGTGATTTTTCGCAGTTGCATTTTTCTGCCGGGAAACGACAACAGGCGTATAATCTACAGGGGAGAATGGATGAGCAGGGGATGGTCACGTTGGATTGGGAGAATGACGAGGAGGCATATAATTTTGAGGCGACAGATCGTTTGAATGTGGTCGTGCTTTATTCGAATCGTTCATTTAGCCCGAAGTTGTTGGAGGGATTGGAGGTGTTACGGGTGGCAGAAAAAGTAACTTTTCCGTTAGAGCGTGGCAAGGGGGTGAGGATTTATTTGTATTGTTTCTTCGTGTCCCCGGATGGGAAACGATTCTCGAATTCGCAATGCATTAAATTGTGAACGGGGAATGAAACCGATAAGTGGAATTGTTAATTCGATCAGCGAGTTGATTGGTCAATTAACACTCCCGACGAGGGAGAAAAAAGAGCTGGAAATCGGATTGTTGAAATTGATTCAAGAATTGGAGAGAGAATTAACACAGGCAAGAGCTGTCACGGTGCAGGAGGAGGTGAAGGGGAATTGGTTGCAGCGATCGTGGCGCCCGCTGGTGATGTTGACGTTTGCCAGTGTTATTTTGATCGGAACTTTTACCAGTTTACCGATACTAGCAGAAACTTCCCGGTTCTGGGATTTATTGGAAATCGGGTTGGGAGGGTACGTGGTGGGAAGGAGTGGGGAAAAAATCATGCAGGCATTCGCACGAAAACCACGCTAATTTTAGATTTAGTGATTTTAGATTTTAGATTTCAGCCGCACGGGGCGAATGCTTTTTGATTTCATTCTAAATTTTACATTTTACATTCTAAATTTTTTGTTATGGAAGTATTTTCAAGTTCTAATTCATCATTTTCAGTTGTAAACCATCGTTTGGTGGGAGGTGGGGTGATTCATCTGGAATGCCCGAAGAATAGACGGGGACTGGGAGTGCCGGATATGATTATTTTACATTACACGGCAGGTACGAGTGCTGAATCTTCGGCAAAATTCTTGGTGAGGCCGGATGTGAAGGCTTCGGCGCACGTGGTGATCGGGCGGGACGGGCAGGTGATACAACTGGTGCCGTTTAATATCGAGGCGTGGCACGCGGGGAAGAGTAGTTACAGGGGAAGGAACGAACTGAATCATTATTCAATTGGGATCGAGTTGGATAACTTGGGGCAATTGCGACTGGAAGGGGGAAAGTTCGTGGCGGAATGTGGGAAAGAAGTACCCGTGAAGGAGGTGTACACGGAGGATTCGGGAGAGGTGCCGACGTACTGGCATGATTACACGGACGTGCAGATGCGGGTGTTGAACGAGGTGCTGGTGGATACTTATCCGATCGGGGATATCGTGGGGCATTCGGACGTGACGCCAAGGAAGGTGGATCCGGGACCGGCGTTGAGGGTGGCGGAGTGGATTCAGTATTATTGATTTTAAATTTTAGATTTTAAATTCTAGTAGCACGAGGCTGAGTTTTCATTCTAAATTTTAAATTCTACATTCTAAATTGAAATAAATTGCTTGCATTTTTCGTGTAGGGCCCACGTGGGGAGTGTGAGATCATTTTAAATTTCCTGATTTATTCATTTTT
>OKWJ01000627.1_pt1 | contig 39089 bp, 41 predicted proteins | sample 1607121 | NCBI WGS metagenome assembly OKWJ01 (sample SAMN04414080, study PRJEB24778) | human gut metagenome | material: faecal | host: Homo sapiens | reverse complement strand
CGTTTTATGGTGATTTTAATATATAAATGTACTTGCGATGGTGAAGAGTGATGAGGTGATCTAGCTGATCAAAAAATGCTCCCATCTTCTTCTGCTCCTCTAAAGATGGCATTTTCATTTCACACTGAATAAGCTTGTCATAATAGAAGTAAAGACGCACGCTTCCTTCCTGTAGTCTTTCAATCCATTTTGAAAAATGATCTGACTTAAACCAATGCCACATGAATCTATCATCAACATAATCCGCGGTCTGAAATACTTCATAAAGTGAGCTAACTATTACATTTTCAATACCTGTATAGTACCCAATCGAACCAACATTTATTCTAGCGGGATTATATGCAAATGAACTGGGCGGAACAATATTGTAGGCTGTTGTATCAGCATCTGCCATATAACCAAAGGCGTCATGTGCTTCCTTTTGGGATATAAAACCTCTATCATTGGTTACTGCATAACACTCTAACTCAACACCTGCTTTATTTCTTACAGCTACATTTTTGACAAATTCTGAAAACTTACGCTGTTCCCAATCGTCTGTGTATCCTTTAAATCTAATTTTAGGTTTTGCCATGTCCATCACCCCTCCATCTTTCTAATTAACTCATTCAAAGCAAACATGACATCTTCATCCGGTGACGTCAATTCTTTCATAAGTAATAAAAAGTCTCCTTGTGCCTGTTCCAGTTCCTTGTCCGTGTTTGTCATACTTACCAAAAGTTCATTTAAATCAATCTCTTCTTCCTTCTCAAAATTATCTACATATCGAGGAATATTCAGATTGAAATCATTTCGTTCAATATCTTCAAAACTTGCAAGGTATGCTTCTTTATCTACTGTTACTCTTTCGTTATAAAGTTTCATAACTGAATCAATATGTCCATCAGTCATGGCATTCTGTTTTTTACCTTTTTCAAACTTTTGTGAAGCGTCAATGAAGAGAACATCTCGACCTTCTCTGTGTTTTTTCAAAACCACAATACATGTAGGAATTGATGTATTGTAGAAAAGGTTTGCCGGCAATCCAATAACCGCATAAATATTACCGGAGCGAAGTAATTTTTCTCTTATCTTACCTTCTGCCGCGCCACGGAAAAGTACACCATGTGGTAACACAATTGCCATTGTTCCATTACTTTTCAAATGATACAAGCCATGCAGTAAAAAGGCATAATCGGCTTTTGACTTGGGTGCAAGCACACCATAATCGCTAAATCTCTCATCTTGCAAAAATCCTGCAGCAGCACTCCATTTTGCGGAATACGGTGGATTCATCAACACCATATTGAAATCCGTTTCTTCGCCAGTCGGCCAGTCTCCGTCAAGAGTGTCACCATTTCGAAGAACTTGATTTTCCGGTACTATTCCGTGCAAAAACATATTCATTCTGGCCAGATTATATGTTGAAGTGTTCAGTTCCTGTCCATAATATTTAATATAATTAGGTTCTTTCGCATATTTCTTTGCATTTAACAGAAGAGATCCCGAACCCATGCAAGGATCATATACAGATAATCCTTTTCTTTCTTCCTGTCCTGCGATCGCTATTCTTGTCAAAATCTTTGATACTGCCTGCGGCGTATAGAACTCTCCCGCTTTCTTTCCTGTTTCCGATGCAAATTGACCGATAAGGTACTCGTAAGCATTTCCTAAAATCTCTGCATCTGAATTCAATAAATCTGCTTTATCAATTTCCTTAATCAAATTTGAAATAGTATCACTCTGTTTTTGATCTCCTGTCCCCAAACGATTAGAATATAAGTCAATATCTGTAAATAAATCTACAAATAAAGGGTCGCTTTGTTCAATATTATTAAAGGCTTTCTGCAACTGCTCTCGATTAAATGAGTTGTTCCTTGCCGCATCAGCAAAACATGTATATGTAAGTTCCGGTTCAATTACGTAATGACATTCTGACTTGATTTGTTCTTTTAATTCTTCTGCGCTGCTATCTTCCAGAGCTTCTTTATATGCTTCTAAAGCAACCTTTAAGTTCTCCGGCTTTTCATCATAGATCAAATCATACACCTTGATTAAAAATGAATCCGAAAGATACTTATAAAAAACAATTCCTAATAAGTAGTCCTTATACTCATTAGCATCCATTTTAGAACGAAGAATATCCGCTCCACTCCATAACACACTGATTAAATCCTTACTGTTTTCTAACTCTGCCATTTTTTTCTCCTTTTATTTATTCTTCAACATATTTTTTAACATAATCTATATGATAAAGCGGAATATTCGTCATCCATTCCTGCTCTCTGTAATCCGACATTGACGTCCGGATCGCAATTTTCGGCTGATATTTTTCGCAGAACATCTTCAGGCTCTTCGCTCTGAGGTTTTCCTCCGCTTTTACCTCTATGGGAATTACGGATGTTTTCCCCTGCACCATGAAATCAATCTCTCCGGAAGAGTTTTCCGTGCTGTAATAATAGGGAATGACTCCCACTTCAGAGATCAACTGCTGGAGCACGTACTGTTCTGTTAAAGCTCCCTTAAATTCTGTAAATATCCGGTTTCCGTCGATAATCACCCTGGCATCCAGATCCGTCATGGCAATCAGCAATCCGATATCCAGCAGGTATATTTTAAATGCATCCAGATTCAGATAAGCTTTTAATGGTAACGCCGGTTTGCTCACACGGTTTACTTTATGGATCAGTCCACAATCCAAAAGCCACTGGATTGCCAGTTCAAAATCTTTTGCCCTGGCGCCCTCTCTCTCCTGCCCGTAGATATATTTTTTATTTTCTTTTGCCAGCTGCATCGGAATGGAATCCCACACCAGGTTCAATCGGGGAACCAGAGAATTCTCCGCATGCTTGGAAAAATCCTGGCGGTAATAATTCAGCAGATCTTTTTGAATCTCTCTGACCCGCCCGAAGTCTTTATCATTCACATAGGACTGGACCACTTCCGGCATACCACCGACATAATAGTACTCTCGCAGACGATCCTTGTATTTAGAAGCGAAGGTATTGATCATCTGCGTATCCCCAGACTGCAGAAGCTCTGCAAATCGTTCTTCTCCCAAGGCGCACAAAAATTCCTGAAAATTAAGCGGATACAGATCCATGAAGTCTACCTTGCCTACCGGGAAAGAGGTGCCCTTGTGCATCGCCACACCCAGCAGAGAGCCGGCAGCTACAATGGCATATTCCGGAGCATTTTCGCAGAAATACTTTAAAGAGGATAGTGCTTTCGGTACTTCCTGGATTTCATCAAAAATAAGTAAGGTATCTTCACTTTTGACCGAAACACCTGTCTCCACGCTGATTGCCAGAAGAATCCTTTCTACATTGATCTCTCCATCAAACACCTGTTGCATACGGGGATTACTGTCAAAATTGACATAAGCTGTTTTCTCAAAACAGCTTGCTCCGAATTCCTTCATAAGCCAAGTCTTTCCTACCTGCCTGGCTCCGCGAATGATCAACGGCTTCCGGTTCTTTTTTTCTTTCCATTCTTTTAATCGTTCCAATGCAAACCGTCGCATGTCTGCCTCCCTTGTACTATTCACAATAGTTATCTACTTCTACTCTATCCCAGTAAAATTGCCTTGTCAACAGAAATAAGTCCTTAAATTCGTATATGCAATACACTTTTAAGGACTTATTTCTGTAATTTATTACATTTTTCAGGACGTAGTTTTCACTCTGGGCTACACTTTACAGGACGTTACTTCAAAAACCGCCGTAACAACTTCTCTTTTTTCTCATCATACCTCTGATACCGTATCGGCAGATCCATCCATGTCTTTTTGTCCACGATACTCCGATAATGGCTAAAGGTCTCGAATCCGGTACGGCCGTGATACCCACCCATGCCGCTCTCACCTACGCCGCCGAAGGGCATGGCACTGGTGGCGAGATGAATGATGGTGTCGTTGATGCAGCCGCCGCCAAAATGGCAGTGATCCAGGATCCGTCTCTGGGCTTTTTTATCTTCACTGAAGAAATACAGTGCCAACGGATGGGGATGTTCCTCCACACAGCGGATCGCCCAATCCACAAAATCTCCCGCGGCAGCATGGGTTCCAGAACTCTCGCCGCTAAAATCATTTTGTGCAATGCTTTTCTCCGTATCATACGCATTATAAGTCACCACCGGCAGAATCGGTCCGAAGATCTCTTCTCCCATCACGGCATCCGACCAGTCCACATCCGTCATCACCGTAGGCGCAATGCGCAGCGTCTTCTCGTCATACTGTCCGCCGCAGACGTTTTTTTGGGCATCCATCAAACCCAACAGTCTGTGAAAATGCTTCTCGTTAATGATTTTCCCGTAATCCGGATTCTGCAGGGGATCTGCTCCAAACTGCCTCGCGATCTCCTCCCGGATAGCTTCCACCAATCGGTCGCGGATCCTGACATCACACAACACATAATCCGGTGCCACACAGGTCTGTCCGCAGTTTAGATATTTTCCGAATACAATCCTCCTCGCCGCCAGCGGAAACTTCGCCGTAGCATCCACGATACAGGGACTTTTCCCGCCCAGCTCCAGCGTCACCGGGGTCAAATATTCCGCAGCGCTTCTAAGCACCTCCCGTCCCACGGTCTTGCCTCCGGTGAAAAATATCATATCAAACCGCTGCTGTAACAATGCCTGATTCTCTGCTCTGCCGCCGGTAATCACCGCCACATATTCCGCCTGGAAGCATTCTTCCAAAATCATTTTTAACACTGCTGCCGTCGCCGGAGCATAGGCACTGGGTTTTACCACTGCGGTATTCCCTGCGGCAATAGCATCGATCAACGGATCCAGCGTCAATAGCACCGGATAATTCCATGGACTCATGATCAGCACGGTGCCATAGGGTGACGGAGACCGGAAGCTCCTCGCCGCGAACTGCGATAACGGTGTCGGCACTCTCTTTTCCCGCATCAGCCCCCGCAGGTGTTTCTGCATCCAGGTCAGCTCCGAGAGCGTCAGTCCGGTCTCGCACATGTAGCTTTCCATCCGGCTTTTCCCAAGATCCTGTTGCAGTGCATCGTTCAATTCTGTTTCATGGCGCTGCATGGAAGCCTTTAACTTTCCCAGCTGTTTTGCCCGAAATTCCCGGGAAAGCGTGGCTCCCGTAGCAAAATATTCTCTTTGTCTGCGTAATATCGTCCGGATCTCCTGCTCTGTCATAGTGCCTCCTGCTTCTATTCTTTATACTGCCATAACTATTCAGAACCCTATTCACAAAACCACCTCTGAATAATTACATACTACCCAATTTTGAGTCTCGGTGCAACCGCTTCCCTGCTCATCCTATACACAAAAACGGCAGAGTTCTCACCCCACCGTCGTTTGTTTCTTCCTATCTTGATCTCATTTTTCCTATTTCCATGCAAAATTTACCATTCCGTACACATAGATGAACAGCACTGCCGCCGGCACAAAATATTTAAACACCGGTTTCATCCACGGCTGGACCTTTAAGCCTTTGCCGGCATTTGCTTCCTCCAGGAATTTGTCCCAGCCCCAGCCGACCTTATAACAACAAAATACTGCCAGCAGGATCGAACCTATGGGCATGATGTTATTCGACACCAGGAAATCCCAGAAATCGAGCCAGGTTGTCCCCGCTGCAAACGGCTGAAAATGAAATACACTGAAGCCCAGTGCTGTCGTCAGAGCCAACAGGAAACATCCGGCACCACACGCTACGCACCCTGCCGGTCTGGACCATCCGGTCAATTCACGGACCATGGCCAGAATATTTTCACACACACCCAGCACTGTGGACATGGCTGCGAACACCATGAACAGGAAAAATAAAGTTCCCCACCATCTGCCACCTGCCATGTGGTTAAATACGGTCGCCATAGTATCGAACAGAAGGCTGGGCCCCGCCGTCACTTCCACATCATAAGTGAAGCATGCCGGAAATATAATGATACCGGCGATCACTGCCACCAGTGTATCCAGGATAATAATATGGATAGACTCACCCATGAGAGAACGGTCCTTGCCGATATAGCTTCCGAAGATCGCCATACCGCCCATTCCCACGGACAAGGTGAAAAATGCCTGATTCATGGCGCCCACCACCACAGAACCGGTGATTTTGGAAAAATGAGGGATCAGATAGAAGCTCAATCCCTCTCCTGCTCCCGGAAGTGTAAAGCTGTGCACCGCCAGCACCAGCATCAGCACGATCAATGCTGACATCATATATTTGGTAATACGTTCCAGTCCACCCTGCAGATGGAAGCTTAAAATGGCAAAAGCGATCAGCAAAGTGACTAACAGATATGTCACATTCACCGAGGGCGTCGTGATCATTTTTTCAAAACCGAAATCCTGATTCTGCCCTGTCAGAAATTTTACAAAATAATAGAGGATCCATCCGGACACAACCGCATAGAAAGCGATCAGCGCAATGTTTCCGATGAGACAAACGATGCCCCACAGATTCCATTTGCCTCTGCCGCCGGATAATTTCCGATACATATAAAGGGGACTCGTCTGCGCCGCGCGCCCCACGGAGAATTCCATGATCATGGCGGGCAGGCCCAGCACGATCAGGCAGATCACGTAGATCAGCATGAAGCTTCCGCCACCGTTCTGCCCGCACATCCACGGGAATTTCCACACATTTCCGCAGCCGATGGCGCACCCCGCCGACAGCATGATAAATCCCAAACGACTCCCCAGTCTCTCTCTGTTTTCCATACCTCTGATCCTTCCCAAAACTACTTATTCTAAACACGGGATACGGCATATATTTTTGCTGTTTTCCCACATTTTCGCCATCTTTTCACATTGACAGCCTTATTTTCTCATTATATAATTTTCATAAATATTTGAAAAACAAATTATTTGCATTGTATTGATCGAAGAATTGAATTTACAATATAGAAAGTGTATCTACTCTATGGATGTCAAAAATCTGGAAACCTTTGTTATGGTGAACGAACTGAAGAGCTTTACGCTGGCGGCCGGACGTCTGGGTTATACCCAGTCCACCGTATCCTTTCAGATCAAACAATTGGAAAAGGAGCTGTCCATCCCTCTGTTTGAGCGGATCGGGCATACCGTAACCCTGACCAACGAAGGGGAGAAGCTGTTACCCCTGGCCCAGCAGATCCTGCGTCTCGCCGCTGAAGCCACCCACATCAGCGGTAATACCGCCCCGGAGGGTCTGGTGCGGATCGCCATTGCAGAATCCCTGGCCAGCTGGGAATTTCACAGCCGTTTTAAAGATTTTCATGAAAAATATCCCGGAATCCGGTTGAAGATCATCGCTACCAGCACCGATGAAATGTTCCAGATGCTGGGACAGAATCAGGTGGACATTGTATACACGCTGGACCGCCGTATTTTTAATCACAATTATGTGACCGCGTTCGAAGCTCCGGTGGATATTCACTTCGTCACCGGTGCCGGTCACCCCTTAGCCGGACAGACTCAGGTCACCCTGGAACAGATTCTGGAATATCCGCTGATCCTGACAGAGAAAAACATGAGTTACCGGGCTGCACTGGATGATCTGCTCTCCCAAAACGGCAAGGAGACAATGCCCATCATGGAGGTGGGCGATACCCAGCTGATCCGCAATCTTCTGTGTCAGGGTCTCGGCATCTCCTATCTGCCGGAGTTCGTTATAGCAGAAGATCTGGCAAAAGGAAATCTCGTCAGTCTCCCCATGACAGAGATTCATCCGGATATCTGGCGGCAGCTTCTGTATCACCGGAACAAATGGATCTCTCCGGAACTGAAATGTGTAATAAAATACCTGCAGGAGGAATAATCCCCTGCAGGTTTTCTATTTGTCATCTTATCCTCTGAAATTTCTAGAATCCCATCAGCAAGCCGATACTATGTACCAGGAAGGCTGCCACCCATGCCACCAAACACTGCCAGAGTACCACGGCGATGGCCCATTTTCCACCCAGTTCTCTACGTACAGAAGCGATGGCTGCCACGCAGGGAGTATACAGCAGACTGAATACCAGTAACGACGCGGCTGCCAGCGGGGTAAGTACCGTGGCAATGCTGCTGCCGAACAATACTTCCAGGGTTGCTATCACACTTTCTTTTGCCATGAATCCACTGATCAGAGAGGTACAGATCCGCCAGTCACCCAGGCCGAGCGGTCGAAACAGCGGTACCAGCAGGCCGGATACCATAGCCAGCATACTGTTTGCCGAATCCTCAACGAGATTCAGTTTCAGGTCAAAGCTCTGCAGGAACCATACCACGATGGTAGCGATGAAAATCACAGTGAATGCTTTCTGTAAAAAGTCTTTTGCCTTTTCCCACAACAGTTGCCCTACATTTTTGGCTCCCGGCAGACGGTAGTTCGGCAGTTCCATTACAAAGGGCACCGGTTCTCCTTTAAACAACGTGCCCCGGTATAAAAATGCTACCAGGATTCCCATCAGGATACCAAACAGATACAATGCCGACATGATCAGTCCGCCTTTTCCCGGGAAAAATACGCTCACGAAGAACGAATAAATCGGTAATTTGGCGGAACAGCTCATAAACGGTGTCAGCAGGATCGTCATCTTACGATCTCTCTCACTGGTCAGTGTTCTCGTGGCCATGACTGCCGGGACCGTACATCCGAACCCGATCAGCATCGGCACAATGCTTCGTCCGGACAGACCGATCTTTCGAAGCAGCTTATCCATAACAAATGCCACACGGGCAATATAGCCGCTGTCCTCCATCAGAGACAGGAAGAAAAACAGAGTGACCACGATGGGCAGGAAACTCAGTACACTTCCCACACCGGTAAAGATACCGTCTATTACAAGGCTTTGGACCGCACTGTTGACATGAGCTGCCGTCAATGCCGCATCTGTGATCTCCGTCAATTTTCCGATTCCCAGTTCCAGCAGTCCCTGGAGCCATGCTCCGATGACATTGAAAGTCAGATAGAATACCAGCACCATGATCAGGATAAAACAGGGAATTGCCGTATATTTTCCGGTGAGGATCCGGTCGATCTTCTCACTGCGGATCCGTTCCTTACTTTCTTTGGGTTTTACTACTGTCTGCTCACATAATCTCTCGATAAAATCAAAGCGCATATCGGCAATGGCTGCACTTCTGTCCACGCCACGCTCCGCCTCCATCTGACAGACAATGTGCTCCAGCATTTCTTTTTCATTTTCATCCAGCTGCAGCTTCTCCAGAATCAAGTGGTCTCCTTCAATGGCTTTGTTGGCTGCAAAACGCAGGGGCAGCTTCGCAGACTCCGCATGATCCTCGATCAGATGGCATACCGCATGGATGCAACGGTGTACGGAACCGTCATGATCGTTTTTATCGCAGAAATCCTGCCGCAGCGGCCGTTCCTGATATTTTGCCACATGGACTGCATGGCGGATCAGTTCGTCCACACCTTCGTTTTTCGCAGCGGAAATGGGAATTACGGGTACTCCCAGGAACGCTTCCATGGCATTCACATCGATGGAACCGTGATTGCCGGTGACTTCATCCATCATGTTCAAGGCTACGACCATGGGAATGTTCATTTCCAACAACTGCATGGTCAGATACAGATTACGTTCGATATTCGTCGCATCCACGATATTAATGATAGCTCTGGGTTTCTCATACAGGATAAAATTACGGGATACGATCTCTTCACTGCTGTAAGGGGACATCGAATAAATACCGGGCAGGTCTGTCACCAAAGTATCCGGATACCCCTTGATGGAACCGTCCTTACGGTCTACGGTAACTCCGGGGAAATTTCCCACATGCTGATTCGAACCGGTGAGCTGATTGAACAGTGTAGTCTTGCCGCAGTTCTGATTTCCCGCCAGGGCGAACGTAAGTGTCGTTCCCTCCGGCAGAGGATTCTCATCTTTTTTCGAATGGTATTTTCCATCCTCACCTAAGCCCGGGTGCTCCGCATCCGTCACCCGGTCCAGCCCTTTATGTTCTCTTGTTCTCTTCGATATGGGTGCGATCTCGATCTGATCCGCTTCCGCCAGCCGCAACGTAAGTTCATAGCCGTGCACCTGCAATTCCATGGGATCCCCCATCGGAGCCAGCTTTACCACCGTCACCTCCGCTCCCGGGATCATGCCCATATCCAGGAAATGCTGTCTGAGTTCTCCGGAACCACCGACGGTTTCGATCACGGCGCTTTTACCGATTTCCAATTCTTTCAGTGTCATAACACTTCTGTATCCTTTCGTATCTCAACATCTTAATGTTCTGTGTTGTAACAGAAGTATTATAGCGCATTTGGTATTGAAAATCAGTATCAATTTTCTTTTTTATTTCCATATTTTTTTGAAAAATGGAATAAAAATGTAGAAAAAATTGGTGAAAGCAGTTACACTTAAAATAGCATCAATAAAAATAGGGAGGGAACTTATGAATATGAAAGAAAATAATAAATATCGTTATACGGATACCGCGGAACGCAATATCAGAATGAACCAGTTCTATATTATCGCTTCTTCGCTTTTGGCGATCGTGTTCCTGTTTTATCTGTGGTTAAAACTGGTAAATCACAACATTGCGCCCATTGTTACATACGCTAATACCATTCTGATCGCCGTTTTCTGTGTGATAAATGCCGTGACACACCTTCGAAATAAGGCGACACGACTATTAAAAGTCTTCGCTACCATCGAGATCGGCATTGAGTATCTGTTGGTTGGTTTACAGACAGATGCAAGTTTCATTCACTATGCGCTGATCGCCATTTTCATATTACAGATTCCTTATTATGAGAAAAAATCTCTGAAGAAAACCGCTTTGGGATTATTCGTGCTCTACCTGATCGTCATGATTGTTCAGGCTACGAAGGGAATCTACGGTCAGGATGTGAATGCCATCTGCTCTACCCTGCTGGTATTCCTGATTGGAATCATTATTCTGGAAACCGGTAAGATTGCTATATTATTTAACAATGATGCCATCGATTCTTCCCGTGAAGAACATAAACATGTAAAAGAAGTACTGGATAATGTTCTGGACGTATCCCAGACCGTACATCAGGAGACCACCAAAACCACAGATCTTATGAACCAGCTGGTACAAACTACGGAATCTGTTGCCAACAGCATGCAGGAGATCTCCTCTGCCACCAATATGACTGCCACCAGCATTGAAGAGCAGAGCCAGATGACCGGTACGATTCAGAATGCTATCGAGCAGACCAGTCATATCTCCGAGCAAATGGTTCAGATTGCTGAGGATTCTAACGAAAGCATCCGTAAAAACATGGCTGCTATGGAATCCTTAAAACAGCAGTCCGCCATGATCAAAGATACCAACCATTCCGTCACCGATGCCATGGCAAAATTACAGGAAAAGACAAAAGAGGTGGAAACTATCGCCGGAAGCATCATGGCAATCTCCGGTCAGACAAATCTTTTAGCTCTGAACGCTTCCATCGAAAGTGCCCGTGCCGGTGAAGCCGGACGTGGTTTCGCTGTTGTAGCACAGCAGATCCGTCAGCTGGCAGAGCAGACCAAGAGTTTTACTGAAGAGATCACCAAGATTACTAACGAGCTGAATGCCAATGCCAACATGGTAGTCAACACTATCAACGGTTCCATTGAAGCTACCGAACAGCAGGGCGAAAAGATCCTGGCTGCTTCCGAGACTTTCGAACAGCTGAACAAAAATATGGAAGCACTGGCTTCCCAGGTAGAAGAAGTAAATCACCACATTCTGGGCTTGTCAGAATCCAATAATAAGATTATGGAAAACATCTCCCATCTGTCCGCTGTAACCGAAGAAGTTACCGCCAATGCCGAACAGGTGCACACCATGAGCCAGAACAACCTGGATTGCGCAGAACAAGTAAAAACGGCAGTAGAACATATCCGCTCTACCACCGATGAGATGGAAACGCAGGAGGGTTAAACCTCCTGCGTTCTTTGATCTTACTATTTCAATTTCAAACCGTCTTTAAAAGCATTTCCTACTTTATCTCCCATTGCAAGATAAGTATTATTCACAGGATCATAGCTGATTGGCTTCAATTTCTTCGGATCGATCTTGCCATCCGTCAGGATGCTTTCGTCCGCATTGACGTTGACGATATCGCCCACCAGAATGCCGTCTTCAAAACTTTTCACCTTACATTCCAGCGCCATGGGAAGTTCATCGATCAACGGTGCATTGACAAAATCACTCTTGGCTGCATGGAAACCGGACTTTGAGAATTTATCAGGTACTTTCTTCGCAGATTCCACGCCCACATAGTCGCAGGCTACCACGGTATCTTCGGTTCCGATACTTACGGTAAATGCTCCGGTCTTTGCCAGATTCTCCGTGGTCTTATGCTCTGACATACTGATGGAGATCTCATTCATGTCCGTAATGATTCCCCATGCTGCGTTCATGGCATCGGGTACTCCATTTTCGTCATAAGTTGCAATGATCAGCACCGGCATGGGATACATTACCGGCTTTGCTCCAAAATTTACTCTGCTCATATTCGTCCTCCTTGTACTAAATTAATTTTTCCTTCCATTCTGCTTCCCGGAATCCGGTCAAAACCAGATCCCCGTCCACGACAAACGGCCGCTTTACCAGCATTCCGTCCGTGGCCAGCAGCCGAAGTTGTTCCTCTTCCGTCATGTTCGGAAGCTTGTCCTTCAACTGCATGTTCTTATATAACAACCCACTGGTATTGAAGAATTTCTTTAACGGCAGCCCACTTCTGCTCTGCCATTCTTTTAATTCTTCGTAGGTGGGGTTGTCCTCTACAATGTGACGATCTGCATAGGTGATATTATGTTCCTCCAGCCACTTTTTTGCCTTTTGACAGGTGGAACATTTGGGGTATTCTATAAATAGCATGGGGACCTCCTAAATGTAGCAAAATTTATTTTTTAACTAAAGTCATTATAATTCACTTGATTATCTTAATTCAAGGTATAACTTTAACAGGAATTTCTTTATATACTTCAATATAAAAAGTCCCCCGCCTCACGGCGAAGGACTACACTTTCGACCCAACCATTTATATCCCGCATATCGGTCAGCGGTAAACTTTCATTACACCTACATTCTATCAAGCACGCAGGGGCTTCATATCGAACCTGATTGCACCGGTTTCTTCCTGCAATTCTCTTTTCGCCGTTTCAAGAATGCTTTCACCGGCTTCTCTATGTCCACCCGGAACTTCATAGGTGTCTCTTTCTTTATGCTTGCAAAATACCCATTTGCCATTGCTCTGTGAGACGATCACCGCAAACTTCAACAGGGAATCAAAATCTGCCTTGAAACAAAATGTACCGTTTCTTTTCTCTGCTCAAGTATGTAAGGTATCAGTTCCAATGGATATACCTTCGTGTCCTTCCTTAGTTCCTCCAGCGGAATCCAGCAGAAATCCAGATTGATTCTCTCATGATCCAATTCATCATATCCATGAAACACCCCATCCATAGGAATACTATCGTCCAGTAAATGAACATTATAATATAAGCAGATCTGGTGGCAGGGTCTCTTTCCCCATGGAAAATAAATTTCGCCTATAGCCAGCAGATTATCTACCTCTATCTCAGCGTGAAGTTCTTCTTCAAACTCCCGTTTCAGCGTTTCCATGCTGGTCTCCATAGCCGCAACATGCCCGCCGATGATAGCATAGTCATCATTTTTCGGACGTTGCAACAGGATCTTTTCATTATGGATCAATATACCGCCAACCCTGTAGGAAAATACAAAATCATCGTTTTTAAATAGAATGTCCATGTGATCTCCCTTCACGTCAGATATACTCATCCTGTTTTACCTAAACTTTAAAATCAAAACTGTTATTCCCACGGAAATCACCATAAGCCCAAGCAAAATGACCAGCGCAATAACCTTTGCATTTTTCTCCATAAATCGGATAGGTGTCCCATACTTTTCATCAATGTTTGCATCTCTTCGCTCATTCCTGATATTCTGCTCCCACTCCAGATCCTTCAGTTTCATATATTCGTCATAATGGCGTTTTTCCAGACGGTCTTCCTCTTCGCGTACCAATAATTCCAGGTTTTCTTTATAAGAAGCCCCACAATTACTACACCCCTTTTCGTCTGTGCTTTTTCCCCTTATCTTATTATCACAGTATTCACAGGTAAATTCATAATCACTTGCAGGTTTATAAACCGGAGGCTCGCCGATTTCAAAATTGTAGTATTTATGACGTATCAGCTTATATTTTTGAATTGCCTGCATTGTAGTACTTATATATTCCGTTTCCTGTGTAATGGCTTCTTCCTGGGATTTCATATACTCTAAATACCTTTGATGCATGGCCCGTTTCTTTAACTGATACTCCTTGTTCTTTCCAAAATTACCGCCACAGGTTGGACATTTTTCATCCGCAGAAGATACCTTGGATCCGCAAAACTCACAGGTAAATTCAAAATTCTCCTGAAAATGATCCTTTTTGTAGGAAATGTACTTAACCGGTTTCAGGTCCTTACGTGCTCTAATGCCGGAAAAGAAAAACAAGTATATAAGTAATAACAAGCCAAAGGTAATTGCTATATTAAAAAATACTGTTGAAAACAAACTGAAAAATTCCATAATAATGTGTCATTCCTCTTTCGTATCAGTCGTAATATTTTAAACACAATGTAGTTCTGAAATTCTTTAATCTCTTACAAGTAGAGTCAAATCAAAACCATTCTACTTTTTCAAAATCTATTTGATTTCCCAGTGACCACTGTAACCACTTCCCACATACGATATATTCGGCATTTTCTTAATTTTACGCTTTACTGTTGCAATGCCAATTCCCAATCTTTTTGCCATATCAGATGTTGATACTCGTGGATTTTCCTCTATCATTTTTATTATTTTTTCTTGAGTATCATCTTGGGTATCACCTTGAGTATCATCTCGAGTATCATCTTGGGTATCACCTTGAGTACCATTTTGCTTCACCTGTGTTGCATAATTAGTGCCATAATTCAGATTATACAAAGTCAATGTAAAATCATCATTATCTGCCTCAAATACTGGCATCTTAGTCTCATCAAATTCAACCTGTCCCTCGTAGTCTGCCAATATTTTCTTAAACCCACTACCTCTACGCTCCATGTATTTCAAACGACTGAATATATCAGCTAATATCGGATTTCTTCGCTTTGATGGAATTTTTAATAAATCTTTTCCTTCTAGAGATATTCCGCTTACCATTCCACCCGGTGAATATATTTCGATTCTGTCATCAAACATATCTATATGGACTTCACTGCCTATCTCCATATAATTTCTATGAATCAATGCATTTACTACACCTTCCAGTACTGCACGATCCGGATAATCAGGCATTTCAATTCTGCCGTCACCTACCTTGCGCCATGCTTTCTTGGAATTATTTCTGACAAAATCTGTTCCTGCCTGCAATAATGTGACAAGACTTCCCGTATATTCCTTATCATCAAGTGCATCTACAATTCCAGATGCCTTCGTAAGTCCATTCCATCTTGTACAAAATAATCTGGAATGACGAACCGGAGATTCATCTGCCAGAAGTGCCCCTGCATTCGTCAGATTGCCTTTTTCATCAACCAGACCAAATGATTCATAATCTGTATCTTCAAAGGTATTTCCTGTTCTTTGCTTATATACCGATTTTAATTTTGTGAAAGACATATTGCCAAAATCATATCTTGACTTCAGACTATCATAACTTTCACCACTTCCACGAAGTACCAACTCTCTTAACTGTGAAGGTGTTGCCGGAACACTTTCATTTCCAATACGCATAAACGCAATAAGTTGTCCATCGCCTTCATAATAGTATGGTGTCTGCTGTCCTTTCATAACTTCTACAATAACAAACGTCTTGTCTTTATCTTTTTCAAATGAAAGCTTAAACTCTGGTATTGGATTAAGATGTGTTTTAATTATCTCACTAATTTTCTCTGCATCTCCTTCAGCATCCGAAAGACCAACCAACGCATCATCGTTTGCCACACCAAATACCAGCTTACCACCATAGCAATTTGCAAATGCACTGATGCTCTTGCACCAGCTTTTAGGTTTCTTTATCTCAAGTGCAACCTTTTTATCGTAATCTGTAGCTTCGCCGATTAGCTGCTTTATGTCCATAAATTCACTTCCTTTTATTAATTCTCATAATCTTCTGGGGCCTTGCCATCATTATTTCTAAATGTAATCTCCATCAACTCACCTGCTATCCCTTTACTCCTTACTCTCATAATACTATCATCAACCTTATCTTTCGCCAGCAGATTAATATTTCCATACCAGACTACTTCCTGATCAATAACAGCAAATCGATCACAATATTCTTCTACTGTTCTAATATAAAACCCAGCTCTACGCATATCTTCATGTAACTGCATCCAGTATGCAGCATCACCAAATCCATAGGAATCTGGAGTCCGCGTGACTATTGTGACCTGAACTCCTGACATCTGTTTTTCCTTTAGCATATTGATTAACTCATAAACTTTTGATCCGCTGATTACGGGGCTGGAAATAATTATATTCTTATTAGAATCAAGCAAATCTTTACGATAATTTTCACTATAATTATTTCCATCATATATTGCATTAACCGTCTGTTTAACAGTTTGCAAACCATCGCCAAACTCATATCCGATCTGTTTATATGCTTTCAGCCGCTTCATATACATATTATTAAACATTGGAATATGATTATCCACATAATCATATATTATCACATTTTCTTTACCTGCATAATCACGATTCAGTCTTCCTGCATACTGTTCCACTACACCGCGAAATGATACAGGTGTTGCCATAAAAAGTGTATCCAGTCTTGGAAAATCAAAACCTTCTCCTACAAGAGAACCTGTAGCTATCAGTATAAGTGATTCATTCTTATCAACCTGATGCATCTGCTCAAGAATCTTCCTGTGTTCTTTCTTAGAGTTGTTACCCGTCATAAGAAATACATGATCTGCATAGTTTTTTAATCGCTCATAGAATTTTTCAGAATGATCCTTGTATCGTGACAAAACAACCGGTGTCCGGCCTGCTGCTACGCAATTCTTCACATCCTCAATAATCTGTTCATCCCTGACATCATTATTATGAATAATTTCATATGCTTCATTTGGATGCATCTTATCGGTAATTACACCTCTCGGCGGTACAGTCCGAGTAAAACGTGGGTACACAAGATGCTGTATTCCCTGCTCCTTTGCTTTTTCCTTGGCCGTATAGCTATATCTTATAGGTCCGATAAGCATAAAGTTGATTTTTTCCAGTCCATCTCCTCTTTTGGGAGTTGCTGTCACACCATATACATACTTTGCTTTCACTTCTTTTAAAACATTGGCTATTGTTTCTGAAGCAGAATGATGACATTCATCAATCAACACGAGTCCATATTCATTCATCATCTTATGATACTTACCCTTTTTGCACAATGAACCTGCCATTGCAATGTCTATGATTCCTGTCATTGAATCATGTGCTCCCTGTAATGTTCCAATCAGGCTTTTTCTTTTCCTTACTCTTCCTGTCTTAGTCTCATAAGTTGGAAGTCCCTCATTGATATTTAAGAATTTTTCCAATGCCTCTTTCCACTGCTCTATAAGTGCAGAAGATTCAAGAATAATCAATGTATTTATTTTCTTTTGTGCAATTATTGCACTACTGACCACTGTTTTGCCAAATGCTGTTGCTGCATGAAGTATTCCATTATCATACCTGATCAGTTCTTTTAACGCCTTATCCTGTTCGGGACGCAATTCACCTTTAAAATCCACATTAATTTTTCTTCCCTGCTGGCGCTCATCTTCCATTTCGTAATCAATATCTGCCTGTTTTATATTTTCCCAAAGTTCGTCCTGCAGTCCCCGTGGTATCTGTATATATCCGCTCAGATGATCTTTCCCGAGATAAATCCATCTTGCTGTATCATAATTTGATGTTCCTATTGCCTGATTCTTATAGAAAACCGGATTACTAATTGCTGCCATTCTCCGGATTCTATTCTGCATAGCAGCTTTTAAATTCGTATTGTCTACATATATTCCATTCGACAAGATAATATGTAATTTTCCTTCTACATCATTTTTATTAAAATGCTGCACTCTGTTCCATGGTTTTTCCCTGTCACTTTCAGCAGCATTTGCTGCAATATCATCAATAGTATTGGACCATTCTTTTATTTTCTCTTCCAAAAATCCCTGTGATAATCTTGGTTTGTTAAATAAAGTTTCCCATTGATTAGGATATGCATTCCAATTACCATCAATAAATGCACTGTTCCCATCTTGCAAAGCTTTTCCCTGCAATGGCAATGCAATCAGATTGCCAACAGCACTATCCTCCGGTAATGAAGCCTGTGCAGGCAACATTCTATCATAGTATTTAAAAGATTTTAAATTAATCTGTTCCGCACCCTTGTCCAGCAGAGCAAATCCAAACTTTCTTACAAATGAAGCAGCTATCGGCTTATCAAAGAATATCCATACATGTGCACCTCTGCCAGATCTTGAGCGTTCTACTAACGGCTCTATTCCGTTTAATACACAAATTTCTCTCATTGACTCAACTTCTTCCACCCATGTATCATCAGAATTTGCAGAGTCTTTCTCGTCTGCACCCTTATCATGATTATCAAAGTCAAATACCATGAATCTGCATGTCCCATTACTAAGAAGAGGATAGACGCCTATTACGTCCGATGCATTATATGCATTTCCCCGCAAATGATTTAATATATCTTTCTTCGTTATTGTTTTATAAGAACGGTTCTTGCAGTCCTTACAGTTAATCCCATCCTTTATCTTCTTATGACACACATTTGTCCAGAAATTATTACACTGTGGATAGTATGCAGCCTTTCCTGTTTCTTTATTAACACTACGCTTTGCATAGACATCCTGTCTTCCCCAGAACATACTAAAAAACTGATTTGCCATATTTTCTGTTATTGCCTGTGGATGAATGATTCTTTTACCCTGTTCTGGATCAAAAGCTTCTTTACTACCACTTTGTCTTAATTTTGATAATTCCTTATGGTATGACAATCCTGCTTTGTCCAATATATTTTTCAATATATGATTTTCCAGCTGCAGATCATTCAACTTTTTCTGAAGTTGTGATATGTTCTCTATTGAATCACGCATCTTGACATACCTCCCATTGCAATACCTAAAATCACAGCTCCTCTGCCAGTGTTATTCTGTAGTTATCAAACTTAAGCACTTTAAAACTCTTATCAGATACATTGAGTCCATCACAATTTTGTAAGAAAAGCATATACTGATTTGATAATTCAAAATTAATGAATCTCCTAACATCATCGTTAATCAAACAATCTGCATTATCTATCACAATAAAATTATTGCGGCACTGTTTTATTGCTTCTAAAAAGTCATCTGATTTGTAATTAAATAATTTGATAGCATTGTATTCCTCTGTAAGTCTTATATCTTTCAACAATCCATAAAGAAATGTCTTACCTGTACCACTATCTCCACCAACAAGAGTAATTCTATCATCAAATTCCAAATTGTATGAAAATGGATCTGCTTTAAATATAATACCTTTATAAATCATATACATTCCCTTTCATACTCCATCGAACACTATAATTTTATGCCGTAATAACTACATCAGATTTATTAAATCAACTTTGTGCATCATCTGTGATATTAGAAATCTCAGTATACACATTTTAATAATATTATGAATAAAATCAAATATTATATTATTATCATAACATATTCTTTAAATAATTTTTCAAACTATCTTTTTTACACAAAGGTTATCCATTCAGCTGGTTATCAAGAATAATGTCTATCATGTCTTGCTTTCCATGAGTGTATGCCACTCTATCATCTGCATACTTACTTTCCAGTTCTTCCTTCACCCTCTGATATTGCAAAGCCATATTCTCATTAGCATTTAGACAATCTCTAAAATGAATATAATTCCTCCACTCAGTTCCATTCCACTTCACAACATGAATATGGTGTGTCCTGATATCCTTTTCCATATCACCCATTACATAAAGAATCTGATCTTCCACATCCGAACCACGATAAAAGATTCCTTCCTTCTGTAACTGCTCATTATATGACATTATTTTCTCAAAATCAGTTACCCCAACAGCAATATCAATAATCGGTTTTGCTTTAATTGCTGGTATTGCTGTACTTCCAATATGTTGTATATCAACAGCATCATCACCTAATATAGCTTTAAGGTTTTTGATTGTTTGAATGGCAGCCTCATCCCACTGTTTATCATGTGGTTCAAGCTGCACTGTTCCTCTTTTTAATCCTAATGACATAGCAATCTCCTTAATATTACATCACAATTTCACTGTCGAAATATTGTTTCTGAAAATGAATCTGTCTCCTGATTTCTTCCTTTGAAAAAGTTACTCCGTTTGGCACAACTACCCACTTTTCTTCTATATCATCTTTTCTCCGAACAATGGCAATAATTTTACCTGTAAACTTCTTTACTGGTTCATTTACACCTAATATATAAGCGTCCTGCTCTTCTCCATCTGGTGCCATAACTCCTTCAATGTAACCATAATTTATAGGATAATACATATCTTTATATTCTGGATGATAACTTCCTAATGGTCTATCGACTGTGACAGTTACTGTTGCTCCGATTATAGAATTACTTTTAACCCGTAAATACTTTTCTATCAATTTCGGCTGTATCAACGGATATGTCCAGTTCTCAGGCAAATCATCCATAAGCTCAACTTTCTCCATTTCGCTATGTAATTCTTTCGCAAACTCTGTTATCTCTGCAAAACAAAGCAGGCCAAATGTTTCTTCACCGGTATCATTTACTCTGGTCTTACCTGTCACCGAATATACGCATATTGGTTTTATCTCAAATTTGATAGCTCCAGTCTCTTCCTGCAACTCCCTTTTTGCTGTTTCAAAAATATCCTCCCCAGCTTCTCTATGCCCTCCCGGCACTTCATATGTATCTCTTTCTTTATGCTTGCAAAATACCCACTTGCCGTTACTCCGTGAGATAATCACTGCAAATTTCAATAGTTCATCATTAACTGTATCATAAAACTTTACTTCCATCACCTTTCCCCTTCCCATTCCAGCATAAACTCAGTCAGAAATTCCTGCATTACAACCTGTCTATGTTCTGCCAGTTTCTTTCCCACAGTCGTATTCATCATGTCTTTTAACAAGAGCAACTTTTCATAGAAATGATTAATGCTTGTAGAATCTTGATTATTCCGATACTCTTCTTTATTCATTCCCATTTTAGATTTTATTTCCGGATCATAAATCTTTCTTCCCCTACTACCACCATATGCGAATGTTCTGGCAATTCCAATAGCTCCTATAGCATCAAGTCGTCTGCATCCTGCACACATTTTCCTTCTATGGTATCAGGTACGACTGAATCAGTTCCTGCAAATGAAACCTCATCTATAATTTTGCATACCGCCTCTATCCTTTTACCATCTATTTTGTTAATTGTCATAAAATCAACTGCATTTTTCTTGGTAACATAAGTGTCCGGAGAAAGCTTAATATCGTCAACATCATGTAACAGAGCCGCAACTGCACTATTTTAACATCTGCATTTTCCTGTTTTGCGATTTTAGTAGCCAGTTTATATACTCGTATTGTATGATAATAGTCATGACCACTACTGTCTCCCGAAAATATACTTTTTATAAATCTCTTTTCATTATCTGTCATCTTTTCTCCTAATCAACCTAGCAAAGCAATATATTGATTTACGAAAGTCATTACTCCACCCACAAATAGAGCCAAACTAGAGCCATTTGATAAAATAAATGCCGGAAACCCGCATAAATACAGGCTTTCGGCATTTTAATCCGTTATTCAAACTCGACGTGTCCTTTGTTGCTCTTAACTATATTTGTTTAAGTTTTATGCAAATACACGCCGTTTTTTACTTCAATTACATCAATTATTCTGGCTTGCTGATTTTCTATTGCCAAAATGTTGCCACATATATCAAAATCAACTGATTTTTTCATATAATTTTTCTGAAATCATATCTTTCTCAATTTCGTGGTTATTAAGCATATCTTGCAATTTCGTTTTAACTTCTTTTCCTTTAAAACGTTTATGATTATTTAAGGATTTCAAAACTATTCTTGCAAATTTCCCCAAACCTTCATAATCATTAACAATAGCATTATAATGATATTGCTTTAATTCTTCAATTGGCGTATTCGCATCATCAGAGGATTGCTCTAAGGTTATTTCTTCTTCTGAAAACACTTCATCAGATATATAAATAATATCACAAGTATCCGGTCTTTCAAAACCAATTATCAATGGAATAATATCGTCAATCGAATCTCTTTTTTCTTCAACTCTCCACAGTGATAATTTGTTCCCCGTTGTTTTTATACAATTGGTAATTGCATCTGCTTTAACGCTTTTCACTTCTTCAATTGCCTGTTCCTTATTTGCACTCAATGGGTTTTCTTGCCATTTTGAACGTGCGATTTTTCTCACATAATATGCCATATCAATCCTCGCTTAATTCAGCAATTACATCACTTATATAATCTTTAAACCACTGAACATTAGTTTGATCTCGTAAATTAATTAATGTTGGCAGATGTCTTTTATCTTCCCATGCTTCAAAACATTTTACAGATAAATCTTGAATTTCTATATCAGGATTGGAAAGTCCTGCCAATGGAATAATTTCAAGATTATTCCTTCTGTTAGCAGGTAAATTCCCAATGATAAACAATAAATGTTTTAATAATGGAGAATTATCATACATATTTTGAAGGTATATGTTTTGAAGAACTGTATCCGCAATAATACCATATTTATCTGACAATTGATTAAAATACCTTTCAGCGAAAGATTCATATCCTTCTTCAAAAGTTGTCTCAGTCAAAAGTTTTGATAATATTGGCATTTCCTTTTTCATAACACAATCCTGCATATTCTTAAATTGTTCAGCAATATTTGTATAATACAAATTGCTAAACCTTTTTGCTTCATTTTTATGTATATTAGCACTAGTATCAGAATATGTCATATCTTCAAAAAGATTATTTTCATCCAACCACATCATTTCATAATCAGATTGGGCAGATGCAGTTTTATTGTTCTTCAATTTTTATTTCAATCCTTTCTCAATCTCAACAGCTATAGCTATATATGCCTCATACATTTTCTTAATATTACTATTGTTAAAACGGGTTATCTGATTTTCTCCAATTGAATTAATATCATATGAATACTTTGTAAAACCACCTTGTGTAGCAACATACTTTTCAATAATTACATTACTTTCTTCCTTTTCCACTTCTTTTCGAGCAACATTTCTAACTGACATTTCAGTCTTATTTGCATCATCAAAATATTTTGATTGTGTTGGCATTTCCGATGAAATATCAGTTTTAAAAATATCACAATTCAACGCTACTCTATTTGAGGAAATTGACATATTAGTAATAAAAGTTTCTATCAGGTCAGAAAATTCATTCTCAAATTCTTCTTTTAGCATCTCTATCTCAACAATATTATTGCTATTTTTTTGAAAATTTATACGACCTGATGTTATCTCTACAACCGCATTTGATTCATTTAAAAAAACAGGCATAATAAGCACTCTAGCTTGGCCATTTGGTTGCAATTGTAATTCATTTGTTGTTGACGGTCTATATCCTCTTTTTCCAAAATAATCAATTAACTTTAAGTAATAATCTAAATTACTGGTACTAAATTTTTCATAATTTCCAAACAACGAAAACCTAATCATACTTTGCATAAATCGCACCATTCCTTTCATTAGACCATTTATAAACATATACCATAATTGCTATAGTGTATAATTTCCCTAACTCTATTTGTTTAATATCGTTAATTATCTAATTTTCTATTTTTATTATAGCAAATCCTCACAGATTGGCAATCTATTTTTGAAATGTTACACAATAGAAGTTTATTTTCAGGGATTTAGATATAAAGTATCACAACACCTCTTATCACATCTGGAATCCCTTGAAAATACGGCTTTCTGAATGTCTGAAGCGTAACATTCTATTCCAATCCCATTTCTTTTATCACTTGTTTTGCACTATCCGCTTTATCAATAGCTACAATAATCGCAATTCTATCATCAATACCTCTGCCCATGCCATAACGTACAGACGTAAATCCGGCATCTCCTAAATCCTGTCCGTATGCCATAATACCGTTATCTTTCAATGTACTTATTATCATTTCCGCCTGCATATTTCCGTCCGCTATAAATACATTTACAGGCTGTTGCTCTTTAACCGGTACAGTCTCATTGCCCGGCATACTTTTTTCTCTTCTTTTATGATTGATACAAGCAAGTATTCTCAATACCCCAAAGCCAACTATGGCAATTCCTACAAAAAATATAAGTGCGCTATGAACCGCTTGAGACGTTGTTGCGCCTAATCTGATATAGTGAATAGCCAATGCCACCGCAAATACTCCAGCACATATCATAGCTATCAATGCATCTGTAAATGGCGTACTTTTAAATCTGGAACCAGTCTCCCAAACTCCATTATAGGTCATGACTCCAATATAAGCAGCTCCACCAACAAGTAAAACAGCAGTTTCTCCTGCCACAATCACCAATTCTCCCACCATGAGAAGCTGAATGATTATCACAGCCGCACAAATAGCAAAAGTTAGACCAAATGCAATATTTCCGGCTTTTGTTACCCTCTCTTTTTCCAGTTTGTTATAGTCTGCCACTTTAGATAATGTTTCTTTCAATTCTTTATCCATATTCTCGCTTTTCCTTTCTCCATCCAAAATTTCTTTCACTTCTACATTATAGAACTCTGCCATTTTGATAAGTATACTTAAATCTGGCATATTGGTTCCTGTTTCCCACCGAGAGATTGTTCTTCCCGATACAAGAAGAATTTCTGCAAGCTGTTCTTGTGTTAATCCTCGTTCTTTACGAAGCACCTTTAAAAATTCTCCTATCTTTTTCGTATCCATTCCTTTCCCCTCCTTTCACTTGCACACTACCATAAATGTCTACAGCAAAACACGACACAAAGCGAGAAATGCCCTATTTTCGCCATTAGACACGATTGTCTAATTAAATTTTCTTATACTGCAAGGTCATTTTACCAGATACCCACTCAATTATCCATGTAATTTTAAAAACAAATAGCAAATCTCCACCAGCCAGTCAAGAGTAAACTGAACGGCTACGCCGCTCTTGACTAACTGGCGGGGATTCATTCCATGGCAGCTAAGAGGGCTTTAAGCAGCCCTCCGCCTGTTAGCGGGCTTCCCGATTATGTTTTCTCTTTGCAGCCCGTTTCTGCTCGGCTTCTATCTGTTCCTGTTTCTTTGCCCGGTTAATGACAGCATTTACTTGTTCAGAGCCGACCACCGCCTTCACACGTTCAAAATCTGCCGCCACTATCCTCAATTCCCGATTTTCCTCTAAGACATCTTCCAGCCTGTTTGTCAACCGCTCGTTTCCGCTCCGTTCCCTGTTATACACCGCTTGCAGCTTTGTGAACTTATTTGAAATATCCAGATACGCCGAATAAACAGAGCGCATAACTTGTACAATTTTCTTTACCAGTGGTTTTGCTTTCTTCTCCCGATACGACTTTGCAGATTCCATAACCGCCGCTTCTGGAAGCGTCTGCTCCGGGTCTGCGGAAAAGTCTGCCGCCAGCTTCTCCATATTTTTTACCATAGGAGCAAGTTCATTCATGCGCTTCTGGTATTTGTCCGCCTGTTTCTGCGCTTTCTCTGCTTCCTGCCGGGACTCCTGTAAATCTTCCTGTAAGGAACGAATCTCATCATCAACCTGTAACAACTGTTCATGCAAATCTTCGTTGATTTCTTGAAAAGTAGCGTTTTCTTCCTGTAATTCCACTTTTCTCGTTTCCAATTCTGCGACTTCCTTTACCAGTTCCTTTTTCTCAAAATCCAAGACAGATAAATGCTTCTCATGTGTGCCTTTCTTCTCCCACTCAATTCCATGTTCCAGCATGACAGCGGCAAGCTGTTCTTTCTCATAAGCCACCCACTGATTTAATTCCGTTTCCCGCCTTGTACCACCTTTAAATCCGAGAGCAGATAACGCCTGTTTCAGAGAAACTCTTGTATCAAGCCCTCGCTTACTTCCTGTCGTATACGGTATAAAATCTATATGCAAGTGGGGCGTTGCTTCGTCCATGTGAAGATAGGCAGCAAATACTCTTAAAGTGGGATTGCGCTGCCGGAAACCTTGCATATATTCATCAAGCACCTTTGCCGCAAGCTGTCCGTCCTCTGTTTTCGCCCCCCATATTGTCCTTATCGCCTATCTGCACAATGATTTCATGGAATGGCTTTTCCTGCTTGCCGGAACGAATTTTCTCATAATAATCGTCAATCCGGCGGTCACTTCTGGTCTGCTTCTCATTGTACCGGGTGAGTGCTTCATCAAACAATTCGTGATATACGTCCTTAACATTTTCATTGCAATATTCCACGTTCAGACAGCTTCTCTCCGGGTCAGTATTCTTTGCATGGAATTTTCTGCTGTTATGGTTGACAGAGCCTTTTCCTGTCATAAAACTGATTGTTCGCTTCAATCAATATCCTTTCTCCCTGTCCGGGTAATCAGCGCCGGATACGGCGTATAATAGAGGAACCTCCCCGAACATTAGCAGTCCGGGAAGTATCGGGGCGAAGCCCCTCCTTTGTTACTTTCGGCGAAAGTAACGCAAAAGCACTTTTGACAGCCGTTCCGTCCATCAAAAGCTGCCTTTGCGCTCTGCCGAGGGCTTTTCCGCCCTACGGACGGGACGGCTGTTCCCGCCGCTTTGCTTCCGCCGCCATAGCTTTTTGGATAGCCGAAAGTACGTTTTCTACCGTATATTCCTTCCACCCAGCAAGCCATACCAGCATCTGCATTTCTGCCGCAGTCAGTTCCACATCTCCAAAGATTTCATTGAGTGCGGTAATCCTCCGGGCTTCACTTTCGTAAAAATATTTGTTCACGTTCCGAGTTCCCCAGTCCGGCTGAATTATCATCAAATCACACCTTTCTCGTTGTCTGCTATCCACAGGAGCGTGACACGCTCCTGTCTGTTATCATCAAAGGAAAACTACCAGCGAAAGTTGTCCGGCACTCCACGTTTTTCCAGATATTCCTGCCTTGCTTTTTCCCGTTCTCCCTGTGTGGGCGCAGTCTTATATTTCGCATATAATTCATGGCGCACCGGCGAATCCAATTTTTTTCCACCCCCTGCCGGATTTCATTCAGACAATCATTATCTTCCATTAGATGATAGCAGAGCAGAGATACAAATAACTCATAAGGGATTTGCACGTTTTTCATCACTTCATCCTTTCTGCGTCGGTTTGCGTCGATAGCGTCGATATTTTCTATAGCAGCCTACTGTAAAAAATACCGTCGCAACCGACGCATATCGTCGCTTTTACTCTCTCGGTTCAAGTCGTTTCAGAATAATCTTCCTTTCATGCCCCCGCTTATTGTCATAGAAAATTCCATAGTCATTAAGCAACTGGCTATTGACTACATTCAGCTTTCTGGAAAGCACGTTTGCCTGTATCTGCATATCCGGCAACTGACTCACAAGTTCTGTTGCCGTCCCCTCCCATTCCGGCTTATCCTCTGTCAGGAAATTGTTGATTGCTTCCAGCAGAGGATTCGGCGGTTGTTTCCACAGTTCCGTTTCTGCCTTTTTGAATTTCCAGACGCAATGCTCCCGGTCAAACTCTATGGTCAATTCCTGTTCTGGCTGATCACGCCCCACTATATCCATGACCGCCTCGTTGTCAGTGCGCTTTTTCTTGTGCACGATAAACGCTCCGTCTGCCGCTCCAAGCAGTCCGTTTGTGCCGGAAATCATATCAAAGCTGTCCTCGGATTCCAGCTTACGTGTGTGATGAACCACCAGCCGGCAGATACCGTATTTGTCGCTGAACGATTTTAACTTTGTCACAATCTCGTAATTGCTGGAATAGCTGTACCTGTCCCCTCCAACCTCACGCACTTTCTGAAGCGTGTCAATGATAATCAGCCTTGCGTCTGTATGCGCTTTCAGAAATTCCTCTAATTGCCTGTCTAAGCCCTCATTCAAGGTTTTTGCCTGTGTCGCAAAGTACAGGTTATCCGCACATTCCACACCGAACATACCGGAAAGTCGCCGCTGAAGCCTTGCGTAATCATCTTCCAGAGCCAAATACAGCACCGTCCCCTTTCGGACGGGATAATCCCACAGGGGAAGCCCCATTGCCACATGATAGGCAAGCTGCCCCACAAAGAACGATTTTCCAACTTTCGGCGCACCCACAAAAAGGTAAGTCCCCCCATAGAGGAATCCATCTACAACCGGCGTTCTCGGAGGGTAGACGGTATCATACAGTTCCGCCATGGAAACGGTTTGAAGCCCGCCGCTCCCGGATTTCTCCGGGATATTTGCGGCTTGCAGATTGATTTGTGTTGTTTCATTTGCTATAATTTCATTGTGATTTTTGATAATCGGCTGCGCCCCATCTGCACCAACAGATGATACGGGAGCAGTCGTTTTTCTTGTTTCTGTCATTCATCTTCTCCTTTCAAACCGTCTAATATAATTGCGATTACCTGCAACGTGTAGAGCAGTTCGTCATTGTCCGGGCTTAATGCTTCCAGTCGCTTCAATTCTTCGTGGATAGCTGCCATTTGATTTTTCAGCGCCTTATACACCCTCGGATTGCCCTGTACCACCACGTCCCGGCACAGCAGCGGCCTTGTGATGTAGTCTTGCTTTGTCAATCCCGACAGCGCCACCAAATCGTTAAGCAGCTTCGCTTCCTCGTCTGATACCCGGAACGCTACTGTATGATTGCGCCACCGCCCTATGTAATCAAGTATTCTTTCCATTTGCGTCCTCCTTTGTCATTCGCTCCATTTCCAATTTTTTCCGCCATTTCCGTCTGCACCGTAGGAAACAAGTGGACGTAGCGGTAAGTGATTTTCTCCGCTTCATGCCCCATGCGCTCTCCAATCGCCAGCACCGAAAATCCCATGTCTATTAGCAGGGAAACCGCGCTATGTCGAATATCATGCACGCGAATCTTTTTTACACCCGCCTGTTTCGCCCCTCGCTCCATTTCATGGTTGAGATAGGATTTTGTGACCATAAACAGCCGCTCGTCCGGCTGAATGTCGTAAAGCATTTTGATATATTCCTGCATTTCCTCACAGAGAAATGGCGGCATTTTGATTGTACGGTTACTCTTTTTTGTTTTCGGGCTTGTAATAATGTCCCGCCCTTTAGATCGGTGAAATGTCTTGCTGATTGTAACCGTCTGCTTCTGAAAATCAAAATCAGCCGGAGTGAGCGCCAGCAGTTCGCCGGAGCGGATTCCGCACCAGTAAAGCATTTCAAAGGCATAATAGGAACGTGGCTTATCCATCATGGCTTCGGAGAATTTCAAATATTCCTCTTTCGTCCAGAAGTCCATTTCTTTCGGAACCTCATTTTCCATTGTGCCAGCCTGCCTTGCCGGATTGTAGGGTAGGTTATATAGAAGTTCACAGCATGGTTGAAAATCGCTGTAAGCTGGGCGTGTATGGTTTTCAGATAATCCGCCGAATAAGGCTTCCCTTTCTCGTCCCGATACACCATGAGTTCATTCTGCCATGCGATAATATCCTTTGCTTCAATCTCCGTTATCTTCCGATTCCCGAAATACGGTAAAATCTTTGTGCGGATTACATGGCTTTTGGATTCCCATGTGCTTTCCTTGACACGCTGTTTCTTGTCGGCTTCGTAAACCTCAAAGAAGCTGGCAAACGTCATATCCAGCTTTGCACCCTGTTTCAGCATGGCTTCATGCTCCCACGCCTGTGCTTCCCGCTTCGTAGCAAATCCCCGTTTCTGGGTCTGCTTCCGCTCCCCTTTCCAGTTCGTGAAACGATAGATTACCCGCCACGTTCCTGTAGCATTGTCTTTGTATACATCCATTCAAATCATCTCCTTTCCGCTTAATCGCTGTAACAGACCTTTTTACGAAAAAATGTAGCGTTCACACGACCAGCCACCGTCAGATAGCCCTGTTTCTGTAATTCTGCGTTCAGTTCCCGCACAATCTGGTAGGCTTTTGACTTTGACACCCGCAGTTCCGCTGCCACTTCCTCCACAGTCATAAATGATTTTTCTGCCATTCAGTTATCCTCCCCTTCCTTTATCTAACTATTTTTATTTAAGTTATATCCATAACACTAAATAAATTCCGTTAAGTCAAGTGGTTTGCAGAAAAATCTTAACTTTTTTTATTTAAGTTTCTCTTGCTATTCCCATTACACCATGCTATACTAACTTCAACAGAAATGTTTAAGTCAAGAATGGTTGTATCACTATAACTACAACGGAGGTTCCATTATGGCAATCGGCAAACGAATCCGCTTTTTCCGCAATCGGAAAGGCATGACGCAGAAGCAGTTAGGCGAAATCCTCGGTTTTCTCGGAAAGACATCTGATGTCCGTATGGCGCAGTACGAATCAGAAGCCAGAACGCCGAAGCAAGACCTTGTAAAAGAAATGGCACATATCTTTGATGTCAGCCCACGAGCAATCACAGTCCCGGAGATTGACAGCTATATCGGGCTTATGCACACGCTCTTTGCGCTGGAAGATATGTACGGGCTGAAAATCGGAGAGATTGACGGAGAAGTGTGTCTGCGGCTGGATAAGTCCACCGTCTCCACCTATTCCTCCATGTTTGATATGTTCCACGCATGGCAAGAACAAGCTGCCCGCCTGGAACAGGGAGAGATAACCAAAGAGAAATACGACCAGTGGCGGTACAAATATCCCGAATTAGATACTTCAAATCACTGGCGTAAAGTAGTCCCCTCAAAGGAATTAAGCGACTATCTCACAGAAGCCTTGAAAAAGGACACTGAATCCCAATAGAGCGCCTTATTTTTCTCATAAAATACGCAAAAAAACCTTATCGACTTTCAGTTTTATTTCTGAAAATCAGTAAGGTTTTCTGTTATTGAAGTATTCTGTTATTCAGTGAGTGATACTCTAAATGTTGCCAAATCGTTGCCAACGTTTAAACAAATTTGCTTGAAGCCCGCATGAATACTAGGTTCTTAAAGTCCATTTCATCACTCAAACTCAATCGTTCCGGGCGGCTTACTGGTAATATCATACATTACCCGGTTCACATGGCTCACCTCATTGATGATCCTGCTGGTCACCTTCTGTAATACTTCATAAGGGATCTGTGCGCTCTCTGCGGTCATGAAGTCGATCGTCTTCACGGCTCTCAGTGCGATGGCGTAATCATAGGTTCTCTCATCACCCATAACGCCTACAGATCTCATATTGGTCAGGGCTGCGAAGTACTGGTTGATCTCGCGGTCCAGACCTGCGTTAGCGATTTCCTCGCGGTAGATAGCATCTGCATCCTGTACGATCTTGACCTTCTCAGCGGTCACTTCGCCGATGATACGGATACCCAGTCCGGGACCGGGGAACGGCTGACGGAATACCAGATGCTCCGGAATGCCAAGCTCCAGTCCTACCTTGCGGACCTCATCCTTGAACAGGTTGCGCAGAGGCTCGATGATCTCCTTGAAATCTACATAGTCGGGCAGACCGCCTACATTGTGGTGTGACTTGATCACTGCGGATTCACCGCCCAGTCCGCTCTCTACCACATCGGGATAGATGGTTCCCTGTACCAGGAAGTCTACGGCACCGATCTTCTTCGCCTCTTCCTCGAATACACGGATGAACTCTTCGCCGATGATCTTTCTCTTATGCTCCGGCTCAGATACGCCTGCAAGCTTGCTGTAGAAACGCTCCTGCGCATTCACACGGATGAAGTGCAGATCGTAATTGCCGTTGGGACCGAAGACTGCTTCTACCTCATCGCCTTCATTCTTACGGAGCAGGCCGTGATCTACGAAGACACAGGTCAGCTGCTCGCCGACTGCCTTGGATAACAGTACTGCTGCCACGGAGGAATCCACACCGCCGGACAATGCACAGAGGACTTTACCATTACCAACCTTCTCACGAATTGCCTTAATAGACTCTTCCACGAAGGAATCCATCTTCCAGTCACCGCAGCATCCGCAGATATTACGTACGAAATTATACAGCATCTTGGAGCCTTCCACCGTGTGGAGTACTTCCGGGTGGAACTGGATCGCATACAGTCCGCGCTCTACGCACTCTGCTGCTGCCACAGGGCAGTTTGCGGTGGTAGCTACGGCACGGAAGCCGGGTGCTAGCTTCGAAATATAGTCGAAATGGCTCATCCAACAGATCGTATTCTCGGATACATCGGAAAACAGCTTGGAACTGCGGTCTACCTTCACCTCAGTCTTACCATATTCCCGAACGGCTGCACGTTCTACCTTACCACCCAGCACATGGGTCATCAGCTGTGCGCCGTAACAGAGTCCCAGCACGGGAACTCCTAAGTGAAACAGATCCTCGGAGCAGGTAGCTGCACCGGGTTCATAGCAGCTTGCAGGGCCGCCGGTCAGGATGATTCCCTTAGGATTCATCGCTTTTATCTTATTCAAGTCTGTCTTGTAAGAGTAGATCTCGCAATATACATTGCATTCTCTGACTCTTCTGGCGACCAGCTGATTGTACTGTCCGCCAAAATCAATGACAACTACCAGTTCTTTTTCCATGGTTGTCCTCCAGTATATTTTTCTGTCCTCTATTATAGGGTATGGTGCAGGGGAAGTCAAACCCTACTGCACCAGTTCTTCCAATTTTCCGAAGGTATAACCCATTTCTTCCCATTTTGTGAGCAGTTCATCCAGAATCTCCCCATTGGTCTTCGAGGTATTATGTAACAGCACCACCGCTCCTGGGTGAATCCTGCCTGTCAGCTTGGAAAAAGCTTCCTCGTGGCTGGGCTGTGCATCCACGTTCCAGTCCACATACGCCAGACTCCAGAAAAAAGTGGAATATCCCAGATCCTTTGCCATCTGCAGATTCGTCTCACTGTATTTTCCCTGGGGCGGCCGGTAGTACATCGCCATCTCCGTACCGGTGATCTCCTGAAAAAGAGTTCTCACGTCATCCATCTCCTTCCGGAAAACCTCCGGATCAGAAATTTTCGACATGTCATAATGATGATAGGTATGGTTTCCCACGGTATGTCCGTCCTCCACCATGCGTTTCACCATCTCCGGCGCCGACTCCAGAAAATGTCCTACCACAAAAAAGGTCGCCGGTGCATCATGCTTTTTCAATGCATCCAATATAGCAGAGCTATTACCGTTCTCATAACCACAATCAAAAGTGAGATAGATCTTTTTCTCCTCCGCATCTCCCGCATAATAAGCATTGTACTCTTTTAGTTCTTCCGCAGATGCCGTGCCGGTGGGCTGTGTTCCTTCCGTCCCGAATCCCAATCCCCAGTTTTCTGCTGAAAATAACGCTTCCGTGTTCTCCAGCGCAGTTCCCGCCGTCGCCTGTGTCTTTATTTCCCGCTGCATACGCAGACCGTAGGCAATGGCTCCGATGCTTCTTCCGAGGAAAAACATTGCCAGCAAGAGCACTCCCAGCATCAGACTATTCTTATAATGCTTCTTCACCAATACCGTCTTTTTTTTCCCGACTTCCCATACTTTTTTGAAAATAGGATTTTCCCACATCTTACGATCCCTTACCGGTATTACTACCTGTCTCTACCATAATATTCATTGCATTCTATGCCATACAGCTTTTCCTTTATGTCACAGCACAGCCTGCGTAAATACACAGTACCGCCTCCTGTTGTATATATTATAAAAATGGATTCTTCGGAGTAACGCCATGGACTGCAAGGAAATGATCCTGTCAGAGGAGACCTATGACATTATCACAGACTTTTCCGCATCGGAATTTCTGGGAGATGACAATAATTGTTATGAACGCATCGGAGAAGATTTTTTGATTTTGTATCTGGGCAATCTGGGAATCCGCAATCCGAAGATTGATTTTTTCCCCTATCACAATATGCCGAAGCTTTACGGGCTCATGCAGCTATCTCCCTCTGGTGAGACGCCACCCGGTGCCGCTCCCTTTGATCCGGCAAATCTGATCGCCAGTGGGATCACTCAGGTACAGCGTCCGCCCCTAAGTCTCACGGGGCGGGGCGTGATCCTGTGTTTTATTGATACCGGTATTGATTATCGAAATCCTGTGTTTCTGGACGAGAACGGCAACAGCCGCATCCTGGCGATCTGGGATCAGACGGTTCAGACCGGGATACCACCTGAGGGGTTTAAATATGGTTCTGAATACCGCAGAGAGGATATTAACCTGGCGCTGCGCTCCGAGGATCCTTATTCCATCGTTCCCTCCCGGGACGAAAACGGACACGGCAGTATCCTCGCAGGAGTCGCCGCCGGCAGTGTCGTCCGACAAGGCAATTCTTATATCGGTGCTGCACCGGGTGCCGACATCGTTGTGGTAAAACTCAAGGAATGTAAGCAATATCTGCGAAGCTTTTATCTGGTGCCCGAGGGTGTTCCCGCCTATCAGGAAAATGATATTATGCTGGGCATCAAATACGCGGAATCCTTCGTGCAGCTCTTCGAGCGTCCGGTAGTCATCTGTCTGGGTCTGGGAACCAACCAGGGAGATCATGCGGGCAATTCTTCCCTGTCACGGTATCTCTCTTCCCTCGCTGTCCGCAGGAGCCGTGCCGCTATCGTCTGCGGTGGAAATGAAGGGAACGCCTCTCACCATTACCGTGGAAGATTAAGTGCTCAGACACCGGAGGAATCTTCCCGGGATGTGGAGATCCGGGTCAGTGAAGGCTGTATCGGATTCTGGCTGGAGCTTTGGGGCGCTCTGCCGGATGCTTTTAATCTGAGCATCCGCACTCCCGGCGGAGAAAATATTCCCGAACTGCGCCTTGGGTTGCAGCAAAGCGTGACCTATTCCTTTATCTACGAAAAAAGCAGAGTCACTATCGACTCTGCTCTTGTGGAAGAAAATTCCGGTGAAGAACTGATCCTTGTACGCATCCAGGATCCTACCCCCGGTATCTGGACCTTTCATGTCTCTGCTTCCGGTAGTTTATATAACGGCAATTTCCACATGTGGCTGCCTATCACAGAATTTCTGTCTGCTCCGGTATATTTTCTCAATCCGGATCCCGACATGACTCTGACGGAGCCCTCGATGGCTCCGGAGGTTCTGAGCGTTTCTACTTACAACGCGGAAAACAACAGTTTTTACGCAGAATCCGGCAGAGGCTTTGGGCGCACCGGGCAGATCCGTCCGGACTTATCCGCTCCCGGAGTCAATATCTCCACCATTGACGGACGCCGTACGGGAAGCAGCATGGCTGCCGCTATCACTGCCGGAGCTGTGGCTCAGTTTTTCCAATGGTCAGTCATTGAAGGCAATAACCGGCTGGCGGAAAGCCGGGAGATCCGCAGTTATTTCATACGCGGTGCCGTGCGTACACAGGGCCTGAACTACCCCAACCGGGAATGGGGCTACGGCAGGCTGAATTTAGAGGAGACCTTCAATGCCCTGCTCCGGGTATGACTATATGATCTCCTGCAGGGCATAGACCGGCTGCACACTGCAGACACCGTTAATCTTACGCACGCCGCGCTCCAGTTTTTCCAGTTCCTTTTCCGAGGTCACATCCGCTTTTACGAGGAAATCATACTCCCCTTCCACCTGATAGCAGGATGTAACCTCCGGTTGCTGCCGCATTTTATCCATAAATCCGGCATGATATTTTTTATGCTGCATCGTCACCTCTAAAAAAACTTCCATAATCCACCTCTTTTCCCAAGTCTTTCACTCACCCATCGTATACACAAAAAGAGGAGAAACACCGCACACGCGATATCTCTCCTCTTTGAAAGTGATTGCATCATACCATATTCTTTTCTTACTTACAAGTCGTCTGATAAATCTTATCAGAATTTTAATATTTCGGCCAATAGAGACTTCTGTTTTGTACGTTATCTTCCATTTTCATCTGTGCTTTTGGAAAAAATCCTGGCATACCCATAGGACAACGGGCGGTCCGTCATATCCGCAAATCGCAAAGGAAAATTCTCTTTTTCCTCCATGCGGTTCGGGCAGTCTCTCCTGCCGCACCCGAGACAGATTCCGGCACATTTGGTAAAAGGATCCTTCGTCAGCTCCGCATAAAATACCACACTTTTTTTCGGGATCATACAATACGCTGTATTACAGGTAACCGGCAATGCAAGCTTCTGCAGAAGCATGGGCAGATTCTCCAGCCGCAGCAGACTGCTTATTTTTTGTTCTGAAGTCTCAGAAATCCCGGTCCCTAAAAAATGCAGTCTGGCAACATGCAGATTCCGATGCACAACCACCCACTCTGTATAAGCCCGGTAGCTTTCTAATAATAATTCACTGGACAGTACTTCGATCATATAACTCTCTGTCAGAAATCCGTTCTGTAAATACTTTTCCTGCTGTGCATCGATCCCTTTTCCCAGAGTAATGCCTACAGCCAAAAAAGACTGATCCCTCCCGGGAAAAGTCTCTTGGATTTCTCTGTCCTGCCATCCCGCTTCTGTCTCCAGGCAGGGGATCATCTCACCTGCCAGCCTCTTCAGATTGGGATATTCTTCCGGATCATAATGATATTTTTCCATCACACTGTGCAGAAATTGTTCGTTCCTGCACAGTGCTGTAATTTCTGAAAAAAAAGTCTGCATGTCCACCTGTTCTCCCGGAATACCGGTGATCTCATGACGCAGGCATATTTGCCTGCATCCGGTTAGTTGTTTTTAATGCGCAGGCATCTGATGGCATTGAGAACAGCAAGTACCATCACTCCTACGTCTGCGAAGATAGCAACCCACATATTGGCGATACCCAGCGCACCCAGGATCAGGCAGATGGCTTTGACTGCCAGCGCAAATACGATGTTCTCGTAGACGATACGCAGACATTTCCGGGAAATCCGCATTGCCAGGGCAATCTTGGCGGGATTGTCATCCATCAGGACCACGTCTGCCGCTTCAATGGCTGCATCAGAACCAAGTGCTCCCATGGCGATACCGATGTCAGCACGGGACAATACCGGTGCATCGTTGATACCATCGCCTACGAATGCCAGTTTTTCCTTCGCACCCTTCTCCTGCAACAGCTTCTCCACGCAGCTTACCTTGTCTGCGGGAAGCAGCTCACTGTGTACCTCATCCAATCTTAACTCACCGGCCACATGTTCTGCAACTGTTTTGCTGTCACCGGTCAGCATGACGCATTTCTTCACGCCGGAATTTTTCAGGGAGGCAATTGCTTCCTTCGCACCATCCTTGATCACATCACTGATCAGAATGTATCCTGCATATTTACCGTCTACCGCCACATGAACCACTGTACCCACACCGGTATTTTCCATATAAACCAGGTTCAGACTCTTCATCAGCTTTGCATTGCCGGCTGCCACCTGTCTGCCGTTCACTTTGGCAGTTACACCATGTCCGCTGATTTCCTCCACATCACTGACGTTAGAGGCATCCAGTTCTTTTCCATAAGCATTCTTCAGGCTCTTGCTGATGGGATGACTGGAATAGCTCTCCGCATAAGCAGCATACTCCAGCAGTTCTTCCTCTGTAAAACCCTGACCGGGATAGATGCCCGTTACATCGAATACACCTTTGGTCAGGGTACCGGTCTTGTCAAATACCACATATTTAGTCTCAGACATTGCTTCCAGATAGTTGGATCCCTTTACCAGAATACCACAGGCACTTGCCGCACCGATTCCTCCGAAGAAGCTCAAAGGAATAGAAATGACCAGCGCACAGGGACAGCTGATTACCAGGAAGGTCAGAGCACGGATGATCCAGCTGCTCCAGGCTGCCGGGTTGCCCATGATCAGGTTGATCACAGGAGGCAGGATAGCCAGAGCCAGGGCACTGTAGCAGACTGCCGGGGTATAATATCTTGCGAACTTTGTAATAAAGTTCTCGGATTTGGACTTCTTCATGCTGGAATTCTCTACCAGATCCAGGATCTTGGATACCGTAGATTCTCCGAATTCCTTGGTTGTACGGATCTTTAATAGTCCGGTCAGGTTCACACACCCGCTGATCACATCCTGATCCACAGTGATCTCTCTGGGAACACTTTCACCGGTCAGGGCACTGGTATTCAGAGTGGATGTGCCTTCCACGACCACACCGTCGATGGGAACTTTCTCACCGGGACGTACCACAATGACTGTTCCGATCTCTACATCATCAGGATCTACCTGCTCCAGACTACCGTCTTCTGCCTCGATATTAGCATAGTCGGGACGGATATCCATCAGTGCACTGATATTCTGACGGCTCTTGCCTACAGCGACCGCCTGGAACAATTCACCGATCTGGTAGAACAGCATAACTGCCACGCCCTCGGAATACTCTCCCAATCCCATAGCACCTACTGTTGCTACTGCCATCAGGAAATTCTCATCAAACACTTCACCATGCATGATGCCCAGAACGGCTTTTCTTAAAATATCATATCCGATTACCGCGTAAGGGATCAGGTACAGCAGTCCCAGCCACATCCCTTCCAGCGGAACAAAATGCAAAATAACTAATAAGATTGCCGCTACAATAATGCGGATCAATACTTTTTTCTGTTTCTTCGTCATAGGAATCCTCCTTGCTTTCCTACGAAATTATCAAGTTTCCCGGTAAAGAGAGTATCTGCTCTCCTTTCAGAAGTCAACCTATAAATAAATCTCGCAATCGTCCTCTACTCTCTTGCAGGCTTTTACTACGTTCTCCATAACAGTCTTCTCATCGCTGCCGTCAGCGAATTCTACTTTCATCTTCTGGGTCATGAAGCTAACAGTTGCATCGGTAACGCCTTCTACCTTCTTCGCTGCATCCTCCATCTTCAGAGCACATGCTGCACAATCTACTTCGATCTTGTAAGTTTTCTTCATGGTAATATCCTCCTCTTTCTCCATTAGCATTTCCTGATTTTTAGATGCTAATGATTTGCATTTAGTTTTAATATTCATTCATATGAGCCACTGTTCATATGTTTATATTACCATATGCCGAAAAAAAGTCAATACTGTTTTTAAATGTTTTGTAAATTGAAAGTTACGCGGGCAATGAGCCGCGCATAGGCAAAATAAGAACCGTGATTGGGAGCTTGCTCACAAATCACGGTTTTT
>OKWJ01000625.1_pt1 | contig 39160 bp, 44 predicted proteins | sample 1607121 | NCBI WGS metagenome assembly OKWJ01 (sample SAMN04414080, study PRJEB24778) | human gut metagenome | material: faecal | host: Homo sapiens | reverse complement strand
CCCGCGACCCCATGCGTGACAGGCATGTATTCTAACCAGCTGAACTACCGAACCAGAACTTTTATCCTGCAATCTCTCTCGATTGCGATGCAAAGGTAGATATTATTTTGAATCTTGCAATAGTTTCACGGCAAAAATTTACGTCGGATGGATTATTTTTCTACTTTTGCCTTTCATATAAACAATAACAATCATGAAAAATACTCCGATAGATTATCAGACAGCCAGAAAGATTATAGATGGCTACGGACTTCCCGATTTCGGGAAAGCGACGATCCGCGAGGTCGTTGCCATATCCACACAACTTGAACAAGAGACTAAAACAGAATTTATCCATATGGAAATGGGTGTTCCCGGACTGAAAGCAGCCCAAGTCGGTGTCGATGCCGAGATCAAAGCTCTTCAAGATGGCGTCGCCTCTATCTATCCGAACATCAATGGCACATCCGATGTAAAAGCGGAAGCATCCCGTTTTATCAAGGCATTTATCGATATCGATATTGCGCCGGAAGGCTGCGTTCCCGTAACCGGCTCTATGCAGGGGACATACGCATCGTTTCTCGTCTGCGGACAATGTACACCGGGAAAGGACACGATTCTCTTTATCGATCCGGGGTTCCCTGTCCAGAAACAACAGATCACGGTCATGGGCTATAAATACGAATCATTTGACGTGTACGAATACCGGGGCAAAAAACTCCGGGACATACTGGAGCAATATCTCTCCAAAGGCAACATTGCCGCCATGATCTACTCCAACCCTAACAATCCGGCTTGGTTCTGCCTGACGGAAGAAGAGCTGAAGATCATCGGAGACATGGCAAACAAATATGACACGATCGTGATCGAAGACCTGGCCTACTTCGCTATGGACTTCCGGAAACCGTTGGGAAAGCCGTTTGAAGCACCTTTCCAGGCAACAGTTGCCCGTTATACGGATAATTACATTTTGCAGATTTCGGGATCAAAAGCATTCAGCTATGCCGGCCAGCGTATTGGGGTCACGGCAATCTCCGACAAACTATATCACCGGGCCTATCCCGGACTGACACAACGCTACGGAGGCGGAACATTCGGAACCGTCTACATTCACCGCGTATTATATGCCCTGTCGTCCGGCACGAGCCATTCGGCGCAGTTCGCATTGGCAGCCATGTTCAAAGCTGCGGCAGACGGAACGTTCGATTTTATTTCGGAAGTAAAAGAATACGGACGTCGGGCGGAGAAACTGAAAAATATCTTTACCGGTTATGGCTTCCAGATCGTCTACGATCATGATCTGGACGAGCCAATCGCGGACGGATTCTATTTCACGATCGCCTATCCGGGAATGACAGGAGGAGAACTGATGGAAGAACTTATTTATTACGGTGTAAGCGCCATTTCATTAAGCACGACAGGCAGTAACCAAGAAGGCCTACGCGCTTGTACATCTTTTATCAAACCGCATCAATATGCCCTGCTCGAAGAACGCCTGAAGCTATTCAAAGAGAATCACACCGCATAATTAACACAGGCCGGGCTTTTATTTATGACTCATTAACATGAAAGCTCGGCTTTTCATTTGTTTGTTTAAACCAAAAGCTATATATTGTCGCTGTTTTATTAACCAGCAAGTATCTTCTGTCATGGCAATGTATAACAACATATTCAAGATAACTCATAATGACGTGCTTCCGGCCCAAGGAAGCATCTTGATATCAGAACCTTTTTTACAAGACGCCTACTTCCAACGTTCCGTCGTACTATTGGTAGAACATACTCAGGAGGGTTCGATGGGCTTTGTATTAAACAAGAAAACAGAGCTATCAGTCAACACCTTTTTTGCCGATTTACAGGGATTTCCGGAAATGCCGATCTATTTAGGCGGTCCAGTCAGTGCCAACCGCCTGTTCTTCATTCATTCTTTAGGAGATCTAATCATCCCTAACTCCCTTAAGATAAACGATCACCTCTATTTCGACGGCGATTTCAGCGCATTGATACATTATATCCAGAACGGACACTCTGTCGACGGGAAAGTGAAATTTTTCTTAGGCTACTCCGGGTGGCAGGAAGGACAACTGCACAATGAAATAGATCAAAATTCATGGGTCGTAAGTCATGCATCCAACCGGAATGTGCTACTTGCCGAAGGTGAAGGCTTCTGGAAAAAATCGCTCGAATCGCTCGGAAGCCAATATGAAACGTGGACCAAATACCCGAAAGAACCCTCGCTGAACTAATGATTTATGATTTACATGTCGATAATAAATTATAAATCACAAATTCCTCTCATTGATTTTCTGCATCGTCAAGACGTCCGAATAACCATCTTTAGTCGTTATCCAGTCTGTCAGTATACCTGTCACGGTAAAGCCGCAACGGGCAAAAAGGGCTTTGCTGGGTTCGTTACCTATCGGGATATGCACAAAGAGTTGATGCAACTTCAAATAAGAAAAAGCATATTCAGCCAATAACTCCAGCGCTTCTGTCGCCAGTCCGTTCTTCTGGTAAAGCGGATCGACCAGTATGCCGACTCCCGCCCTGCGATGATGCGGATCGAAATCATACAAATCCAGCATACCGACCGTTGCGCCCGTGGAACAAAGGTCGATCATCAGGCGCAATTGCTTCAAATCAAATATACCCCGGTGAGATTCTGCTATATATTCTTTCAACAGATAGCGGGAATAAGGCGCCAACGTGTTCCCAATCTCCCACCATTCGGGATTATTTTCCCACGAATAGAGCAATTCCAAATCTTCCGGTTCCGGGGCGCGAAGGCAGACTGTCTTGTTTTGAAGTAAGTTCATTTTTTATTGACAATTAACAATTGACAATTAACAATGAGAAATCGCTCAACGCAATTTTCAATTGTCAATTATCAATTCTCCATTAATAACTATATGATAGTTGATCCTTTTATCGGCCACCTTGTCCATCAATAAGAGCATCTGCTCGAAACGGGCATCCGGGTAGCAGAATACCAAATCGGTAAAGCGCTTCATCTGATTGCGACGACAGATAGCATCCATCACACGCTCTTCATTCAGATTCCAAAGATTGACATATTCCAGATCTGGCATCCGTTTCACACAGGCTGCTTTCACCTTTTCAAACTCTTCTTCCCGACAAAGCACCAGTAGGCGACGATGTTTCGCCCGGGGTTTTCGTTTCAACCCCAACATACCGCCGGCAACGGAAAGGGATGCTTTCAACAGAACAGCCAAACGGATGAGCATGCTCATCAGCCAACCGGAATGCGGATAATATTTCCGGTAGAATATCAGCATGGCCCCATAAAAGGCTTTCACATATTTGATATCGCCATGCTTCGTGCTCTCTCCTTTATAATGAAGGATACGTTCAGGAATATAATAATTCACATAGTCTCCCTGCACGATCCGGTAAGACAGATCGATATCTTCGCCATACATAAAGAAAGACTCATCCAACAGTCCCACTTTATCTAGCGCCTTACGGCGAAGAAACATGAAAGCGCCCGCCAGAACATCGACCTTATGCTGCTTCTCCTTATTCAAATACGGCAGGCTGTAACGGGCAAACAGGCGTGAAGAAGGAAACAATTTCGACAATCCGAATATCTTGCAAAAAGACACCCAAGGAGAGGGAAAACTCCGTTTACTCTCCGCCAAGAAAACACCGTGCCCGTCCAACATCTTCACCCCGATTCCTCCCGCCTCCGGGTGTTCGTCCATAAAGAAACAAAGAGAACGCACGCTTTCTTCGCCTATCACAGTATCGGGGTTCAGCAGAAGGACATATTCTCCGCTACTGATCCGGATCGCCTGGTTATTCGCTTTGGCAAACCCCGGATTATCCTTATTCTCGATAAAAGTAACTTCCGGAAAACGCGGGCGAAGATATTCGACCGAACCGTCGGCCGAATGATTATCGACAACCAGCACTTCCGCCTCCATCCCTGCTATGGCAGCACGCACGGAACAGAGACACTGTTCGAGAAAATACTTTACGTTGTAGTTGACAATTATAATTGAGAGTTTCATGGGGATTTATGATTTATCAATGCTGCGTAAATCTTAAATTATAACTCCGTTATAGTTTGATGGAGTCGTTGAAGCTGGTGCGGTTCACGATGGAACGCCCCAACGTTATCTCATCGGCATATTCGATTTCGTCGCCAATAGAGACACCGCGGGCGATGACCGATATCTTCACATCATAGGAAGAGAGCTTGCGGTAGATGAAAAAATTCGTCGTGTCGCCCTCCATCGTCGTACTGAGTGCCAGAACGACTTCCTTCACTTCTCCTCCGGCAACCCGCTGTACCAAGCTGTCGATCTGCAAATCACCTGGACCTATCCCGTCCATCGGCGAAATAATACCGCCCAAGACATGATAAACACCGCGGAACTGCCCCGTGTTTTCGATCGCCATCACTTCCTTGATATTCTCGACCACGCAGATCGTAGAATGATCACGCTGGCAGTCGACACAGATAGCACACACGTCATCGTCGCATATATTATGGCAGACCTTACAATATTTGACATCACGACGAAGTGCCAACAGCGCGGACGCAAACCCTTCCGTGTAACCGACATCACGGCGAAGCATATGGAGCGCCAGCCTGAGTGCTGTTTTCCGCCCCACTCCCGGCAATGACGACAATTCGTTCACTGCATTTTCCAATAAGACTGATGGATATTTTTGATTCATTCGTTTGTTTATCTTCTTCCACTGCAAAGATAAGTAAAATCTCCCTTATATATTGGCTTTTTCTCTATATTGCATAAGTTGTCCGCTTGGTGGCAAACGATCGTCCGCCACCAAGCGGACAACTTATAAGATGAAATTCTACCGTCAAATGTTCCTATACCGGCAGCTACTTCCTCATAAACAATGCACTTGTTTCATAGGGAAAAACAAAATATTTCGATGTAACTCTCTGAAGATAAGATAAATATAGAGAGTGTAAAAGATGCAGGTAACGATTTGGATATGGAAGTCCTGCTTCGGGTTACACTGCTTTGCATAGTTTCAAATAACTCACATACAAAAATAGGCAAAATTTGGAATATAACAAAATATTTTCTTGTTTATTTTTTGTATTATTCTGATTGTTAAAGCGTTAATGGTAAAACGTGTACCTATTGATGCTTGCTTGTCGTAAAATAGCCAGGAACAGTGCCTCCCGGCTATTTTTTTGTCCCGACTTGTCGTTTCCTGTCTTTTTTTGGCGGTTGCTCAACGGTTGAGTAACCAACGGCCTTATAATATCTCCGTAATATTGCACCGTAACAATAAAAACAAGGTCATTATGAATAACAGAAGAACTGCACCGGGTGGGCAGATGACGCACATGCTCAGTGCCATACTCGCCAAAGTAACCAACATTGAGAAGTTATTGGCTCCTGCCATACATAACTTGCCCGACAGCGAGATACTGGATTCAAAAGGCGTGCGCCTGCTTACCAAGATGTCCGACAGGACACTTTTAAGACGCCGCAATGACGGTTCGTTGCCTTTCCACCGTGACAAGGGGAAGATTTACTACCGCCGTTCGGACGTGCTGCGTGCCATGCTGCTGGAAAAAGAAGAACACTCTAAAAATAAAAGGTTATGAGAAAGATGATTAAGGTTGAAAGCGGCTCGTTCGCCGCACTCGTGAGAAGTTACAAGAAGTCCCTCAACATGCTGGCCGTGCTGCAACATATCTGCGAGGACAACAGTGTCGAGCTCTCCATGCTGCCCGATGAGGTTTGTGAACTGATAAACCTCGACCCGGCAGAGATTGAGAAACAGCGTCTGAGCGGGCGTCTGCGTTTTGCGGAAGAGGAGAACGGGACCAGGCATTATTCGATTGTGGATATAATCAATCTGAAGGATTCCATTGACTGGAAGGTTATTAATAGGCAGGTGGAGAGCCTTTCCTTTGAGGAAGAGGAATGACGGAATGGCTTTCTTCCCTTTACAGACAAAGGTATGGCCGGCAGGCCGGATTTATCCGGATGCCGGCCATACCTTTGTCCTTTCCTGAAAAGCGGCTCTTTGCGGCAGACTTAGGATATTTTTTTCAGCCCGTTTGACGTGGCGGCAATTTTCATTGGGGGGACGTGCCTTGCTTTCTGTGACTGTTCCGGTCCGTCATCCGTTCCGTCTTCATGCCCGCCTGCCGGCTTTATGGCAAGCTGTATTTTCCGGTTCAGCGTGGCAAGCTCTTCATTCAGCCGTTTGATTTCCACATCCTTGGGCCATGAGGCCGCCACAATCTCCCGAAGGACCGGGATGTCCTTCGACAGCTCCGCGTTCTCCTTCTCCCGTTTCTCTATCATGGCGGGAATGCGTTCCAGCGCATTAATGAAGTTCGTGACGGCCAGTTTCGGGTCTTTGGCAATATAACCGTTGTTGTAGGTATATTTGATGCCGTCCAGCCCCTCGACCATGAACTTGTTCTGCAAAGCCTGCATGTCCCCCTCACAGGTCCTTTCGGTACGGACAAGGATACGGAAATCGAAGAGGGTCCCGATTTTCATATAGTCATCCTCCGTCCGGGCATTCCGGTTGATTGCGGCAAGCCGGTTGCCGAGTACCTCGATATTGTCCGAGTCCACACCGTCCAGTTTCAGGGGATTGGGACGGAGTCTGGTTTTCGCATCTGCGGGGGCCACCTTGTTGAAATATTCCCAGTCCCTGGTGAAACGCCCGATAAAGGCATTGTTTTTTTCTATTCCCGAAGTCCTTTCATTCAGCTTGCCTTTCGCGTTTCCCTTGTTACGGTGGAATGCCTGCCTCTCGCTTTCGAGGACCGCCAGTTTCTTGTCCAGCTTCGCCTTTTCCAGCAGGTCGTCGTTGCCTGAAAGGATGGCTACGTATTCGCTGAAACTGCCGCCTCCGTTTTCGTCAATCGCCCCCTCGTCAATGGTACGGGCGGCCAGATTGCGGCTTTTGAGCTGGTTGATAAACACCTGCTTGTTTTGCAGCAGGTTGAACTTGTAGCTGTCCAGTGACTTCTCCACCGCATAGATATAGCAGTCCACCTTGTTGCCGGCGTACTGCTTGGCGATGATATTGCCTTTTCTCACCGCGCGTCCGTTGCGCTGCTCCAGGTCGGACGGCCTTCAGGGTATGTCCAGATGATGGATGGCCACGACACGTTCCTGCGCGTTGACACCCGTGCCCAGTTTCTGTGTGGAACCGAAAAGGAAACGGATGCGGCCCGAGTTCATGTCCCTGAACAGTTCCTTGCGTGCGTTGTCGCTGTTCGCCTCCTGGATGAACCTTATCTGTTTCTCCGGGATATTATGGTCTTCCACGAGCTTGCGTCTGATTTCACTGTAGATGTTCCACTGGTCCGGCTTGTAAGTACTCAGGTCCGAGAATACGAACTGTGTGCCTTTCTGGTCAAGATATTTGTAGTAATACTCCGCAATCTTGGCCGCGCAATGGGACGCCTTGTTTCCCGGACTGTCACCGTACTGCTGGTCTATCAGCCGCATGTCAAGCGACATCTTGTTCGAGTAGTTGGTGGCGATCAGCATCTGTGCCTTCTCCTCCGCCTCGGACAGAGGCTCCCTGTCTATGTAGGTCGCATCCCCGGTTTCGGCGAACTTTATCAGTTTCTGAATGAAAACCTCCTGCTGGGGAGTGGGCGGTATGTGATAGAGCTGCTCGTTGAGTTCCGGCCTGTCAACCCCCACATCTTCAGCGGTCTTGTAATCGGTTATCTCCGCATAGAAATTGGCGAGTTCCGGCACCTTGATAAAATAGCGGAAACGCTCTTTCTGCACCACCTGGTTGGTCACCGAAAATTCAAAGTCCGTGCTTTTCTTCGCATAGACTGCGGCCCAGCCGTCAAAGCAGGTAATCCCCTGCCGCTCCATTTCCTTCGGACGGAGATACTTGAAAAGGAGATAGAGTTCGGTCAGGCTGTTGGAGATGGTCGTGCCGGAGAGGAAAGTGGCCCCCAAATCCCTGCCTGTACGCTCCTGGATGGTGCGGATGGCGAAAAGCATGTTCATGGCCTTCATGCTTCCCTCGGGATTGCCCAGACCGGAAACTCTTGCATGGCGTGTATTGAACATCAGGTTCTTGAAATTGTGCGATTCGTCAACGAAGAGGTGGTCGATGCCCATTTGCCTGAAATCAGTCACGTCGTCCGTCCGGTCTTTTATATCCTGTTCCAGCTTTTCAAGTTTGGCTTCAAGGTTCTCCTTTCTTCTTTCCAGCCCTTTCTTTATCCAGCCGGTCACTTCATTGCCCTGCTGCTCGAATACGGCAAGGTTCTCTTCGATACTCTCAATTTCCTGCGTATATATATCCTGCTGTATTTCGGGGGACTGGGGTATTTTTCCGAACTGGTCGTGCGTCAGGATGATGCAGTCCCAGTTGTTGTTCTTGATGTCATGGAATATTCCGACACGTTTCTCCGGCGTGAAGTCCTCTCTGCCCGGATACAGCACTCTGGCGTTCGGATAGGCTCTCTTGAACGTGTCGGCTATGTCATGCACATTGCTCTTGAGTCCGATAATCATCGGCTTGTTCGCCAGTCCGAGACGCTTCATCTCAAAGGCGGCCACGCACATGATGAGGGTCTTGCCCGTACCTACCTGATGGTCAATTATCCCGCCGCCGTTCATCTTCAGCATCCAGACGGCGTTCTTCTGGCTGTCGTACAGGGACGGTATGCCCAGCCCTTTCAGGTCAAGGAACGGGAAACTTTGCAGGGAGCCGTCGTAACCGGGACGTACATAGCAGTTGAACTTGCGGTTGTACATGTCCGCAAGGTTCTGCTTGAACTCGGGCAGCTGCTCGTTCAGCCAGCCGGTGAAGGCGGAGCGTATCTCGTTGATTTTGGTGTCGGCAAGCTGGATGGCCTCCGCGTCACGTACCTTTATGTCATTGCCCTCCTTGTCCTGAACGGTCTTGGTTATGTCGGGGACGGTGTTGTGCAGCGCATGTTTCAGCAGGTCATTGCCGTAATAGCCTCTCTTTTCCCCTTTCACGTAATATCTGTCGGTGATGTTCGCGTTGCTGCTCTCGAAGCTCACGCTGAACTCGTCGATGGATTCCGTATAATGGATACGGGCCTTTGTCTCGAAGAGGTATCCGGCGAACTCTTCATATACGGACATGGGTATCCACCGTTCTCCCAGGTTGAAGTCAAGCTGTTCAAAACTTATAGGCTCCGGTATGGCTTTCCGCAGGGCCTCCAATGATTTTTTGCCTGCATCATCATCGGGATGGTCTTTCAGGTAGTTCTCTATCCATTCGGCTTTGGCTATTACATTGCCCGCAATGAAGCGGTCCTTGATTTCATGGTTCTTCATCATAGGATTGTAGAAGATGCGCTCTTCCAGCTGTTCGAGCAGTTCCTGCCTGCCGATGTCGCAGAGATTCTCCATATATTCCAGATTGACCTCGCCGAACTTGTTCAGGGATGCCGCAAGGGCTTCCTGCGGAGTGTCCACATGCGTCACCTCGTTGGCGTTGAACGATACGGGCACGGTGAATATGTCCGCCTTCTGTATCTTCCCGTTGACGGAACGTTCCAATGAGAGCATTTCCCGTCCTCCTGCATCCATCAGCAGGAACTTGGCGTTGTCCTTTCCGTTCAGCTCCCTGAACATGCGGTGGAAACGGTCATACTGCCGGTTCAGTTCCTCCCTTAGTTCCGGCTGTTCGGTTTCCGTTTCGGCTTCCGCATTGTAGAGATTGTGGTAGGCTTCCCGAAGGGGGATGTAGTAGGCGGCCCGGTATTGCTGGGTGACAGTCAGCCTGAGCGGATGGAACTGTACTTCGGGAGTACCCACTCCCTGCAAATACCCGTATTGCTCACCGGCTTTCACGAGAGAGCCGTTCTTGTATTCGGGACGTATCTCTCCGGTAAACGGACGTGGTTCCATTTCCTTCTTCCGCTCTTCCTCGATTTTTTGTCTGCGCTCCTGCCATTTTGCTTCCGCTGCCGCCCGTTCCCCGGTCATGTCTTCCTGCGTGGCGGCTTCATCGTACATGTTCTCTTGGGAGAAGAGATTGAACATTTCCGGTTCATCCCCTTTCTTTTTGCGGGATGCCGACGGTGCCCGGCCTGGCGAAGGCCGGCTTTCTACCACCTGCACCTCCGCTTGCTCTTCATCCGCATAGGCGGCAAACAGGTTGAGCATGGGTTCATGGGGCTGTGCGGGGCTTTCTTCCTGTACCTCCTGCCGTTCTGTCTCTCCTGCTGTTTCCAATAGTGTCTCAAACTCCGTTTTGAGGATGGTGGAATTGTTTGAGCGGGATAGATTGTCATCATAAAGTTTCCGGTCAAGATGGTCCTCCACATCTTGCGCCAATAATTGCCTGAGATGTTCGGAAATGGCACCGACACCTTCTTCATGAATAAAATTCATGGCCGGTTGTCCGTACATGTTCTTGCCCATGGATACGGAAGTATGGACGATATGGTCCAGACCGGCATAGCTGTTGTTGATATGGATACCGCCGGATATGATGCGGGTCTCGATAAAGTTCCGCTCCTTTTCGGTCAGTTCCGATTTTCGGGTGTTCTTCTGCAACACAATCAGGTCGCTGCCCACTTCCGTACCCGCATCGGTAAACAGATTGTCCGGCAGACGGATGGCGGAAACCAGGTTGGCATGGTTTACCAGCCACTCCCTGACGGGGCGGTTCTGTGGCGAGTCCATGACACCCGAAGTCGTGATGTAAGCCAGTATCCCGCCTTCACGCAGCGTATCCATGCCTTTGAGAAAGAAATAGTTGTGTACGGCGGCAAGTGAGAATTTACGCACGGCGTCTTCACTCCGGTCAAAATCCCGGTCATAAACTCTGGTATTTCCAAACGGGATATTGGATGAGACCACGTCGAAGTAGTTGTTATAATAGGGCTGTATGGACTGGAAACCGTCTATGGTCACCCTGCTTTTCAGATAGAGGAATGAGAGTATCCTTCCCGTCAGTTTGTCCTTCTCGAAGCAATGGATTTCGGGAACATCCTTCAGAGTGCTGATGAACATGCCCGTTCCGGCGGAAGGGTCAAGAAAACGTTCCGGACGGATTTCCGGTACCAGCAGTGCTTCCTGCATGGCCGTTACCACCAGCTCGGGTGTGTAAAAGGCTGTGAGGACGGAACTTTTAAGACTTTGGACGTATGCCTTGTACTCTTTTTCGTCTTTGGAATACTCACGCAGAAGTTCATGCAGCAGCCGGACCTGGGGAAACAGCTCCCTGTCTGTCCTTCATTTTTCTATGTCCGTGTCTTTCTCCGCCGGATTCAGGATGCACTTCAACCCTCCGAAACCCGAATAACCGTTCAAGACCTTGCGTCCCTGTTCCGTAAGACAGAACTCCGGGCGCATGAGTATCAGCTCAAGTGCGGCTATGTTGTCCGCCAGATGTTGTCGTCTGTTATATGCCATATCGTTCTATATAGGATTGTATGAAACCTGTAAGTTCAACGGTAAGTGTATGATAGGACGGGGATGATTCAAACCTGTCGTCTATGGGGTATTTGTTGAATACCGCCTCTGCGGGCGGCAATACCTTCAGGCAGAAATCCGTCCGTTCTTCAGGCAGTATTTCGGGAAACCACTCCGACACGGCCTCGAAAACCGTATCGAACCGGGAAAAGCGCAAGTCCTGATAGAGAACCGTGTCAGCCAGTTCCAAAGCCTGCCTGACGGATAAGCCCTCACGTATGGCGTGTTCGTAAGCCTCTGAGGCACTGCCCGCATGCTCCCGGATGAAAGTCTTGTTACCAGCCATGTGCGGGTGGCTTTCTTTCAAATAAAAAAGGAGAGCCGTCTCAAAATAGGACAATTCTCCGTTGTTATCATGTTGTGTAATCATCATCTGTTGTCATTGGAATTTAAATGGGGAAATAATTTGCGACATACCCGGTAACCTGAGAGGAAACCGGGTATATGGATTCGGTAAACGTTCCGCCCGCTGCCGGATTACGAGAACGAGAGGCTGCTCTTTCTGGCCTGCGGTCTGGGAGATACGACATGACGGGCCGTCTGTCTTGTCTCCTTTTTCCTGTCATTTTTCTGGTTTTCAACCACCGGTTTGTATTCACGGGCATTGCGTCCTATGAGCAGGTTGTTGCTCTTGTTGCTGAAACGTACATCATCCGAGAACAGTTGTCTGGTCTTGGGATTGCGCATGTTCTCAATGAATACCATGCCGTGATTCTCCAGTATCTTTTTCTGTTCGGGGGTGATCTTGGCTCCTAAAATCGTATCGTTGACTTTCAGCTGCTTGTCGGACTGTCTGAATGCGATGTCCCTTATGGTCGGGTCAACATAGGCCACACCGGAAAGCATGGTGTCGTTCTTGCGCTGTATGTCATTGATGGGGACTTCGCCACCCGAAGCAAGTATCTGCTTCTGCTTGTCGTCCAGTCTCTTCCCATAAATGTAGTCCGGAATTTTGATGGCGTCCACGGGCATGGTGATGATACGGTTGGTGGACTCGTGGAAACTGACATAGCATTTGCAGACATTTCCGGTAAGCGTATCCTTCATCTCCTTGATTCCTCCCAGCGTACCCGTTTCCGCCAGTTTATTCTTCTCTTCATCCGTGAACACGCCTTTATAGACGGGCAAGTCATATTGGGGCTTGTCCAGACGGGTGAGTGTCTTGAGTTCCACCTTGCCGTCCGCACCCTTCACGCACATGAAGCAGGCCTCGCCCAAATCTTTCCTCTCCCCGTTTATCTCCTTGCTGATGGGCAAGGCGGTGGAAGTGATCTTTCCTTTGAGGAGTTCTCCCATGCAATGGTTGTTGAACAGTGTCTCCTTGTCAAGACCGAGGGCGTTCAGGTCTTTCCACGGCAGCTGGTGTTCATCAAACTTATACCGCCGGGCCAGTTTGGCGATACGTCCCTCGTCGTTGAGTTCGCAGTTCTCCACCATCTTCTTGCCTTCCGGTCCGGGGTCTTCCCCTTTCCGGATCTGGATGACTGCGTTCAGCACCTTGTCCAACATGACGAGAGGAACAAGGAAAAAACTGAAACTTGTGGGATTTTGATACTGGTTCTTGAAATTCGTGAAGAACAGTTCCAGAGGTGTGGTACGGTCCAGTCTGAGGAAACTGCTGTTGTTCTTTTTGTCCGGCGGTACGACTTCGATGCTGCCGTCCTGCTCGTTCATCTTGGAGATGACTGCGGTCTTGTTTGTTCTCTTGTCAAGGACTGCCATTACATGTTCGTCCTGACTCTGCTCTTGTTGCTCTTGTTTTTTCTTAGCCATAAAATCAATAGTTTAAGTGATACAATAATTAATCAATACCGGGTAAACTTTAGCCCGTCGGTGCGAATGTAAGAGATTTGTTTATAACATGTTGCTATTTTATTGGCATGGAGAATGAATGGCGTAAATTGACGTGATAAGTCGAGGTTTAAAAAAGATGAGAGACTGTCTACTACTAGAGATTGCATTGAGGTGGGATTTTTATAAAGAATAGAGTCTTCCAATTATTGGATTTAAATGAAAACTAAGAAAGCAGTTTAATATGCTTCTATTTATTGGTATTTTATCACATAAAATATTAACTTTGTAACCAAAAACTTTTTGTATAATAAAATATTGATTTCTATGCCTTTAAAGAAAAATAGATCATTAAAAGCTATTGACTTCTTCTGCGGAGGAGGAGGTATGACTTGTGGATTACGTCAGGCAGGCATTGATGTGATAGCTGGTATCGATTTTGATAAGGAATGTGAAGAAACTTATGAAAGTAATAATAAAGGCAGCGTTTTTGTTCATTCAGATATAACCACCTTGAACGTTGATTTCTTAGAGAAAAAATTCAACGTAAAAAAAAACGATAATGAATTAATTTTCGTTGGATGTAGTCCTTGTCAATATTATAGCATAATCAATACAAGTAAAGAAAAAGCTAAAAAGTCAAAGGATCTTCTTTTGGATTTTAAGCGCTTTGTTGATTATTATAGGCCCGGATTTGTTTTAGTTGAGAATGTTCCGGGGATAATGACGCAGGAAGATAGCGCATTACCTGAATTTCTCAAATATCTAAACGAGAGTGGTTATGTTTACGATAAAAAAGTTGTTAACATGTGCTATTATGGTGTTCCACAAAATAGACGGCGCTTTTCTTTAATAGCAACAAGACTCTTCCCTACGATTACACTTCCTCTTCCCGATAAAGAATGTAAGTCTGTCCGAGATTGCATAGGTATGCATAATGGTTTTCCTAGAATAGAAGCAGGTCATATAGACCCATCTGATTTTTTTCATTCTGTGGCTGGTATTAAAGATTTAAATAGAGAACGACTATCTTTGACTCCTCATGATGGAGGAACTCGTGCGGCATGGAAGGATAACCCTAAATTACAATTAAAATGCTATATAGGGCGTGATAATTCATTTAAAGATGGGTATGGAAGGCTTTTTTGGGATAGGCCATCTTCAACTATAACAACCAAATTTTTCAATATCTCAAATGGACGATTTGCCCACCCTGAAGAAGATAGAGCTATATCTATAAGAGAAGGTGCTACATTACAATCTTTTCCTATAAATTATGTGTTTAGGATAAAAACAATAGCAGGTGCAGCAAAACTTATAGGAAACGCTGTCCCACCAGAATATGCAAGGAGATTAGGAATACACATTGTTGATTTAATTGGGAAATAATAAATATGCCACAATTTAGAGCAAAAGCTAGAGCTGTCGATTTGTTAGGGAAAGGACAAATTTCAGATTTACCTACCGCTATTTCAGAACTTTGGAAAAATGGGTATGATGCTTATGGCGATGCGTTAGAAGCATATATATATTTGAGTGGTTATGAAAATGTCAAAAGTCCACTTTTTATACTGCAAGATGATGCCAAAGGGATGTCACGTAAAGATATTCTTGAGAAATGGATTGTCCTAGGTACCGATTCTAAAACTCGTAATGAAATAGATGTTAAGGGAGAAGATACGTTATGGAAGGAACCCAGAATTAAAATGGGTGAAAAGGGTATTGGACGTCTTTCCGTAGCATATTTAGGTAGTCCTATGTTGATGCTCACAAAAAAGATAAATGAACCTCTTCAAATATTATATTTTGATTGGAGAACGTTAGAAAATTACAATTTATTTCTAGAAGACGTAAATATTCCTATTGCATCTGTTATAAGCTTAGAAGAATTTAAAGATAAATTTGAAAGAATACGTATAGATTTCTTGGATAATTTCAATTTTCGAAAGGAAATTGTTGATGGAAAAGAAACTATGATAGATTTTTGGCAAGAACAGTCACTTTTGAAAGATACAATAATACAAGAGACAAAGACAGTTGTTTTACATGATTTTATTGTTAAAGATTTTGTTCAACCTTTATTACCCCCGAATAGTCATGGTACTACTTTTGTTATTTTCAATCCAGATCAACAACTCTTAGCATTAGCCAAGAATGCAGATAAAAAAGAAGATTTAGAGCCTCAATATAGAGATTCAATTAATGAACTAAGATCTGGATTAAGTGGGCTTTTTAATGTTTTTAAAACTGAAGATCAGAATATTAAAACTAATTTCTATATTGTTTCCGAATCGGGAAAATATGATTTTATTTCAAGCCGAGAGTTTTTTAATGTTGAAGATTTTAATAATGCAGAGCATGTTATTAGTGGTTCTTTTGATGAAAATGGTTTTTTTTCTGGAAAAGTGCGAATTTTCAATGAAACATTAGATTATATCTTTAGGCCTAATAGAAAGCCAGGAAAAACCCCATATGGTCCATTCAATTTGAAGTTAGGGTATGTTTCCGGTGAAAAGCTTAATTTTCGAGGCGAAGAAATTTCTCTTAGATTAAATACTAAAATTGATACATTCGGAGGCTTATACATTTATAGAGATGGCTTTAGAGTTTTACCATATGGACGACCTAGTGCTGATTTTTTAAGCTTCGAAGAACGGCGTTCTAAAAATGCAGGTATCCACTTTTTTAGTTATCGTCGTATGTTTGGTTATATAGAAATAAGTCGAAAAAACAATAGTAGACTTACTGATAAGGCTGGTAGAGAGGGGTTTATCAACAATGTGGCTTACCGAGAATTTAGGAACGATTTAATTGAAATGTTCGCTGATTTAGCAAAAAAATATTTTGGCACATATGCGCAAACGGATTATAAGGAAAGTCAAAAAGGAGAAATCAAAAAAGCGAAAGAAATTGAAAGAATAGAAAAGGACCGAGAAAAAGAAGAGAGAAGAAAATTTCTTAAGCAATTAACAGAATATCCTAAACAATTAAAGGTATTAGAAAATGAATTAAATGATTTATACTGTCAATTAAAAGACAAGTATGAACAAGCAGATTTAGTATATGAAGATTTAGATGATCTTTTAAAGCGTATTTCTGATTGTAAAATGAGAATAAAAAAACAAGTCTTAAAGAAGCCTGCTAGGTTCTCATTATCAGAAAGCCAAGAAAAGAAATTATATGACTATCGAGTTGTATTTGAAAAAATATTTGATGAAAAAATAGCAGTAAGTGATGAACTTATTATAAAGACAAGAGAAAAATTAGAAGATTTTGATTTGTTAAAAAGCTTCGAAAGTCGTTACAAGCAATGTAGAAATTATCTATCCAATTTGTTTGATGGATATAAAGATCGAATAGAAAAATCAACAGATAGTCTTAAAAATGTTATTGGCGATGAAAAAAATAAGGTCTTAACAAGTTTTCAAAATGAATTTGAACGATTAAAGCCTCAATCTATAAAAAAAGAAATCATCTCCAATTCTTTAATACAGTTGGATACTTTTTTTGAAGATATTAAAGAAAAGAAAGAAGAACAGATAGGCTCCTTTCTAAAACATATTGAAAGCTTAAACTTAGACATAGACGAAGATGTTTTAACTGGCTATTACAAATTGCAGTATGAAGAAATTGTAAAAAAATGGAATCAAACTAAAGAACTTGCACAGTTAGGTATAACAGTTGAAATTATTGACCATCAATTTAATGCGTTATATTCACAAGTTGCTTTATCAATTAAAGAGTTAAAGCAATATATGGATAAGGATAAAGGAATGCAGGAATATCAATCTTTAAAAACGTCATTTGAGCATTTGGAGAATAAATATAGATTAATGTCTCCTTTATATCGTACTACAGGAAAAGTGCGTAAAGACATAACAGGAGAATACATTTATAATTATCTTCAATTCTTTTTTAGAGACATTTTTAAAGAAAGAGAAATCTTTTTCTCGATATCTAGTAATTTTGCTTCTGCTACTTTTTTTACATATGAATCCATACTTCTTCCTGCTTTTATAAATGTTATTAATAATGCCGTTTATTGGCTCATTCCTGTTGAACAAAGAAGGATTTACATTGATATAATATCTGATGGAAAAATATTGATACAGAATTCAGGTGTACCAATTGAAGACTTTTATCTAAAAGACATTTTCAAATTGTTCTACACAAGAAAGCCTACTGGTAGAGGAATTGGCCTTTATTTAGCTCAAGAAACGCTGAGTAGTATTGGATATAATATTTTTGCATCAAATCTACCAGAATATAATAAACTAAATGGCGCATGTTTTATAATAGACACAAAACCATCTAAAGAACAGAACGAAAATGAATACATTTAATAATACCATAGCAAAGAAATTAATAAGTGCATCTATAAGATCTGCGATTTTTATTGACGAAAAATTAGCTTTACCATATAGTGGTGAAACTGATGAAAGTGGTATATGCCGAGATTTATATACAAATTTCCAAGAACGCGGATGTTCACTTTCTTTTCACAAATTTATATCATCTGATATTATTGCTAAAGATAAAGCTAAATTATTAGCTAGTAATGATTTACTTTTATTGGATTGGGAGTTAGAGGAAACAGAACCTAAATATTCCAAATCACTGGAAGTCTTAAATACTGCTATAGGTATTGATGGACTGCATTTTATATGTATTTACACGAATTCACCCAGTAATCAATCTACAGATGTTGCATATAAAATATGTTCTTTTTTTTCCGGAAATGCAGGGAGTAAAATAGAGAATGGGATAGATAAAATTCGTGAAATAATAACTAACGATGGAGATACCCTTTGGGACTTTTGTTCGTTACCAGATCAAAAATCTCTTTTTAAAGAATTAACTCTTTATCCTGATAAAGCAAGAGAATTAAGCTCACAGATTAATAAGACTATCCAAAACATATTGTCTTTAGATGATTATAAATTATTTAGGACAATATTAAAGGACTTTTTTGCGTCTAATCTGGAATTTTTAGGTTTTGCTTTAAATGAAGAATTGCAAGGTAATCTGTTGAGAATAGTTAAGCCCTGCAAAATAATTATTGATGGACAATCGTACATTTGTTTGTTCGTGAATAATACTTTAATATTTGCTTTAAATAGGAAAGAGTCAACAACGGAAAAATTATATGATTACTTTAGTCAAGCCATCGCTCAAAGTTATTCATTCCCAGTGTTTATGGGGATGGAAATAAGAAATAAATTATGGATGAATAATGTTTTTGGGATAGGACATATTGATAAAATTAATGATGAAGCATTTTTCTATCATAGGAACAGAATAAAAGAAGAGTTTATAGACTTCTTGAAAGACATATTTATCCATCAGATAAATCCATTAATCACAGAGTTGAAGACTTTTGAAAATATGGATTCTTATATAACTGCTAATAACATATCTGTAAGAAAAAACACAGAGATAAATAAAAACTCCCAATTTATTGAGCAGTTAGGGGAAATGAACTATTATTACAATCACTCTCCATATCGTGGAAAAGATAATAGAATTAAATTAGGTGATATTTTCTTAGCAGAAGATATGGCTTCTAAAGAGAAAATATACCTATTATGTATTACGCCATTATGTGACTGTTCTCATCCACAAAAAATAGATAATTTATTTTTGTTTGTAAAAAGTACTTGCAAGCAAAAATGTAATTCCAGTTCTTTATTACAACCAGAGAGTGATAATTGTTCTTTCCTTAAAGACGAAGATGGAGCAGTGAACCGAATTGATTGGAAAACAAAAGCCTTTACTATTTATATTCCATCATGCTGTAACTCAATAAAGAAACAACCTAGTAATATTCACATAAAAGACAGAAATTATACAATGAAATACCTTATGTCTATAAAAGAAAATTATGCTCAAAGAATTGCGAATATGTGTTCTTCTGATTCTAGCCGGGTTGGGGTTTCTTTTGCTTCTTTAAGGGATTTGTAAATGGATATTTTTAGTAAAGAAAAGAGAAGTGAAATAATGGCAAAAGTATCTTCTAAAGATACAACGCCTGAGATTATAGTTAGGAAATTCTTATTTTCAAGAGGATTCAGATTTCGAAAAAATGTAAAAGAATTACCGGGAAAACCAGATATTGTTTTACGCAAGTATAAGACTATTATTTTTATTAATGGTTGTTTTTGGCATGGTCATACTTGTAAAAGAGCTAGTCTTCCAAAAAATAATCATTCCTTTTGGGAAGAGAAAATAGCAAAAAATAAAATAAGAGACATTGAAAACATTCAAGCCTTAGAAGAAATGGGCTGGCACGTTATAATAGTATGGCAATGTGAACTATTAAATATTATGAAACGAGAAACTAAATTAGAAGAAATAGTAAACAGTTTACTTTGCTTAAAGAATGATTAATTCTTATATTAGCACCTTGAATGTTAGTTTATTACAGAGACAACTAAAGCTTTTGTAACGAGTATAAATATTTTATACTTACTAATATCATCTATTAACTGAGCTAATTCATTAACTGCATAAAATGGATTAACTCAGCTAACAGATTAACATAGTGTTACAATATTATATTATTCATTATTGCCTAATAAATGTTTGAGTTTCGGATCATTCTCTATGCGGATTAACTCGTTCTCTACAAGTTCCACAATATCCTGCTTGATTTGCCAGTAGTTGACCTGTATCTGCTGCTCCATTGTATCGTTGCCGTTCTCGTCCAGAAAACTGCTGATTTCAGGAATGGGTTGATAGGCGACTGTTTCTTTCTGTACCGCATCATTATCCACTACTATCTGCGCATGGAAAATCTTCTGGTCTATCGTTTCTCCGAAATTATCCGTTACAGCACCCACAAACATACCCTGTGAGAGTGTACTGATTTTGCTGGCAGGTATCAGGCTATCCAGTTGCGTGCTGATGGAAGTGGACGTATCGTTACGGTTGATGCTCATGGACTCCCGTTTTTGCAGGATTTTTCCAAATCGCTCTGATAATGTTTTTGCCGTCTCACCTACTACCTGACCACTAAATACATTGCCTACAGTTGACATGATGACTGCGGCCTCTTTGTCGCCGTAGTCACGTTTCAACTGGCTGAAGTCTTGGAAACCCAATACGACTGCCACTTTGTTACTTCGTGCCGTTGCAATAAGGTTATCCAGCCCTTTAAAGAAAATGGTTGGTAACTCGTCAATAATCACACAACTTTTAAGTTGCTTCTTCTTGTTTATTAATTTAACGATTCTTGAATTATATAGACCTAAAGCTGCCCCGTAAATAGAAATTCTATCGGGATTGTTGCCCACACATAACACTTTCGGTTCTTTGGGATTATTAATATCCAGCGTAAAGTCACTGCCGGACATCACCCAATAAAGTTGCGGGCTTATCAGTCGGGACAGCGGGATTTTGGCAGATGCAATCTGCCCCATTAACTGCTCACTGGCACCGCCTTTCCATGCATCAATAAACGGACTCAAGTAGTTTTCAAGTTCGGGATAGCTTGTCAGAATGGTGAATACATCCTCGTACCTTTTGTTCAATAGTTCTATCGCATGAGGGAACGTACAATACTTACCGTTTTCATACAACTTCAAAAGCCAGATTATCGCCGTAAACAATACAATCGGAGATTCTACAAAGAAGTCTCCCTGCTTCTGCACCCAGCTTTTATTTAAGTTCAACATGATTGTATAACTGGACTCGTAAGCATCTGAAATATCCGTCATCAGTTCCGGTGCCAACGGGTTACAACGGTGGCTTTTCCTCGGATTGTCGAAGTTGATTACATAGAATTTGGGCGGTATCTTATAGCGGTGTCTGTACTTAATCAGGTGGTTATAAGCGATAACGGACAAGTCATCAAATTTAAAGTCGTATATATAAAGTGCATAGGACTTCTCGATTGCCTGCTTTATGTAATTATTGACCACGGCATACGATTTCCCGCTACCCGGTGTACCTAAAATCATGCTGGCCCGAAAAGGATTCACCACGTTTATCCAGCCTTTCCATTCCTTTCTCCTGTACCAGAATTTAGTCGGCAGGTTAATGGAATACTCGTTTTCCATAAGGCGGGTTTCCTGCATGAATGATTCATTCTCCGTATTGAAAACGTCCTCCAGCAAATTGTTCTTCAACAGACGGCTTATCCACAATCCCGATGCCAACAGACAGAAAAAGCCACCGACCAATGTCGTGGTATAAAGTACCGCACATACACCGGATGATGCGTCAATGGACAGTAGCCACCAGTTCAGGAAAAAGAGTATTGCACCCGCTATGGCCGCAATGATAATCTGCCTTCATGTGATTTCATGCTTCTTCACTCCCTTGTTGCCCATGCAGGACAGACCGAGGAAGAGGACACAAAACAGTTTGGTGTAAAGCAAAGATGAAAATAGTCCGGTAGTACGTTGGAAATTGGACAGTATCTTATCCACTATATCGAGCGTTCAGCCCATTTCGTGGAGCCAGCCGTAACAAAACCAATAGATGTGTATCGCCAAAAATAAAAAACTGATGGCCCGCATAAAGTCCGTGACTTTGGCAAGACCTCTTAAATCATCTTCATTCTGCATAATTGTAACTGTTAAAATTAGACTTCTTCTATACATTATTATATTATAACCTGCGCCTGCGCTTCTTCTTTTTCCTGCGTCCGAAGCGGAAGGCCGGATCGATGTACTCGTGCGTATGGTCATCTTCCATGAGTACGGAGAAAATGTCAATGGCACCGAGTGCGGACGTATCAATCAGACTGCCGGACGGTTCACTCTGATAGTTACCTCGATTTTCCTGCTGCCGGTATTCCTCCCTTTCCTGTCTTTCTTCCGCATCCGTTTCCCGTGCCTGCCGGGGCGTATCCTGCTCCGGTGGCGGTATCAGCTTTGTACGGTCCGCATCCGGATTATTGAACAGTTCGTTGAATACATTGGCTGAAAAGGCCTTGCCCAAACGCGAGCCGTTGAACACTGTCCGGTTGGTATGGTCTATGAAAGTGATACCGTACAGGCGTCCTTCGGGATTGATACGGTAAACCACCTCTATATCCGCATCTTTCAGCCTGCGGGCAAACGCTTCTTTCGTATTTATGTCCTGCATGGCTTTGACTATTTCCTGCCGTGCCCTTTCGGCAAGGCTGTTCCTTTTCACCTTTTCGGCGGTGGCGGCAAACTTCTTTTGCAGGGCTTCATAACCGAATACCTTTCCGAACTTGCTGGACTTGAAAGGCGTTCCCGCCTGCTGCCCGTCATCGTCCAAAGCTCCGTACATGATGCCGTGGTATTCCTTCCCGTCCACGCTTCCCCTGACTTCATAAACGGTTACGTTATACAAGTTCAGAAGGGTGTTGTATTCGGCAAGCGAATGGCAGTTGTAACATTCCAGCAAAGTACGGGCGGTATGCTTTAGCTGCGCTTTCACGTCACCTTTCGCATAGTCCACTTTTTGCAGGCTCAAAAGCTCCCGTTCACCATGTTCTTCGAGTGTGGGATGAAGGCCGTACTTCACTTCCATATCCCGACAGATATTCTGTGCCCGGATGGCTTCCCGGTTGTGGTCTATTTTTTCTCCCTGTTCGTTGATACGTACCGAAACGATGTGCATGTGTTTACGGTCTATGTCTTCATGTAGCCATACGATATAGGGCTGGTTCCCGTAACCGAACTTTTCCATGAACTCCTGCGCCAATACGGTCATTTGTTCTTTTGAAAGAATGTCTTTCGGAGATGGATTCAGGGAGATGTGGATAACCGGTTTCCTGACGTGCGGGTTGAGTGCGATATAAGGCTCGAAAGCCTGCACGCAGTTTTCAATCGGCACATTGCCGGAAGTGTCCGCCGCTATTTTCGGGTGTCACAATACCTTTGCCGTACCGTCGTCCACCTTTATCTTATTATAGGCAATCACTCCATAGAATGAACTGCCGGATGTGATATTCGGCACCATGACGTTATTTTTTTTGGGTGAGATACTCCTTTTCGTACCGCTTTGTCAGTTCGATAACCTGCTTGCATACTTCTGCCAGTTTACGGGTTTCTTCTGCCAGTTTATAAAGGAACGCAAGCGATTTCTTTTCTCCATAAATGGTATGAATGACCTTTACACATTGGTTATAGTTATTCCCTATACGGCGGAACTGCTGATAGAAAGCGGTGAGCTGGGCATAATATTCCTGCGCTTCCTTATCAATCTTCACCACCTTGAACTCTCAGCCGAAGATACGGGCGAAGATAAATTCGGCCTTGTTCTTCATACCCGATTGTTCAAACATCGTGAGGAATTTTTCATTTTCCTCACTGCTCAACCGCACTGAGTGGCGATGCACCCGTGGGTCTGCGAGCACCTTGTGCCCCTTTTCATTGCTTACAAGCATCCTTTTCTTCATGACATGAATATTTTAGATGGTTCGACTTGGGAGAACCGCCACCCCCGAAAGACCTTTCGGGCGAGACTTTGAGGACCTGAACTTCAAGTGAGGGCCTCAAAGTACACCTTGCTATATGCTGGCGCATATTAAAATCCGGCTGTGCCGGATTAAAGGTCTGAAGGATTGTCTGACGTTCTCTTACCGAGAACGGGCTTCGCTCTCCCGGCGACAAAGGTAGAGAGTTTTTTCCGTCCGCACATCATGGCATGTCGCGCCAATACCCGCCAATGAATGACTCTGGAACCGGGGAGACTTCGCGGATGCTCTTTTTGAGGTTTATTTGTAGCCGGATAGCTGTTTGAACGGATAAACGGATATGCAATCAGGCAGATATTCAGACAGGCATTTATTCGGATACATGGCTATACATACGAATGCATAGACGGATAAACAGATATTCGGATAAATGGCTATGCAATCAGATATGTGAATAGCTGTCCGGATATGTACATAGCTACATAGCTGAATAGATAGATAGCTACATGGCTAAATAGCTATATAGATACATAGCTACACGGCTGAATAGCTATATAGCTACATAGCTAAATAACCATATAATTGAATGGCTGTATAAGCAGATAACCGGATAGCCGGATAACTGCATAATTGAATGACTATACAGCTAACCGGATAAACAGACAACAGAATGAGTAACCGGACAGACAGCCGAAAAGACGGACGGCTGTTCATCCGGCTGTCAATAAACCAATTTATTCACTTAAAATCATGTAACAATGGAAAAGAGAAAGAAAACCTTGTTCGTTTCATTCGCTTCCCAGAAGGGCGGCGTGGGTAAATCAACCTTCACGATTTATGCGGCATCGTGACTGCATTATGCGAAAGGTCTGAATGTGGCGGTAGTGGACTGCGACTATCCGCAACATTCAATCATCAAACAGAAAAAACGGGATATGGAAGTGGTAAAGGCCACGCCCTTCTACCAGAATCTTCTGGTGGAACAGTCCGGACGGTTGAAGAAGAAGGCTTATCCGGTTATCGGCAGTACCCCTGCGAATTGCATGGCGGACTGAAGGGCGTTTGAGGAAAAGACGGATGCGCATCACGACATTGTATTGTTCGACCTGCCCGGTACAATGGGCAGCGACGGGGTGATAGCCGCAATCAGTGCGCTCGATTATCTGTTCGTCCCGATAAAGGCGGACCGTCTTGTGCTGGAAAGTACGCTGAACTTTGCCACCACCATCAATGACCGGCTGGTAAAGACCGGCGTGTCCGCCCTGAAAAGTCTTCATCTGTTCTGGAACATGGTTGACCGCAGGGAGCGCACGACACTGTATGATGTGTACCAGCGGGGCTTCTCCCGGTTAGGGCTGGACTGCCTTGGAACACGTATTCCCGTGCGCAGCAACTTCACCAGAGACTTGTCCGCTGCCGGCGGTCCCGTTTACCGGAGCACGCTGTTCGCTCCCGATGCGGCCTTCACCGGAGAGTGCGGCTTCGACACGTTCATGGGTGAAATCATATCCTTACTTAAAACCGAATAGTCATGGCAAGGAAAACAGGCGGACAGAATCCGGTGGACGAAGCGTATCTGCGCAGTCTGATGGCTGGGGGGCCTTCGGAGCCTCCTTCATCTCCGGCTCCTTCCATTACCGGAGAGAGTGGCGGAAACAGAGCAACCGCTTTATCCGATGAAAAAGGAAAAGCGGACAACAATGTGAATGGAACGGTAAGGGATATTTCCGATGCGGATAATACCGGCTGTTCGGAATTGGTTACGGATAAACCGTCACCGAAAACAATCCGCACCGCATTGGCCGACTTTATCCGCAAGTTCCTCACTCCTTATAAATGCGAAGGCAGACAGGGGGTATATATAGACAAGGAACTGCACCAGAAAATATCGGTCATCGTCGGCATTGCCGGTAAACGGCAGTTGACGGTGGGTAATTACATTGACAATGTATTGCGGGAACATTTTGAGAAACATTCGGATGAGGTGAAGGCATACTGCCAGAAGAGTTACAACAAAATATTTTAAGCTATGGATATACGATTATGTTATGAAGCCGGAGCGGTTCTGTTCTGGCTGCTGTTCGCCTATCTGTTCATGGACAAGTTCCTGTTCAGGGGGCAGCTTGGCGAGATATGTTTCGGGAAGGCACGCCGCCGCATGGCGAAAGCCCTGCGGGGTGCGGCAGGCTGGTTCGATCCGGTGAAAGAGGAACGGAAGAAGGGACGTGGACAGGCGAAAGGGAAAACGGGCAGGAAAGAGATTCCGGCAGTCGTGAAAACGCAGGAGAAAGAGCTTCCACCTGTCAAGGCGGAGATGAAGCCCACAGAAAAGACAGCGGAGAGAAACAGTGAAAAAACGGTGGGAAAACAGCCTGGAACGGACAGCCTTGTCGTCACGAAAAGCTACGGGACACGCCAGCAGCCGCCAATGGACGCCACCGGTTCCGGGGCTATTGCAGGTAAGGAAAATGCCTCTACTTTTGCTGGCAGAAACGGGGAAACAGCGCCACAAAAGGCAGCACAAGTACCGCCGGAGCGCATCCCGGACCTGTTCCGGGACAAGCGTGTGGAAGAGTGGCGGGCTTCCCCGGACGGGAGTTCCGGCGGACGTGAAGGCGATGACGGCCAGAGAGGAAACGGTGACGAAGTGGATACCGACGAGTTGAACGAGGAACTGGAAGATCTGAACTGTGTCCGCGAAGATTATTCGGACGGGGCAACCGGCATAGGGCCGGAAGAGCTTGATTTAATCATCGACCTCTGCAACGGCAAGGACATTCCGACAGACAGACGGTTGTCCCTTTTAAGGGCGATCCACCATATCAGGGATACGCAGATTGAACGCTCGATACTGGAAAGTATCAATGGCAGCGACAGCCGTATCAGCAAATTTCTGGATGAAGCCGAACATCTGAATGAGGCTGCTCCGGACAGTGACTAACCGATTAAAAAAGGAGGTAACAATGGCAAGAGGTTATTTTGATACGGGTTGACGGCCCGTATCACTATAAGGAGAGAGATTCGGTAGAAAAACAACAACAAAACGTATCATCCATGTTTATGACGTATTTCGATTCAAGTTGACAAACGGCGGCTTCCCCTTATGAGGGGAAGCGTACCGACTCTCGGAAAGACAATCATTCCATTAACTTATCCATAAAACGACAACGGCAATGACAAAAGGCTATTATGATTCGGGATGACAGACCGCTTGCGGCATTCACCCGGTAAGGCAACAGGAACTATTCACCATTAAATTTTATTTGTATGAACATAGGACTGGTAGATGTGGACGGACATAACTTCCCCAATTTCGCACTGATGCGCCTTTCGGCCTGTTACAAGGCAAAAGGGCACCGGGTGGAATGGGCGGAACCGCGACGGCGGTATGACAGGGTATTGGCAAGCAAGGTGTTCACCTTCACGCCTGATTATGACTATGACCTTCTGGATGTGGGGGAAGTGGTAAGGGGCGGTACCGGGTATGACATAGCCGGCAGGCTTCCCGAAGCTGTGGAGAACAGCCGGATGACGGACTATTCCATATATCCCGATTACCCTTTTTCGCTCCAGTTCTTTTCAAGAGGCTGCATCCGCAAATGTCCTTTCTGCCTCGTCCGTGAAAAGGAAGGATACATTCAGACCGTGGAACCGGTGGAACTGAACCCGAAAGGGAAATGGATTGAGGTACTGGACAACAATTTCTTTGCCAACCCGCAGTGAAGGTCGGCAGTGGATTATCTGATGAAAGAGGGGCAACCCGTGAAGCTGCACGGCGTGGACGTGAGGATTATGGACGAGGAACAGGCCTGGCACCTGAACAGGCTCAGGATGAAGCAGAACATCCATATCGCATGGGACCTGCCGCAGCTTGACCTGAGGGACCGCCTGAAAGAGATGGTGAAGCACGTGAAGCCCTACAAGATAACCTGTTACGTACTGATAGGATTCAATTCGACTGTTGAGCAGGACCTGTTCCGGCTGAATGTACTTAGGGAACTGGGCATCACCCCCTTTGTCATCCCTTTCCGGGATTATGGGAATGAACGGACGCCTACGCGGTACGAGCGTGACCTTGCCCGGTGGGCGAACCGGATGTGGCTGTTCAAGTCCACCTCTTTTGAAGATTACGCACCCCGCAAGGGATTCAAGTGCGGGGAATATCTGAAATAAACCGATAAAGACAGTTAAAGACAATGGGAACAAACGGCCATTACGATTCGGGATGATTCGCATCCCGCTTTCAAGAGAGAATTAACAATGAAGTTTCACCACCAAATCATGTAACAATGCAAATGGCATATTATGACTCCGGCTGATTGCCTGCCGGAACTTACCCCCTGAACCATTAAACCATAAGCGGCTGCGGGCTGCCTTATGGGGATAGTGAAAGGGGGCAGTCCGTGGCTTTTTAAATCACTTAAAAATCACGGAATTCAATGAAACAGAAAAGATTGATTATGATGCTGGCCGTACTGGCGGCAGCGGGTGCGGCGATGGCACAAGGAAACGGACAGGCGGGCATCACGGAAGCCACGCAGTTGGTGACGGGATATTTTGACCCGGGCACGAAGCTGGTGTACGCGGTGGGTGCCATTATCGGCCTGATAGGCGGCGTCAAGGTCTACCAGAAATTCAGTTCGGGCGATCCCGACACCTCGAAAACCGCCAGCTCGTGGTTCGGAGCCTGCATCTTCCTGATAGTGGCCGCCACTATCCTGAGGTCGTTCTTCCTCTAAGAACAGATAAAAGGCAACAGCTTATGTCTGACTTTGAGATAAACAAAGGCGTGGGCCGTGAGGTGGAGTTCAAAGGGCTCCGTGCCCAGTACCTTTTCATTTTCGCTTTCGGGCTGCTTGCCGTGTTCGTGGTGTTCGTCATCATGTACACGGCGGGCATCGGGCAATGGACGTGTATCGGCTTCGGGGTATCGGCTGCCACGGCAGTGGTCTGGCTGACCTTCTCGCTGAACCGGCGTTTCGGTAGCCACGGACTGATGAAGCTCCTTGCCGCCCGGCAGCATCCCAGGCGAATCCTCTCACGCAAACGCATCACACGTCTGATTAAAAAACAACAATCGTAAATCATGAGAAGTACATTGACAACATCCACACTGGAAAGCAAATTCCCCGTCATGGCGGTGGAGCACGGCTGCATCGTCAGCAAGGACGCCGACATCACGGTGGCTTTCCGGGTGACACTGCCGGAAGTGTTTTCGGTATCATCCGCGGAATATGAGGCGATGCACGCCACATGAGCCAAGGCAATCAAGGTATTGCCGAACTATTCAATCATCCACAAGCAGGATATTTTCATCACGGAGAAATACAGCCCCGACATCGGAAAAGACGGCCTGGGCTTCCTCTCCCGCAGTTTTGAACGCCACTTCAACGAGCGGCCATACCTCGACCACACCTGCTACCTGTTTCTCACCAAGACCACCAGAGAACGCTCCCGGCAGCAGAGCAACTGGAACACGCTGTGTAGGAAGTTTCTGGTGCCGAAGGAGATACAGGACAGGGAGACGATGGAGCGTTTCATGGAGTCGGTGGGACAGTTCGAGAGTATCGTGAATGACAGCGGCCTTGTCAGGCTGGAGCGGCTGTCCACGGAAGAGATAACGGGAACGGAAGACGGACCGGGCATCATCGAGAGGTACCTGACCCTGTCTGCGGACGGAAGCGTCATGTTGCAGGACATGCAGTTGAACCCGGACGAAATGCGTATCGGCGACAAACGGCTCTGCCTGCATACCCTTTCCGACCTCGACGACCTGCCGGGCAGGGTACGTACCGACGGACGCTATGAGCGTCTTTCCACGGACCGCTCGGACTGCCGCCTGAGCTATGCCTCGCCCGTGGGTATCATGCTGCCCTGCGACCATATCTACAACCAGTGGATATTCATAGACGACAGCAGCGAGAACCTCGCCCGTTTCGAGAAGACGGCGAAGAACATGCAGTCGCTTTCACGCTACAGCCGGAGCAACCAGATAAACAAGGAATGGCTGGACGAATACCTGAACGTGGCACATACCAACGGGCTGCAATCCGTCCGCTGCCATTGCAACGTGATTGCATGGGCCGAAAACGGGGATGAGCTGCGGCGGGTGAAGAACGACGTGGGCAGCGCACTGGCGCTGATGGAATGCACGCCCCGCCATAACACCACCGACCTGCCGGTCCTCTACTGGGCGGGCATACCGGGAAACGAGGCGGACTTCCCTTCGGAAGAGAGCTTCTACACGTTCACCGAGCAGGCCTTGTGCTTCTTCACTGCGGAAACCTGCTACCGGAACTCGCTCTCCCCCTTCGGGCTGCGCATGGTGGACCGGCTGACGGGAAAGCCCGTCTTCCTCGACATATCGGACCTGCCCATGAAAAAAGGGGTGGTGACCAACCGGAACAAGTTCATCCTCGGCCCGTCGGGCAGCGGAAAGAGCTTTTTCACCAACCATATGGTGAGGCAGTATTGGGAACAAGGCACGCACATCCTGCTTGTCGATACCGGAAATTCATACAAGGGGCTGTGCGACCTGATCCGCCAGAAGACGAACGGGGATGACGGGGTTTATTTCACCTACCAGGAAAATGACCCGATTTCCTTCAATCCGTTCTTCACCGAGGATTACCGGTATGACATCGAGAAGCGGGACAGCATCAAGACGCTGATTCTGACCTTATGGAAAAGGGAGGACGAGCCGCCACGGCGCTCGGAAGAGGTGGCGCTATCGAACGCGGTCAGCCTGTATATCGAGAAGATAAGGAAGAACCGGAAGATAAAGCCGAACTTCAACTCGTTCTATGACTTTGTAAGGAAGGACTACCGCAAGGTGCTGGCGGACAAGAACGTGCGCGAGAAGGACTTTGACGTGGACGGTTTTCTGAACGTGCTGGAACCCTATTACAAGAACGGCGAATACGGCTATCTGCTGAACTCGGACAAGGAACTGGACTTATTGAACAAGCGGTTCATCGTATTCGAACTGGATGTCGTGAAGGATAATCCCATCCTTTTTCCGGTGGTGACTATCATTATCATGGAGACTTTTATCAATAAAATGAGACGTTTGCAGGGTATCCGCAAGATGATACTGATTGAGGAAGCATGAAAGGCAATCGCCAAGGAAGGTATGGCCTCTTATATTAAATATTTGTTTAAGACGGTCAGAAAATTCTTCGGCGAAGCGGTTGTAGTCACGCAGGAAGTCGATGATATTATCTCTTCCCCCGTTGTGAAAGAGACAATCATCAACAATTCGGACTGCAAGATACTGCTTGACCAGAGGAAGTACCAGAACAAGTTCGACTAGATACAGAACCTGCTCGGCCTGACGGACAAGGAACGCTCACAGATACTTTCCATCAATCTTGCCAATGCGGCCAACTGGCTTTATAAAGAGGTCTGGATTGGGCTTGGCGGTACGCAAAGTGCGGTATATGCGACAGAAGTTTCGGCTGAGGAGTACCTTTGCTACACCACTGAAGAGACTGAAAAACTGGAGCTTACCCGGCTTACGGAAAAGCTGGATGGAAACATCGAGCTGGCTATCAGACAGCTTGCCGAAAACAAGCGGCAGGAAAACAAACAATCCTTTAATCCATAAAACACAATGAGTAAGAAAGATTTATTAAGCCAATGCAGGGAAGCGCTCGGAGACGCCACCCTGACCAATCTGGACCTGCTGAACCTGATTGGGGAGATGAGAAAGGAACTGGAACATAACCGCATCTGCGGGCACTGAATGAACAGGGAAGGCGGCTCGACGCTGACCATCCGTAAATCCAACCGGGTGACGGACGGCTTCAAGGGATACAAGGCCACGCTGTTCGCCGGAGAAAGGGCCTACGTTGAAATCAGTATCCCGCTGCGCGGCGGTGACGACCTTTTCCTGCACGGGAACAGGGATGCCGGATGCATCGGGTATTTTTCAGGCAGCGAGGTGCTGCTGTTCGGCAGTTACGGTCTGTTCGCCCGTGACGACGACAGCCGGTATTTACTGACTAAAGAAAGGAGATAGACGCATGAAAAGGAAAATGACAATTCTACTGACGACCCTGCTGTCCCTTTCGGTGACGGTCCGGGCGCAGTGGGCGGTTTTCGACCCCAGCAACTTCGCGCAAAGCATCGTGAACTCGGCCAATGAAATCGTACAGACTTCCTCGACGGCACAGAACATGTGGAGCAACTTTCAGGAGACTGTAAAGATTTACGAGCAAGGAAAGGCCTACTACGACGCATTGAAATCGGTGCATGACCTGGTAAAAGGCGCCCGCAAGGTGCAGCAGACCATCCTTCTGGTGGGTGACATCAGCGACATCTACGTGACGAACTTCAACACGATGACGGGCGACCCCAACTTTACGGTGGAAGAGCTATCGGCCATCGCCTTCGGGTACAACAGACTGCTCAAGGAAAGCAGCGACCTGCTGCTGGACTTGAAGGAAGTGACCACGGCAACCGGGCTCTCGATGACCGACAAGGAGCGGCTGGACATCATCAACCGGATATACGGCGAGGTGCTGGAATACAAGAACCTGACATGGTACTACACCCGAAAGAACATCGGGGTGTCGTACCTGCGCAGCAAGGAAAAGGGGGATGCCGCACGGGTGCTCTCCCTGTACGGGACACACGACCAGCGTTACTGGTAATCATTCATCCGTTAAATCAAGAAGACCATGTTATTATTATCAATAGACTGGACGAACCTGCATGAGTTGTTGCGTTCGCTTTACGATGAAATGATGCCGCTGTGCGAGGATATGGCCAGTGTAGCGAAGGGAGTGGCGGGCCTCGGCGCGTTGTTCTATGTGGCCTACCGGGTATGGCAATCGCTCTCACGGGCGGAACCGATAGACGTGTTCCCGCTGCTCCGGCCCTTCGCGCTGGGCCTTTGCATCATGTTCTTCCCCACTATGGTACTGGGCACAATCAACGGGATTCTTTCCCCCGTATGCAAAGCGACTTCCTCCCTGGTCGAACAGCAGACCTTCGACATGAGGAAATATCAGGAAGAAAAGGACAGGCTGAAACGCGAGGCGATGCTGCGTGACCCGGCGAAGGCCTTCCTTGTGAGCGACGAGGCGTATGACAAGAGGCTGGACGAACTGGGCTGGTCGCTGGGGGACATGGACACGATGATAAACATGTACGGACAGAAGAAGATATACGAGCTCAGCGAGAAAATCCGGGGATGGTTCCGCGAACTGCTGGAACTCTTCTTCCAGGCGGCCTCGCTGCTGATAGACACGCTGAGAACCTTCTTCCTGATCGTACTGTCCATCCTGGGGCCCGTCTCCTTCGCGCTGGCCGTCTATGACGGGTTCCAGAGCACGCTGACCACCTGGCTGTCCCGGTATATCTGCATCTATCTGTGGCTGCCGGTGAGCGACCTGTTCGGAGCGGTCCTCTCGCGCATACAGATACTGATGTTGCAGCAGGACATAGAGAAGATGCAGGACCCGGCATTCATACCGGACTCGTCGGGGAAAGTGTACTGCATTTTCATGATTATAGGTATCATCGGTTATTTCTGTGTCCCCACCGTTTCATCGTGGATTATCCAGGCGGGCGGTGCCGGAGCTTACGGACAGAAGGCAAACGGTGCCGGAAAGATGGCCGGTAACGGTGCCGCGGCGGTAGGCGGTGCAGTAGGCGGAGCGATAGCCGGACGTATCAAGAAAATGTTCTAACCTTGCATCAATAATTGTATAACGAACATTAAAAACAGAACAAGAAAATGGAATTCAAATCATTAAAGAACATCGAGACATCGTTCCGGCAGCTACGGCTGTTCGGGATGATATTCCTGGGGGCGTGTACGCTGGTAACGGTATTTTCCGTATGAAAGGCATACGGGTTCGCCGAGGCGCAGCGGCAGAAAATCTATGTGCTGGACAGCGGAAAGTCGCTGATGCTGGCACTCTCGCAGGACATGCAGCAGAACCGTCCGGTGGAAGCGAGGGAACATATCAGACGTTTCCACGAACTGTTCTTCTCCTTGTCACCGGACAAGAGCGCCATTGAAAGTAACGTGCAGCGTGCCCTTTACCTCTCGGATGAAAGCGCCATCGGCTACTACCGGAACTTGCAGGAAAAAGGCTATTTCAACCGGATGATAGCGGGAAACATCTCGCAGACGCTGACGGTGGACAGCATACAGGGGAACTTCAATAGTTATCCCTACGAGATGAAGACCTATAGCCGACAGCACATCATCCGTTCGAGTAGCGTTACCGAAAGGTCGCTTGTCACCACCTGCCGTCTGAGGAATGTAACCCGGAGCGACAACAACCCGCAGGGCTTTCTGATAGAGAGCTTTACCATCATCGAAAACAGGGACATCGGACAGTATGAGAGATAAGGGGACAAAAAAGGTCTTCCATTCGTTCAGAACGGAGAAAGACCGATATATAATAAAACTCCGCAGACGGTGGCAACGGCTGAGCTATCGGCAGCAAAGGATTGTCATCCTTTACCTGCTCGGACTCTTCGCCGCCATCGACCTTGCCTGCATCGTGGGCGGTTTCTGCGGGACAGACAAATTTCCGATTGAGGTACAGCATCTCCAAAGGATTGCGCTTCCCCAAACGGACAGTATCCAACCATTAAAAAACAATGTATCCAATGACACAATCCGATAAGAAAGAAAAGGACAGGGAAACGCGGAAAGCGGAGCCCGTATCCGAAAAAGGGAAAAAGCCGGGCCGCAAGGCTGCCGACAAGCTGAAATTCTATGGCGTGGCGGCTGTTCTGTCCCTGCTTTGCGCCGGGTTCATCTGGTTTATCTTCAAGCCGGACGCAACGGAAACGGTGGAAGGGACGGCAGGTATCAATACCACGATACCCGACGCTATCGCACCGGAGACGATGGCCGACAAACAGAAGGCCTACGAACTGGAAGAGATGAAGAGGCGCAGGCAGGAGAAAGTAAGGACCTTGCAGGATGTGGCCGGGGACTACCTGATGCCGGACACGACAGACGGGCTGAAGCCGGAAAAGGCGGCACCGGAACAGGACGCTATCCGGGAGTCACGGCAACAGCAACAACAAATATCAAGACAGATAACCTCGTTCTATCAGGAACCGAAGGAGAATCCCAGGGTAAGCGATCTGGAACGGCAGGTGAAGGAGCTTAATGAAAAGCTGGAACGTGAACGGAACGGGCAGGACCCGCTGGAACTGATGGAGAAGTCGTATGAGATGGCGGCACGCTATTTCCCCGGACAGACGGGCGGGCAGGTGAAAAGCATACAGCCGGGCGGTCCGTCCGGCAACCCTGCCGCCATAGCCGCCGGACGTGCCACGGAAAACGTGGTATCGTCGCTGGCCGTGCCTCCGACTCCCGACACGATACCCCGCAATTACGGTTTTGCCACGGCGGTAGGTACCGGACAGCCTGCCGGAGCCAATACGATACGTGCCTGCGTGGCTGAAGACCAGACGGTGAGCACCGGGGCATGACTGAAGTTCCGGCTGCTGGAACCGCTGCAAGTGGGCGGCGTGCTTGTGCCTGCCAATACTCCGCTATATGGCACGGTGCGTATCGAAGGGCAGCGGATGGCGGTCACGGTAAACTCCATAGAGAGCGGCGGCAATATCCTGCCGGTGGAACTGGCGGCTTACGATATGGACGGGCAGGAAGGGCTTTTCGTCCCGAACACAGCGGAACGTACCGCCATGAAGGAAGCCGCCGCCAATATCGGGGGCAGTTTCGGGACAAGCATCTCGTTCGCACGCAGCGCCTCGCAGCAACTGGTCATGGACGTGACAAGGGGCGTGCTTGGCGGCGGGTCGCAATACCTGGCCACAAAGATGCGTGAGGTGAAGGTGGCCGTGAAAGCGAATTACCAACTTCTATTAATCTCAAAAAAACAGTAATCAGATGAAGACAAGAATTATTTTATCATTGGCAATGCTTTTGACCGTATTGTCGGTAAAGGCGCAGGAACCGGTGGAAACAAGGATTTTCCCCACCAACCAGATTATCGCACCGCACAGGATTGAGGTGACTTTCCAGAAAACCGTACATATCCTTTTCCCTTCCGAAGTGAAATATGTGGATCTGGGTTCGTTCGACATCATAGCGGACAAGGCCACGGGGGCGGAGAATGTGGTACGCATCAAGGCGGCGGTGAAAGGCTTTGAAGGTGAGACGAACTTTTCCGTCATCACTGCCGACGGTTGTTTCTATTCCTTCAATGTGGTCTATAAGGACGAACCGGCCCAGCTCTCCATCGAGATGGAAGACTGGCTGCGGGACAATCCCGAAGGCGGTTTTGCCGGTGACCGCATGTTCGTGAAGCTGAAGGAGCTGGGCGGGGAGACACCGCTGGTGGTGAACCGCATCATGTACACGCTGTACAAGAAGAACAAAAGGGAGATCAGGCATATCGGCTGCAAGAAGTACGGCATACAGACCCTGCTCAAAGGGCTTTATATCAACAATGACCTGCTGTACCTGCATACTTCCCTGCGCAACGCCTCGGACATCTCGTTCGACGTTGACCATATCCGTTTCAAGGTGGTTGACAAGAAGGTGGCCAAGCGCACGGCCATGCAGGAGAACTTCATAGAGCCGGTAAGGACTTACAACCGTCTGACAACGGTGGACGGCAAGGCCACGGTACGCAACATCTTCGTGCTGCCCAAGCTGACACTGCCGGATGACAAGCTGCTGGTAGTGGAGATTTACGAGAAAGGCGGTGCCCGCCACCAGTCGTTCCGCATAGAGAATACAGACCTTGTGGCGGCAAAACCGGTCAGTGAGCTGCATCTGAAATAATAACCTATATATAATGATGTATATGCAAAGAATATTATTCATATTGACAGCTGCCGTGTTGTCGCTCTTTGCGGGCGAAGCATACGCACAGCGTGACCTGCCGGGGCAGACGGGCATACAGTTCACGACAGGCGGGGTGAACCATTTCCTTTCATGGAAGAGTGGCGGTGAACGCCACTACTTCACCTCGCTGGCCTTTACACATACCAACCGTAACCGTACCTACTGGCTGTATGGCCTGGATTATCAGATAAAGGAGTACACCTACGGGAATAAGGCGATACCCAAAGCGCAGTTCACGGGGGAACTCGGTTACTTCATTCCCGTATTGTTGGACAAGGGCCGGAATGTATGCCTACGTATCGGACTCTCGGCATTGGGCGGTATCGAGACGGTCAACTGGGGAACCTCCCTGCTTCCTGACGGGGCGGCGGTGACAAACGGTGACTGCTTTATCTATGGCGGCGGGCTGACTGCGGCCTTCGATGTCTATCTGACAGACCGGATCATCTTCCTGCTGCAAGTCAAGGAAAGGGCCCTGTTCGGAACGGATGCGGGGAATTTCCATACACAGGTAGGATTGGGACTGCGCCTTATCATCAACTAATGAAAAGAGAAAGGAGAAACTTAAAAATGAAAAATGTATTATATATATGTATAGGCGCACTGCTTGCGGCGCTGGCCTTCAGTTCTTGTAACGATGAAATAGACATCCGGCAGGATTATGATTTCAGCCTCTCGTCATGGTATCTGCAAAAGCAGATTGCAACGGGTGAAACGGTGGAGATACGCTTTTATCTTGACCGTGAAGGGGACTATGAAAAGGCGGAGTATGAAATCGGTTACATCCAGATGGAAGGCAAGGGAGAGGTGACGGACTGCGAAGGCGCAAGACTCGTCAACCGGGAAGTGAGACCGTTGGCAGAGGTGCCGGGACTGGATACGGAAAATCCGGTCAGGCAGGTATTCACCCTCTTTTACCGTTCGACAAGCGCCAGACGCTCGGAACTGAAATTCTTTGTCCGGGACAATTTCGGGCAGGAAAGGGAACTGGCAGTAACATTTGACACTGCGAATGATACGGCTGAAGAATAGCCGTTGTCAGGCCGGTCAGGAAGGACGGCGGGGTATCCCGCCGTTTTTCATTCCATAAATTTGATTGTATGGCAATAATTTGATTGATTTACCCACCCGGTAATCCAAATTTTTTTTATATTTACCCACCGTTTTAAATTTATAAGCACATGGAAACGACACTCCGTATATTCCGTATCTTATTCAAGCTGCTCCTTCTCTCTTATGTGACAGTGGTAAATCTTGTTCTTATATCCGCCTTTTACGTCTTGTTGCTGGCTATCGTGGAATGGGTGGCCCCTTCCTTCCTGCCGGGCTTGTCCGCACAGTACGGCTTTGCGCATCATCTGGTCTATTCATTGCCTTTCTATATTGTCCTGCTTTACATTCTGTACAGCCTTTCACCGCTGAACGTATGGCTGATGCGGATGAAAGAGGGTTACAGACCGCTGGGCGGTGAGGAACGGGTACGGCTGGAACGCCTGCTTTCGGAAATGGGGATGGAGAGGAAACTGAATATCTACCGCAACAGGGATGCACGCACGAACGCCGTGACCTTCGGTTTCAATACCATCGGTCTGACGGACGGCATACTCCGGGTGGCTACGGATGAGGAACTCAAAGGGATAATCAGTCACGAGGTGGGGCATATCTCGCATTATGATTTCGTCTATCAGGTACTTCTTTTCTCGATGCAGTCGCTGGGCTACCGTTGTCTGTACGGGCTGTTCCTGATTCCTGCACTGGTTTTCGGAATAATCGGCAACCTTGTGATTGCCGTGGTTCCGGCTGTCCGTTTTGCCATAGCGGGGGTGGCGAAACTCTGGTGGAGCCTTTATAAACTGCTGCATCATACGATTTACGGCATCAGCCGGATAGCAGACGTGAATATCAACAAATATGCCGAATACCGTTGCGACACGTATGCGGTGCGCTACGGCTGCGGGGAAGGCTTGCTCTCGTTCCTGCGCCGACTGGCGGTGGTGGAGACGGGCGGGGAACGGCCTTCATTCACCGAATATATCATGAGTACGCACCCGTCAACAGAAAAACGGATTGTCCGGCTGGAAAAGTTGTTATAACCTGCGGCAAAAAATAGGTGCCTATATCATTTTGCGGATATTGGTATAAAGGGTGCCGGATGTGCGTATCCGCTGCATTTCCCGGGAAAAATCTTCATAGTAACAGACAATATGGCCTGCGGCAAGCGCGCCGGTGAGGCTGTCTTCCTCTGGAAGCGTCTCCTTGCTGTCCGCCTTCTTTATCAGGTCATCATATAAGGCGCAATACACCTTGTCGGTATCTGCCGGATAGGGTGTATCGGTGGCAATGGCCGAAAGGCGTATGTCCGGACATCTGTCCGCTTCACGGAGCATAATGGCCGTATCTGCCGCCAATAATCCGATATAGGTATTCAGATTACAAGAGAACGTACGGTATCCTTCGCCATAAAGCGCAAGAATGACACTATAAAGTTCCATACGGATTTTATCTTCCCTGAACCAGTCGTATTTGGTTGTCTTTTCAATGGTACTGCCGGTAATGGCAACGCTCTTGTCGTACATCTTGCTATGATTTTTTGAGTAATACCTTGTCCGTAACTTTTTGTTAAATGCCGAAAAAAAGCACGGAACTTAACAGGTTCTACTCTCCGGTACGACCAAGCACCCATGC
>OKWJ01000622.1_pt1 | contig 39332 bp, 43 predicted proteins | sample 1607121 | NCBI WGS metagenome assembly OKWJ01 (sample SAMN04414080, study PRJEB24778) | human gut metagenome | material: faecal | host: Homo sapiens | reverse complement strand
CGGAACCCATACTGAATCCCGTATTTTACATTTACACAAAATATTTTATAGTGCCTTTCCTTTCATGGACTAGGATTTGATTCTGATTGTTGCCTCATAATGCAGTCATTTTGAATCCGAATTGTCCAGTTGTTTCTTGATTTCCTGCGCCTCCCTGAACAACTGATGTGCCAGACTATCCTTGTAGGCCGCCATCTCATAGTTACGAATGCGGTTTCTGACCGAGTCCTCAAAAGCGGTCACTAGTCTTTCCACACGCCGGATCTTTTCCTCGTCTCGCTCAATGGTAAAATGTTTCTCAAGGAAAGCGATGTCGGGATCATCTCCCGGCAGGCAGATCCTGATGGCTCGGTATTTCAAATCGGCATCCTTCAAAAGCCGGTTCGTGTAGTACTGGTTGCAGTTGGTCCAGACGGAAACGATCAGTGTCAAGAACAGTGCTGAAACTGTCGTTACCACTGCCTTGGATGCGCTTTCCAGACGGTAGGTCACCAGTCTGCACTCCGGTTCCTTTCTCTGCCGGACCATTTTCTCGTCCAGCCGTTTCACTGCCTCCCATATGGCCCGGCTGTCCTGTCGCAGGCATTCCCTTGTCTTTTCCATTTCCCCGGCAAACGTTTCGGCAGACAACGGCCTGTCTTCCGACAAACGGACAGTATGGCTACGTACCGCTGCTATTTCCGAACTGTTTTTCTCCACAGCGGATTGCAGGCGTTCCAGACGGATTTTCAGTTCCGCAATCCCTTCCGGGGAACTGGTCCGGTTTTCAACTGCGGGGCTTGTGCCTTCCACGGGAAGCGCCTCCACTTTCTTCTCGATCCTTTCAAGGCATCCGTAGATGCCTTCCAGATAGTTTTCCTGTTTCATCTTTCAAAGTTTTTTCGTTATACATATGGTTCACAAACTCCTTCCTTTCCTGCGCTTCTTCTTTCTCCGCAGGCGTTCCGCCTCCATCTCGTCCTCTGTCGGTGCCACCGACGGCATGAACACGCCACCCGTACCGGTGACTTCGACCAGGTTATCAATAACAGAACCATGACTTTGTTCATGGTACGGTTGCTTTCGGGAAACGTCATTTTCCAGGGACGTGACATGGTTACGGTCCAATGCCGCATCCAGCCTTGACCAGCTGAAACTGCGGTCAATCCCACTTCCCTTGAATGACAGACCGTCCTTTATAAAGCGGATGCCCTGCACCTCACTGGTATTTCCCTTGTACTTGAATTCCATTTCCACGCCCATTTTTAAGAGCTTATTTTGAAATTCTTTCCATGTATCTGCACTCCTCAAAGCTTCCTTGACCGCATGGTATATCTCGTATTTCACCCTTTCGGAAGCGTGCAGCTTTTCCGTTTTAACGGCCTGTTTGCCTTCGGAATAGGTGAGTGAATACTTCTCCTTGAGCATTTTTGTCACCCTCTCGTTGCGCCTGAAATCGTTGCTGTCGGAAATCACCTTCCCGTCAAAGTCCACCCGGTTGAAGACGATGTGGCAGTGCGGGTTGTCCGTCCCGTGATGCCTCACCACGATGAACTGCGTGTTCCGTATCCCCATCAGTTCCAGGTATTCCTCCGCCACCCTTGCCATAAAGGCATCGGTCAGCCTCGGTGCGTCCTCCGGCTTGAAGCTGAGCGCGATGTGCCCCACCGGCTTCGTCACGTCCGGATTCAGCAGGCATTGCCACCGGAAACTTCGCGCCATCTCTTCTGCCGTTCCCAGCAGCACGCCTTCAGAGGCGATGATTTTCGCGTCGTCCTTCTGCGTCACGTAACGTATGCAGCCGCCGAACGAGCGGCCTTTCCTGATCTTTCCTATCATGAGGCTATCCTCCTTTAGGCCTGTAATCGTCCATGATCCGCTTCAGCTTTCCCAGCAGCCCGTCTATCAGCAGCCTTGTCCTGTAAAAGCCTGTCTGGTGCGAGAGCTTTGTCAGCTGGTTCAGGTTGTTCGCCATTCCCGCCAGGCTACGCAGCAGCGCATTCTCTTCAGGCGTATGCCTTGCCGTAACGGTGGCCGCCAGTGCCGCCTCCCTGATATAGACCGCCAGACTCCGGCCGGACTTCCTTGCCCTGAATCTGAGAACCTCGTAGCTGACGGGGGAGAACTTCACTGTCACTCCCTTGGTCAGCTTCCGCGTCCTGCCCAGTGCCGGACGGCCGCGTTTTTTCTTCATCTCATTCATATCCTTTGTCATATGTTTTTTCTTTTTCGTCCGTACTTCTTTCATTCCAAAATCTGCGACCGGCGGGAGTGGATTTACCCTCCCTGCAACCGCCGAGCGCTGGGGAGCAAGGGTTTTCGGGAATCCGGAAACATAACCTTGCTCCCCCCCCACAGAAAAAATCCCCCCGCATTTTCCACATTGAAGCGGGTACACAGGGGACGGTGCGTATATCGGGTATACTCCACACCCGGTAACAGGTTGTCAGATTTTTCTCCACTGCTCGATGTCCCCACGGTAGGCGGCAAGATGCTCCCTGGCAAGGTTCTCCAGCAGTCCGGAAACGCTCATGCCACGCCCGCCGAGCCTGCGGACGATGGCGTCCAGTTCGTCCCTCACATCCTCACTGACGAATACCGTCTTACGGTTCCTGATCCTCGGGACGGTGAGGTACGTTTCCCGATACTCCTCCAGCGAGGCCCTGCGCTGCCTGCCGCTCGTACTTCTTCTCACGGGGCCTTCCGGTTCCGGCGGGGTGTCCTTTCTTCCCGCCTCCCCGGACACCCCCTCCGCAACAGTCGCAGATGGAATCATCGGTTCCGTCGCGGAAGCGTCCGTACCGGCGGATTCCCCCGGACCGGGTTCCATCATGAGTCTTTCCCACCACTCGTCGTGGCCAAGTCCAGGACTACGGCCGTTCTTTCTGTCTGCGGTTTCGGATGCCGCCGTTTTCTTCCCTTTCGGTTTTTCAGTCGGTTCACTTTTCATTGTACATGGATTTTAGATGGTTGATACTGTGGGCACGGTCTACCCGTTTGCCCGGTTGTCGGAAGCAAATAAAACGATAATAACAAGTGCTGTGAAACGGACGGGTCCGATTGGCGGGATTTGCCGTGTTATTCATATTGTTGGATCGGTCTGACGGTGATGACTTCACAAATATACGTGCCGGAAATTTCCCACTCTTCGGGAACGGATCTGAACGTCTGTCCGCTAAAAGCAAATGAATGTTAAAATCAGATTTGTAAGAGTTTCCGTAATGACATATAGCACATCTTCCCAATGGTTCTTATTTTTGTATAAATCAATAAAAAGTACATCTTATGAAAAGAGAAAGACTCACTTTGATTCCGATTGAATATTTATTTATTGTTTTTGGAAGCACTCAAAAAGGAACTAGCCAAAAATCCAGGAACAACAACATTGACGCATTCTGTAAGAGGCGTGCAATAATTATGATTTTTTCTACCTATGGCTCAGAACCATCGGGGAGAGTTTCTACAAGTTACGCAGTGAAGCGTGCCCCCCTATACTCCAAATTGTCGAAACATCTTGTATTTAAACAAACTTTTACTTTTGAAAGCCGGACTGAATGAGAATGTCCATTTACGTTTTTCAGACTTTTGCAAAAGACACCATGTGGAATAGATATGGGAGAGTATTTGTAGTTAATTATCTTCGGTATAGTAAAATATGGATACAAAACAATCACTGTAATAAACAGGGTGAAAAAGCCGTTTTTGGGACAAGCAAAGAGGGAAAGAAAAAGGTTGGTTTAAGATGGATGTTTAATGAAAAATTAACAAAAAAACAGGAGCTTTTATACTTTGGCGATGGTCGCTCGGAATGAGGTCAAAACCACAAAAGAGTTGTCGGGAATTATTTGTAATTATTGACAATCAATAAATTAAATATAGACAGGATCCAAACAAGGTACAAACGGACTAAAATTTATCCACTATGAGTTTATATTCTCCTTATCAGAACAACCGTAAAACTTTCAGTTTATCTTATACAAATTTCTATGATGAATTATTATCTTTTTTTTCTATTCTAATAGAAAAATTTTCAGCATTTAGTTTTTCCATGTCACAATACTTATATATATATTTGCACGAAATCTAAAATGTTTTAGTTGATATGGCAAATCTAAACAGATTAAAAGTTGTACTCGTAGAACAACAAAAAACAGGGAAATGGTTAGCTGAGCAATTAGGTAAATCTAATTGCACAGTAAGCAAATGGTGCAGTAATTCTATACAACCAGATTTGCAGACCTTAGAAAAAATATCAAAGCTTTTAGGTGTGGACATACGAGAACTGATAACGCCCACAAATCAGAAGAATAGGTAATAAATACCATTATGCCGAATAAATCTCATTTTAATAATGGATTAAGGACATTAGTTCAACAGGCCAGAGATGGCATAGAGCATAGCTCTGCTGTTCATGTCCGTAATTTCGATAAAACATTTCATGCAGTGTACATTCAAGACGCTGTTAAATTTTTAAAGACCGTACCTGATTCCTCGGTTCAGTTGGTTCTGATAGATCCTCCGTACAATTTGGAGCTAGATTATTGGGATTCCTTCCCTAACTATCTTGATTGGGCAAAACAGTGGATTGATGAAATATACCGCATAATGTCAGATAACGGTAATTGCGTAATTTTTGGTGGCTTTCAATTTCAAGATTTGAAACAAGGCGACCTGTTAGAAATTCTATATTATATCAGACATAATACCAATTTGAGACTAATAAATCTCATAATATGGTATTATAAAAATGGGATGAGTGCACATAGATATTTTGCCAACAGGCATGAAGAAGCGATTTGGCTATCTAAGACTAAAAAATATTATTTTGACTTAGATTCAGTTCGAGTTCCGTATAGTGAGGAAGCCAAAAAAGCCGCATTAAAGGATAAAAGACTTAGACCTGAAAATATTGAAAAGGGTAAAAATCCAACAAATGTTTGGGAAATAGGACGATTAAATGGCAATTCTACGGAACGAGTGGGGCATCCTACTCAGAAACCTACAGAAATAATTAGACGACTGGTTAAGGCTTTATCTTATGAGGGTTCTCTTGTTTTGGATTTTTTTGCTGGCTCAGGGACCACAGGGAGGGTATGTATTGAAGAAAATCGCCATTCAATTATGGTGGATTCTGATAATTCTTTGAAAAGATATTTTGAAATGCACCGAAAGAAAATGTCTGGAACCTCTTTTAAACCATACGAAATTTGCGAAAATATAGAAATAGAGAAATTTCTTGAAAAAGTAAACAAAGAGGAAACCTACACTAAATAGAATAATATTTAACAATAATAATATGGCAAAGAAAAATCAATCAACAAGATTAACTCTTCAGCACAAAGAAAGTCATGGCGTTGAAGGTATCTTCGGCGAAGAAGCCAAATTGCATGATTTGACAGTTGGGGAAATTTCTCATCATGTCATTGCTAAACTAACAGAAGATTATCCTCAGTTGACATTTCGATATAGACAAAGTATAGAAAAAAAAGAAATCAATGAGGCATTACAAAAGGTTGACCCAAATCTTGGACAAACCTTATTTGTAGAAAATGCAAGCATCATTCCTGATGGTGGAATAATAGAGGTAAAAGACGATAACGAAAATTGGAGAGTTGTATTAGTGTCAGAAGCTAAACATCAGGGAAAGGATATAGAAAATATTAGAAAAGGTGAGCTGGTCGGAAAGAATAAAGACCAAGATTTAATGGCAGCTGGAAATGCGATAGAACGTTCTCACAAGAATATTTCCGAAATTGCCAACTTTATGTTAGCGGAATCTCATTTCCCATATGTTTTGTTTCTTGAAGGTTCTAATTTTTTGACTGAGACTATAAAAGTAACAAGACCTGACGGACGAGTAGTTACTCTTGAATATAATTCAGGGATGCTTAACAGATTAGACAGATTAACGGCTGCAAATTATGGAATGCCTATCAATACCAATCTTTGTAAGAATATGTTTGTCAAGCATAAGGATAAAACAATAATGCTCCAAGCGACATCTATTTATACTCAAGGAGATGGAGGTAGTTGGAATAAAAGTAAGATGTTTGATATAATGCTTGAAATATCAAAAACATCCTTACAAATATTGGGTAGTGATTTATTCAAGCAATTAACAAAGAAATAGACATTTCAGAGGAGTTTGTTATGGCGAGAAATGCGACAAATGGTTTATTACAAAAGGCTAAGAAATCTAAAAGTGATGAGTTCTATACGCAACTTTGTGATATAGAACGGGAACTCCAGTATTACCAAGGTCAATTTGAAGATAAAATTGTATATTGTAATTGCGACGACCCTAGGGTTAGTAATTTTTTTAAATATTTTGCAGCAAATTTCCATAACCTAGGATTAAAGAAACTAATTGCATCCTGTTACATAGAATCCGACAATAGTATATTTAATGAACAGAATTTTAAAACAGGATTCTATTGTGAGTATTTTGGCAAGAGTAATCAAAATATTGAGATTATAAATTTTAAAGGTAATGGTGACTTTAGAAGTGCTGAAAGTATTGAATTACTAAAACAATCTGATATTGTTGTCACTAATCCACCATTTTCATTATTCAGAGAATTTGTCTCTCAAATAATTAAATACAATAAAAAGTTTTTAGTAATTGGAAATGTTAATGCCATTACATATAAAGATATATTTGAGTTAATCCAAAGGAATAAAGCTTGGTTAGGTGTAAATCTAGGCAGAGGGATTTCCGGTTTTATTGTTCCTGACCATTATGAGCGTTATGGCACAGAAGTAAGTGTTAATAGTGATGGACAAACAATAATTGCAACTAACGGTTGTCTGTGGTTGACAAATTTAGAATTGTCACAACGCCATAAAGATATTGTATTGACAAAAGAATATAAAGGAAATGAGGACAAGTATCCACATTTTGATAATTGCGATGGTATAAATGTTAATAGAACGCAAGATATACCTAAGGATTATCATGGCTTAATGGGGGTGCCTATAACTTTTCTACACAAATATAATCCTGAACAGTTCAAAATTGTAAGATTTCGAAAAGGGGATGATGGCAAAGATTTGCGGATAAATGGCAAATGTCCTTATTTCAGAATACTCGTTAAAAACAAAAAGATTGATACATAAGGTTAAGACATTATTAGATTTATGAAGATTAAAGATATAGAGGATATAAATTTTCTTATTGATAATTCTGTAGAAGAATCTACTGAATTAGAATATAAACGCTCATTCGCAAAGTCAAATAAAGATTGGAAAAAAGAACTGGCGAAGGATGTTAGTGCGATGGCAAATTCAAATGGCGGAATAATTGTGTATGGGTTAAAAGAAAAAGAAATATCAAAAGGACATTCCGTTCCTGAAGATATTTCACCAATACCAACATCAGAGATGACAAAAGACCAATTGTCGCAACTTTTATCTTCAAATATTCAGCCAATTATTGATGGCATAGAGATTTCCTATATTCCATACAACGAAGAAAATGGTTTTTACATTGTATCTGTTCCTCAAAGTAACACAGCTCACCAAAACAAATTATCTCATATGTATCATAAACGGAGAAATGCTACCGTTGATGCAATGGAGGACTATGAAATTAGGGATGTAATGAACAGAAGCAAAACTCCTATTATAGACTTGGACTTTGAGATAATAAAGACAACAGTAAAAGTTATTACAAAGGATTATTCTTCTCTGTTAAAGTTAGGAAAATTAGAAAATGTAAGTACAAGAATTGACTATAGTCTAAAAATTAGGCCAGTAAACAACGGTCAAATATTAGCTAAATATGTCAACTATTTTGTGTATCTGCCATCATTTATATTATCGGATGAAGAAGAAAGCGATAGTGAGAGTGATTACAGTGAAATTTTTGATGATAATACAGTACGGGATGTTGTTGGAATTGATGGGTTTAGGAAACAATATGGTCCAGCTCGTTATGACCCTATATTACCAGGAATATGTGGATGTTCTAGAACTGTCAGTTTAAGCATTGAAGAAGATATGGACTTTGAAAAATTACCATCAATAAGATATGAAACACATGCAGATAATGCCCCTATACGAAAGGGGGCTATTAAGTGGAAAGAGATTAGGGTTATAAATAAGTATGATAAAGAAGTTCATGACCCAATGGCACCGCCATCACTATACTAGAACTAGAAAGAGTGAACTGTATTTAACTTAACGGCTGATATTTTGCTGTTTTTGCCCAATCTTCCAATCATATTTTTCCTTTGCGATATCGCCCACCTCATAGACTGTGTGGCGATGTCTTATTCTATCAAAAGACTGTCTGCTGTAAGCATCCGATAAAGTACACTATAAAAAATGGCTGTATCTCTTTTCAAGTATGCAGTCATCTATAGTTCGTTGTATATCTATTCCTTTCTTCCATTTGTGTGGCAACATTTGTAGTAGTTCCTCATAATTTGCTTTCTGCATATATGGCATTATTGCTATAACGTCATTCAGTTAAGTGCGTGTATTTACTTTAACGTGAGTTCGAAATAAGAATAAATATATTTCACTTATAATTAGAAACATAGCGATAAAAGTATTAAATTTATAGTGCTGAATTATAACATTTAAACGATTACCACTATGTTTCCAGAGTCTAAAGTTACAGAGATTTATTGTATGGCTGATGATTTTTGCAAGGAATTTACATTGCAACAGGAAAAATATATGATTAAGGATATGAAGACCATGCATCGTAACAACCCCAACCGTATGAGTGATGCAGAGATTATGGTTATTCTAATCCTGTTTCACTCCGGTGGTTTCCGTTGTTTCAAGCATTACTACAAGGAGTATGTCTGTAAACATCTGAAACACCTTTTTCCTCGTCAGGTTTCTTATAACCGTTTTGTGGAACTGGAGAAGGAGGTATTGCTTCCCATGACCATATTCATCAAAAGAGTACTGCTGGGAACTTGTACCGGCATCAGTTTCGTTGCTTCCACTCCCTTATGTGTATGTCGTAACCAAAGAATCTTGATTCATAAGACATTTGAAGGGCTTGCCGAGCGTGGAAGATGTTCTATGGGATGGTTCTTCGGATTCAAGCTGCATCTGATAATCAATGACAAAGGAGAGCTCCTCAATTTCATGTTCACGCCTGGAAACGTGGATGACCGGGAACCGTTGAAACAGGGTAAGTTTCTGGAAAACATCAAAGGAAAACTATGTGCAGACAAGGGATATATAGGTCAGGCTCTGTTTGAAAACCTTTTCCTTAATGGCATACAGCTTGTTACTAAAGTTAAAAATAAGGTAACTATATACAATCTTACAGTATAACCCTTGTAAAGGAGTGTAAAGACTTGTTAAGCCATATTGGCAGAATATTTCCTTATAAGAATGTATTCTTGTCAGTTTCTCTGACGCAGCAACTTACAAATCATGAATTATAAACTTTGGCATACGATTCGCATTATATTGGCTAGTGTCATAGGCACCCGCTTGCTGATAAATCAAATACGGTTATGCGGCAGTTTACACTTATCTTTCTGGGATTAAGATAGCGGAGCTTCATCCTCCGTATAAAAGGGGAATTAACATGTTAAATTTTTTGTTTTTTCATGAGTAAGAGAAATACATATAAGTACGAACTTACTAAAGGGAATAAAGTAGTGTACATTGGTATTACCAATAATCCCGAAAGAAGAGAAGCAGAACACCGTCAAAATAAAAATTTCGACAAAATGAAAATAGTCGGAAATGTTTCTACTTTAGACGGTGCTTCTCAATGGGAGACAAATAGGATACAAACCTATATGAACAACCACAAGGGACAAACACCACTTTACAACCAAAACGAACATGGTAAGTAGTAATGTGATGCTTTTTACTCAAATCGTGTAGCAGCACGATTTTGAGGTCTAATCAAAGTCACTGTTAGTTTGGCACTCTAACAGCGATTTTTATAACGGTAGAAGTAATATTTTATTATATATCATTTTTAGATAGATCATATATTTTCTTTCATCCATTCAAGTAAATTTTCATCAATATCATATGTTGCCCAAGCAGAATCTGTTATATTAATAACAACGACTTGCCCTTTTCCTTCAATAGCTTCCACTAATTCATCTCTAACCTTTTTTGAAGAATGAGATGTATTGATTATCCAAGCGCGAGCAAACAATTTTGCCCAATTAGGATATTTTTTCAATCTTTTGCTCAACTTTGTATAGTCAGTAGAGTCTTTTAATGTATATGTAACAAAATATGTACTCATTCTTTTGATGCTTTAAAGTAATATCCAACTATAAAACCAAGAGGACCTGACAATACTCCTGACACGGTGACAAGCATGTCTTTGTATTCATCAACCTTGAAACATTTTAAGAATCCAATTACAAATACTATAGCTATTACTATAAAAAATGCACAAACATATATCATAGCAATTCGACTTCGTGTATTCTCTTTTGGGTCTGAACTTCCTTTTGAGCTTATTTCCGGTTTATCTGTTTCTGCCATATAGTTACGTTTATGTCCGCAAATATATAGAGAAATCGTAAAACCTCAACTCGTTTTATTGAAACAATGTGTATATAAATACTGTTTAAATTGAAAATTTAAATTCTTATATATATTGTAAAGGGAGTATAAATCTAATACCTCTTTGATAAAGCATCATATTATTTTCTATACAAATCATTGATAGTCATTGTTTTATTTTCAGAAGTGGAAATATGTGTTTTAGATGGTATTTGCTGTCCTTTATATTCTCGTTGCTCTGTTTTATATTCTTGTCGACCTTCTACTCTATTAGAATTTTTGTATTCATTTTGATTGCTTTTTCTGCAATACATGTTTCTCCACTCTTCCTCTTGAATGATTCTCTCCTTACGTTTTTCATCTGTCTCTCCTATACAAGCAATCATCAAAATTGCTAAGAAAGGACTGGTGAATATCGCTAATACAAACCAAAGCATAATATTTCTACCTCTTTTGGCTGCCATTTGAACAGGGATTATGCAAAGTAGAAGGTAGATAACTACTATCAATGCGAGAAAGAATGCTAAAAAATTGAAGATAAATTCCATAAGGCGATTTTAACGATGTTCTCTTAGGCAGTCAATAAGAGATATTTTTAATAAAGAAAGTGGGCTGCCCCTGTGCATACTCGTTAAGTATCGCCAAACACTTGTATATACGCACAGATGGGCAACCCACTTGATATAGGTTGTCCTCTGTGCCTTGTATATACCTTCTTGAGATTGGCGATTTCAACGAGTATAAGGCACTTTCTCTTGTTATCAAAAAACTTTGTCTCGAAAGACAGGACAAAGATATTAAGAATATTGATATGTACTTATACAACTTTCTCATTTTCTTTCAGCCTATGCAACAGCAATAATATTTTGATAAGTCAATTTCTTTTCAGCATTGCAGAGAAATAGCTTAAATCTACTTCCTTCACTAATTTGTCTTGTGTTATACCTAAAAGCGAACTCATTTGCATATAATTGTAAATGCTTCTTACTCATGTGATGATAGATACCAATGATTCCTCTTTTAAGTATAGACCAAAATCCTTCTATCGTATTGGTATAAATATCTCCATCGACAAATTGCTTTTTACTGTGATCTACTGAAAAACGAGTATAAATTTCAGCAATATCATTATATCCCTGCCATTCATCAGTATATAAGATAGATGAAAATTCAACGAACTTTAAAATATTGGGAGTAATTTCATATTGAGAAGTATTTTCTACTACTCGACAAATGACATCACCTTTTCTTTGTAACATTCCAAATATTGGAGTTTTATCTTTGAAGCTTCTTCCTTGAGAATTTTTCACTTTTTTATTCTTATGCCTATTCTTATTTTTGCCACCTACAAAAGTCTCATCGCATTCAACCTCTCCATCAAGCTTACCTTTATTTTTACAAATAAGACAAGTTCTTATCTTCTGCAATATATACCATGCAGTTTTTTGAGTTATTTTCAAATCTCGTGATAATTGTAATGACGATATACCTTTTTTATGAGAAAGAGCCAACCAAATAGCCATAAACCACTTTCTTAAAGGCAATTTAGTGCTATGAAATATAGTTCCTACTTTTACATTGAATATCTTTTGAGTATTTTTACACATATATCTGTGATTACCTAAATGATAAACTTTTGATTTCTTATCAAATGGAGATTTTACTTTATTAGGCCACCTTAAATGCTCCAAATAAATAATGCAAGATTCTTCATCAGGAAATGCATCAAGTAATTCTATTAAAGAATCAAATTTAGCAATCTTTGCAAGCTTCATATTTATATTGTTTTATTATTAATATCACAATTAATATTTTATTATAAATAATTGATTATTAATTATTTATATCTCAGCAATGCAAAGGTAAAAAGAGAATTTACGATTCAATATTGAAGCCTGTAAATATGTGTTAATAAGGGTTAAGTTCTTGGTTTATAATTAATATATACTATTATTGTTTTTATATAGAAAAATAGGATTAATTATTAATATAAAGTGTGGATTATTTTTCAAATTTGATTTGTTTATGTTTGAAAATAGTCTATCTTTGCAAAAAAATAGTAATATGAAATTCAGAATAGATATACAAGAAAGTGTAAACGAGGGAAAGTTTCCTAAAATATTAGAAACAATATCTCCAATATTCACAAAGATAAGTAATGTATCTTTTAAAGAGTCTTCTTTAAGTAAAAAGAAAAAGCGAGAAATTGAATTAGAAAAGAATAATGATGAATCAATATTTTTTTCTATTTGAAATATTTTGTATAAATAGCATTGACTGTATAATCTATATATTCTTTAGGAAATTTACAACAAGGTCTTCTATTTCTATTTAACATCCACTCTCTAAAAATATATTTAGATATTTTATACTTTTTTAAATTTTCTGCTAGTGGAGCTAGATAAGTAGTATGAGATCCATCTTTATTTATTTTAGTAGCAGCAAAAAATGCTTTTTTTATATATGTATTTTGTTTATTTCTTACCATCTATTATTGATTTTTGTTTCAAATAAAATATAAATCTGATCACCTTTATTTCTAATAATATCTATATACAATAATTTGTTTTTCAATATTATATATAGATATTATTTTAATTAGAAGTTACAAGGTTTAACAAGGGTTATACTGTAAGATTGTATATAGTTACCAAAAATAATATGAGGAACTCACTGATGAGTATTGCCGACAAGATTTTGCTAAGAAAAAGAGCCTTGATTGAAACGGTCAATGACGAACTGAAGAACATCGCACAGATTGAACACTCAAGACATCGTTCATTCAGTAACTTTATAGCCAACTCCTTGTCGGCTATCGCAGCATACTGCTTTTTTGAAAAGAAGCCCGCCATTGACGTAAAGTTTGTCAATGACGGACAACTTGCTATTTTTTGATTTTATTTCGAACTCACGTTACTTTATGCGCTTTGCACGTAGATGGTAATGAACAGACGACACCCATGCTGACGACCGCTTGATGGTCTCCATAGAACAGGTAGTTCTTTCCAATATGATTGGTCGGATGGCATTTTCTATGGCATTATCAAAACTTTTGGATAATGCCATGGAGCGGATCAACCGTTGCATATCACTCATGCGGCACAATTCGCTGTTCTTCGGAAGCCATGCCGGGGCAAGCAGGGCTGTTATTTATTATTCACTGGCATGTTCATGTAGCCAAAGGGGAATAAACTTTTTCGAGTATATCTCTGATATTATGAATCGTGCAGCCATATTACCTCCTACTGCATCAGTAGAATCTCATCGGAAACTTCTACCTGACAAGTGACATAAATCATAATCATACTTCCAACATTCATTCTTGCCCAACCTGATTGTATCTGATAATATCAATGTTATCAAGTGCTTTTGTGCGTTTCTACAGAGATTTTCAACATTGTTTTACGTTATCGCGGAGACGCTTACTCAAATATCTATGACATCTGGTGACATATAATGACATCTGATGACGGACCGGAAGCATATCCGGGAACAATCATTTACTTTGCGGATGAAACAAGTACGCATATGGTGTCAAAGGTAGTCATCCTGTCTTGAAATCCAGGATGTTCCGCTGGGATTCACTAAATTGCGGCACGGAATCCGGATCCGAAAAGAGAATGAAACAGATGTCAAACCTGAAATTACAGTGATTATGGAAATAGTGAACATTGAGGCAAGGACCTTCGAGGCGATGCTCTCGGCCTTCCGGACGTTTGCAGACCGGCTGGACACCCTCTGCCGGCTGTACGGTGATATGGAGGAGAAGAAATGGCTGGACAACCAGGAGGTGTGCCTGCTGCTGAAGGTCAGCCCGAGAACCCTGCAGACCCTCCGTGACAACGGTACGCTGGCATATACACAGATCTGCCACAAGACTTATTACAAGCCCGGGGACGTGGAAAGCATCATCCGGATAGTGGAGGAGCGCCGCAAGCGGGCTGAAAGCATGGGAAAATCAATTTGAGAAGCCATGGGAAACGAATGTCGAACAAAAAAAGATCAAGTCATGATGAATACCGATAACCGTCTGCTCACCCGTGAGAGCAGCGAGCATATAAGAGAGTTCTTCTCCACCGTCGAACGTCTCTCCGTTTCCATGGAGCGTCTCTTTGCCGGCAGGTCACCGGCGATAGCGGGCGAGAACTTCTATACGGACCGCGAACTGGCTGAAAAGCTGAAAGTGAGCCGCCGCAGCCTGCAACAGTACCGTGACAGCGGCCTGCTTGCCTTCACCCGGCTGGGCGGCAAGATACTGTACCGTTCTTCCGATATCGAGAAGTTGCTTGACGGCTGTTACCGGGAGGCGAGAACCAAGCCGGAGGAACTTTAGAAATGTTCCGTACGGGATCGTGAATGAAGGGGCGGTCGGTTGTCATACCGGTCGCCCCTTCGTTTTCTTTCCACCGGATGAACGACTTTAATTTGTTTGTAAAATACTTATACACAGAGTGTTTCTCTTTATGAATTATGAACCGGTGACAACATTGGCATAACATGGCGGGACATGGAAACATTTTTCCGATATGGCAATAAGATACGGGGATTCCATTATAAAAAAAGACCCTTATTTTATTATGTCATTATGTTATTCTGAAATTGGGGGCGGTCCGTTCCCGTAATGGCGGCACATCCCGTACTGGTATCATTATCCTCTGGCAACGCCGTTTCCCGGTCTTGCCGGAGTGACCTTATGCCGGCCGGTGACAACCGCATGTCCGGGCGTAAACATGGCGGCGCATAAAAACAGGCACACCCTCCGGGCTCCTGTCCCGTCGGATGCGCCTGTCCCTGTTATATCATATGTAGCCGGACTCCTCCGGTCCATGCCCCTATCTGAGTATCGGATTCGAGAGCAGTATCTTGTAATAGGCCACTCCGCCAATCTCTACCGGCATCCTCGCCATCATGAACTGCACGCTCTTCCTCTCCACCTTCGCCTGCCGCATGAGCCTCTGCACGATAAACCCGGCCGAGAACCTTGCGCATCTTTTGTCCTTCCAGACGATGAACCCCTCGCTGTCGTCGGCCCGGCAGATATACCAGTCACCCGTCTCGTCATCGTGGGCGAAGTTCACCCGTCCACCGCCGAGGATTCCCAATTCGATTGACATCGTCTTTGACAGATAGATGGTTCCCCTGCTGTCAAGGTTGATGGTCCGCTTTCCCTTGTATGTGACTTCCTGCGGACGGGAGTTTTCCCTGTTGTATACTATCAGTGCCATAATTGTCTTTCTTTTATCGGTTGAACTGTTTTCGTTTTTTTCAATACATGAAGCTTTCCACCGCCAGCATCTGGCTTCTCCATGCGAAACTGTTGTGGGTACGTACCGCGTCCACCATCCTGCATACTTTCTGCGATATGGCCGATGCTGAGATACCCATGCATTCCGCCAGTGCCTTGAACGAGAACTGCGCCTCATAGAACCGAAGCATGAACATCTGGTATTCCTCGTAGGAGAACTTCTGCCTTACGAAGCGCAGTATGTCTCTTACCAGCCTCTCGCACCCGTTCAGGTCATCCTCGGAAAGGAATTTTGCCTCTTCGCCACATCGGAGGAAGAAATCATCTTCAGGGTGTGCATACCGGTTCTCCCTTTTAATCTTTACCAGGGCCGCCTTTTTGTAGCATCCGATGAAATACGCGTCATAGTCTGTTATGTCCTTTCCGGGAACCAGCACCTGCTTTCTTACAAAAAGGTAGGTGTCATGGAAATTGTCCTCGTCCAGCATTCCGTACCGGCGTAACGTCCCTCTCAGCCTGTCATAGGATTTTGTGAACCACTCGTTGAACAGTCTTTCCTTTTCTGCGCTCTTGTCTGCCATAGCCTTATATTTTTTTGAGTCGTTATACATGGCCTACACGGGTAGGCATTCTTATTTCTTGTGCTTCCTCCAGTTTGTTTTTCGGCGGTCTCCGGCAAGGCTTGCCGTGAAAAAATACGCTCACGCGAAGCGTGAGGAAGATTTTTTCACGAGCAACCAGCCCGAAGGGCCGCCTTGCGGGACCGGCCTGAAAAACAACTATTTTTGCCGCAAGAAATGAGGATGACGGATTCCTTCCTTCTATCTATTGTCTGTCCGGTGAGAATTTAGATTCCATGCAGCTTTTCTGTCTTCGGTATGTTTGGAGAAATATTCAAGGATATGAAATGAGAACGGCAATACGTGATGTTGCGGAAGGAGCAGATATGGGATTGGAAACAGGAAGCGTGCCCGGGCTTTCATGCAGTTTATACGGCGGTGTTGATTTTGAGGAGGATGACAGGGAAGTGACAGGATGGTCGGCTGTCGGAAAAGAAGCAATACCGGCGGACGTGGATATGGGCAAAACCACCCGTACATGCAATGCAGAGGGAGCAGGAGAGCCTTCACCACAGCCGGAGCCCCTTTTCATGCCGGGATACGGCATGAAAAGGGGCTCCGGGACAATTCTTTTCCTTTTTCCTTGTCGCACATGCACTACGTCGGTCGCAGTTTTCGCCTTCTGAATCAATTTTCCCGTCCGTCACCCGCGCATTCGGAGCGTTTTTCCGGCAGAAAATTTCACCGTACGGAAATTTTCTGCCGGAAACCGGAGGGAAAACGCGCAGATCCGCGGGGACGGCGGAACTTTGATGAAGAAGGGGAAAAATCACTCGTCCCGTAAATGCCTTCCCTCAGATGGCATCGCATATCTCCTTCTCCATCTTTTCCAGCTTATGGGACAGGACTTCCATGTCGCTGCTGATCTTCTGGTTGGTTATCCGGGCATATATCTGGGTGGTTTTCAAATCCGTATGACCCAAAAGACGGCTTACGGTCTCGATGGGCACACCGTGCGAGAGCAGCACGGTGGTGGCGTTCGTATGCCGGGCCACATGGTAGGTCAGCCGTATCTTGAAACCGCACTGCCTGCCAAGTTCCTTCAATATGACGTTGCATCTGCTACTGCTCGGTACCGGAAATACATGGCCGTCCTTGGACAGTCCCTTGTACTTCTCTATGATGCGCTTGGGAACGTCCAGCAGGCGGATGTTGGACTCGGTGTTCGTCTTCCGCCGGCGGGTGATGATCCAGAGGTTGCCGTCGAAGAAGGTCTGGAGCCGGTCAGTCGTCAGCGCCTTCACGTCTACGTATGCCAGTCCGGTAAACACCGAGAAGATGAAGAGGTCACGTACCAGTTCGCAGGTCCCGCTTTTCACCGGGACCTCCATCAGCGTCTGTATCTCACGCTCCGTCAGGTAGCCCCGGTCAACGCTCTCGAAGGAGTTGATGTACCCGGCGAAGGGATTGAAGGGTAGCGCACCGCTGTTGCGGGCGATGGAGATGACGTGCTTGAGCCCGATCATGTAACCCCATACGGTATTGGTGCAGCATTTCTTCTCCGTACGCAGGAAATACTCGAAGTTGTTGATGAACGTCAGGTTGAGTTCCTTCAGGGGGATGTCGTCACGTCGGTACACTTTCGGGACGAACTCGCACAGGTGCTTGTATATGGTACGGTAGCGGTTGTATGTCCCCTGCACGCGGCTGTGTCCCACTTTCTTGATGAACTCCTCGTTGTGCTGTTCGAAGAGTTTCAGTAAAGTCTCCCGTTTCACGCCCAGCCCGAGGTAGACATCCCTCAGCCTGGCAGCAGTGACATATCCGTCGGACTGCATCAGTTCCTGGTAACGGCGGTTCACGTCCACACGTATCCGGTCAACCGCCGCATTGATTTTCTGCGCCTCGGCGCTCTTGCCGGTGGCACGTGCCGTTTTCACGTCCCAAAGTTTCGGGGGTACGTCCAGCTTGCAGCTGAACTGCTTGATTTCGCCGTCCACCGTAAGACGGCACATCAGGGGGAGATAGCCGTTGGCTCTCTCGCTGCCCTTCTTCACGTAGAAGAGGATTTTGAAAGTCGATCTGCTCATACTCGTTTTCATACTTTTTTGATCGTTACAAAGTTAATATCAAGCGAGTTGTCTCTAAGTATGAAAAACTGTGCAAATTACTGAAATAGAATCTGTTGTGCCGTTTCTTGTTCCTGTTATATCAGTAACGATATGGGAACTGAAGTCTTTCGCAACTTTTATCGGACCTCCTTTTTCAGCTTATGCAGTATTATGAGTTAAGCACCTAACTGATTAATAAACTGCATTTTTGCTGTATTATCATAAACCTTGCCTTTTTCTTTTACGTTTATTTTAAAATTGAAGATCGGAAAAAGCATTAGGAGAAAATAAAATGAATGCCTCTGGCGTGAACCAATATCTTTCGCCTGTCCGGAGCGCGGCGACCGCCTGTGCGTATGGCTGTCCGTATTCGACAGAACGGTCTGGACGGATGTTCCCGTTTATCTCGATGCAGACGAAACGGCGGCTACCGGTCGGATCAGCCAGCAAGTCCCAGTTGTTGCGTTTTTTATTTAGGATAAAAGTACCGCCTCATTCGTGTTTATCCTATTATTATTTGTATCTTTACTGCCATGTTATTGACTATTCGACCTAGGGCGAAAAGCCTTTCGACTTAGGTCGAATACCTTTTCCACCTTGGGCAAAAACCTTTTCGACCTTCGTCAAAAACATACAAAGAAGGCAGGAAAGCGATAAAGTCTTATTATTCACCATTTAATCTATTACTAATATGACAGCACGTTACAGAATGGAGCGTAACCCGGATTCCGGGAAGAACGGCAATAAAATGCCTCTTCACCCAAGATTGATCCCCTATGAGACCGTCAGCATTAAAAAGTTGATGAAATATGCCAAATCCCGCTCCACCTATTCGGAAGCCGACATTGCCGGCGCCTTGCAGCTGATCACCGACTTGGTGACGGAACGCTTGCGCGAAGGCGATAACGTGGAGATCGAGGGCCTCGGCTTCTTCAGTGTCTCGCTCCAATCTCGCGCGGTGATGTCTAAAACGGAACTGAGGAGCGAATCTGTCCGTTTCAAGAACGTCAATTTCCGATGCTGCCAGCAGTTGAAGAAGGCCTTGAAGACGATGCCGCTCACGCGTATGAAAAGTTCAGGTCACTGTGCACCCGGCATGGCGGACCGGGAGGAACTTCTTTACCGCTATTTGGACGAGAACTCTTATATCACCGTCCGTTCCTACCGTTATCTTATCGGGCTGTCTGACTACAGTGCGCGCAAGGATTTGGCTGCATTGGTCGCTTCCGGCCGTTTGGTGAAGGGAGGCAGCCGTCTGTTTGCCATCTATACCCTCCCGAAAGAGGAAGACATGGGCATCCCGCAACCTTTGGTGGTCGATTCGAACTTGCCTGGATGAAGGCCGGATACCGGGGGGTGAAGGCAATCCGGGCGGGAGCCTTCACCTGTTGGGGCTTGTTGCAAGGCGGGTTGTACAGGGTGGTGAAGCTGAAATGACCCAGCGGCCCGGAACTTTTGTTTTTAGCTGTTCCGGTATTCCAACGGCCCCATCCCCACATGCCGCTTGAAATATTTGCCGAAGAAAGACATATTCGTGAAATTCAGCGAATAGGCGATGTCGTGGATCGATAGGTCGGTCGATTTCAACTGTGCCTTTGCATCCATGATCACCATAGAGGTGATGATCTCGACACAAGTCTTGTCGGTCGTCTGCTTGACAATCGTGCTGAGATGCGCCGGAGTTATGCCGAGTTTCTTGGCATACCACGCAACGGAACGTTGCGTGGTATAGTTCTGCATAACCAGATGTCCGAAATTCTTGCTTATTTGTTCTGCTTTGGAGAGATTCGTCTTGCTTTCCACTTTATCTTTATACATGGCACTGACTCCCATGAATACACCCGACAATAGATGATTCAAAATATGTTTGTTTAAAGCAGGCTTGCAGGTATTATATGTTTTAAGCAGAAGCGAGAAGTAATCTTCCAGCAGTTCGACCGGCTTCTCTTTCAATTCTATGATTGGGGTATCTTTGGCTGCGTAGTGCATATCTACTGCCATTTTGTTGAGGTTCGATTGGTTGATAAAATTTGAGGAAAATCCCATGAAGTAGATTTCCAAATCTCCTTCTACCCGATATATTTGCAAAATTGTCCCCGGTTGTATGGTGATAAAGCTTCCTGGCCTGACTTTGTAGCGCGTCAAGTCGATGGATGCCTCCAGATCTCCTTGCAAGCAAAGCACGAATATTTCGGCTTTCAGCCGGCATGGATAATTGGCATAGAGGTTCAGCAAGCCGATTTCGCTTTTCGTCAACTTTCCGATTATCCAGTCTTCGGGCAGGTCTATTTTGGGGATGTCATTATCTATATACATATTAGAATAAAAGATACGACAAAGATACGAAATCTTGTTTATATGTAAAGCTTATTATGAAAAATCGGACAGTTATGTGTTTGTGGATATATCATTTGTGTATCATAAATAGGAAATTAAAGAGGTGGCCTTAAATGCAAATCAAAAAAAACGGACAGCGAATAATATAAATTGACCTTGTAAGGCTTGAAGAATCGGGGTTACTTTGCGACCTTGAAAATGGAATGTTAAACGGAATAGAATCTGGATGGAGAAGAAACGTTTCTTGGAAGGAGATAACAAGCGCTTTTGTGTGGTAAGCCGCCTGTTGTGCTTTTTTTGTTTGTTTATTGGGATTTATGCTTGCCAAGTCGATGAAGATGGGGTGGTCAATAAAGGTACTCTTGCTTTTCGGATGAATGTGGACACGGCGTTGGTGGGTGTATCGACAAAAGCTTCTGACTTGGTGGACTTTAAGGATGTGAATAGCTATGCTGTGACGATCGCGCAGGATTCGGGTGTTGTGGCAGAATATTCCCGCTTCGACAAGATGCCAGCCGAACTTGAGCTGGGAGCCGGAGCATATACGATTCAGGTGTCAAAAGGAACAGAAACGGCAGCCGCTTTCGATGCACCTTACTTTTCCGGGAAAAAGGAATTTACGATTGTCAAGGATATGACGACACCGGTGGAGGTAACTGCCGCAATGGCGAACAGCCGGGTGACGATCGACTATTCGGATGATTTTCTGCAAACATATAAAGATTATACCTTGTCGTTGAAGACGAACAAGATGGAATTGCCTTTGGTGTATGAAAAAGGCGAATCCCGTCCGATGTATTTTCAGTCGGATGCTTCCGGCACGAAGCTGGAAATTGCGATGGAACTGGTCAATGTCTATGGAAAGACTGTCAATTATACGGCGACAACAACTATCAAGCCCAAGCAATGGGCGAAGCTGACCGTCCGTACGGATGAAAAAGGGTTGAACGGGATTGCTATCGATGTGACATTAAACGATGAAACAAAGGAAACGATCTATGTGAATATCGGAATTCCGGATTTCATGGAGAAGTTGAAGGGGGCGCCATTTATTGATAATGCTTACTTTTCGTGGGCTGATAGTACTAATATGAAAACTCCCTATAAGTTAAAACCCATTGATGCTGGTAAATTTAAAAATATTTCGAATGTGTCTGTGTATGCAGGAAGGAAAATAAAGCAGGCAGTTTTAAGGGTAACTAAGGATGAAACAACAATATTGAATATAGACTTTGCAAATCTTTCAGAAGAAGAAAAAGAAGAGTTGGAAACAAAATATGCTTTTGGGCTTCCAGAAAAGATTAAAGGTGAAATAAATTTTGAATTCAGTGTTCTTGATTTATTAAATTCTCTACTTCCAGTAAAGAATAAACAAGCAGAATATTTAATCACTTTAGCGGTTACAGATGTTTTGGGCCGTACTACAAATAAATTAGTTACTGCTATTCTTAAAGAACCTAAAGTACCTAGTTTTGGATCGTTAAGTAGCATAGAAGGAACTTACCAACAATTTAGTAGTCAAAAATCTTTGATGATATCACCTAAGTTGGATTTAGTTTCATGTTCTTTTATTTTAAAAAACTCCGCAGAAGAGATAGTGGAAAAAGGGAATGTTGATATAGAGACTGGAACGACTGGTGTGGATGGTATTGTTTGGAGAAAATCGTCATCATTTTACTATTTAGATATTACAAAAGAGTGGTTAAACTCTTTATCTAGTGGCGTATTTACGATGACAGTAACAGTGACGGATATAATAGGAATGGAAGCCTCTAAAGATATAAAAATATCTGTGGCTGCAATAGAATGGCTAACAACAGAAAGTGATGTTTTTGCTACATATCTGACATTGAAAGCAAAAGCGTTAGATAAAGATATTAGCTCTGTTAAGTTTATTTATGAGGGTAATGTTATAGGAGGAGAACAGTTTAATGATGAAGGAGATGGTATTGTTTCTTTCAAGTTGAAAAAATTAACTCCAAATAAAAAATGTGAGGTAATAGTTGAGCATAAAGGAATTCAATTGAAAAAATCTTGGTATACAGAAAAAGCGGCTCAATTAACAAATGCAGGATTTGAAGATTGGCATTATACACGACCTGATAATGTCAAATATTGGGAAGTTTACTATCCGTGGGCTGAAAAAGGAACCTCTTGCTGGAATACAATGAATTTATTAACAACTTCGGAAGGTGGAACAAATACTACTATATTAAATAGAGATGGTTGTAGGTATTCGGCAAATTCAGGGACTTTGAGTACTAAGGATGCAAATTCAGGAAATTTAGCAGCTTTAATTCGTACTGTAGGTTGGGGAAGTGGCAATTCTGCTGCTGCAACTTCTTGGGGAGACGGTATGGGAACTTGTGAAAAGTTGACCCCTGGTGAACTTTATTTAGGGACCTATGATGTATCAACGCATACTCCATCATATTTCGGATATGCTTTTACTTCTCGTCCTTCTGCTATATCTTTTGCTTATAAATATCAACCAAAAAATAGTAGTGACTGGGGAGTTGTTGAAATTGAAATTAAAGATAACGAGGATCAGACTTTAGTAAAGAAAGAGGAAAAGTTATATTCTCAATCGTCTTATGTTGTAAAAGAAATCCGGTTGGATTATTCGTTAGCGTCAAAAGCTGCTAAAATTTATATGAAATTTAAATCATCTGGAAATTCTGAATGTTGGGAAATTAATTCAACCAATTTGACACCTCCACCTGCAAGGAATTTGTCAGATGGCGAATATGTCGGTAGCCAACTCTATATTGATGATGTCGAACTAATATACGATTATCAAGAATAATATGAAACACTTATTATATACATTAGCCATCCTGCTTATCGCAGCCTCCTGTTCTAACGAAGAAACGGAACAGGTGATGGGACAGGGCAAAGCCCGTCTCCGATTTCATGTTTCAACCGAATCTCCGATTGTGATAACCCGTTCTACACCAGTGCCGACGGTAAATCAATTATACGTTAAGATACAGGATGGTATCGGTGCGGTTGTGAAGCAAGACTCTTTGAAGACCTTGCAACAAAACAGTCCGGTTTTTTTGGAAGCGGCAGAAAGCGGTACGGAATATAAGGTAGAAGTTTATTCCAATGAACTGAAAGATGCCATACTGGATAAACCCTGTTTTTTTGCTTCTGAAACATACTCTTTATTACCGGAAGAGACCGTTTTGGTGGAGCTGGAATGCTGTTTGCAACAATTTCAAGTTTCTTTTAATGCAAGCGATGCATTTAAGAAGGCGTTTCGGACAGATGATAAGTTGCAAACCGGAGATACAAAATTCAAATTGACTGTTTCGGATGCAAACAAACGTCAAGTGTCTTATGCTTTGGCCGATTTGAATAAATCTGCCTATTTCGATGGAGCGAAAAACTCTTCCTTTATTAAAATCCATATCGTAGGAACTACTTTGGAAGGGTTTCCTGTCGACTATTCGGAGACGATTTCACCCAAAGATGGTCTGTTGGAAAAGGAAGACCATCTGATTATCGATCTGCAAGTATCGGAAACAAAATCAATGATGTTAAAAGCAACACCTGTTGAATGATGAAATATAGATATACATATTACGTATTGTTATGCCTGGCTCTTGTCGGTTTGGTTTCCTGCGAGATGAAAGACGAACTTTTAGGAAAAGGGGAACAGGGTGGTTCCGGCGAAGTCGGCGTGCTGGATTTGAAGTTGAAAGTTGTGCCTCCTTCTTATGGGAATGGCGGCGTGTCTTCCAAGTCATCAAGTACGGAACTGATTGTTCCGAAAGCGGAAGATATGATCGTGAAAGTATTTAACGCATCGATGGAATTGCAGGATTATTTCGAGTCGTATGCCGATTATCTGAAAGAATCCCAATATGTATTGGAACAGGGCACTTATTACATCGAAGCCTATTCGGGTGATAATTATGAAGTGACATCGGAATATCCTTATTATGAGTTGTTGGATACATGTGTCATAAAAGCCAAAGAAGTGACATTGGTAGATAAGGCTTGCGAATTGCAAAGCGCTATCTTGTATTTGACTCTGTCCGAAGAGTTTTTGAATGCATGCAAGGATGATTATGCAATCACTATTACCAATGGTTCTGGTGTTCTGTCTGTGGGTAAAGGAGATGCCCGGATCGTATATATCCGTCCCGGAATGAAAACGACGGTGACAATCCGTGCTACGGAAAAGATCACTGGCAAGCCGGTGATCCGGACATTCGGACTGGCCGATTCGGAGGGAAAGATTAATCCGCAGGATTTGTTTAGGATAGAGATCAAAGACTTGGAAGAAGAAATTGTACCGGATGAGCCGGAAAAACCGAATCCTGACCCTGACGATCCTGATAATCCGGAAAAACCGACAAACGGCAATTTTACCATAAAGGTAGATGTGACATTGAATGAAACTCCGATCGACATTACTGTACCGAGCGGTGGGGGGAATGGCGGCAGTACGGGAGGTAATGATAATACAGGTGGTGAGACGGAAAGTGTGATTTCGATAAAAGGGGATGCGATCAATACTGACCTGGTAGTGAGTGTGCCGAACGGTATTTCCTCGTTTAGAGTAATCATTGATTCGCCATTATTACCTGAATCAGAATTGCAGGGTATCGGATTAACGTCAGATTTTGATTTGGTCAGTCCGGGTGGATATGCTGATAAGTTGAGTGGTTTAGGTTTTCCGGTTCATATTGGAGGTGAAACATCTGTATCGTTTAATATATCCCAATTTGTGCCAATGCTCCAAATATTGGGAAGCGGTACAAGTAATTTTCATTTGACCGTTACCGATTCGAAAGGAAATACAAAAACTCATACAATAACAATTACGACTTAATAGGATGAAAAAGTTATCATATATAATAGGTTGTTTGTTTTTAATGTTGTTTGTTTGGGTATCATGTGATAATGAAGATAACCGTATGCAAACAACAGGCTATTTGGAATTAGGTGTATCGAAAAATGTGGAAGTGGTCACGCGTGGTTTCGATGTCAAGGATCAGTCTTTGGCAGTGGATATTTGTACCGGAGCGAACGATTCGGTCGTAAAACATTTTTCCGATTACAATGATATGGCCGGCGAGCGTGTGTTGTTGGATGTCGGGACTTATAAGGTGAAGGTCACATCTAATCCTTCGGACAAACTGGAGTTTGAAAAACCTACTTTTTACGGGGATAAAGATAAGATTGTCATAAAAGCGGGTGAGACAACCCAAACAGCAATCGAATGTTTTTTAACTTGTGTGAAAGTAACCAGTAAGTTTACAAAGCCTGTTCAGGATAAATTCGCATCCTGTGTGGCGAAAGTCAGTGATGCGACGGGGAGCTATTTGGAATATGATATGCAAGAGACACGCGCTGGTTATTTCCAACCCGGTTATCTGTTGGTCGATTTGACATTGACGAACAAAGAAGGGTTGACATTTCACATGTCCAAACTGATCGAGAAGACGGAGGCGAAAGACCATTATCATCTGGTATTCGATTTGGTGGATAGCGGTGAAGATAACTCAGGAATGGACTTCGATATAACGATTGATTCTGATCCGACCAATGACGAGAACCATACGGTGACGATCCCGTTGCCGGAATCGGGATATGGGCAGGAACCACCGGTGGTGAAAGTGTTGGAAGATGGCAAGGATAGCAATGGAATGGTCTCTTTGGACAAAGGAGATTCCAGAAATGTAATGTTGAATATTTCTTCTACGAATATAGGTTTAGAATCTGTTAGCATGATTACGACTTCGTCTTTGTTTGACGAACATAAAATTTCATCATCTTTGGATTTACTGAAATTGTCGGAAGAAAGTAAGAATAAGTTAGCTGAAATAGGATTGGAAGTCCCTGCTTTGGATGATAAAAAGGCAATGTTTACATTGGTTTTCGATAATTTGATTACGCGATTGCCAGGAGGTACGCATACATTTGTTCTCTCTGCCCGTGATGAGATGGGGCATGAAACGGTGCAAACGATTTCTATTACTGTCAATTTGCAAATCATGACTCATCCGGTAGTAGAATCGGAGGTGTGGGCACATTTTGCTACATTGAGGGGATATGTAAAGAACGCGAGTGAGGAAGATAAAGCCTCTTATAAGTTCCAATATAGGAAATTCGGAACGGATGATAAGTGGAGTGATGTTGAAGGTGAGGTGGCAGTTGGAAATAATGGCTCTTCTAATGTGATGCAGGTTGTGACGCATTTGGATGATGGTACAAAGTATGAATATAGATTACTGCAGAATGGTGCTGTTGCTGAATCTAAAGAATTTGTAACAGAGGAGGCGGTAATGCTGCCTTATGGTGATTTTGAAGATAAGAACAATGGACCTTGGAATGAAAAAAATTCATATTGGAGTTCGGGAAATAATACATTTACCCCTGATCTTTGTCAATCTGTTACTGAACAAAATAATACAAAGGCTTTTCTGAAATCAAGAGCAGCGGTAGGTAAATTTGCCGCTGGTAACGCTTTTACTGGTTCTTTCGCTTTGTCAGGAATGAATGGAGTTGTGACTTTAGGTAAGCCATTTACAGCTCGTCCTTCAATGTTTAAAGGTAAATATAACTATATACCTCAGACGGTCGATAAATATTCGGGACATATAGTTAAGGGGAGCTTTGATCAATGTGCCATCTATATTGTGTTGTTGAAGGAACCAATGGCTTTGAATACGGCTAATCAAGAAACGCTGAACTGGAAAGAATATTATGCTGACAGGATAATTGCTTATGCGGAACTACCCGCAAGTGAAAATATGCTAACAAATGGTTGGAGTGATTTTAACTTGAAATTGCAATACCTAAAGAAAGATGTAAAGCCTGAATATATTGGTGTTTTAGCTACATCCAGTAAATATGGGGATTATTTTCAGGGTGCAGTCGGTAGTGAATTATATATTGATGATTTTGAATTAGTCTATGATCAAACTCCAACAGAATAATATTCGGATGAAACATATCTTGACAATGTTTTTAGTTTCATTCTTAGGAATAGGAACTATTCAAGCCCAAACCAAAATCCTTGGTCGTAAAGTCTTCGACCGGGGTATCCAGAGTCATACTTTTATTCCGAAAGGGCAATGGATGGTCGGATCGACTTTTTCCTATTCGGAACATGAGGATGACAATTATAAATTCTTGGTGCTGGAGAAGATTGAAAGTACCGGTTATACGTTTAAAGTAAGTCCTTTTTTCGGTTACTTTATTCGGGATAATGTTGCATTGGGCGGACGTTTTTCCTATAATCGTACTTATACGGATTTAGGAAATATCAGTTTGGATTTGGATGATGATATCAATTTTGATATCAGTGATGTAAATTATTTGGAGCATACTTTTTCTGCTACTGGATTCGTGCGTACCTATATGCCGATAGGAAGTAGTAAGATTTTTGGTTTGTTTAATGAAGCTCGCGTGACCTATGGCTATGGGCAGGGTAAAAACTCTTCGGGTACAGATACCGATTATACCGGTACTTACCAGACCATCCAGAATTTGCAGATCGGAATGGCGCCGGGTCTGACGGCTTTTATCACTAATTTTGCAGCTGTTGAGGTATCGGTTGGCGTACTGGGGTTTAATATGAAGTGGACCGATCAGACAACTGACCAGATTGATAAAGGCTCACGGCGTAGCAGTTCCGCTAATTTTAAGATAGACCTATTTTCGATTAATTTAGGTATGAACTTCTATTTTTGACGAGGTATGGATATAAATCATATAAAACGAAAAGTGACAGGTTTTCTCTGTTGTTTGTTCTTTCTTGTTTCATGTATCGAGAATGATATTCCTTATCCATATCGGGAAGGAAGCATTACCGATTTCCTGGTGGAAGGGCAATTGGATAATACATTGGAAATAGATAAGACTAAAGGGATGGTTACGGTAGAAGTGAGCGATGCGGTTGATCTTGCAGCTCTCCGGATCAAGAAGTTGACGGTGACTAATGAGGCGGAGATACGGATAGATTCTGCGGCGTGTCTCGACTATAACGCTTTTCCACGAATCGGATTTTCGTCTTTAGATAGTTTACCCAAGAGCGCAGATACGCGGGTGGATTTTTCTTCATCTGTCTCATTGATTTTGCAGACATATCAAGAGTATCCTTGGAAGATAACGGTTAATCAGACGATAGACCGGGCTGTGCAAGTCAGTAACCAGGTGGGTGAACCGGTAATCGATTTGGCAAATCGGGAGATGATCGTGTATGTGGCAAAAGAACAACATTTGGATCGGATAACAGTGACTAAAATGCAACTGGGCGGTTCGGTGGGAATTGTCGTTCCTGATCCGACGACGGTGACGAATTTTTCGCGTCCTTGCTCATTTGAAGTGACTCGTTTTGGAGTAACGGAAACTTGGAAAGTGACAATTCTGCATACGGAAGGTGGTGCTGTTTCCGGTGGTGAAACGGTTGCAATGGCCAATCGAATCATTGTAACCGGAATGATTCAAGAAGGTAAGATTCCGGTAATAGAATATAGAGAAAAGAATCCGTCCCAAACGCGGGTGGATGATGGTTGGCAGATGCTTCCGGCAAGTTCCGTAACCGTCAACGGTACTTCTTTCACGGCCACAATAACTGGTTTGAATCCGGGTACGACGTATGTGTATCGTGTTGTGGTTGATGATATAGCTGGAGAAGAGGTGGAGTGTAAGACCGCTGCATTAGTGCCATTGACCAATGGTGGTTTTGACGATTGGCATCAAGATGGTAAATTGTGGAATCCGTGGTTGGCAACAGGTGTTTCTTTTTGGGATACGGGCAATAAAGGAGCTACTACTTTGGGAGACAGCAATACGATTCCGACAGATGATACGAGTAACGGGACCGGAAAGGCAGCCAAGTTAGAATCGCGGTTTGTCGGAGTTGCTGGTATCGGTAAGTTTGCGGCTGGTAATATATTTGCCGGTTCGTATGTCCGTACAGATGGTACTAATGGCGTCTTGAGCTTTGGGCGTCCATTTGAAACTTATCCGACAGGTTTGAAGTTTAAATACAAATATACTTCGGCTGAGATAAATAAAAGTAACGATTCCGATTACAATTATTTGCTGGGCAGACCGGATTCTTGTCATATTTATGTGGCTCTGTCTGATAAGGCAGAACCTTATGAGATCAAAACAAAGAAGTCGGAACGGCAGCTGTTTAGCAAGAATGATAAAAATGTTATTGCTTATGGTGAGTTCATTTCCGCTAAGACCATATCCGGTTATGAGGAATATACAATCCGGTTAGATTACCGTGATTATCGTAAACCCAAATATCTTGTCATTGTGGCTACAGCCAGCAAATATGGTGATTATTTCACAGGAGGGGAAGGTAGTACACTTTATTTGGACGAAATGGAATTGACTTATGATTAGCGATAACTTGTTTAGTGTATCCTTAGTCGGATTATAACAACTAATGATATTCCATTCTTTTTAGGTTAAGCAATAAATGTGTACCTTTGCCTCTCAAAAAGAGAACACAAGGTATGGAAAAACAGTTTAAGAGAACGCTGATAACTACGGCGTTGCCGTATGCGAACGGGCCGGTGCATATCGGACATTTGGCCGGGGTGTATGTGCCTGCTGATATTTATGCACGCTATCTTCGCCTGAAGGGGGAAGAGGTTTTGATGATTGGTGGATCGGATGAACATGGAGTGCCTATCACGCTGAGAGCGAAGAAAGAAGGAATTACGCCGCAGGATGTGGTGGACCGTTATCATGGTATTATCAAGAAGTCTTTTGAGGATTTCGGTATCTCGTTCGATATCTATTCCCGTACGACTTCGGCAACGCATCGCCAGGTGGCGTCGAACTTCTTCCGTACTTTATACGATAAAGGAGAGTTTATCGAGAAAACAAGCGAACAGTATTATGACGAGGAAGCGAAACAGTTCCTTGCCGACCGATATATAACCGGGACTTGCCCGCATTGTGGCAATGAAAAGGCTTATGGCGACCAGTGCGAAGCCTGCGGTACATCTTTGAGCCCGACGGACCTGATCAACCCGAAATCCGCTATCAGTGGTAGCCAGCCGGTGATGAAAGAGACCAAACACTGGTATCTGCCTTTGGACAAATGGGAACCGTTCCTGCGCCAGTGGATACTGGAAGGACATAAGGAATGGAAACCGAACGTATACGGACAGTGCAAGAGTTGGCTGGATATGGGATTGCAGCCTCGTGCCGTAAGCCGTGACCTCGACTGGGGGATTCCCGTGCCAGTGGAAGGTGCGGAAGGGAAGGTGCTGTATGTCTGGTTCGATGCGCCTATCGGATATATCTCCAATACAAAAGAACTGCTCCCCGAAAGTTGGGAAACCTGGTGGAAAGATCCTGAAACCAAGATGGTACATTTCATCGGTAAGGATAATATCGTGTTCCACTGTATCGTGTTCCCGGCCATGTTGAAAGCCGAAGGTTCTTATAACCTGCCGGAGAATGTGCCGGCCAATGAGTTTTTGAACCTGGAAGGCGACAAAATCTCCACTTCCCGCAACTGGGCTGTCTGGTTGAACGAATATCTGGTAGATATGCCGGGTAAGCAGGATGTGCTGCGCTATGTTTTGACGGCCAATGCTCCGGAAACAAAAGACAACGATTTCACCTGGAAAGATTTTCAGGCACGCAATAACAATGAGCTAGTAGCTATCTTAGGAAACTTCGTCAACCGTGCTTTGGTGCTTACCGAAAAGTATTTCGAAGGTAAGGTGCCGGCTGCCGGCGAGCTGACCGATTATGACCGTCAGACATTGACCGATTTCGCGAATGTAAAGGCCGACGTGGAACGTCTGCTGGATACCTACCATTTCCGTGACGCCCAGAAAGAAGCGATGAACTTGGCTCGTATCGGAAACAAATACCTGGCTGACACTGAACCTTGGAAATTAGCAAAGACCGATATGGCGCGTGTCGCCACGATCATGAACATCGCTTTGCAGATCACGGCAAATTTGGCAATCGCTTTCGAACCATTCCTGCCGTTCAGCATGGAGAAATTGAACAAGATGCTGAATGTGGAACCGTTAGGCTGGAACCGTCTGGGATCGACCGATCTGTTGGAAGCCGGCCATCAGTTGGGTAAATCGGAACTGCTGTTCGAGAAGATCGAAGACAGCGTGATCGAAGCACAGGTGCAAAAGCTGTTGGACACGAAGAAAGCAAACGAGGAAGCAAACTACAGGGCGAAACCCATCCGCGAGAATATCGAGTTTGATGATTTCATGAAGCTGGATATCCGTGTCGGGACCGTGTTGGAATGTACGAAAGTGCCTAAGGCGGACAAGCTGTTGCAGTTCCGTATTGATGACGGTCTGGAAAAACGTACGATCGTTTCCGGTATCGCTCAACATTACAAGCCGGAAGACCTTGTGGGCAAGCAGGTTTGCTTCATTGCCAATCTGGCTCCACGCAAGTTGAAAGGTATCGTTTCCGAAGGAATGATCCTTTCAGCAGAAAACTTCGACGGCAAGCTGGCTGTCATCACTCCTGAAAAAGAGGTAAAACCGGGCAGCGAGGTGAAATAATCTGGTTAATCCTTCGTTGTAGTGACGAAGGATTAATTAATCGGAAAACAGATAATATAATGTTGGAAGAACAGATACAGATGGTCGACTTGCATGGACAATATCTCCGGTTCAAAGAGGAGATTGATGAGGCCATGCAGGCGGTGATCGACAGTTGTGCTTTTATCAATGGTCCGCAGGTGAAATCCTTTGCCGGGCATTTGGCTGATTATCTTCAGGTTCCATACGTGATTCCTTGTGGTAACGGGACGGACGCTTTGCAGATTGCTTTGATGGCATTGGAGCTTCAGCCTGGCGATGAGGTGATTCTGCCGGCATTTACTTATATAGCGGCAGCCGAGGTTGTCGCTTTGTTAGGGCTGACGCCCGTGCTGGTGGATGTCGATCCCCGGAGCTTCAATATCGATCCCCGGAAAATAGAAGCGGCTGTTTCGGGGCGGACAAAGGCGATCGTGGCCGTCCACCTGTTCGGACAATCCTGCGATATGGAGCCGATCATGGCTTTGGCAGATGCCTATCATCTGTATGTAGTGGAAGATAACGCCCAATCCGTTGGTGCCGATTATATCTTTTCCGACGGGCGGGTACGAAAGGCCGGGACGATCGGACATATCGGGACGACTTCTTTTTTTCCATCCAAGCCGTTGGCCTGCTATGGCGACGGAGGTGCGTTGATGACTTCCGACGAGGCGTTGGCTGCCCGTATCCGTATGATTGCCAATCATGGCCAGGAATGCAAATACCACCATAGGTGGATCGGATGCAATTCCCGTCTGGACACGTTGCAAGCTGCCGTACTGGATGTGAAGTTGAAGCATCTGGGGGAGTTCACGGAAACCCGTCGGCAAGTTGCCTCTCGGTACGATGATGCTTTGTCCTCCTGCGATTCGTTGGTTCTCCCTGCGAGATCGACGTTTTCGACTCATGTCTATCACCAATATACGGTCCAGGTAAAAGACGGCAGGCGGAATGTCCTTCAATGCCTGTTGAAAGAACGGGGAATCCCTTCCATGATCTATTATCCAGTACCAGTGCATCATCAGGAAGCTTATCGGCATATCTCCCGTGTATCCGGCAATTTGGACGTCTCCACCCGTTTGTGCGAATCCGTCCTTTCCCTGCCTATTCATACGGAAATGTCCCTCGGACAACAGCAATATATAACAGAAACTCTAAAAAAGGGGGTGTGTCGAAACTATCCTGTTCCCGCGCTTGACGTGGGATCGCATTAGAACCGACCCTATAAAAATCTGATTGATAAGGTCTGTCCTTTTGCGGCCCCGCGTCAAGCGCGGGGACAAGGAGATTTTGACATCCCCCCCATCGAATGCTTATGGATAAAAAGATAAAATTTGCAGTTATCGGTTGTGGCCATATCGGCAAACGTCATGCCGAGATGGTGACACGCGATCCGGGAGCCGAATTGGTGGCCCTTTGTGATATTCGTCCCTGTGAGGAATTGGGTATTGAGGCATACGATGTCCCGTTTTTTTCATCTCTGACGGAGCTATTGCAGAGCGGAATTTCCATAGATGTCGTAAATGTTTGTACCCCGAACGGCTTGCATGCAGCAATGGCCATTCAGGCTGTCGAAGCCGGTTGCAACGTCGTGATCGAGAAACCGATGGCACTGACGCTTGCTGATGCCGAGAAGGTGGTCTATGCTTCGCTGAAATACCGTAAACAAGTGTTCTGTGTCATGCAAAACCGTTATTCTCCTCCTTCCGTTTGGATCAAGGAGATGGTAGATTCCGGCAGGTTAGGTAAAATCTATATGGTCCAGTTGAATTGTTATTGGAACCGTGACGAGCGCTATTATAAACCCGGTGGTTGGCATGGTGATGCCGCTTTGGACGGGGGGACGCTTTTCACTCAGTTCTCCCATTTCATCGACATTATGTACTGGCTTTTCGGGGATATCTGCAATATCCAAGCTCGCTTTGCCGATTTCAACCATGCCGGACTTACGGCTTTTGAAGATTCGGGCTTTGTGAATTTCAACTTTGTGAACGGGGGAATGGGAAGCCTTAGCTATTCCACTTCTGTCTGGAACAGGAACATGGAAAGCAGTATGCTGATTGTGGCGGAGAACGGTAGCGTGAAAATCGGCGGACAGTATATGAACGAAGTCGAATACTGTCATATTAAAGATTATGAAATGCCGGAACTGGCGCCGACGAATCCGGGAAATGACTACGGCCCTTATAAAGGTTCCGCCCAGAACCATAATTTCGTGATCCGCAATGTGGTCCGTGTCCTTTCCGGTGCAAGTTCGGAATGCATTACGACCAACGTACTGGAAGGCATGAAGGTTGTGGACATCATCCAGCGGATTTATGCACTGAAGTAATAAATGTAAGATAGGGACGGGGTGGCGTTTAAATATGGATTCCGTATTCATGCTTTACCTCGTTCATCACAAAGGTGCTTTCGAGCGATCCGAGGCTGTCGATCGTGCCTAACACGTTCAAGATAAACTCCTGGTAATACTTCATATTCGGTGCATGGATCTTCAGCAGGTAGTCGTAACTTCCCGATATATTGTAGCATTCCGTGACTTGCGGAATCTCTTGTATGATTCTTGTGAACTCCGCCGCAATCTCTTTGTTTAGTCTCCTCAACTTGACACTGCAAAAGACCACGAAGCCCAGGTTTAGCTTTTCAGCGTCCAGCACGGCAATGTACTTCTTTATATATCCTCCGTTTTCGAGGCGTTTCAGGCGTTCGAATACGGGTGTCGACGAGAGGTTGACACTCGCGGCGAGCTCTTTTGTGGTGAGCCGGGCATTTGATTGCAGGGTACGGAGGATCTGCAAGTCTACTTTGTCTAATTTCTCAAGTGTGTTCATAAGAATAAAATTCTATCGGAATCCTTTTTTCGATCTTGATACAGTTTATATGTTCTGTTGATGGCCGTAAAAATAGCGTTATTTTCTGTATTTTCCATATATCTTGTCTGATATCTCTGTCTGCTATAGTTTTGCTGGAAAATAAGCAAGAAGAACAATTTAAAATAATACGACTATGGCAACAAAGAAATTACATTTTGAGACATTACAGGTTCATGTAGGGCAAGAACAGGCCGATCCCGCAACAGATGCTCGTGCCGTCCCTATTTATCAGACAACATCTTATGTATTTCATGATTCACAACATGCGGCAGATCGTTTCGGCCTTCGTGATGCTGGGAATATTTATGGTCGTCTGACCAATTCGACACAGGGAGTTTTCGAAGCGCGTGTCGCTGCTCTCGAAGGGGGAGTGGCTGGTCTGGCGGTGGCTTCCGGTGCGGCGGCCGTGACGTATGCCTTGCAGAATATACTTGGAGTGGGCGACCATATTGTGGCTGCCGATAATCTCTATGGCGGTTCCTTCAACCTGATTACGCATACGTTAGCGGCTCAGGGCATTACCCACACGATTGTAAATGTCAATGACTTGCAGGCGTTGGAGGCGGCTATTCGGGAGAATACGAAAGCGGTGTATGTCGAAACGTTCGGTAATCCCAATTCTGATGTTACCAATATCGATGCTGTGGCGGAGGTGGCCCATCGTCATAATATTCCGTTGATAGTGGATAATACGTTCGGTACACCGTACCTGATCCGTCCGATCGAGCACGGGGCCGATATTGTTGTTCATTCCGCCACCAAATTTATCGGCGGACATGGATCGAGCTTGGGAGGAGTGATTGTGGACAGTGGCAATTTCGATTGGAAAGCAAATTCCGATAAGTTCCCGACCTTGGGCAAACCGGACCCAAGTTATCATGGAGCGGTCTTTGCCGACGTGGCAGGTTCGGCAGCTTTCGTCACCCGCATCCGGGCTGTCATTCTGCGTGATACAGGAGCTACGATCTCGCCTTTCAATGCTTTTATCTTGCTGCAAGGTCTGGAAACATTGTCTCTCCGCGTGGAGCGTCATGTTGCCAATGCTCTGAAAGTCGTCGAGTATTTATCCAAACACCCGAAAGTAACCAAAGTGAACCATCCGGCTCTTCCAGACCATCCAGACCATGAACTTTATAAAAAGTATTTCCCGAAAGGTGCCGGAAGTATTTTCACTTTCGAGATTGAAGGCGGACAGGTAGCAGCCTGGAAGTTTATCGATTCGCTCGAAATATTCTCCCTTCTTGCCAATGTGGCTGATGTGAAGAGCCTGGTGATCCATCCGTATACGACTACCCATTCTCAAATGACTCCGGAAGAACTGGCCGGACAGCATATCACGCCTTCCATTGTGCGCCTGAGTATAGGTACTGAATATATCGATGATATCATTGATGACCTAGACCAAGCTCTGGCAAAGGTTTGATGTAAGATGGCAATGTGTTTTTGTTTTGATGCAAGTGTAAGTTGTTTTCGACGTTGTCGGGAATATATACGGCAATGTAGAAAACAACTTACGCTTGCATCTGAATGAAGAAGTATGGGGTCGAATTTTTATTTTATCCTGAATAGTTTGTTTTTGTAATCGATAATCACGGTGTTTTCAAAGAAATAAGCATTTCCGGTTATTCCCCAGACATCGAGGGAACTATAAATACTATCCCAAAGGCCGTCTTTGGCGTAGTAGACTTTCGAATTGTTCAAGGCTTTTCCGCCGAACTCGATCGGTTTGGTTACATTAAAGCCATAAAATGTTATTTCTTGTCCCCACCATAAAGGACCGCTTAGAGAGTCGACAATAGTAAGGTCTGATACGCTCCAAGCTCTTTCTTGTGTCGTTATTAACTGGAAAGGGCTTGAACCTGTATCGAACAATACTTTACATGTTTTTCCATTAATCCGTAAAGGCAATTTTATTACCCCATATTCTGATTCAAATTCTTCAGCCGGCAGATTTTCGTATTCAGCCGGTAAAAAGTCTGTGATTGCAAGCTTGTTTGATTTGTAATCAATGATTAAGACTTTATCTTGCACCATGTCGGATGCGATCGTTCCAATATGCTTGGGTGTATTTGAATGAAGTGAATCTTTAGGGATTTCATTTCCGAAATTCTGCATGAATCCGATATTGGCATTGCTAAACTCCACTGTCCCTATTTGCAGGTTGACATTCTTATACATCCCGGTTGAATCTTTTTTGTTCATTAAAGATGGGGCTTCTTTGAGATAAGGAGCAAAAGTATTCCCGTAAAAGACAGAATTATATGTTCCTAAATCAAACTGCATTGTGAATTCGTAGGGTAAATTCTCTATTTTTACCGGAACATTTAGAAAAGCTTTTTCAATGTATATCCCCGAAATTGTATCACCTTCCCAACTGAAGGGAATCCATTGCAGCGATGGTTTTCGTGAACAACTTGTGAAGACTAATAGAAGGAGAACAAAAGTAATCCCTTGTTTGTGTATTTTCATAAATGGTAATTTTTTGTTATTAGAAAATAGTTTATTTCGGTGTCTCGTTGTTCTTAGCCAATGAAACCAAGCCTCCCATAGCCCCTAAGTTCATGGTGTCGAGTGCCGAACTCGGTACGATAACCATTGATCCTTTTTCTTTTAAGCCTTCGAACAGCATATTCATCCCTCTGAGATGTAATGCCACAGGATTATCGGTATATTTTTTACTGGCTTGTTCGAACTTTTCTGCGATTTCCGTTTCTGCCGTTCCCAAGATGACACGAGCTCTTCTTTCACGTTCGGCTTGGGCCTCTTTGCTCATTGCTTCGGCCAGGTCTTGCGGAATAGCGATATCTTTGATACCGACAGTCTGGCATGTGATGCCCCACGGATTCGTATTTCTGTCTAAGACCTGTTGCAAATCCTCAGCTATCTTATCGCGTTCCTGCAAGAGATCCGACAGTTCGTGCTTACCGATGGTATCTCTTAGACCAGTCTGTGTGATATGTTCGATCGCTTTTTGGTACTCCTGTACTTCCAATGCAGCTTTTTCCACGTCCCAGACGGTCCAATATACGACTGCATCCACATTTACCGGAACCGTATCTTTGGTTAGAGTTTGTTCGGCCTTAAATGCACTTACCCGTACACGCTGGTCAATATAAGTCGACACACTGTCTATAACCGGGATAATCATAAAGGGGCCGGGACCTTTCAAACCGTTGTATTTCCCCATACGAAGGACTACCGCCCGTTCCCATTGGTCGGCTATGCGGATTGCAGAAGCCACCAACCCGGAAAGAAGAAGCAAGAGGATGAATACCGGTATGTTTATAATCTTCGAAACATACAAAACGGCTGATACGATAACCAGTATCAGCAATACGGAAAGGGATATGGGATTGAACCAACCCTTGTTAATTACATTTGTTGTCATATTCATTGTTTTTTAGAAGTTTCGATATTCTTTAATTCTCGAATAACCTCATTTAGGCTGAAACCGTAACTCAGTACAACGGAAGAAAATTGTGTACAAATTTCTTTTAACTTGTCTTCCCGTTCTTTTTCCGGTACTACATGATCTGTTTTGCTAATAAACGTTCCGGTTCCTTGCTGAGTTTCCAAAATATTCTTGATCTCCAATTCTTTATAAGCTTTGGATACCGTGTTTAGGTTTACCTTTAACTCTACGGCAAGTGCTCTGACCGTAGGAAGTTGTTCTCCCAACTTAAGTTGCCCGGATGCTATGCCAAACCTGATTTGATCAATGATCTGGCGGTATATCGGCATACCGCTAGAGTAATCTAATAAAAACTTGATCATATGATTTTATATTATTCTATATTAATATTGTACTATTATTATAGTACAAATATACAAAAGCAAATTATTCCACAAAAACTTTTTGTGGAAATTTTTGAGGTGTATGGATGAAATTTTTTGGAGAGGGCGTATACAGGAAGTTATAAAATGAAGGTATGGATTGGTTTGTAGTGTATTAAATGTTTGGTATCTCTCTATTTATTACGGCACACCATCGATATCATGCATCGATAAACCATCATTTATCAGTTCAATGCTCTTAAACAATAATCCTCTTCTTATCCAGATTTGCAAAGAGAAGCTTTGTATAGTATTGTTTCGTTAACAACAAAACATATTCTTGAACTGATTTATGCTTTAGAAGCGAATGGGGATTTTAATAAAGGAACGGCTACTTTAAA
>OKWJ01000601.1_pt1 | contig 40998 bp, 41 predicted proteins | sample 1607121 | NCBI WGS metagenome assembly OKWJ01 (sample SAMN04414080, study PRJEB24778) | human gut metagenome | material: faecal | host: Homo sapiens | reverse complement strand
TTACTAAAACTATTAACCATTTCTCTGAAAGCTAAAATGATTCCAGAGAGTAAAATTAAAAGAATGAGTATTGCCCAAAACATAATTTTCCTCTTTTATTTTATTTTTAACAATGATCTTTTTTGAAATCGTTCCAACGAGTATCGAAGTCAAATTCAATTCTAGGTTTATTTGATACTGTAGTTATTTCCATCCCCACAATCATATAATCTAAATGCAAAAGGCGTGCATTCACTTCGATTTAATTCTTTCAATCTGCGTTTTACATCATCTGCATAACCAATTTTAACATACTCGGGGAATGATGGATTTGTTAATATATATATATAACACCTTTTGTTTCTTCCATTGTTTACTCCTTTGTTGATTTTAAGCAATGTTTAATATAAACTTATTTCGTATTCATTATAACATACAAAATATGTTTTTGTATAAAAAATAAAAGAAAAACTAGCAAAATTGATTTTTTATCAAATTTTAAAAATTTAATATTAAATGACTACTTATATATTCACAACCGCTACAAAAGTCCACAAACAGGGATTTTTTCTTTAATAAAAAATTTTTCAAAACTCCAAATTGGCGAGTTTTGGCGAGTTAAAGCGGGTATCGTTGCTCTCATTTGCTCCATAGATTATTTCTATAAAAAACCGAGAATCAATCTCGGTTCTTTTATTTTACATTTCTTCCTGCTGCCCTTTTCTTTTCGCCGCTCTTCAATAAACACTATATTTTAATTCCCTATCGAATATTGGTAACCCTCTTTTTGAAAATATATATAATAATTTATAGATTCATCGCCAATATTACCTACTACATGAAGAACATTTTTATTCTTAATTCTCTCAAGATTAAATAATAAATTATTGGTTCCTCTTTCAGTTATAACATGCATTCTCAAAGTTAATTCATCGTCTTCAGACTCATATTTAATAACATTTTTTTCTACTACTTTCCCATCTTTGTATAATGAGTAAACAAATTCTTGCTCAATCTCGTTTTCGCCGGCTTCATTCTCAATTTCAAAATCTTGTTGAACTTCAATGTATGAAGTTTTTTCTGAATTTAGGAACGCTTTAAAAAACATTTCACTTTCAGACTCTCCTTCCTCTGTTTCAATCTTGTGCAAACCTTCTATGTGATATTTTTCATTTCCTTTTAGAAGGATTCCATCAATTGCATAATTTTGTTCAACTTCGTCTTCTTCTTTTTCTTCTCCTAACAATCGTTTATTAAACAACATTTTAAAAGATACAAATTCTCCATTCAAGTTAGTGTAATGGATATTCATAGCAAATTGATAATCAACATTACCCTCTGTGATGTTGCTTTCAATTTTACTTTCACCAAACAAATTCATAACTAGAGACATGTATCTATCAATTATTTCTGTTTGTGCAGAATCTAAATCCGACTCTTTTGTTTGTGCTACACGTGTTCTAACAGACATTGAATTCGGTATAACTGAACAATTTGCCTCTGTATAAGGTGATGACAATAAGTCTCCGACTGAAGCTGCACTATAAGCAAAAAATGTTTCTGCATTAGTAACCTGTGTAAATTTATTAAAGATTTGGCTTTTCCCTTTATCATTATTTTTGTTTAATATAATAGGAACAAATATTCCAACAACCAACACCAAAATTAATGCAATTGAACAAACAAGCAACTTTATATTAAAAGTATTTTCCGCTTTTTGCTGTCCATTGTGTGCATAAACAGGAGAAGTTTGTTTTTGCTCAAATGTGATTTTTTGTTTAATGTTTTCTTTTATTGCATTACTTGGTAAGATTTCATGACGTTGTTGTGATAAGAGCTTTTTTATATTCTTCATTTGATCTCCTCCTTTTCTAAATATTGTTTTAATTTTTTCAAAGCCTCATTGTTTTTCCATGTAACAGTACCTATTGGTATACCAAGCATCACTGAAACTTCTCTCCGTTTATATCCTGAAACATGACAAAGCATTATAATTTTGTATTCATCTTCTGATAAAATTTTTGTTGCTATATCAAAAATATATGGCAGTTCATTTTCACCAGAATTATAATCATATGTTTCCAAATCAAAATCAACTTCAATCTCATGACGGTATTTTTTTAAATGATTCATAGCTAATGATTTTCCTATTGTACATATCCACCCGATAAAGTTGGTATTCTCTTTATATTGAGATAAGCAAGACAATGCTCGTATAAAAGTATTTTGCAAGATATCTTCAGCATACATTTTATCTCTCACAATTTTTAATATTGAAAAATATACGATGCGATTTGTGCAATCATAAATATAATCAAATGCTTCCAAATCTCCCTTTTTCAACTTCTCTATTTTTCTTTCAAGTTTTTTATAATTCATATTCCATTCCATTTATTATAACAATCCTAACACATAAAATTGTTGATATAATTTTACAATCTAACATTAATATTGTATCATATCATAAAAAGACAATCAAACAACCACGATTTCAAAAAATAATTATAAAATTACCAACAAATTGGAACAATTGAATTGTTATATTGGTAAAGACAAGAAAATATAAGAAATCTTGTCAAATAAATTAAAGGAGAAAAAACATGCAAAAAACAAAAAAATCAAAGTTCATAGCAATAATTGCGGTCATAGCATTGTGTTTACCACTCGCACTTCTATTGACGGCATGTGCGGGAACAAAAAAACAAGTAAATACAAATTCAAAAGAAATGTATGCACTATCAGCCATGTCAAGTGCAATTTATCTACAACATGAACAAGAACAAACTAGTGCTGTAAAAAGCATGAAGGCAGTAAAACTTGCACAAACACAAGCAGACAAGCCTGCAAATATTACTGATGAGGACTTGGCTGGGACAGAAAGTTGCCTAACAATGTTTGGAGATGTCATAAAAAATAATGGTTTTACTCAAATAGTTGAAAAAAATACAAATCTTTCAGAGGAGCTTGGAAAATATAACTTTGTTATGACAATTTCCATTCCAAACTTATCAAACACAAACACCTATAAACTTTATTATGATGAAATTGCCACAGAAACTCAAGTTGAAATTGAAGATGAGGAAACTGAAACTGAAATTTCAACCACATTAGAAGGTGTTTTAATTGCTAATGAGACCCATTTCAAAGTTGAAGGCAAAAAAACAATTGAAACCGAAGGGAATGAAACCGAATACTCAATTGAATTTAAAACTTACTTTGACGAAAACAATTATGTTGTTGTTGAACAAAGTTCAGAAAATAATGAACTTGAATATGAATATGAAATCTACAAAAACGGAGTAAAAGTTCAAAAAATCGAAATCGAATTTGAAAAAGAAAACAACAAAACTGAACTTGAATTTGAGCTTGTAAACATAAATTCTGATATTAAAGAAAAAACCATTTACAAAATTAAGTCAAAAGATAATGAACTTTTTGAAATTTCCTTAACCAAAAATGGCGAAACACAAACCTTTCAAGCAAAAATTGTTGAAGGCAAAATAAATTTCATATTCTAAAACAATTACATTTTAATAAAAACAAGTCAATCAACGTATCATATAACAAACAAAGAAACTTGACGATATTTGGGAAAAATCCTCGGGACTTTCTCGAGGATTTTAATAAAAAAAAGAGAGCGGTTGCTCTCTCTTTTTTATGCACACAATTTAACGCGTTGAAATTATTTGAGTTCGACTGTTGCTCCAGCTGCTTTAAGTTTTTCTTCAGCTTCTTTTGCGTCCTTTGTTGGAACGTTTTCTTTGATTGTTGAAGGAGCGCCATCAACAAGTGCTTTTGCTTCTGAAAGTCCAAGTCCTGTGATTTCTCTAACAACTTTAATAACTGCAATTTTGTTTGCTCCAACATCTTTGAGAACGATGTTGAATTCTGTTTTTTCTTCTTCAGCTGCTGCTGCGGCTGGTGCTGCTGCGCCAACTGCGAAAGTTGCAGCGGCACTAACTCCGAATTCTTCTTCGATTTTTTTAACAAGGTCGTTGAGTTCAACAACTGTCAATGATTTAATGTCTTCAATAAATTTATTCAAATCTGCCATTTTTTTATCTCCTTAAAATATTTTTGTTATGCGTTTTTCTCTGCAACTTTGCTAAGAGAAATTGCAAGCCCACGCATAGGACTTTGCAAGAGGAACAACAATTTTCCAATAAGTTCTTCCCTTGAAGGTATGCTTGCCAAAGCTTTCACTTCGTCTGCCGAGATGAAACTTCCGTTAAGAAGTCCACATTTGATTTCAAGTTTTTGAGTTTTTGCACCCGCTGCTGAAACAAGTTTTGCAGGAGTAAGTTCATCTTCAAACCCAAAAGCAATCGCGCTTGTTCCTTGCAAGAAATCATCAAAGCCAGCAATTCCAAGTTCGCTCAATGCTCTTTGAACAAGTCTATTTTTATAAACTTTGTATTCAGCATTAGCATTTCTGAAACCTGCTCTGAGTTCTGTGTCTTGCGCAACAGTAATTCCGCGATAATCAACAACAACAAAAGATTTGGCACGTTGAATTTTATCTTTGATTTCGCTAACTAATTCTTTTTTAGCTTCAAAATTAGCACTCACTTTTTTGCCTCCTTTTTTAATTTGTGTGCAGTATTAAAAATACACCTTACGCCGAGAAAAGCATAAGGTGAAAAAAGTCCACACAAATCATTTCCTCGGCAAGCCTTGCGATTGCAAGATTATGTCAATGACACTTGCTGTCTTCGGGAAGGAATATTCAAAATACTTTGCTATTATACACTCACCCAACCTTGTTGTCAACAAAAATATGAAATAAATTTTAATGAATTGCACTATAAAGTTTCAGCAGACTATTTGCTTGGTTTGGAGGAATAATATTTGCACAAAAAAAGCAAGGAGATTTTCCCTGCTTTTTTCGTGGAATGTTAGGACAATCGCACAACTGTGAGCATCGCACTTGGTCCACCCGTTGCCTCAAGATTGGTTGCAGCAGTCACTGTTGGAACAAGAGTCAAAGTGTTGCCCGAAGTCAGATTAAGAACAAACTGTGCACTCGATGTTGATTGCGCAATGAGTGGAACCGACATGCTTGAATTTGTAGTCCCCGCAACAGCAATTGAAATGCTGTCTGTTCCGCTTGCAGATGTTGCACGGTTGACATAGTATTCAACCAAATATGTCCCATCTGCTGGGACTGTAATCCCATTGTTTGTCACAGTCATTCCGTTGTTTGTGACAACTGTTGAAAGTGTGAGAGGTGTTCCGCTCGTTATTGCTTGATTTGTCGCATTGGCAATGGTTGCGTTTTGATTTGAAATAACGCCCGCTGGACCTGTTGGACCTGTTGGACCTGTTGCACCTGTTGCACCTGTTGGGCCAGTTGGCCCGATTAAACCTTGTGGACCGGTTGGGCCAGTTGGACCTGTGGCACCTGTTGGTCCCGTTGGACCGGTTGCGCCTGTTAATCCAATCAAACCTTGTGGTCCTGTTGGACCGGTTGCACCTGTTGGGCCAGTTGGACCGATTAAACCTTGTGGACCGGTTGGTCCTGTTGGTCCTGTTGGACCGGTTGCTCCTGTTAATCCAATCAAACCTTGTGGTCCTGTTGGACCGGTTGGGCCTGTTGCCCCCGCTGGACCTGTTGGACCCATTGGACCCGTTGGACCTCTCATTCCTTGTGGCCCCATGGGTCCAGTTGGCCCCAAAATCCAAGGCCTTATTGTTTGATTTGTTTGTCCACAACATCTTCTTCTACAACATGTCATAAAAAATCTCCTTTCTGAAAGGTTTTATCCAATACATAATATGAAAAAAAGAGATATTTGACACAAAAAACCACCATGAGTTGCCTAATGAGTAACATCACGATTTTCATCTCCGCAAAAAGACACTGATTAGTTCTTTTGTGCAGAGAAGTTAGATGCAGTCAAGTGAGAACTTGACTCCGCTGACGGGCAAGCATTGACGGGCGCCAGCCACGTCAAGTGGGTTGCAAACGAGGTTTGCTGTGCAGAGCACAACAACTCCCACGCACAAAAAAAGACCGAAACGGTCTTTTTGGTGGAAGCGGTGGGAGATGCAGTCAAGTGAGAGCTTGACTCCGCTGACGAGCAAGCAACGACGGGCGCCAGCCACGTCACGTGGGTTGCAAACGAAGTTTGCTTGTGCAGGAGCACAACAACTCCCACGCCACAAAAAAAGACCCAAGCGGGTCTTTTTGGTGGAAGCGGTGGGAGTTGAACCCACGTCCGAAAAGTGAAACAAAAGCCTTTCTACATGTTTAGTTTGTGGTTGGCATTCGCAAAATTCTCACCCACAAACAAACTTGAATTTTGCTATTCTCAAAATCTCGGAAAACCTGTCGAGAAACCCAATTTTTCCAAAGCCACTGTTTGACGCAATTTGTTGATCGCGGCATTCAACAAATGCGAGTTGCATTACGCAGCAACCAAGCTTGTGTTATAGTTTGCGTTTAAGCATTTTTTCGCACTAAGGCAGCCGAACTCCACATGCTTTATACTTTCTCTTCAACAATCCGTCAAAGCCAAGTCGCCCCCATAAATTTGAAGATAACATATTATATCACAATAGTTTAAAAAATAAAAGTATAATTTTTTGCTTTATATATATTCTTGACAAAAAAATGAGATAATGAAATAATATTATGTTTGCAGAGGTGGCGAAACGGCATACGCGCAGATTTTGGTACCAGTGACCGCAAGGTTGTGTGGGTGGCGCCCGTCTTTGGAGTCCGTCAGCGAAGTCAACAAGTTGACTGCAAATCCAGTGGGATTTAGAACCCACATTAAAAAATCTATGCAGAGGTGGCGAAACGGCATACGCGCTGGTTTCAGGTACCAGTGACCGCAAGGTTGTGTGGGTTCAAATCCCATCCTCTGCACCAAAAACTTGTTGCAGGTCGGGATTTTGTGCTTCGCACAACAATGCTTTGTCTTGCAACCCACTTGACGTGGCTGACGCCCGTCAATGCATGCCCGTCAGCGGAGTCAACAAGTTGACTGCAAATCCCATCCTCTGCACCAAATGACCCGCTCGGGTCTTTTTATTTACCTAAAACCAATTTTGTGATATAATTAAATTTATGTAAACAAATAAAAAAGTATATCATGCCTCAAAAGTCCTGTCCTCGTCAAAGCGATTTCGTGCCATGAAATAAAAGACTTCCGCACCTTCTTGAAGATAGAATAATCAATAATTAACGCAGGCAAGCCCTGTGTTTTTTTTAACTGGCGACAAGAGTTTTTGCGAGTTTATTCATCATCATTCGTTTGTGTGACATCAAGGAATGAGCGTATCGCGAAAGAGTTATAAGCGGATTTTTATGTCCCAAAATTTCTGATACGGTTTTGACGTCCATGCCAACTTCAAGTGCACGAGTTGCAAATGTGTGCCGCAGAGCGTGAAAGTTTTTGTGTGGGATATGCAACTTTTTTTGAATGAGTTCAAAAGTTTTTTGATAACTACGCGTGCCAACCATTCCACCCGTTCTCGTTGAAATCACATATTTTGATTTTGAATTTTTCTTTGCCACACGCAAAAGCGCAACAAGATTTTTTGGCAAAGGAATGAGGCGCGTTGATGTCTTTGTTTTTGGCGTGTCAACCACAATTCCAAACTTGCCAGTGACATTTGCTTGATAAGCGGCTTTTGAAATCGACATAATTCCATTTTTCAAATCAATATCACTCCAACAAAGTGCCAAAAGTTCTCCAATTCTTAGTCCCGTATACAAACAAACAACAATGCCCAAATGGTTTGTTTTTTTGCTTCTTAAACAATATTTTTCAAGTTTCTCCTGTTCATCGCGTTCAAAAGCAGTCACCTTTGTTGCCTCAATAAAAGGACACCTGATTTTGCCTGTATTATCTTTGTCCGTCACTTCATAAACTTTTGCTTGACCAATGACGAGTTTGAGCAAATTGACAAGAATAACAACTGTGTTTGTCGCAAGATAACCACCCGTTTTTAGGTTGCCATGTTCAATTTCTTCCAACATAAAATTTTGCAGAACAAGAGGAGATAACTCTTCAAGTTCATAATCGCCAAGTTTTGGTTTAATGTGCTTTTCAATCATTCCACCATAATTTATATATGTCCTTGGTTTGACCGAGTGTTTGACATATTTTTCCAGCCATATGTCGAGCCAATTTTTGAATTTCATAAAATTCACCTCCTTTCCCATTTTAGGATTTTGAGAAAAAAGTTACATATTTTTTTGAAAAATTGTATAAAAAAACGGGTTTTATCCCGCTTTTTTCTATTGTTTTTTGAAATTATTTCAAAAAACCTTTGATAATCAAGTCTTCTGCTTCAGTTTCGTCAAGTCCCAAAGTTTCAAGCTTTGTCAGTTGTTCGCCTGCAATTTTTCCGATTGCCGCCTCATGAACAAGGGTCGCCTCAACACACTCACAAATAATTTTTGGAGTTGAATCAATGCGTGCATTTCCGACCAAAATACCGTCACAAGAAACATGCCCAAACGAGCGGTTTTTGCCCGTGATTTTTGAAACAAAACATTGATATGAGTTGTCTTTTGCAACACTTCTTGAAATAACATCAACACTGCTGCCATCTCCCAAAAGTTTGACATCAAACTTTGTTGAAGCAGTCTGGTTTTCGGTTGTGAGGATTTTTTCTTTGATAACAAGTTTTGCATCTTTTCCAAGGCGAGCATATGTTGTTCTCTTCGAACTTGTCACTCCCCAAAGTTGGGTTGTTTCCATTTCGAAGTTGCTCCCATCTTTCATATCAATTTTTGTGACGGGATTGAGAATTTTGTCTCCCGCACCTTTGCCTGAGCCAAGATGCCTTTCAATATAGTTCACGTGAGAGTTTTTTCCAAGATGAAATGAATGAATGCCATTATGCACACTTGATTTGCTCGATGGATTGTGAATCCCACAGCCAGCAACAATCATAACATCTGCATTCTCTCCAATATAAAAATCATTATAGACCAAGTCTTCAAGCCCACCAACTGTGATTATGACTGGAATGTGAACACTCTTGCCTTTGACGTTGGGTTTCACAACAACATCAATTCCGCTCTTGTCTTTTTTGGGGATAATCTCAATTTCACTCGTTGAATTTCGACTGAGAGCTTGCCCGTTTTTTCGAATATTGTATGCGCCCTCTGGAATTTTGTGAAGGTCAGAAATTTGAGCGAGAAGGTCTTTGTCAATCTTGTCCATTGTCCGCCTCCTTTCCAAGCTTTTTGCATGTGATGTTTTTGAGCGTTGGCAAAATGTCTTTTGCCGGTCCAAATCTGTCCACGCTTGACGAATTTAGCACAACAATTTCGTCTGCAATGTCAAGAATTTTTTGTTGATGAGTGACGATAATTGTCATTGCCCCCCTTTTTCTCAAATCGTTAAAAATGTTGGCAAGCCCGCCAAAACTCCAAATATCAATGCCCGCTTCTGGCTCGTCAAAAATATTAACTTTTTTGTTTTCGGCAAGACAAATTGCAAGTTCAATTCTTTTTAGTTCGCCACCCGAAAGGCTTGACGAAAGTTCGCGGTCATAATAGTCTTTTGCACATAGCCCAACACGCGAAAGATATTCACAACCGCATTTGAAATTAAGTTTGTCGTGAGCAGCAGTTTCAAGCAAATCGCGAACTGTGAGTCCTTTGAATTTCACAGGTTGTTGAAAAGTGAATCCAATCCCCGCCTTTGCTCGTGCGGTGATATTCAAATCGTTTATGTTCTTGCCATCAAAAATAATATTGCCTTGAGTTTGTTTCAAAATCCCCATAATAATTTTGACCATGGTGCTTTTTCCGCTTCCATTATGTCCAGTTATGGCATAAATTTTGCCATAATCAAATTTGAGATTTATGTCATCAAGGATTTTTTTGCCATCAACACAAAAACAAATGTTTTGCAGTTCTAACATGTTTTCCCCCTTTTTGTGATTCAATTTTTAACATTCTACAACAACTTCAATCAAAGGCAAACAAATTTTTTATTGTTTTTGAAACAAAAAACGCATATTCTTTTCAAATATGCGCAATTTTGTTTACTTGACAATGAGTTGGTCATTTTTTGCATCAATAACAATGGTTTCGCCCGCCGTCAGTTCTCCCGACAAAATGCGTCGAGCAACTGCGGTTTCAACCGTATCTTGAATAAAACGCTTGAGAGGTCTTGCCCCATAGGCTTCATCATAACCATTTTTGATGATGTAGTCCTTTGCCTCAGGTGTGACAGAAAGCGAAATATTTTTGTCTTTAAGACGCGAAGCAAGGCGAGAAATGAGCAAGTCAACAATCTTTCCAATCTGGTCTTTTTGCAAAGGTTGAAACAAAATTATGTCGTCAAGTCTGTTCAAAAATTCCGGTCTGAAATGTTGTTTTAATATTGTCTTGACCGCCTCTCTTGTTTCTTCTGTGATTTTGTGGTTTTTCTCGATGCTTTGCAAAATCATGTCCGCACCAAGATTGCTTGTGAGAATTATGATTGTGTTTTTGAAATCAACAGTTTTTCCGAGTGAGTCAGTAATACGCCCATCGTCCAAAATTTGGAGCAAAACATTAAAAACGTCTGGATGTGCTTTTTCAATCTCGTCAAACAAAACAACCGAATATGGTTTTCTTCGAACCGCCTCTGTGAGTTGTCCACCCTCCTCATATCCAACATATCCCGGAGGAGCACCAATAAGACGAGAAACCGAAAATTTTTCCATATACTCACTCATATCAAGTCGAATGATGTTTTTCTCATCGTCAAATAATGCTTGGCTGAGTGCTTTTGAAAGTTCTGTTTTGCCCACACCAGTTGGTCCCAAAAACAAGAACGAACCAAGTGGTCGATTTGGGTCTTGAATGCCCGCACGCGAACGCAATATTGCGTCACACACTTTTTGCACCGCTTCATCTTGCCCAACAACTCGCTCGTGCAAGATTTCAGGAAGTCTCAAAACTTTTTCTCGCTCACTTTCTTTGAGGCTAGAAACCGGAATTCCCGTCCACTTGGAAACAACTTGACGGATTTCATCTTCTGTCACTTTGCTTTGCAGAATTCCGTTTTTTGTGCCTTCAACAAGTTTTTCCGCTTCTTTCAACTGGTTTTGAAGGTCAATGAGTTTTGTGTATTTAAGTTCCGCCGCACGATTGAGATCATACTCACGCTGTGCACTTTCAATCTCGGCATTAACCGATGCAATTTGTTCTTTTATGAGTTGAACTTTGTTGATATTTTCCTTTTCATTTTTGAGTTTTGCACTCATCGCCCCAAATTCACCTTGAAGTTCGGCAAGTTCTTTTTGAATGTCACCAAGGTGAGCTTTTGAAAGATCATCTGTTTCTTTTTTAAGCGCAGTTTCTTCAATTTGAAGTTGAATGATTTTGTGTCTAATCTCGTCCATTTCGGTTGGCATTGAGTCAATCTCGGTCTTCACAATCGCACACGCCTCATCAACAAGGTCAATCGCCTTGTCTGGCAAAAATCTGTCAGTGATATATCTGTTTGAAAGAACTGCCGCTGAAATCAAAGCACTGTCGGCAATCTTAACCCCATGATAAACTTCATAGCGTTCTTTCAGTCCACGCAATATTGCAATTGTGTCCGCAACGGTTGGTTCGCCCACCAAAACTGTTTGAAATCTTCTTTCAAGTGCTGGGTCTTTTTCAATATACTTGTGATATTCGTTCAAGGTTGTTGCACCAATGCAGTGCAATTCTCCACGCGCCAACATTGGTTTCAACAAGTTGCCCGCGTCCATTGCCCCTTCTGTTTTGCCAGCGCCAACAATCGTGTGGAGTTCATCAATAAACAGAATGATTTTGCCATCACTCTTCTTGACTTCATTCAAAACAGATTTAAGTCTTTCCTCAAATTCGCCTCGATATTTTGCGCCCGAAACAAGTGCGCCCATATCAAGTGAAAATATTGTCCTGTTCTTCAAGTTGCTTGGAACATCACCGTTGACAATACGCTGAGCAAGTCCTTCAACAATCGCAGTCTTTCCAACACCCGCTTCACCAATGAGAACTGGGTTATTTTTCGTCTTTCTTGACAAAATCATAATCGTGTCACGAATTTCGCTATCTCGTCCAATGATTGGGTCAATCTTGTTCTTTCGCGCAAGTTCAACCAAGTCTGTTCCATATTTTTTGAGGGCGTTATATGTGCCTTCGGGATTGTCAGTTGTCACATTTGCACTTCCTCTCACACTTGCAAGTTCTTTGACAAACTCGCCTTTAGTCACTTTATTTTTTGAAAGAACGTCCAAAACAGACTTTCCGCCCTTCTCAAAAAGAGCAAGCATGATATGTTCAACAGAAACATATTCATCTTTCATTTGCTTTGAAATGTTTTCGGCAAACCCAAACACTTGGTCGGCCTCACTCGACAGATATGCCTCTCTCAATGGACTGATTTTTGGAAGACGAGCAATCTCTTCCTCGCAGTCTTTCATAAGGTAATCTGTGTTTATATTCATATCCCTGAGCATCTGATAAATCAAACCATCTTGGTCACTAACAAGCACGCTCAAAATATGAATTGGTCGAATCTCTTGATTGCCAAACTCCAACGCACATCTTTGTGCATTTTGGATACATTCAACGCTTTTTTGTGTCAATTTATCGTAGTTCATAGTCTTATCCTCCTTTTTTCAAACACACATTATAGACCTCAAAATTAGCACTGTCAAGTGGAGAGTGCTAATTTTTTAACTTTTTTCAAATTTTTTCTCACAACAAAACGATTGCCAACAAACACTTGAAATATTGCAACATTTTGAGTATTATTGTGATATGAAAATAGTTTGGACAAGCGTTGACAAAAAATTACAAGAGATGATTGAAAAGTGGATGTCAAAAAGTGACAGACACAGTCTTTGCATGGAAGAACAAGATTGGGCAACAACCGCACGTAGCATATATGAATGCCTCAAACAAATGAAAAACGGACAATTCAGGGAATGTTTGGGATATGTTGGTTCTCAACCGGCAGTCGCCTTGATGCTCGGAGTTGAAGAATCCGGCAATGCACTCAATCTCTACAACATCATCGTCAACCCTCGTTTTCGCGGACGTGGCATCGGAACGCAAGCAATCGCCGACATTCTCGGGGACCAAAACCCTTTTATGCTCAACAAAACCTACTCTCAATTCAAGGTGTTCACAAAGCCCGAAAATCAAGTGATGAAAAAAATCCTTCTCTCACAAGGCTTTTCCACACCAATCCAAGATGGCGAGTTTTTGTTCTACAAAAAAGACATCACAAAAAAGAACATAAAAGAACAAGGCAGATAACCCGCCTTGTTTTTTTACTTTTTGTTATTCTGCGACTTGTAATAATCATAGTTGCCATGATATGTCGTCACTTTGCCAGATGAAAATTCAAATATTTTGTCAGCAAACTTGTTTATGAAATATCGGTCATGCGACACAAAAATCAATGTTCCCGCAAAGTTTGAAAGAGCTTCTTCCAACACTTCTTTTGTTGGAATGTCAATATGGTTTGTCGGCTCGTCAAAAATCAAAGTGTTGATTTGTTGTTGCAACAAAATTGCAAGTTTAACCCTGATTCTTTCGCCGCCAGAAAGATTTTTAACTTTTTTTGAAACCTCATCTTTATAAAAATCAAAAGAAGCCAAAATTCGCCTTGCTCGCTCTTCATCAACTCCAACTTCATTTTTGAAATAGTCAAGCAGACTTGAATTTGGCTCTGAAAATTCAATAATTTGAGGCAAATATCCAATTTTTACGCTTGGCCCAACTTCAATTTTCCCAGACATTGGAAGATTTTGCTCACCCATAATCGCCTTAACAAATGTGGACTTTCCGCTTCCGTTTGCACCAATAAAAGCAACTCTCTCGCCCGCGCAAATATTGACTGAAATTTTGTCCAGAATCGTTTTTTCACCTGGAATGCTCACAACAAAATCTTTTGCCTCAACAACTGTTTTGCTCGTCTTTTTGACGCGAGAAAATTCAACATCAATCTTTTTTTGTTCGGTTGGCTTTTTGACTGCCGCACACTTCATTCGCTCGAGTTGAGTCGAAAGAGAGTGTGCACGATTGCATAGAGTTGCACTGTTTTTTGCCATGCCCATTTCTGAAAAGTATTTGATTTGTTCTTCAAGCCTTTTTATTGCTTGCTGTTGGTCCCGAAATGCTGCAAGTTGAACTTCAAAATCTCGTTGTTTTTGCTCCAAATATCCCGAGTAGTTTGTTGCATAAATTTTGCCTTCAACATCGTCCAACGACAAAATTTTGTTTGACATTTTGTCGAGAAAATATCTGTCGTGCGACACGATTACAACTGCCCCGCGAAAAGATTTGATATACCCTTCCAGCCACTCAATGCGATCAATGTCGAGATGGTTTGTCGGCTCATCAAGCAAAAACAAGTCTGGTTTTTGAAGCAATGCTTTTGCGAGTTGCGCAAGAGTTTTTTCTCCTCCAGAAAGAACATCATAAGGCTTTTCAAGCATACCTTTGTCAATTCCAAGCCCTTCAACAACCGTGCTTATTCGCACATCAACATCATATCCTCCCGCCATTTGAAATCTTTCAAGCAAATTGCAATACCTTGAAAGTGTCAAGTCATAATCTTCAGCTGTCGTGTCAGTCAGTTTATTTTGCAAATCGTTCAATCTCTTTTCCATCGCATTGATTTCTTCAAACGAATCTTTGAGAATATCTTTAACTTTGCGTGAGTCCTGAATGCTTGAAGCTGTTTGGTCAAGATACGCACATTTTGCTCCTTTTTTGATATTAACCGTTCCAGAGTCCGCCCGTTCAAAACCAGCAATAATTTTTAGAAGTGTTGACTTGCCACACCCGTTTGGTCCAACAATAGAAATTGATTCACCTTCGTTTAATGAAAAAGACAAGTTTTCGAAAAGCGTTCCAAAACCAAAATTTTTTGTTAATTTATTTACATCTAATATAATCATTTTCTTGCTCCATATATAAAAATTACGAATGAAAAACTGGTGCTGCACACTTTGCAGCACCACTCACAATTATCTATACATGATGACGAAATGATACCTCATAATTTTAGTATAATACAAATCAGCAAAATTTTCAAGAGTTTTGTTCATTTACTTGTTTATTCCATCTGTTTCATGCGAGTGATGATAAGCGAAACAATACGGAATTGCTTTCGCAGAAGACGAAAGAACTTGAGATTGTGTGCAGCCAAAGATAATCTATATTCATTATATAATTTCAAAAATATGTTTGTGAAAATAATTAATTATTTAAATCCCGCAAAACAAAAGGACAAGCACACAATTCGCTTGTCCAATTTATTTAATATAAATAATTAAATTTATTTATTTTTTTGTTTATTTTTAAATATTTTTAATTATTTTCTATTTATTTTTAACATTTTTTCAAAATACTTAATTAATTTTCGCTTGGCTTGCTCAGTATTCGCATATGCCAACCATTTTATTTGTGTCTTGTTTTTAATCTCTCCATTTGAATCTCGAACAACCATAATCTCAACCTGGTCGCCATCGTTAAGTTTTGTATAAGGTGGAAATTTGGTCTTTGATTTATTTATCACTGCATAATCAAATCCAAACCCCAAATCCTCATGAAGTTTGAATGCAAAGTCCAAAACTGTTGCATCTTTTGGCATGTATTTTCTTTCACCAGAACGAGTTTTAACTCGGATCCAATCACTACCAAGCTCTTCTTCATCGTTCTCGTCAATTTCAACTTGACCATCAAGAGTCCCAATTTGACAAATTCTGTATTCATTTTTTGTCATGATATAAAGATTGTATTTGTTTTGCAGGTCGTCTTCCAAAACAAAGTATGGTTTTTGTGTAAACCTTCCAATTTTTGCATCAAGCACTTTAACAAGTCCTGCAAGTTTTTTATCAATCCCCAACAAAACATCTTTCAACACGTTTTTATAGTTGGAGTTGTCATAAATCAAATACATGTTGTAATTCGTGACACGAATCAACTGCCCTTGTGTGACTTTTTCGATATTGATGTTCTTCAATAATTCTTTCAAATCATCAAAAACCTTATACTCCAAGACATCATGAATCAGTATTTGTTTAACAAAATTGGTAGAAAATGACGATTGTAAGTATTGCGACATCTTCTCAAGGTTTCTCCTATTTGTTTTATGATAAAACTTATATGACGCAAAATATTGTTTACCCTGTTGTCTGTTCACAACTCGAAAACATTCATTTTGTATTGCTCGAAAGAAAAACTCGGCCCCCAATTTTTTCGCAATCGGCAAAATCCACTTTTCGGTTTCACGAACTTTTTCAAGTTGTTTGCTATAATTAAAACTTTCGATAGTCCTGAGATTATGTAATCTATCAGCAAACTTAATACAAAATCCGCAGGGATTCTTTTTGCCGAGCGCAATAAGCTTTTTAAAAGTTTGGTCTTCCATCGAAGATTTAACAAATTCTGGATCTTCAAACAAATTGTCTTGGTTGTAGGTATAGGTCGTTTCATCAATTGCACTCACCGAGTCCACAAGATTTGCAACATTTTTGTTGAAGTCGATTTCAATTTGTTTCAGAGAGTATCCGCAATCTTCCACGGTGTCATGAAGTAGTGCCGCACAAATAACATCTTCATCAAAATCAAACTCTGACAAAATATACGCCACTTCAACCGGATGAATAATATATGGCGTTCCATCATTTCTTGTTTGATTCGCATGCAAATCTTTTGCCACTTCATAAGCTTTTTCAATCCGCCTCGTTGACAAATTTGCATTTTTATATCGCGATATAATTTTATCAAAAATTTCTTGATCTCTACTCAACACTCATACTCTCCTTAATCAGTTTATATATTGAGTCATCTTCGCGATTTGAAATTTTGGCAAATCTAAATGAGTTCGCTTCCAATATTTGTTCGAAATAATATTCTAATTTATTCTTTATAATCGCTTGTTTCTGATTTTCGTCTAGTTCAGCAGAAATTTCGTTTTTGTCCAAATATAATCTTTTAAACATATTTATAACATCTTTCGTTGTCTCTTCAAGGTTTGCATTGTAATCATCAAATTGAAGACATTTATAAATTTCTCCGTCGGGAACATCAAGAAGTTTTTTTGATATAATAATAAATTGAACACATGGATTATGTTCTCGCCCTCTTGAAATTGAATTAACCGTTCCCGCTCCCCCAACATATTGTGAATTAGATGGTGGATTGTTTAGGATAATATATGTTTGGTCAAAATTTTCATCGTTCCCAAGCTCCAAAAACACATTTTGTGAATTTGCGGTAATATTTCCACGATAAATATTGCCACCCTGCATCATGATTTTTTCGATTTCAGATGATGTTTTTGCCATATTGCAAAGTCTTAATATTTTTGTTGCACTCTCTCTATCCTTCATGAATGTTCCCAAAACAACGACATCCGATGTCAATTCGCCACGTCTTGTCACACTAATAATTCCATAATTTAGTGTATTTTTTAAACTCCCATGAACTTCTCCTTTATAGGAATCATTATTATAATAATAAACGATATAATTACCCAAAAACTTTTCATACGACACATAATTCTCTAAAACATAGTCTGAAAATAAAAAATCATCCACACAAATCCCAAATGCATCTTTAAGCGCAACAAGAAATTGAATGGATGGCTCACTATTTTTTGTAAGATAATTGTTTATGCTTGATTGCGAAAAACCAGTTTTCTCCGCAATGTATTTTTGAGAAAATCTTCCCGCAAGTTTTTTAAGATTGTTTTGAAAATTGTTGTTCATATTCATTCCTCTTTTGATAATTGTAATATATTAATAATCATAAGTCAACAGTATAATAATAAAACATCGCAAAATAATAAATTATCTCATTCATTATTATAAAATATCAATCAGCATACTAAATTTATAAAGCAAACAAAAATTAATTGAAAAACAAACACAAATGTGCTATCATAAAAACACTTGTTCCCATAGTTAAACGGATATAACATTCCCCTCCTAAGGGAAAATTGGGGGTTCGATTCCCTCTGGGAACGCCAAAACAAACAAGGAGAAAAAAATGAGAATTGCAATATTTACAGATAGCTTTTTGCCGGGAGTTGGAGGAACTGAAAAAGCCGTGTTGGGGTTAGCCACTGCACTTGCAGAAAACAATGAAGTTGTTGTTTGCGCTCCATATTATTCAAGAAAATTCAAAGATGATTTTCAGTTTCGAGTTCTTAGAGCAAACAGCATAAAAATCACCAACAACGACTATTTTGCATTCCCCTTCACATCTTGCAAGTTTAAAAAAGAGATGAAAAAATTCAATCCAGAAATAATACACTGCCAATCTGTTTCGCCAATGGCGAAATATGCTTTGAGTTATGCAAAAAAGCATAATATTCCAGTTGTCATGACCGTCCATACAAAATTCAAAACAGCATTTGAGAGAAGCATAAAGTCAAAAGTTATTGTCAATGCACTCATCAAAAATCTTGTTAAAAAACTCAACAAAGTCAAACAAGTCTACACTGTTTCAAATGACATGATTGACGAATTAAAAAGTTACGGATATTGTGGCGAGGCCAAAGTCATCAGAAATGGTGCAACTTTCAGCAGAATAAATAACTTGGAAGAAGTTAAAAAACTTGCGATTCAAAAATACAATCTTGCAAACGAAGAAAATATTTTTCTCTATGTTGGTCACATCGTCAAATTCAAAAATCTCGAATTCACAATCAACGCACTAAAAATCATCAAAGACCGTGGCATCAATTTCAAAATGTTGTTTGTTGGACATGGATTTGATGATGATTATTTCAAAAACCTATGCAAAAAATTGGGATTGGAAGAAAACGTTATCTTCACCGGACAAATCACCGACAAAGATTTGTTGAGTTCACTCTATGGTGCAGGAGAACTATTTTTGTTCCCGTCAATTTTTGACAACGACCCCCTCACCATTGTTGAAGCCGCCCTGCATCACGTTCCAGCAATCACAATCAAAAACACTGGCAGCAGCGAAAGAATCACAAACAATGTGTCAGGATTTGTTGTTGAAAATGACATCCAAGAATTCGCAGACAAAATTATTGAAGCCATTTCAGACAAAGCCCATCTCAAACAAATTGGCGATGAGGCAGAAAAAACAATTCCAAAAGATTGGTCAACCACCGCCCAAGAGTATCTCAATGAATATAACAACTTGATAACCCATTAAACCAAAAATGCTTTTCAAATCGAAAAGCATTTTTATCTACTCAACCTAAATGTGTCCACATTTCTTGCATTGATAGGTGTGCTGGACATTTCATATGGCTTATACTTGGATTAAAAAAAACAAAAAACAAAGGATAAAAGTTTTTCGACCCAAAAAATATTTATATTTTTTGGTCACGTTGAACAAAGTTTTGGCAAATTTGTCAAAAGATATTGCAAATTGTGTCGAAAAATGTTAGATATTGAAGATATGAAAAAGTTTATAATTTTGGCTATTGTCTTGGTTTTCGTTTTTGGTGGCGGAATTGGAATTTACTTTGGTTTTACCAAACAAAACAAAGACAACATTAGTGCCGGAAGTGAAAATAAAAGCAAAGAGATTGAAGAATTTGTTGAAGTTGAAGACCCTTTTGTTTTAGCAAAAGAAAAATTAACACTCGTCCTTTGTGATAAGACTGCAAATGTTTGTGCCAGCGTGCATAATGCGGATAATACAAATTTGAAATTTTCCGCATTTGATAACAATATTATTGAGATTAATTCTCTTGGAAATGTCAAACCGCTTCAAGTTGGTGAAACAAGCATCAAAAGTTTTGTTGAAATCGGTGACAAGGAATATTCATACACAACAAAAGTTGTCGTTCTCCCACTTGAAATTGAAGCAGAAATAAATCTTGTTGACGAAAACGAAAACTCAGTCACAAATCCCCTGCTTGGAGAAAAATACACATTGAAACTGACGAGCGTCAATCTCAAATTTTATGATTTGAGTTTGATTGCATCTGATCATGTCAAAGTTTCAAACGAGAAAACTTCGGACAATTGTCGCAGCTGCGATGTTTATTTTGAATCAAAAGCTGAACATAGTTTGCAATTCAAACTTGTTTTGGACGCTGACAATATGAAGCACACTTTGCTTTTGGACAAGCTTGTTGTCGACAACTCAGAAAAAGTCCCCGATGTTTCAAAAGATGACGATTCAAAACCAAGCAACCCAGATGAATCAACCAATCCAGATATTCCAAATGACCCTGAAGACAATCATGTTGATCCTGCCGACAACCCAAGCGACAACAACCCAAGCGACAACAATCCAACTGAAGATAATTCGACTGAAGATAATCCAACCGATGACCACCCAACTGAAAACAATCCAACTGAAGACGATCCGATTGAACCCGCAAAGAGAATTTTTACGTTAACACCTCCTTCCACCTCAAATAATATCAAGATAACCGATTCAACAATTCGAATCAGTGGTTTCACGGAAGAAATGCTCACATCATTGGCTTTCAAAATGAATGCAACCAAAAAATATTCAGTCAAATGTGAAATTTTGGAAGGCAACAACATCAATGTTGAAATTGAAACTTCAATGATTGGTCTTGAGATTTTGTCGAAAGGCACTTTGAAGTTTAGATTATACACACTTGAAGACCCAAGCCTTTCTCAAACCTTCACAATCATTGTTGAGTGATTTCAAAACAATGGATTTACTGCAACAAAAAAGAGAGCACTTGTCGCTCTCTTTTTTGTTTTTTAGTATTGAAGTTCGATAAGTCCAACATCTCCGTCTTTTCTGTTATAAACAATGTTGACTTTTCCTGTTTCGCGATTCAAGAATGCATAGAAATCGTGGTCGGTTGCTTCAAGCATATATTTTGCATCTTCAATGTCAAGCGGATCAAGGTGAATTTGTTTCTTCTTTGCAATACGCTTGTCTTCAAAAGTTGGAAGTTCTTGCAAAAATTCAAGGATTGGAGCTTCAACTTGTGTTTTGAAGCTTTGTCTTTTTTGATTTGCACGAATGATTTGTTTTTCAACTTTTGGAAGTGCCATATCGAGGTTTTCAAACATATTCTCGCCTGTCACCTCACTGCGATAAAAACCATTTTTGTTTGTTATGCTGACTTCCATGATATAATTTTTCTTTTCTTGACGGCAAACAACGGTTGCTTTTGCGTCATCTGGGAAATATCTTTCAAGTTTTTTAAGTTTTTTCTCAATCAAACTTTCAAGCCTTTTTCCAACATCATAATTTCTTTCAACAATTTCAATTTTCATAATTATCCCCCTGATATTATTATAGCAAAATGATATTTTTTTTCAAAACGAATTTAGTTAGAAACAAATTGAAGTTCGCCATTTTTGCAATCAATTGTGATCTCCCCTTCACTTTTGAGTTCGCCCATGAGAATCTTCTCGGCGATAAGGTCTTCAACGTGTTGTTGAATAAATCGTTTGAGCGGTCTTGCACCATATTCACTGCTTCCGCCGTTATCCACAATAAACTCCAGTGCTTCGTAGGTTAGATTGAGTTTGAGTCCTTGTTTTTCCAAACGTTTTGATAGATCGGAAATAAGGATTGTTGCAATTTTTAATAAGTCATCACGCGTGAGATTGTGGAACACAGTAATCACATCAATTCTATTCAAAAATTCCGGCTTGAATTTACGTTTTAGACAATCCAAATAAATTTTTCGAGTTTGCTCATAAGTCAGTTCGCAATGCTCGCCTTCATCAGAAAAACCAAGAGCTTTTGTTTGCGCCTTAACCTCTGCCGCTCCAACATTGCTTGTCATAATCAAAATCGTGTTGCGGAAATTCACCGTCCTTCCTTGATTATCCGTAAGTCTTCCGTCATCAAGAATTTGGAGCAATGCATTGAATATATCTGGATGTGCTTTTTCAATTTCGTCAAACAAAACAACCGAATATGGTCTGCGACGCACTTGCTCGGTGAGTTGCCCACCTTCGTCATAACCAACATATCCTGGAGGTGCACCAAAGAGTTTTGCAACCGAATGTTGTTCCATATATTCACTCATGTCGAGTCTTATGATGTTTTTTTCGTCATCAAACATTGCTTGTGCAATCGCCTTGCAAAGTTCGGTTTTTCCAACGCCTGTTTGTCCCAAAAACAAGAATGAGCCAATTGGGCGGCGCGCGTCTTGTAGACCCACACGACTTCTCCTGATTGCATTTGCAACAGAACTAACTGCTTCTTCTTGTCCCACAACTCGTTTGTGCAAGGTTTCTTCAAGGTGCATAAGTTTTTGTTTTTCAGTTTCGGTTATTTTTGTGACTGGAATGCCCGTCCAAAGCGAAACGACGTGTGCAATGTCATTCCCTGTTATGCAGTTTGAGTTTTTGTTCGACTTTGCTTGTTGGCGTGAAAAATCGTCAAGTTCATTTTCAAGTTTTATGATTTGTTGTTGAAACAACGCTGCTTTTTCATAGTTTCTTTGCATTGATGCCTCGTCTCGGTTCGCTGAAAGCTGCTTGATTTTTTCTTCCTTTTCGCGAACAGCAAGTGGCTTGGTCGAAAAATTTAGTTTTGCCCGCGAACTCGCTTGATCAACAAGGTCAATCGCCTTGTCTGGCAAGTTGCGGTCAGTGATATATCTATCCGAAAGTGTCACTGCTTGCTCAATCGCCTCATCAGTGATTGTCACTTTGTGGAATGCTTCAAACGAATCTCGAAGACCTTTCAAAATCTCAATGGTCTGCTCAACGGTTGGAGGGTTGACAAGCACGGGTTGAAATCTTCTTTCAAGCGCTTTGTCTTTTTCAATATATTTGCGATATTCTTCAGTTGTTGTCGCACCAATTGTTTGAAGTTCGCCACGAGCAAGATATGGTTTGAGAATGTCTGACGGATTAACTTCGCCCTTTTCTGCCCCAGCTTGTGCAAGAGTGTGCAATTCGTCAATAAACACAATAATATTTTTGTTCGAAATGATTGTATTTATTGCATCTTTGAGTTTTTCTTCCATTGTTCCGCGATATTTTGTCCCAGACATAAGCGAGCCAATATCAAGCGAAAAAATGATTTTGTCTTTGAGAAGTTCTGGGACATTTCCGCTTGTTATTGCAAGCGCAAGCCCTTCAACAACAGCAGTTTTCCCAACTCCCGCCTCCCCGATAAGCACGGGATTGTTTTTTGTCTTTCGGCAAAGAATTTCAATCATGCGTTCAATTTCTTGTTCGCGTCCAATTATAGGGTCAATTTTTCCATCCTTTGCTTTTTGAGTGAGGTCAATTCCCATTTCCAAAAGTTTTTCAGGCAACGCACTTTTTTGAATGTTTTGCGCTTCAAGATTTTCACCCGCACTCTCTTCGTTTTCGTCAACCGAACTTCTGCCTTGAATGAAAGCGGCCACTTTGTTTCGTAGCATTGAAACATTAACTCCAAAAATGCCAGCAATAATTTGCACCGCATACGAATCAGTCATTGAAAGCAAGGCGTAGAGAATATGTTCTGTGCCAATGTAGTTGTGCCCAAGCCCCGTTGCAATGCTCCCCGCAATTTTAAGCACTTCTTTTGAGCGCGGTGTGAGTTCAACACTGCTTTCAATTGGTTGGACTTCGTCTTCTTCGGCAAAGATTTCCTCAATAGACTTTGAATTAATCCCAAATTTTGCAAGAATATCACGGCTTGGAGAATCTTTGATTTCACAAAGCCCATAAAGCAAATGCTCTGTTCCCACTTGATTTGAGCCATATTTGAGCGCAATTCGCCCCGCCTTTTTTATTGCTTTTAGTGCATTTTCAGAAAGGTTCAAATTGTAAAACATTTTTCCTCCTAGATTCTTTGATTTTTTAGTGCCCGACACAAATAGTCCGCACGAAATTTATCCCTCTTGTCATCGTCCAGTTCTTCGCCAAACCTCGCGTCAAGGTTTGCTGGTCGCGAAGACACTTCAATTTCTTCCAAAATATTTGGATTTCTAAAATCAATCAACCCCAAAGCAAACCCAAGTTTCAAATCGCTAATAAGTTTGGTAAATTCTTTTTCGGGCATACGATAAGAGTTTGCCAAAATTCCATAAGCACGATATGTCGCATCTTTGATTTGATCCTGCTTTGTTTGAAACAAAACTTCTCTCGCTTCATTTTCCATTTCACAAACTTTTAGAACTGCATTTTTAACACTTTTTAGAATATCTTCTTCGCTCAGTCCCAATGTTTGTTGGTTTGATATTTGATATAAATATCCTTCCGCTTCACTCCCTTCGCCCAAAAAGCCGCGAACAGCAAAGCCGAGTTTTGAAAAAGTTTGTATAATGTTTTCGATTGCACCCGTTTTTGTGAGCGCTGGCAAAAACATCATGCAAGATGCCCTCATTCCTGTTCCAATATTGCTTGGACACGCTGTCAAAAAGCCAAACTCCTGCGAATAAGCGATGTCGCATTTCTCCAAAATGTTGTCGTCAATATCTTGAAGTTCGTCATACGCCAATTCAAGCGCAAATCCCTTTTTGATACATTGCTCGCGAATGTGGTCTTCTTCGTTAATCATGATGATCTTGTCTTCGTTTTTGTTTATGCAAAAGCCAGCAATATCTTTGTTTTCAATCAATTCTCGACTAATGAGATGTCTTTCCAAAAATTTGAGAATTTGGTTGTTGTCCATGTTTTTGAGCGAATAGAACATAAAATTATTGCCAAAATTAACCACACTAAAGACTTCGCGTTGAATTTGTTTTGCGTCTGCGTCATTTGAAAGCCTGATTGGAAAATTGTATTTATCAAAATTTCTTGCAAGTCGAACACGAGATGACACGACAATTTCTTTTGTCAAATTATCCATTGTCACCTCTCAAAATATCTTGAATTTCTTGTTCAATTTCTTCGTCAAAGTTGTCTTTTTGTGGTTTTTTACCCAAATTTTGCGTGTTTTTTTGAATATCTTTTATGATTGGAAAAAGCTCTTCACGAAACTCAACATAACACTCTTTGCACCCAACAATTCCCGAGTCCAAAACATCTTGAATGTTCATTTTGCATTTCGAACAAATTTTTTGCATCACTTCTCCACAACACTCATGTCCTTTTGATAAATTATTAACATTATTTTTGTTTTTCGTCAAATAAAATATTGCAATATCATATGTACTTTGTTATTATATGGTAATAATAATTTTTTAGGAGTCAAAATGAAACAAAAATCTTATGTTATGATCAAACCAGAATTTGCAAACAAATCAATCATAATTCTTTTGGTCAAAGAAAAGCTTGCATCAAACGGAATAAAAATTGAAGAAGAAGGCTACATTCAATACGATGTTCCACATGCAAGACAACACTATCATGAGCATGTCAACAAACCATTCTACCCAGAACTTGAACAATACTTAACAAGCGACAAGGCATATGGAATGGTTGTGTCGGGAGACAATGCGATTGCAAAAATTCGAGCACTTTGTGGCTCAACAAAAAATCCCGAAAAAGGAACAATTCGCCGCAACATACCAAGATTGCTCAACATGCCTATTTCTACAACAAAAAATGTTGTTCATTCATCAGATTCGCCCGAAGCTGCCGACCTCGAAATTGCAATATTCCACGAACTCAAAAACAAATATTTGAATAGCAACAAAACAAAATAATTGAAAAAAAAGTCGCCATTTGTGGCGACTTTTTTCATTCCGTTGCAATCATGCTTTTTCTAATCATAATCCAACAACTGCTCATCTCTCCATTTTTGCTCGGTGCGAAAACTTTTTATCATGAGAGTTAGCGGTTCTTCTGTTGAGAACTCATCATATTTGGTTTTTATTTTATTTGCAACACAATCTTTGTATTTTGCAAAGTCCGCATCGCTCAAATTTTTCAAATGTTCATTGTTTTCAACAAACGAATATTCATTCCCGTTTTTTATCAAAACTCCCAAGATGTAATGCTTTGGCAAGTTGTTATAACCTTTCAACACATCAAAAAGGCATGATTTTATGTTGTGATTGCTTTCGTAAATGCCGTTTGTGCGAAATTCATTTTTGATTTCTTCGCGTGCCCCTTCGGTGTTGTTTTTGTAAGATGAAAACTCAACTTTTTTGCCGTCAACATCAATGTATTTTGGAATGGCAACAACAAGGATTGGAAAATCAGAGTTGCGATAATAGTTGTAGTCAATCACGGGGTCAACATTTCTTTCCAAAGATGACGCAACAAGATTTGCCGTTCCGAATATGCTTGAATATTTGCCCAGTCGCAACCCGTCATCAATAATGCCACAAATTTTTTTTTGCAGAACATCTTCGCCCGAATCCAAATAATTTTTGTAGTTGTTGATTTGATGGACAAAAATATTAAACTCTCCTTTGCGGTTTAATTCATTCATTTGTTCCAAAAGATAAATTTTTATTTCTTCGCAATTTTTGAAATTGTGTTTTGTTGTCATAACAATCCTATATATCTTTCATTGTGAGAGCAATTCTCTTTTTGACTGGGTCAACAGAAAGCACTTTGACTTGAACATGGTCGCCAACTTTGAGAACTTCGGACGGGTGCTTGATATAGCGGTCGCAAATTTGAGAAATATGAACAAGTCCGTCTTGATGAACGCCAATATCCACAAATGCACCAAAGTCAATAACGTTTCGAACAACGCCCGAAAGCACCATACCTTCTTTTAGGTCTTCGAGTGAAAGCAAATCACTGCGGAGCACTGGTTTTGGCATTTCTTCACGAATGTCGCGCCCAGGTTTTATGAGTTCTTTAATCATGTCAAGCAGTGTTGGAACACCAACGCCAATCTTTTTTGCAACCTCACTTTCTCCAATGTTTTTAACAAGAAGTGGAAGACTTGTCAAGTTGTTATTTTTCACATCTTCTTCCCCAAGTCCAAACAAAGCCAAAAGTTTTTTTGCTGCTTCATAACTTTCTGGGTGAACGCCCGTGTTTTCAAACACATTCTTTGAGCCCACAATTCGAAGGAAACCCGCACATTGTTCATATGCTTTTGCACCAAGTTTTGGCACTTTGAGAAGTTGTTCACGAGATGAAAAACTCTTGTTTGCTTTTCTGAACTCAACAATATTTTTTGCAATGCCTTGGTTTAGTCCCGAAACATAAGAAAGAAGTGAAACAGACGCTGTGTTGAGGTCAACACCAACAGAGTTGACACAGTCTTCAACAACGCCTTCCAAAACTTCTGTGAGACGGTTTTGTGGCATGTCGTGTTGATATTGTCCAACACCAATTGATTTGACATCAATTTTAATCAATTCTGCAAGTGGGTCTTGAAGTCGACGAGCGATTGACACCGCCGAACGCAAAGAAACATCATAGTCAGGAAATTCCTGCGCGCCGAGTTTTGAAGCGGAGTAAACCGATGCCCCTGCCTCGTTGACAACTGCATAGTTGAGTTTGCGTTCAGGCGTTTGAGCGATGAGTTTTGCAACAAAGATTTCTGCTTCTTTTGAAGCGGTGCCATTGCCGATTGAAATGATGTCAACATTATGTTTGAGAATGAGTTGACGAAGTTTGTAGATGCTTTCTTCAATCTTTGATTGAGGCGGGGTTGGATAGATAACAGTTGTGTCAAGAACATCGCCATTTTTGTCAATAACTGCAATTTTGCAACCTGTGCGATAAGCTGGGTCAAGTCCCAAAATGATATTGTTTTTGAGCGGTGCGACCATGAGAAGCGGTTTGAGGTTGACTTCAAACATTTTGATTGCTTGCTCGTCCGCTTTGTCTGTGAGATTGTTTCTGCACTCATTTTCAAGTGAAGGGAACAAAAGTCTTGAAAAACTATCTTCAATCACTTCTTCCATAAGTCCATTTGAATATGGATTATCTTTAACAAAAGCTTGTGCCATAAGTTTGTGAGCAAGTTTGTCAGAATATTTTATTGAAACTTTGAGGCAGCCCTCTTTTTCGCCACGATTGATTGCCAAAATTCTGTGTGAAGGGATTTTGGCAACAGGCTCGGAATATTCTTTATACATTTCATATGTTTTTGAGTTTTCATTTTCAACAAGTGCTGTTTCAATTTCAGCAGTTTCAACAATTGATTGTCTGAGCGTTTTTCTGATTTCGCTGTCGTCTGACATATATTCAGCAATAATATCTTTGGCACCTTGCAATGCACTCTCCACGTCTTTCACGCCTTTTTCTTCATCAACATAGTCTTTTGCAAGTTCTTCAACGCTCTCATGAATGTCCTGTGCAAAAATCAAATCAGCAAGAGGTTTGAGACCTTTTGCAATTGCCATGCTTGCCCTTGTTTTTCTTTTTGGCTTGTATGGACGATAAATATCTTCAACTTCGGTAAGCGTTTTTGCCGCATCAATTTGTGCTTGAAGTTCGTCTGTCATTTTTTCTTGTTCAGTAATTGATTTTGAAATCTCCTGCTTTCTCTTTTCAAGATTGCGAAGATAAACAAGTCTGTCGTTGAATTCACGAAGCACTTGGTCATCGCATGACCCCGTGAGTTCTTTTCTATATCTTGCAATAAATGGGATTGTGCAGCCCTCGTCAATGAGGTTTATGATGTTGTTCACATAATCCAATCTGATGTTAAATTCTTTTGATAAAACTGATGCAATATCCATAATTTTGTTCCTTTCCTTTTTTTATTTTTTATAAACAACTTTTCCCGCCACAACATTCTTCTTGATGTCGGCAGAAGTTGAAAATTTCACCAAATCATCAACATTTTCAATGTTTTTTTGCGATTTTTTTGAATTTATGAGCAAAAAACTTGCAATTTTGTTGTTTTCGGGACAAAGCCCACACACGCCCGTTGCCCAACCAAGCACATCTTTTTCACTCAAAATTTCCTCGTCATTCATGCTTGCTCGGCACACACAAAGCGCCGCTCTCATATTTTCAAACATATCAAGTCCGAACTCATTTGGAGTCCAAAACCCAACATCTTTTTCGTAGTTTTTCACAAGCCCCAAAGGTTCAAATCCGAGTGCCGAAAACATGTTTGCCTTTGGTGCAACACAGAGTGAAACATCGCCCATTTGCACAATATCTTCTTTGTCAAGGCACACATTATTTGTCGACACGAGTTTTCCGTCAAGCATTCCAAAATCTCTTGCGACCTCAATCGGCGATTTTGAATACTGGGTTGAAATTTCGCCCGCTCGCATGAGCGATTCATAAAAATTTGAATAAATTTTAAGTCCATTTTTATGTGCATACGTGACTTTTTCATCAATCTCGTCCGGCGAATCCAAAATGAGATCAACCACCACTCCGACTGTGAGATTTCGTTTGTTAAGTCTTTTGATTTTTTCAAGCAATTTCAAATCTCCGCTGACAATTTGAGTTTCAATCCAACACTCTCCAAATGCTTTTGCCAGTTCAAAATCATTTATCTCTTCAACAATTTTGGAATAGCCATTTTCAAAATAGAGTTGTGTCACTCGCCGAGCAATTTCTTTTGGGTCAAAAACTTCTTTTGCAATCTCTTTTGCAACTCCACCAAAATTCGACACAAAATTTGGAATTAAGATTTCGTTTTCACAGTCCCAAACTTCATCTGCATTAAAATTATTTTCTCCCACAAACACGCCATTATTGATGCAAACATCTCGCTTCTCAAACTTGTTTTGACGCGTGGAATACACTTTGACATTTTTTAATCTTATATTCAAACTTTCACACCCTTGTCATATTTCAAATATTAAAATTGAGTATACTACAAATGGAGGTTTTTTGCAAATGAATTGCGACGACAGAATAATTTTGCACTGTGATATAAACAACTTTTTTGCGTCTGTCGAATGTGCCACTCGCCCCGACCTTGTTGGTCGTCCAGTTGCTGTTGCGGGCGACCCCAAAAAACGCACAGGAATCATTCTTGCGAAGAATGAAATTGCAAAAAAATATGGTGTTGCAACGGGCGAGCCAATTTGGCAAGCGATGCAAAAATGTCCAGATCTCATCTGCCTTGCCCCACACCACGCGCTCTATGAAAAAATATCCAAACGAATCATTGAAATATACAAATGTTACACTGACCAAATCGAACCTTTTGGCATTGACGAGTGTTGGCTGGACCTCACGACCTGCCAAAAACTTTTTCCCGACGCCGAAAAGGTCGCATATGAAATCAGACAGCGAATAAAAAATGAGATCGGTGTCACCGCATCAGTTGGAATTTCGTTTTGTAAACTTTTTGCAAAACTTGCTTCTGATATGAAGAAACCAGACGCCACAACATCAATCCATCGCGACAACTTCAAACAAATCATCTATCCTTTGCCGATTGATACAATTATTGGGATTGGAAGACGCATGAAAAAAAAACTTGTTCGCATGAACATAAACACACTTGGTGACCTTGCCCAAGCAGACATTCGTGCGCTGCAAGCAAAGTTTGGCGTTGTTGGAGTGCGACTCAAAGAAAAACTTTTGGGATTTGATTTTGACCCAGTTGCAAATGTTGATGACCTCGACCCCGTCAAAAGTGTGGGCAATGGCACAACAACCATAAAAGACATTTGCACCGAACAAGAAGTCAAACAAACAATTCAATACCTTGCTTGCTCCGTGTCGAGCCGTCTTCGCGAAAAAGGTTTTCGTTGTGCAAATATTGGCGTTTCAATAAAAAATGCTTCGCTTCACACTCTTCATCACGAAAAAACAATCATGCTTCCCACAAACGACGAAATTGAAATAGCAAAAGAAGCAATGCGGATTATTCATGAGTTTTGGGAGTTTGGCGAGCCAATCAGAGCCGTGCGACTTTGTTGCAGCACGCTTTCTTCAACAAAAGACAATGAGCAAACGAACTTTTTTTCAGCACTCACTTCAAAAGCTGACAAAATTAACGCCGCGGTTGACTTTCTTAACAAAAAATATTGCCGCAAAGTCGTCAAACTTGCAGCAATAACAAAATCGGATTTCATCAATTCTGATTCTTTTGATTAGAGCGTATAACTATCAATCACACCGCCACCAAGACAATTTTCGTCCGCATCATATAGCACTGCGAATTGCCCTGGGGTGATTGCACGTTGCTTTTCAAAAAACGAAATGTCCACATCGCCATTATCCAAAATCTTTACCTTGACTTTTTGGTCTGGCTGACGATAACGAAATTTTGCAAAACATTCAAACTCATTTTGCTCTGGCTGCTTTGGAATCCAATTAAAATTCTTTGCAATCAGGCTTTTTGAAAAAAGTTCATCGTCCTCCCCTTGCGAAACATACAAAATGTTGTTTTTGAGGTCTTTGTGTGTGACAAACCACCTTTCCCCGTTTCCGTCCGCGCGTCCACCAATGTTGAGCCCCCTGCGCTGACCCAAAGTATAATACATCAGACCTTCATGGCGTCCAACAACTTTTCCGTCACGTGTGCAAATGTTGCCAGGACATGCTGGAAGATAATTTTTCAGAAAGTTTCGAAAATTTCGTTCACCGATGAAACAAACGCCTGTCGAATCCTTTTTCTTTGCTGTTGAAAGTTCAAGTTTTTCAGCAATTTCACGCACTTTTGGCTTTTCTATGTCAGCAAGCGGAAAAATGACTGATGAAAGTTGATTTTGAGAAAGTTGATTGAGAAAATATGTTTGGTCTTTGTTTTTGTCTTTTGATTTTTTGAGATAGAACAAACCGTCTTTTTCTTCAACTTTGCAATAATGACCTGTTGCAATATAGTCTGCACCAATCTTTTTTGCGAACTCCAAAAATGGTCCAAATTTGATTTCTCTGTTGCACAAAACATCGGGATTTGGCGTTCTTCCATTTTTGTATTCTTCAAGAAAATACTCAAAGACCCTGTCCCAATACTCTTTTGCAAAATTTATTGAATAGTATGGAATGCCAAGCGCATTGCAAACACGTTTGACATCTTCATAATCGTCCTCTGATGTGCAGTTTCCATTTTCGTCATTCTCTTCCCAATTAACCATAAATAGTCCAATGACATTATAACCTTGCTCTTTGAGAAGATATGCTGCAACAGACGAGTCAACCCCGCCACTCATTCCACAAACAACTGTTTTCATTTTATCTCCTTTGGATCGTCTGGAATTGACACCGGAATTTTGTATTTGCCAGTCGCGATTGCGATAAAGTCAAGCACCCAAAAAAACAACGGAAACGCCGCAGGAATGGCAAAAAACTGAATAAAAGTGTAATAAAAATCAGGATAGACTGTCATTGCGGCAAAAATTGTTGTTATTGTTGAAAAAATCAATGAAAATGTTGCCTTGATATATCGTCCCAAATAGAAGTTGTGTGCGCCATAAAGCCCCAAAAATCCGCAAAGCAAAAGCGCTTTCCAGCGTTTTGCATCTTCCGGCCAAGACGAAACATAGAGCACCTTGTCCTTTTGATGTTTTCTAACACAGCGTTTTCCTGCTTTGTTTGTGACAAGATTAAGACGTGAAAAAAGCAGCCCACACTCTGGACATTTTGGTGCATTAAACAAGCACTTTTCTCCACATCGAGGACACTTTTTGACCTCACTTCTTCGATACTTTGCCACTAAACTTCAATCTCCACCAATTTGTTATCAACTTGATCGCACGATGTCAAATAATATTTCACGCCATTTTTTTCGACCAATGCATCTGCTCTGATATTTTTTCCATGCAAATGACCATACACAACCGCCGTCACTCCGTTTTGTTCAAAAAGTGCAGTCATTTCGTTTGACGAGCGCTTTGAGTCAAATGGCGGAAAATGTGTTAGAACAATAATTTTTTCATTTTCTTTTCGAATTCTTTTTGCATCGTCAAGAGCAAGACCCATTCGCAAAACTTCGCGAGCGAACAACCTGTCGTCTTCATTTGTGTTTTTGTCGCCCGTGCTCCAACCACGGCACCCACAAAAAATGTAGTCGCCAATTTTTACCGCATCATTTTGAAGCGCATAGCACCCTGACGGCAAAAAGTCGCGAACTGCACTAATGCTTTTCCACCAATAGTCGTGATTTCCTCGAATCACAATTTTTTTTCCGGGAAGAGCGGCAAGATAATCATACAAGCACCCTGCGTTTTCAATTTTCATTGCCCAACACAAATCCCCGCAAATCAAAACGACATCGTCGTCATTCACCCTGCTTTTCCAGTCTTGAGCAATCATATTCTCATAATTTTCCCAATTCCCACCAAAAACATCCATTGGCTTGTCGCCATCGCTCAAATGCAAATCACTAATTGAATATATTTTCACTAGTTAAACCTTTTAAGAACAGTTTGAACATCACGCATGTCACATTTGCCAGCATACTGAGTTTTGAATGTCTTCATGACATTGCCAATTGACTTGTCATCAATTTTTTCAATAATGGCATAGATTTCATCTTGGCTCATCATTTGTGGAAGGAATTTTGAAATAATATCTTTTTGTCTTTCAATTGTTTCAATCTGTTCTTGATTGTTAACTTTTTTGAAATTTTCACATTCTTCCGTCAGTTCTTTTATGGTTTTTTGCAAAATTGCAACCATATCGGCGTCAACAAGTTCTTCGCCTTTTTCTCTTTTTTTGATGCCTTCAAGCATTGCCTTGTTCATCACGACTGAAAAGATTGAGCGAGCAACTTGGTCGTGGTCTTTCATTGCTTGAATATTTTGTTTTTTCATTTCGTCAAGTATCATATTTCACCTCTGTTTTTTATTTTAACAATTTTCAAGATTTTTTGCAACAAATCTTTGTTTAATAATTTGCATCAATTTGCAAACACTAATCTCGGAGGTAAATATGTATATTGCAAACATTATCGCGTATATTCTTGTTCTTCTTGGCGCCGTAAACTGGGGACTTGTTGGAATTTTCGACTGGAACTTGGTTGGTGCAATTTTTGGCGGAACAAGAGCGGTGGGCTCAATCATTGTTTACTGCATCATTCTTGTTGCAGCACTTTGGCTCATCATTTCCCCATTTCTCACAATGGGAAGACTCACTTTCACAAGAGAAAGATAGTCAGCATCAAAATTGCAGCCTGACGAGAAACAAGCAAGGCAAGACTCGAAAAAACCAAGGTTGGGAGTTTAGTTGACCTAAATGACCAATCTTGGGTTTTCTCAGAAACGCAGCAAGTGAAATTTCATTAATTTCACGGTTGCGAAGTTTATCGACAGGGTGACACGAGGTTTTCCTCGTGTTTTTTGTTAAGGACAAATACTTAATAGTTTGAAAACTATTGTTAAACCAATGCAACAATTTGAGTTTGTGTTTGAGTTTCGGCTTCTTTTTCTGCTTTTTCTTTTTCTTTTTGACGATTAACCAAATAATATGAACAAAGCACCAAAACAACAACACACAAAACTGCAATCAATATTCTTTTCTTTGTTGTATTCATATTTCACCTCAATTTGCCTCATTATAGCACTGCAAAAACACATTTTCAAGACCAAATTTGATAAATTCTTGATATCCTTTTAAATTTTGTTTGATGAAGACATGTTTTGTGTTAATATGAATATATGGTTGGAATTGATATTATTGAAACAAAAAGGTTCAAAGAACAAAAGCCTTGCTTTGCAAAAATGTTTTGCGAACATGAGCTTGAATACGCAAACAAATTCTCTGACCCTCATGTGCATCTTGCTGGATTTTGGGCAGTAAAAGAAGCTTTTTTGAAAGCACTGGGGACTGGAATCACTTCGCTTGAACTCAACAAAATTTATGTTTTGCACGACAAGAGCAACAAACCATATTTGGAGATTGAACAAAGCACCAAACAAAAACTGGGCATCGCAAATAATGTTGTTGAAATTTCAATATCTCACACAAAAGAAATTGCCTGCGCCATCTGCATAATAAAATAATTTTTAGACAAATTAAATTAAGGACTTAAAAAAAGTCCTTTTTTTGTTTAGAAAATTTTTATTGGGAGATATTTCTTATGAAAAAATTTAATAAATACAAAAAAGAACTCACTGATGAAAAAGACCGTATTGTCGCTTTGTATGGCGTTGACATCACGCAAAGTTTATATCACGAATACTTGGGCGACGAGCATAGTATGAATATGAGAGAAGATGTCGCAAATTTCTTCGAGAACGAGAGCAACCAAACTCACGAAACCGAACTCGCAAACGAGAATTTTGACGACCTCGAAACTCTTGAAAACTACGAAAAGGATATTTCTGGTGACTAATACGCAACAAATCAAACGAGGAGATATATTTTACGCAGACCTAAGCCCAGTTGTTGGAAGCGAACAAGGCGGACTTAGACCTGTTCTTGTTGTGCAAAACAACATCGGAAATAAATATAGCCCCACAATCATTGTTGCCGCAATCACCTCACAACTAACAAAAGCAAAATTACCCACTCATCTTTCACTCCCCGCCGACACCTTCAACTTGCCAAAGGACTCAGTAATCCTTTTTGAGCAACTTCGAACAATCGACAAACGCCGTCTGAAAAATCATGTCGGCACGCTTGATGACCGCTTTATGAGAAAAGCAAACGAAGCCCTCATAATAAGCCTCGGACTCCTCAACTAAAAAAAGCAAGTCACCCTTGCTTTTTTTCCGTCAATTCTTTTAATATACCCAATATATCTTTGCTTCGATTTCCAGGGCAACTCCACCATTGAGAACAAATATGATAGTATTTGTTTCCTATGCGATATGGTTTTATATAATATCTATATGTTTTTGATTTATCCAAAATTATTTCCTGTTTGCAAGCCTCCTCACCCAAATTTCTACATTCTTTGAGAAGTGGCAATCTTAACTGTAATAATTGCAAACTGAATTCTTTTTCTGTCAATTTTTTTAATTCTGCTTCTGGTAGACTTCTAAGAACTGGCAACAAAACTTTTTCAACTTGTGCCTTGTTGCTATCTTTTGTTCCAGCATCAGTTTTTAACATTTCTTCTCTACATACTTCACACAACTCATCATCTAAATTTAATATGTAATTAATTTCACATTTTGGACATAATTTCATTTGTTATTTCTCCTTGTTTCTGTTTTTTTCTTTTTTTCTCTTTTCTTTCCATTCTTCTTTGGCTCGACTGTTTATCTGTAATGGTGGAACACTGCAAATTAATACAACCGCAACAACAACTGAAAAAGTATCAATTATCCTCGCTGGCGAATTCAGTGCAATAGCACTTGACACACTACCAACCAAACCAAGAATGCCTGTGACTATTATTGCAATTTTATGTTTTGCAAAAGACGCAATAATCGCATATAAAACCCACACTCCCAACATATATCCAATCATACTTGCGACAATCATTTTAACCCCTCCCTGTTCATAATTTTATTTTGTATTTCTTTTCAAGTCAATAAAAACACAAACATTTCTATATAAGAAACATTTTATTTCTTTTTGTATATTTTTATCCTTTATGAGGAATATATCTAAAATTTTTGGCAAATTATAATTATAGAAGAGGTTATTATGGAAATAAAAGATATACTTTTTCGAATTGGGTATTTTAGAAATAAATCAAACTTGAGTGCAAGAGCATTAAGTTTGGAGATTGGCAAAAACCCTGCTTATATCACAAAACTCGAATCTGGTGAATACGAACCATCAATGCAAGTAATTCTAGACATTATTAAAGCCTGCCATATAACACCAGAAGAATTTTTCTACAATAATTTTCAATCATATAAATTAGATACTCAAACACTCAAAATTATAAATAGCATGAGTGAAAAAAAGAAGTTAGCACTTAATGAGCTTTTGGAATAAAAAAGATAAGCATTAGAACTTATCTTTTTTATTTATCATTTTGAACTTATCATCGAATTTTTTTAGAACTTCCTTGAGATCTTCTGTCAAAAACTTCATTCCTCTCTCTTCCAAATCTTTGGGCATGCCATAAAAGGCCTCCGCAATTGATCCTGCGATGCACGCCATTGTGTCTGCATCTCCGCCCATTGATATTGCCGTCCTTATTGCATCTTCATAATCTGTTGAAATCAAAAAAGCATAAATTGATTGTGGCACAGAATTTTGACAACTTTCATCATGAACATACGTTTTCAGCAACTGGTCATAATCAAAATCCAAATTGTAATAATTCTTTTCGACATATTCTTTTATTTGTTGTTTTGAATTGTTATGCCATGCAAGCCATATGCAACTCGCAACCGCTTCGGCACCCTTGATTCCTTCCTCATGATTATGTGTAACCACAGTGACAAGGCGTGAAAGGTGTTTTAATTCCTCAATATCCTTTGCGAAATATGGAACAGCACCAATTCTCATTGCACTGCCATTTCCAAAAGAATTATAAGGCTCGTTTTTTTGTGAGTTGAGCCATGAATTAAACTTTGATCCATACCCAACATAACGATGTTTTCGACCAAATTCTTTCATGTTTTTAACAAGCAACTCATTCAAATTGTCATAATTCCCGTTTGCATCAAGCAGAGCATTTGCAACTGCTAATGTCATAACAGTGTCGTCTGTAAAATGACAGTTTTCTCGATATTCACGAAAACTTTGTTTTGCTTGAAATTGATTGTCGCTCATTTTTAATAATTCAAATTCTTTGCTTTTGATTGGGCTAAATTCAAATCGAGACCCCGCAATGTCTCCCACAATTCCACCCATAACCAATGGCATTTTTTTTGTTTGTTCCATACTATCTCCTCAAAACCATAATACAACAAATCACGAAACAAACCAATTGTCTTGCATAATTTTATATTTATATTTTCGCATGGCTTTTGTCTATGACTCCAAACCATGTTTTATTATATTTATGTTGGTTTAATTCTCAAGAGTTGTGGCATTCTTTGCCTTAACTCTTCTTGTGAGCCTTATTGCATGAAACAGAATGTTTGTCAAGAGTTTGAGTGCAACCGCACTCAAATCCATTTACTCTTGACAAATTTTTCGTTGCATGCAACACAAAAAAACAAAAAGACAAAAGAAAAGGTTTTGAGCCAAAACTTCTCAAAACCCTTTTGTCTATTGTTTTTTGTTGACCTCTTGCCCCGCTTCGCCAAGGGTGGTTTCAAGGGGTGTGGGGAAAATCCAAATTCCCCACGCTTTTTGGTTCTTTTTCGCATTCGAAAAAGAACAACTATTTCATGATTGGGAACAAAACACCATCACGGATATTTGGAAGGTCAAACATGAGCATAACAAATCTGTCAATTCCAAATCCGAGTCCAGACATTGGTGGCATTCCGTGCTCCATTGCAAGCAAGAAATCTTCATCGACGTCCATCGTTTCATCATCGCCCTGATTTTTTTCAATTTGTTGCGCTTCAAGCACTGCCCTTTGAATTTCTGGGTCAACAAGTTCGGAGAATGCGTTGCAAATTTCTGCGCCGCAAACAACAACTTGGAAGGCCTCGGCAATGTTGTAGTCTTTGTCAGAGTGTCTTGCCAAAGTTTTGAGCACTGCTGGATAGTTATACAAAATGACTGGACCAGTGATTTTTTCTCTTATTGTTCGTTTATAGATATAGTCAATGAGTGTTCGGATTGATTTGCATTCTTCAAGGTCGCCAAAAGAAAAGAGTTTTGTTGCAACAACTTTTTTCTTGAACTCATCGAGGTCTGTTTCTCGCATAAAATCAAAGCCCAAAATTTCACGAAGGCGAGCAACATAGTCAATTCGCTCCCACTCTCCGTCAAAATTGATAACATTGCCTTGATAACTGATTTGCAACGTTCCAATGCACTCCATGAGGAGTTTTTTGACGAGTTCTTGGAAGAATTTTATGTTGTCTTCAAATCTCCAAAATGAAGCATACCATTCAACTTGTGTAAATTCTTGAAGATGGGTTGGATCCATGCCCTCATTTCTGAAATCTTTTCCGAGTTCAAACACGCGGTCAAAACCCGCAACCATTGCCATTTTGAGCCATGTCTCTTTTGCAATGCGAAGGTTGCATTCAAGGTCGAGTGCGTTGTGTTTTGTGAAAAATGGTTTTGCTGCAGCCCCCGAAACATTTTTTTGAAGAACTGGTGTTTCAATTTCTGTGAATCCATTATCTTCAAGATGGCGTCTGATGAGCGATTCAACTTTGCTGCGTGCTTTGAACACTTCTCTGCTCTTTTCGTTCATGATGATGTCAAGATAGCGTTGACGATATTTTGCTTCAACGTCGGTGAGCCCATGAAATTTTTCAGGAAGTGGGCGCATTGCTTTTGAAAGCAGTTCAACCTTGCTTGCTCGAACTGTAAGTTCGCCAGTTTGAGTTCGATAGAGTTCGCCTTCAACTCCGATTATATCTCCAACATCAATGAGTTTTTTATAGAAATCATAACTCTGTTCATCGAGTTCATTTCTGCCAACACTAACTTGAATCATGCCGTCAATATCTTGAATTTTTGCAAATCCAAATTTTCCCATGATGCGACGGAAAATAACACGTCCGCAAATTTTGACTTTTGCACCTTCTTCAAGAGTTAGTGCTTCTTTTATTGTGTGTGTTCGTCGAAAATCATCGCGATATGGATTGATTCCATTTTCCTTCAAAAAATCAATCTTCGCTTTTCTGATGTCAACCTCGTTTGAAAGTTTTTGTAATTTTTGGTTTAGTTGTTCAAAATCCATAATAATCTCCTGTTTGGCAATTTATCATAAATAACTGACCATGTCAAACATAATGTGGTTTTCCATTGCAATCTCTTGAATTAATCTTGATTATTGTCGCAAAAACATTTGTTCATTGCATAAAAACATTCTTCGTGCGAAAATCCTTTGCTCAAAAGATGACGATATAGTTTTTCTTTTGTCTTTTGGTCGAGTGGTTTGTTCTTGAGATATTTTTTAGCAAGTGACAACGCAACTTCTTTTTGGTCATCAATGTCACATAGGCACTCCTCAATGATTTGGTCTGACACACCCTTTTGCTTCATTTCAAATGCGATTGCCCGTTTGCCTTTGCTTTTTGATGACATTTTTATGTAGCACTTGGCAAATTGAAGGTCATCAACATATTTGTATTCACCCAGTTTCTCCAAAACATAGTCACAAACTTTTGGCATATAACCCTTGTCTTTGAGATAGGTCATGAGTTGTTTTTGTGTTTTCATGCCTCTGCCCAACAAGTTTATCGCCTTGTCAAAAGCGGTTAGTTTTTCATATTCAAATTGATATTCTTCGAGCGTTTCTTTGTCGATTTCATCTCCAATTTTTAGTTTTGTTTTGAGCAATGTGAGTCCGTGCAAAACAACTTTTTCACCGTTTGACAGCAAAACGTAAAATCTCTCTTGTTTTTTCCCAATCGGTTTTATCTCATCAATTCGCACCTTTCACCTCCGCAAGAACTCCCGCCGCCGCCTTGGTGTAGGCACGAACAAGTCCGCCAGCACCAAGTTTTATGCCGCCGAAATATCTCACAACCACAACCATACAATTCTTTTTGTTTTGTTTTTCCAGGACATTAAGGATTGGACGACCAGCAGTTCCCGATGGTTCGCCATCATCAGAGCATTTGCACACATATGTCTCGCCCTCATATATCACGGCATGGCATATATGAGTTGCTTTTTTGTGTTTTGCCCGTATGTCTAATATGATTTTTTCAATTTGGCTTGGGTCTGAAATGTAAAAGAAAAACGAAAAAAATTTTGATTTCTTCTCCTCATACAAAAACTCTGCCCCGCAATTATCCATATTTTGATTTTAATCAAAAAAATTTTCTTTGGCAAGAAATTTGGCACGCATTGTTGAATATAATACACCCGAGCGACATAATGTTTTTGGGAGGAAAAATATGGAAGAATTCGTTAGCATACCAAGTATTGTGTTAATTGTTTACATGGTTATTGAAGTCATCAAGTTGTGCACAAAAAATGAAGTTGTTTCAAAATTGTTCCCCGCAATTTCCTGCGTCTTGGGAATTGGTCTTGGAATTATGGCGTTCTATTTGTGCCCAGCAGTCATTCCTGCAAACAATATCCTTTCGGCAATTCTCATTGGCGGCGCAAGCGGACTGAGTGCGACTGGAGCAAATCAAATAATCAAGCAACTCACCAAAAAAAATGACGAGTTAAAACATGACGAAGGCAACACCGAGACAACTCAGGACAAAAGCAAAACGGACACAGAATAGTGCAAAAAACGGGCTCTCACAGCCCGTTTTTTTGAAAACATATTTTCGAAAACAAAAATAATATGAAAATAATTAAAAATAAATAAAATTAATTCACAAAAATAATTATTTAATTCAATAAGATTTTTTTAAAAAA
>OKWJ01000598.1_pt1 | contig 41136 bp, 53 predicted proteins | sample 1607121 | NCBI WGS metagenome assembly OKWJ01 (sample SAMN04414080, study PRJEB24778) | human gut metagenome | material: faecal | host: Homo sapiens | reverse complement strand
ACCGCCTCCGCCTTGAGACGGGCGTTTTCCGCAAAGGTCGTCCCGGTCTCCTCCACTTCCACGTCCGCGCCCACCTCGGACTCCAGGACCACCTCCACGCCTTGGGCGGCCAGGATGTCCCGCATTTCCACCAGCTTATGCTGGTTTTTACTGGCTAGTACCACTTTCATCCTTTACCCTCCCAGCGCCTGCCGCTGAATGGCCTGCACTTCCCGGATGCCCTTGGCGCACAGGTCCACCAGCACACGCTGCTCTTCTATGGTGAATGCCCGGCCCTCGCCGGTACCCTGGAGCTCCACCAGCTCGCCCTCTCCCGTCATCACGCAGTTGAGGTCCACTTGGGCGGAGGAATCCTCCTCATAGCAAAGGTCCAGCATGGGCTGGTCGTCCACGATACCGGCGGAGACGGCCGCTACGCAGGTCTTCAGCGGCATCTCCGGCAGAACACCTTCGGACACCAGCTTGTGGAGGGCATAGGAGAGGGCCACAAAGCCGCCGGTCACCGAGGCCAGCATCATAGCCACAAAGCCCCCAGTAATGGAGGCGGTGCGGGTACCCCCATCCCCCTGGAGCACGTCGCAGTCCACCGTAATGGTCCGCTCTCCCAGCTTCCGCATATCCACCGCCGCCCGAAGGGCGCGGCCCACCAGGCGCTGGATCTCTGCCGAGCGCGGGGAGAGCTTCAGCTTGGCGATGTCCCGCTTGGAGCGCTCCCGGTTGGCCCTGGGCAGCATGGAGTACTCCGCCGTGACCCAGCCCTCCCCCTCGGGGACGTGGCGGGGCGGCCGGTCCTCCACGCTGGCGGTGCACAGCACATGGGTGTTGCCGCAGCGGATGAGGCAGGAACCCTCGGCAAATTTGTTGATATTATGGATGATCTCCACCGGGCGGAGCTCATCGTTTTTTCTTCCGTCGATTCGGGACATGGTAATTTCTTCCTCTCACGTTTTTTCTTTATTGTACCATGAATTAGTATGCTCTGCAACGCTCCGAAGCACCCAAATACTGAACATTTCAGCCCATAGAAAGTGGGGTAAATCGGGGGCGGTAGTAACAAACTAATAACACGGTATCACGCCTTTTTTGCGTAGTCAAGACTGATCCAACCAGCGCCGCTTTTTAGCTTGCCCCACTTGGAAGCACCGGCCCCGGTTCGTTCCTCCACGATGGTATAAACACCGGGCTTGATGAAGCCATTTTTCCCGTAGTTGGTGCCGGGGCCTTTCCTGATATACAGATCAGGGATTGTTACCCGCACCAAATAGGGCTTCACTTTGGCCCTTGTGCCGCCCGTGGCGGGTTTTTCCGTGCCGGGGGTAGTAGTTACACCCCCGCCCTGCATGGCGGCTTGTACGGCCTTCCTGAAGCCGTTCATGGTGTACCCGGTTCCAAGCTGGTTCCACAGGTGTTCAGGATCACCGTGATTGGAAGCAAGGCCACGGGCGCAACCCTCCCGGTGGGAAATGATCACCCCGTCCTTCATGGGGTCAAGGCCATACTGCTTGCACAGGGAAGCAAACAGTTCCACCGCCGCATCATAGGTGCGCTTTGCCACGGCCTTTGCGGTGGTCAGGTCGGAACAAGTGAAGTTTGCCCCGCCCGTGTACTTGATACAGGCCGGTTCACACATTTCAACCCCAATATGGGTGTTGTTAGCGGCTCCGCCAGCGTGCCAGCCTCGGTGGTTCCAAGGAAGGGTTTGATACACGGTGCCGGTGTTCCCGTCAATAAACCCATGCACACAGGCTTCAAGGCCAGAACGATTCCAATTCTTCACGAATACGGAAGCGTTAGGTTGGGAACAGCCCACGGAATGGAGCATCAGCCCTTTCACCGTGATCTTCCTGCCGCTCTTATAGCAATCATTTTTCGTCAGGATACTTTGCACCAATTTCATTTTTAGGTGTCACCTCCAAAATAGCTTTGAATTTAGTGAATGCTTCCACAATGTACTTACAGGACACAATCAGAACCGCCCCAATAATGACCAGATCAGCAAACATATCAGCATATTCTTCCGGGATTGCCCAACCAACCTGATTGGCGTACAGGGGAAGGGTGGTAATGCTCACACAAAGCAAAGTCAGCCCCACCACGAAGGCCGCAACCTTCAGGGCGGAATTGATTGCTTTTTCCCGGTCAAAAGGCTGAAGCAAGATTTTGATGTTGTAGTACAGTGAAAAGGCCACATTGGACAGGTACGCCGCCAAGAAGATCAGCATTGCCCACCCAATATTGATCAGGTTGTTCATAATAGCTTCCAGCATGGTTCACATCTCCTTTGTATCGTTGTAGATTTCCGGGCCGTACATCTTCCGCAATTTGATCCGGTTCTCTGCCTTGGCTTTGGAATAGTAAAACCCGGTTCCAACCCCCAATTCAGTAAAGACAGCGGGGATCAGATAGGCCAATGGGGAAAGATCGTTGGTTCTCCAAACCATGATAAAAGTGAAGGCCGTTACCAACACAGTAACGGCCCCCGCACAAATCAAGATCAGTTTGGAAAACTCTTTTTTCGGCTTTTTCTTTACCCGGCTCATGCTTCCGGGGCATCAGTGGGAAGTTCCAAGAACTTCATGTGAAGATCATCCATTACCCCATTCACCCCCAATGAATGATATTGCTTCCAGCAGTTTTCAAAATTATCCCGTGCATAAATCGGGGCATAGCCCTTTTCGGAATATTTATTGAAATCACTGATCATTTGCGCCCTCAAAAGTGCCTGAATTCCCGCTTTCAGGGCTTTGGAATCTTCAGAATTGTGTTTGATTTGGCTATACAGGTATTTGAAAGCCGCCGCAATCAAAGCCGGAATGCCAAGCAAGCACAACCATTGGTAAACCGTCATTCCCCGTTCACCCCTTTCTGATCAGATTGAAAATGTGCTTCAAATCCTCCACCGGGGCATTATAGAACTCAAAGTTCCAAATCCAATGATCATCGTGATCCGGGCGTTTGTACTGTTGGCAACGGGCATCCGCCCAAACCTTATCCCACCGGCTCTGATACCCGTTATCCCGCCGTTCCAGCAAAAGAAGAATGGAAGAAACCAATTCACCCCGTTCCTTTCCCCGGCCATCATCGTTTTGGGTGAAGTAATCATAGGCGTTTTGGCTGGTGATCCCACAAACCTGTTGACCTTTCCACATAATAAAACCGTCCTGAACAGTCAGGGCGGTTCCATAGGGAATATTCACATGGCCGCAAATACCTTCAAACCTTGCCCTTTTTCGTGCAAGGTAGTTTTCATACTGCATCGGTTACTTCCTCCCATCCATATACACCGGGTTCCCAAACATTGTTTTCCGCCGTAGAAATCCAATGCTTGGAATTGTGGCTTACTTTTGCCCCCTTGGGGTAAGCATCATGCGCCCCTATGGGTTGCGACCATTCAGGCCATTCTTCAGCGGGATCACTGGTTTTGCTCCACAAGCTGGAAGCGGTGTCAGGTGTCCAATCAGCTTGGGAAGTATGGTTCTGGACACACTTGTAAAGGGTTCCTTTATAACGGCGGATTTGACCAGTTTTGTAGTTGATGGGGTATGCCCATTCAGCAAACAGTTCAGCGTGTTCCGCCGCTGTTTCAGGATCAATGTTCCCGGCTTCCGCCATAGTCACGAACACGATTCCACCAGCTTCAGTGGCCTTGATGATCTCCATACCACCATCAGCTTCTTCCAAACTGACGGTTTCAACCCCGTCCAAACCAGTTCTTCCAAGCAAGTGATAAACGGTGCCGCCAAAAACAATGCCCGAAGCATCAGGCTCCGGGCAAAGGACATAGCAACCATTTTCGGCTTGTTTGATATAGTTCAGATTTTCAGTTAGGCCAATAGCGGCCCCGTTTTTGATGATTCTAAACATTCCGCACCTCCGAAAAAGATAGCATGATACAGCCGCCGCAAACGCAATAACCGCCCATGATCATTGAAGTTCCGGTAATATGCGCTTTGGCATTCCATGTACTGTTCAATATCAAAGAAGGTTCTTTTTCCCTCTTTGAATTCTTTGTGAAATAGCTTCAGCTTTCGCCTTGCCCGTTTCACTCCATCCCGGCTTCCATTCACTTTCACCTTTCCGGTTTCGGTCAATGTAAATCGGGCCTTACAAAACCGAAACGGCTTTGTAAGTGGGATCACTTTGCATTTCCGCTTGTTCACCCGAATTCCAGCGGCTTCAAACCGTCTTACAATTTCATGCCCCATGAACTTTGCTTCATCAACACTGGGGAAGGTCATAAGGTAATCATCCATGTAATGGGCTTCATAGTCCACACGGGCCTGACATTTGATCCAGTGATCAATTTTGCTGGGCATGGCAACCATTTCTTGTTGTGATGGTTCCACACCCAAAGGCATTCCACGGCCCGGTGTTGGACATGGTGAATATTGAATGACGGTATCAGCAATTCTTTGAAGATCAGGGTTCAAGATCAATTCCCGGTGCCGCTGGTAAAGAATTTCATGGGGTGCATTGGGAAAGAACCCTTTCAAATCAATCAGTAAAACGGCCCCTTCCCGACCATAGCGCCGGTAATGCCAATGAAGCTGTTCCTTCAGCCGTTTATAGTGCCAGTGAAGGCCCTTATTCTTCTGTGAAGCCCCGTTTTCATAGATCATGCAAGGGTTGTACAGCGGAATAAGAACTTCATTGCAAAGGGTCTTGTGAATTTGCCGATCTGTAATGTGTGGCGCATCAATAGGCCGTACCTTTCCACGCTCCCGAAGGGTGAAATGGGTACAGCTTTTTGGTTTCCATGTTCCATTCAATACTTCCCGCCGCCGTTTGGCTGTTCCTGAAAATAGGTGGGCTTCAAAGTTTTGAACACTTTGCTTCCACCGCACCCCATTACAGCACTTACGGCCATAGAAAAACATTTTCCGGTAACTGAAAACCTGATTCACCGATCCAAGGCTATCAGATCGGGCTTGTTTCTTTGCTTGCCGCTTTGCTTTGCGGCGCTGGTAGCGGGCTTCCCGCCGTTCCTGACTGTTCATAATTAAAAAAGTATTCGCCTTTCGCACAGATAAATTGTAGGGTGCCTTCTAATCTGCTTTACCCATACACATGAAATGGGCTATGGCACATTCGCCCACCATGCAAGAAGCGTCCGTGCATGGGTGTCAAAAGAAAGGGTATCGGCTATAAAAATAGGTTATACCCCATCCCGCTTTCCCAAGCGGGGCAGTTTTAGGGATTGGCTACCCAAGGAAGTACCTTTCCTTTTACATCGGTCATCCTTCACCTGAAGCCCAAGGTTGGGTTTCTGTTACTACATTCGACCGTGTATATTTGCAAAATCCGGGCCGCACACCAGCAGAGTAGTAAGCGTTATTGTTGTTGTTACTTCCGTCCGTATAGACATAGCGGAAATTATTGCTGTTATTGTAATTAGGGGAACGGAGCCACCACCACACCGCCGCACGAAGCATTTACAAAGGTACACCTAATTTTGAAGTTAAGATTTCATTTTTGCACTTACATTTTTGATTGCCCCTTTCAAAAGTTCGTTTTCCTTGTCGATCAGTTCACCTAAATTTTGGGCCATCTTATCCAGCTTTTCAATAGCGTCATTGGATTTCACCGCAACCCCCTTGGAAGTAGTAAAAGCCCCTTCAGGGTTTTGGTTCAAAATCAGGTAAACATGGGTAAGGCGCACATCCAGCGCCATCAGGGAAGCCCTTGCTTCCAGCAAGTGGGCCTTCCGCAATTCAATCCGTTGAACATCAGAAGGAAAAATGCTGTTGGCCTTTTCCGCATGATCAATGATTTCACCCGCCAGCTTTGCAACGGGTTCCGCTATCAGGCGGGAATACCTTGCAGAAAGGCGGGTAAGAAAATTGATGGTTTCAACATAGATTTGGTTGGCCGTATTGATGAATTCAGCCTTACTTGTGGTTCTCTTTTGCTTTAAGACAGACATTGTTTATACCTCTTTGGATGAACCGTCAGCTTTGATCACACCTTGTTCATCTTCAATTTCCTTCAAATGCTTCAAAAGCACGAATTCAATGTAATTGGTTACAGAACGATGTTCACGGGTAGCAAGTACACCGATTTTATCAAAGACTTCATCCGAAAGGCGTAAAGTAAAAACTTTCTTATTGGTTGCCATACAATACCCCCTTGAAACCGGTCTTATAGATATTGTATGGCGGAAGTTGCGTTTTGTATGCCCTCACTTACCTGTCAAATGATAGCACTTTGAAGAAAAGTCGATTTTTCAAAATTTCGTCGGGCGGCTTACGCCGCCATTCTTATTTTTTCTTTGGGGTTCCCGCCCGGAACCGCCCCCTTCCGGGGGCGGGATAAGGCCGGGATCATCCTGCGGGGGATTAGACAGCAAAGCCGGGCCGCACACCAGCAGAGGAGTAAGCGTAATTGTGGTTGCCACTTCCGTCCGTATAGACATAGCGGAAACGATAGCTGTTAAGGTAAGTAGGGGAACGGAGCCACCACCACACCGCCGTGGACACGGCGGAATGATTATAGGCAACACGGGAATTTCCAGCCTTATAGTAATCATACTGAAGCTGATAATTCTGTTCTGCACTATTGGCACCATACCGGGTTCCAAAGGCTTCAAATTCTGCCAACAGGAACAAATAATCCTTGGTGGCTGTTACATAAGAAGCATTATCAGAACCGCCGCCAGTGTTATCCGTGTACTTGGTCACAGATTGCATCACAGCCCGAAGATCAGACGGAAGCGCCGCCATCATGCTATTGCTAATCGGGCTGGTGGGGGTGCCAGTGTTACCCAAAAGGGTTTTTCTCATGTAACTTCCATTCCACCCGCCACTATTGGTATTGCTGGTATTCATTCGGAACCCTGCGGAACTTCCAGAACTGTTGTATTGGCTATCACACAAAGCCACAGCGGTTGTTCCCATTTTTCCAATCTGGAAGTGGATCAGATTGTTTCCTTCCTTGGAAGCATTGTGATTGAAACCCAAAATAAATGCGTTGATCTTCAAATTGCTAAAGGTGTGGTTGCCAACTTTACCATTGATCGTGATTTCTTTCATATCACCCACAGCCCAATAGTTGGCACCCAAACCGGCGCTACTCACTTCCCGAATGGTGGCCCAATCATTATCAGAAAGGTTTTTGGTGGGCATGGTCACTTCAACCGAACAGGTTTTATTTGCCGGGGCGTTGTAATTGGTGCCAGCGGCCACAGAAACCGTGATTGTAGCCTTTCCCTTGGCCTTGGCGGTAACTGTTACCGTGTTGCCCGAAACGCTCACAGAAGCCACACCAGACGCATTGGAAGTGGCCGTAATAACACCGTCACCGGCTCTGATGACGGTGATGGTGTCTGTTTTCTTGGCGGCAGTCAACTTCATGGAAGTTTTATTCAAAGACAAACTCCCAGCGGCCTTCCCAATTCTCCAAACCACAGTTTTTGCACCGGTGCTTCCATCACTCCATTTGTAGTTTGCGCCGGGGGTAAAGGTGGCGTTATAGCTTCCCGCATTGGTGCCCGTGGTAGTTCCCCCAAGGGTCATTTTCCCGGTGTCATACCCCGACCAAGAAGGGCTTTGTGGGGAACCATTGAAGGTAAGGCTTCCGCTTTGGGTAGGTGCCGCCACGGAAGCCCGGTCAATCTTCCATGTAACCTGTTTTGCGGTCTTGGTGCCATCACTCCATTGATATTTTTCCTTGGGGGTGAAGGTGGCCGTATAAGTCCCGGCATCGGTGCCGGTAGTCACTCCCCCAAGGGTCATGGCGTTAGGATCATAGCTGTTCCAAGAAGGGCTTTGGGCCTGTCCGTTATAGGTCAGAACACCGTTTTGAGTGGGAACCGCATTGATGGTAAAGGCGATCTTGGACACAGCTTCCAAGGCCGCATCTGCGGCATCTTGGGCATTTTGCGCCGCTGTCACACAGGTTTTAATCTGCCCCAACAAATAGGGGTGGGCTTTCTTGTTTCCATCGTGGGTGTTTACAACCTGTTCAGCGGTGCCCTTTGCTTCATAGTCCATAGCGGGAAGCTGTTCAGCGGGAACCTTCCCTTCCACCAGATCAGCCTTGTTTTTCTGTCCGTCCTGAAGGTCTTTGATACCATCGGCATTGGTTTTCATTTGGGCATCAATCTTGTCCATGTTGCCATTCTGAACTTCAACATCATAAAATTCAGAAGCAAGGGGTTTGGTCAGCCCATAGTTTGTGGTTTGATTGGGCATCAGTTAAGCACCTCGTTTCTTAATTGGTCATGGGTATGGGCGGCAAGCTGGGAGTGGGTAAAGCGTCCAAGTTCAGCGTGGGTGTTATAGAGCTGAAGAAGGGTCACAATCAGGTTTTGCGGAACCACTCTGTTCAGCAAGGATTCAACATCGGTGAAATTGTTTTTTGCCGCCAACCCAATTTTAACAATCAGGTGATAGGTTCCTTCTGCCACATCCGCTGAATAGTTCCCCGGCCCACAAAGGGTTTCAAGGATATTCCGAAGTTGCGGAAGGGTGTAAGGAAGTTCTTCATTGATTCTGGTCAAAATACGGAACCGGCGATCTTCAAGGCTGTCAGTCCCCTTGGGCGTAATATCCAAAATCTTTTCCCATCGGGAAAGGCCCATATTTCCAGCGGTGGAAATGAACTGATTGTTCAAAAGATCATCAGCGTTGCCCCACGCCTGATCAAATTCAGGCTGTTCACTCTCCATGATCCCTTCATATTCCTTGAAATCTCGCACCGCATAGGGTAGGTAATCAATCAGTTTTCGTTCCATCAGTCACCACCCCTTATGCCTTAATTTCAATAGTGGTTGGTGCAAGGGAACCCAACACCGGGATATGGTCAAGGGCCAATGTATGATTGGCGGCTTTTTCATTGATCGTGGTGTTGGCAATATCCAAAATACCGGTGATACCCAACAGGCGGCTTTCAATTTGGCTGATACGAACCACAAGGGCTTCATCCTGATCCGCCCAACTTTGGGCCAGTTCCAAGAAGTACCCGTTAATTGCTTCCGTAACATACCCGGAAACATCTTCCCAAGACCACCCCCGTTGATAATACAGGGCAAAGCCCAAATCAACGGTTTCTTCCTGAACACCTTCCACCCTGACCACATGGCCGATAGGGGCAATTCCAACGCCTTCCCCGGCATTCTGAAGGGGGTCAACGGCGGTTTGAACCTGTTCTACCAGTGTAGGGGAAGGAACCGTGAAGGTGCTGTTGATCACCACCAGCTTCACAGTTCCGCCCACAGTGAACATATTGTTCTTGGCGGCGGCATAAACGGTATCAAGCCAAAGTTTCACCGGTTCAGGAACCCCGGAAAGGCCCTCAATCCACGCTTCAGCTTCCTTGGGCGGGATCATGTTGGCCGGTTTCAAATCCCCATTCCAAGCCCGGTAAACCTTCACCCCGCCAACGCCGGGAATGGCATTGACCTTTTCAATATAGTCAATCTGGTTTCCGCCGAAGGCTTGGGCATTCAAGCTGTTAAGGTATCTTTGTCTGAAAAGTTCGGTATCTTCTTCATCTTCACCGGGAACCAACACCGAAGTGATTTTACAGGTTTCAAGGCCATCCACATATTCAATGGGGATTACCGTTCCGGTGTAGTTATTGCCAGCTTCACCAGCCGTTTCACAGGTCAATTCATAGTTGCCGCTTCCCCGATCCGCCGAAACATAATAGTTCAATTCCCCAATGGAAAAGCGGGTGTTCAGCGGCAAGAACAAAGTAGTGGGTGTAATTGCCATTTGCAAAATGGCGGGGCTTGCCGGTTGCGGGGAAAGGCCCCGTTCCGCCGCTCTCAAAATCAAATAAGGGCGGGTGGCGGTATCGGCAAAGGTTTCATTCAGCACGGTATCAAGGGCAATATAAAGGTTCTGCAATTCCACAGCGGCGGGGGCATCCCCATACCACACCAACGAACCTTCACGGGTATCAAGGTTGCTGTTAATGGAAAGGGCCTTCTGAAGCATCCGTGCCAAGATGGATTCATAGGTTTGCGCTTCATACATCAGATTTCAACCCCCATTTCTGTGTTGATTTCACCAAAAATGCTGACCACCGTGAAGGTAGTCAGCACTTGTTTTTTGTTCACTGTAAATTCAAAGTTTTCAACGGCGGTGATCCTATCATCCTGAAGCAAGGCTTCCCGGATTCGCCGTTCAATTTCTGGAATACAATATTCCACATCTTTTCCGATCAGGTTATGAAGTTCAACCCCATAATCCCAAGAATGGATCAACCATTGATACCGTTCTGTATTCAAAATCAGATATACCGCCTGTTCCACCGCTTCAATTTCATCAATGGTTCCGATGATGGTCAAAGTGTTATGGTTCAGGCGGAAGGTTCTGCTGGGAAGGGTTTCAAATTCAAAATCCTGCCGCAAATCATCCCCGGTCTGTGGGATCATAGCCATTCCCCCTTCAGGGCCGGGTTCGCTTTGATACGATCCAGCACCACAAATTTTTTCCCCTTCTGCATCCGGGCCAGAACCACCCAATCCCCAACCGCAAGGGCATTGTGAACCTTGAATTTCTTTCGCCCCTTGATGGGGTGGTTGTGGTCAATAGGGGTGGCCGAACCACCGCCGGTATAGGTGTCAATTACCGGGTGGCCGTGACTGATAACAACCGTCTGGTGGCTTACCGTCATATCAACTTCAAAATCTGTAACATTCCGGGTAAGCACCAACATTTTTTCGGTGTAAATGGCCTTTTGGTCAACCTGAATTTTCAAGGGGGAAGCTGAAATAACTTCACCAAACAACAGGTTCACAGGCTTTCCAGCTTCCACGGCTTCCACAGCCGCCTTTTTTACTAACTCCACAGTGTTAGGCAATAAATTCACCCCCGATCAGGTCAAGTTCCATCCGGTGTTCATTATCCCGGAAAGTGTGGGTTACACGGTTCACAACCATAAAGTTGTTGGTGATAATATCCCCAAGGTTCAGGGCAACCACAACCGCATTTCCGGCCCTTACCCGAACATCCCCTAAAGCATTTTGAATGGTCAGGTGGCGGGTTTTTTGGTCATACAGCTTCAACAGGGCGTTGGCCTTGGCGGAAGCACCGGTTTTGGTCTGAACTTCTTCAAAATATTGAAGAACACCCCATTGGTTCATTTTCTCCCCGTCTTGGGCTATAAACAGTTCCCGCTTACCGGTTTTTTCATTGTTGAAGGCCAACTTGATTTTGTTATAGGTCTGTTCATCAATGCTGGATTCATAGCTGAAGTTTTCCCCGGTTTCTTCATCAATCAGAAGGTTCAGCTTCATGGAATTGATGTTCTTCAGGGACAGCTTGCCAACATCATCATAGAGAACAAAAAGCTGTTTGGTGTTCATCAGGGTTTCATCAAGGGCATTCTGGATCATATCAAACAGCGTTTGGTTTTCCTCCACAATGGTTTCAATGGTGTACCCGGTATCTTCCACCGTCCCAAGGTTTAGGCGGAAGTCACCAGCCAGCCGCTTCAGCAAATCGGAAGCCTTCAGCCCTTCTTCTGTCAGGGTGTCTTTATTCTTCAGATACCGCAACTGATCATAGGCCACAACATCAATGGTTCCGCCCTTGTCCCGCTTTTTCTTGAAAACAAAGCCATAGAACATGGGGGTTCCGTCCACCGTCAGCTTTACCGGATCACCTTCTTGGAAGTTCAATCCGGGGGCTTTGACCACCGTAAATTCCAGCTTTCCGGGGGTGCCTTTTCTCTCCAAGGTCAGTTTTGCCCCTTCTTCAACAACCGGATATTGAATTGTGCTATTGTGTTGAATGAAAAGTTCAACTGCCATTCAGATCACCCCTTTCAGGAAGGCAAGGTAAGAACCTGATTGGGATAGATCAGATTGGGATTTTTGATCTTATCCTTGTTCAGATTATAAATTTCGTTGTATCTGGAACCGTCCCCAAGATATTTCTTGGCGATATTCCAAAGGCAATCCCCACTTTTTACAGTGTAGGTGCTTTTTTTCGGGGCGGAAGGTGCCGGACGGGGGGCCGGTTGTACTGTTGCTTTCGGCTTTTCAGCCGGTGTGGGGGCCGGTTTCAATTTGACGGTTTTTGTGCCGTAAGCCCTATATTGTTTCAGGCTCACTTTCACCTTCACATCAAATCCGGCTCCGGCATCATCAACCAGTTCATAATTTTCCATGCCAACCGTTAGATTGGTATAGAAGAACATCCCACCCGCTGGGCGTTGCCGGTTCAAAATCCATTGAAACGGTTCTTTACTGTTTTTCAATCGTTCAAACAGGGAAATGTAATAGCTTGCTGATTGTGCGCCCCCATTGGTAAAGGGGTAGGAAACTTGTGGGAGCAACAGTTCAAAAGAAACATCAGACAAAGCGGCGGCTTTCAAAATGTTGATTTCTTCCCCGTTGATCAGCGTCATGGTTTTGTTCTGGTTATTGATCTTCACCGTTACCTTGGAAGGGGTGATGGGCATAAGCGCACCCGCCAAATACATTTTATACGCCATTACTCATGCACCCCTTCTTCAGAAACATCCAGCTTTTCAGCAAAATCATTGGCCCAAGCGTCCATGATTCCATCCAGATCAGCATCCTTGAAAATATGGTTCTCATTGTGCTGTTCAACATGGATTTCAGCAGTAGTGAACCGGTTGATTGCTTCCCGTTCCGCAATATCACGCAGATAGGACAAATCTTCTTCAGTAATGTCAAGGGCATCACTCATAGCGGCGGTATTTCCCGCTGTATCACCGGTATTTCCATAGATACCATCAAGGGTATTTCCAATATCGAAAGCACCCATAGAATCCATTGCGGAACCATCAAACAGGCCAGAAACCTTGCTGTCAATTCCTTCACCGAAATTGTACCCAAGATCAAAAGCGGCCCCGTATTCAAACCGATCCAACTTCAGATCATCGGCACTCATTTTCGCCATTACTTCAGTTCCCTTGCCAAAGGTTTCATCAACCCAACCGCCCAAGCTATCACGCCAGCCTTGCACGGCTCCCGCAAGATTAGAACCAAAGATAGCATCAATGGCCGAAGCCAACGCCTGAAGCACTCCAAGCACCGTATCAGCCAAATCAAAAAACAGGCGGCAAACGGCCTCCACCGGATCATTGAACACATTACCGATGAAGTTTGCAACCGTAGCCACAAGGTTATAAATCAGAACAAATACTTCAGCGGCCACATTCCACAGGGCAATAAAGATATTCCCAATGAAGGCAAGCGCCGCCATAAATGCGCCACAGATAATGCCTGTGGCGGAAACGCTGGTTCCGGCAAATTTGTTCACCGCCGCCACAGCCGCATAGAACAGGGCTACAAGGGAGATAATCAGAATGATAATCCACACCAAGGGGCAAGCATACATAGCCGCATTCAAGCCATATTGGGCCGTTACCTGCGCCCAAGTTGCACCTGTTACCAGCATGGTTGCCGCCGCCATAATCCCCTTGGCAACAGCCACAGCACCAGAAACCGCCGCAGAAGCAAGTTCAGCCCCTTTAACCAGAAGCAATCGCCCATAATACACACCAAGGGCGGCGGCTACACCAAGGATGATGGGGGATAGCCAAGACCAGTTATCTACCACCACAGAAGCAACATTGATCATCAAATCAAGAATCATATTTGCAACAGTAGCAATAGCGGCCAGCCCATTAACAATACCATCTGTAAGTTTTGCCACCAATTCACTGTTTGCCAGTTCATTGATCTTTGTGAGAATGGGTGCAAAGATGGATAGGGTCTTATTTTTCATGCCCGTCCAAATCTGTCCCCAAGTTTTGGGCATATTTGAAAAGTTTCTTTCAATATCACCAGCCGCTTCAAACATAGCATTCTTGACAATCTCGGCGGTGATCTGTCCTTCAGAAGCCATTGTTCTGATTTGACCAATGGGAACATCCAAGTATTTTGCAATGCTTTGGATGATACCGGGGGCATTTTCAAAAATGCTGTTCAGTTCTTCACCACGGAGAACCCCGGAAGCCATTGCCTGTGTAAGCTGAAGCATTGCGGCGGATTGTTCTTGGGCACCGGCACCACCGATAACAAAAGACTTGTTCACCAATTCGGAAAAAGCGATTACTTCATCCATGTTGGTGAATGCGTCCCTTGCGTTTATGCCCAACTTGGCAACAGCGGCGGCGGTGTCCATATAATAGGCTCTGGATCGTTGGGCAGAAGCCATAACCTTTGCTTCCAGTTCTTCAATACTGCCCCCATCATCAAATTTAATCAGGGCATTATTCAACCGGGCGTTGGTTTGGGTCAGTTGGTCAGAAGTCCCAAGGGCTTGTTTCAGGCCAATCATGCCGCCTACGGTGGCGGCGATCCCCTTCATTTTCTGCCACAATCCATCGGCGGCGGAAGAACCATCACGGATAGAACGGTTGAAGCGTTGCTGTTGGTCATTGGCATCCCGGATGTTCTGTTCAATGGAATCAAATGCAGTTTCAGCCCTTGCCAATTCTTCACGGGCTTCTTGAATAGCCGAAACATCAACGGCATTGCTGGAAGCCCGTTGCATAGATTCAAAACTGTTCAGAACAATGCCCATAGCTTTCTGCATACTGCGAAGGGGGCTTGTCACACCGTCATACAGCGCAATAGCCGTGCGGATCGTTGCCAATAGGGTTCACCACCTTTCTTGTGGGGATAAATGCCGGGGCCTTAATGGTGGCGGCCCCGGCGCTGTTTTCGTTCAAGTTCCTTCTGTTTTTTCTTTTCCTGCTCCACCCGAATTTCAATAGCCGCAATGATGAAGGCCCTTTCTTTTCGGGGCAAGGCCAGAAATGCAGAAGGGATCAAATGCAGTTCGTGAAGGCAATAGTAAGCAATGTTCGCTTCACCATCACCTTCACGAATTAGTTTTTTGCCTCGTCCACCTCATCCTGAAGGCTGGTATCAAAGCCGCAAACCTCCTGAACCTTCTGCACATAGTCGGCATATTCGCCGGGGGTCAGCATGGTTTTCAGAAGGGCATCAGCGCCCATAACCTTATAGCTGTCCTGAAGTTCCTTGTTATTCAGATCGGGGAACACCGTACAGGCCACAGCTAGCTTCCCAAGGTACATATCATAATCAGTTTCCTTCTGATACTGATTCTTCTTGCCGGGGATGGGAACCCGCTTGGCACAGGATTTCCGAAGGGCTTCATCTTCCGTGCCGGTGATGGTTTTGATTTCCCACAGCATGGGCTTCCCATCGTCACCCATAAACCGCTTGGAAACGGCAAATTTCACATTTTCAACAGCAAGGGCATTTTCAGCCAGAAACGCAGACAGATTCATAAAACAGTCCTCCTATTTTTGATAAAAAGAAAACCCCGGCCCCAAGAAGGGCCGGGGCGAAGCATGGTTTTACTCCATCCCGGCAAGCATGGTGAAGGTTTCGGGCATCTCGAAATCTTCAAAGGTGAAATCCATATCTTCATCCAAGTATTCTGCATCGGCATCGAACTTGGCAAGCAAGCCGCCATCCATGTTGCAATCCTTCAGGATCACGGTTTGACGGCCCACAGAAGAAGTGGGATCTTCATTGGTCACCTGAATGTCAAAATAAACATCCTCGCCGGTGTCCTTGTAACGCTTCAACAGGTTACGGAAGATGGAAGTATTGAAGTGGAAGGTTGCGGAACCCGTACCCTTCCAGCCAGTGGCTTTGTTGCCCTTACCGGGCTTGCCCAAAATGGGAACTTCCGTCTTATTCTTTTCAAAATGGGCTTCAAGGTTGATAGCCTGCATGAAATTGTAACGGTTGTCCTCAATGGTAACAAAGCATTCAGCCAAAGAACCGGAAATGGCATCTTTGGCATTCATTACAGTATTCGCCATCGTCTTTTACACCCCTTTTTTACTGAACATAGACAGTCATATAAAGCTGGGCCATAGCGTTGACCGGGGTAACATAGTCCGTCACCACAACGGCCTTCTTGGTATCACCCTGAACCACCGTCACATTATCCGGGTTGAAGTTCTCAATGGCACGGATATTCTGAAGTTCCATGTGGTGCTTCACAATATCGTTCCACAGGCTCACACGGCCAGAAGCATCATTGGGAACCTTGCCAATGTACTTCTTGCCGAACAGAACCGCAATATCATTGGCGATCTGATCCAAAACCCGGATGGTCTGGTTGCTGGAAAAGTCACTAGATTTTTCATCCGTGATGGAAATGAAGCTGTTAATATCTTCAAGAACAACAACCTTTTCATCCACCTGATGGAACATGAAAGAACCTTCCCTGATACCGTTTTCCAACTCGGTTTGGGTGTAATCGGTATCAACGGAATATTCCCCGTCATAATCCATATTGGTTGCAGACTTGTTCACAGCGGTTCCGGCCACCACGCCGGTTGCCCAAGGGATCAGGGCGGGATCATCGGTTTGCCCAACAATGGTGTTCTTCACGCTCACAACACCTTCATAGTCGGCCAGATTACGGAAGCACACCACCTGAAACTTCTTGCCCACATCATCCCGCATACGCTTACAGAAGGCGGCAAACAGTTCAGCAATGGTGGATTTGTTGGACGGGCAACCCATAGCGTTGAAGTTATAGGCTTCCATCTTATCAAGGTAGGTCTGATAAGCCGCATCTTCCACCGTGCCATTGGTGCCGTTCTTCAACGGAAGGGAAGCGGTCAGAGAAATGCTTGCGCTGGTGATCCAGTCCACATAATCATTGGGCTTCAGATCGGCCATAGCCTTAATACCGGTTTGCAAGTCAACCTGAACCGTGCCAAGGAAAGTGGCAACATCATACAGTTTGCTTTCCAGTTCGCTTTTCTCGTTTTCCGTGATCACCGTCCGAAGATCATTGCCACGGGTGCCGGGGTATTTGGCAGTTGCAAAAGTATTCGCCGCCTTCACACCGGACGCATTCAGGCGGAAGAAATAAACCGTCTTTGCGTGTTTGAAAATCTCACGCATAGGCTTCAACTTCTCCGCCGTGTAAGCATAACCGAAAATCTTCTGACTGTTCTTCAGGAAGTCGGCCAGCTCCACAGTTACAACCTGATTTTCAGGCCCCCAATCCATATCAAGGGGGATTGTGGCAATACCACGATCAGACAAAGTGGCGCTTGCCTTTGCCACAGAAACAAAGTTAATGTAAGCGCCGGGAAGAATTTTGTTCTGCGTCAGAAAAGTTCCGCCGCCAAGGGCCATATTATTTCACCTTACCTTTCATAAAGTTATCAATCAGGTTTTGAACCTGATCATGGGTGTATTCCTGTCCATCCTTCAGCAGAATAGACAGTAGATCACGCCGGTTGGCGTATCTTTGGAAAGTCAAAATCCTTTCCTTGGGGAAAACCGGGGCATTGGAAACGGACGGGGCCGCTTCTTTTGCTTTGGGCTTTCTCGGTTTCGTGCTGGTAGCCATTATTTACCCCCTCCCACCGTTCCAACATCGGTATCCAAAGTTTCCATATAAGGTTCTTCATAGGGCCGGATCAGCGGAAGATTGAAGTTCACCATAAAGTGAAGAACATCATCCACCACTTCATAATTCATCCCGGTTCCATGCAAAAGATCACCGTTGGGAAGGCTGATCTGTGTCAAACACTCCATCAGCTTTTCCGCAACGGTGAACATTTCTGCATTATTTCCGGGGGCCTTGGGGAAGTACATTACATCAAAAGGGTTTCGCTTCATGGAGCGCCGCCCCAACAGTGGGGTAAGTTCCGGTTTCAAAACCTGAATGAAGAAACTGTCATTCATCAAACCCTGTTCAACATCATTTTGGCGGATTTCATATTCATCCCCAAAGGCGGTGTTCAGCGCCATTGAAATTCCTTTGATCACTTCATTCAGCATCAGAACACCTCCTTCAAGAACAAATACAATTTCTGTTGCAACAATGCCGGGGCTTGGGTTTCAAGTTCTTGGGTGGATATGGTCAGCATGAACCGCCCCTTCACCCAACTTGCTTTCAGGCTCTTACCCAATGCCGGGACATATCTTCCCGGTGTTTGCCGGTGGCCGTATTCCACATAGCTTGCATATTCGGTATTATTTACCACCGTAACAAGATATTGATCCCCGTGTTTCTCAACGGGAAGGATCGTCCAAGCGTCCCGAAGGGTGCCGCCTTTATACCCTGACCAATACTTATCACGAATGGCCCCGGATCGGGTTAAGAAGGTTTTGCTTTTTCCACTTGCCCCCTGAACCTTCACCGTTTTGGGTTCGTCAAATTTGGGAACCACCCCAACAGGGGTTCTTTTCTTCACCTTTGCCAAAAGCCGTGCGGCAATCTCATTGGCCGCTTCCCGGCAAAAGGTGTCGAAATCCACAGAAGAAAGTTGTTCAAGGCGTTCATTCAACCGTTCAAGTTCCTTGAAATCACATTTACCCCACCGGGCCATCAGGCATATCCTTTGAAGGGTTCCAACATGATTTCTTGATGGTTGGTGAATACTCCCGCTTCACCGCTTTTGGAATAAGTGAATTCCCGTTCAAGGTTGTTGAACCGCTTCACCACGATTTTACAGCCAGCGGGAATTTCCACATCAGGGGAAATGAACAGCTTCACAGATTGGGCCACCTTGGAAACATGATCACCGTCCGTTGAAGATAGGGTTTCAAAAGACAGTTTACAGGGCTGATCCTGAAGAAGCGGCATTTCTTTAGAATCAGTAAGTTTGCTGATAGGGTCTTTCACCTTTACCCGGTGATATACTGTACAGCGATCCTTCCAAAGCCGTTCAAGGGCTTTGCGCTGGGCATTTACCATACCAACTTCCTATACCTGTACAGTTCATCAGAACGGCCATTGATCAGGTAATCAATCAACCCATTCAACCGCTGTTCTGGTGTCAGGCTCCCTTCACCGATTGCAAACACAGTATTGGTGTCACCTTCCTGAATTTGCTTGATTGCCGCATCCAAATCAAACCCTGTCAGTTGTCCAACGGTTTTCTTCATGTTCAGGTATTCACCCACGGCCATATAAATAGCCACGCTTTCCAACCCTTCCGGGATCACAGATTGATTGGTTTTGTTAAGAATCCGCTGTTGAACATTCTGAAGAAGAATATCCAACAGCGGATCAGTAGCGGCCCCCGTTACGCCAAGGGCCGTAAGCATGGAAATCACTTGATCACGCAACGGGGATCACCGCCTTCCTTACGCCGCCGTAATCTCGTAGAAGCCTTCAGTCTTGGGGTTGGTCTTGGGGGTTCCAACCACATAGCCAATGCCGGAAGGCTTGTAATAAACCTTCTTGCTCTGAACAGTTTCATCAGCGGTGGTCTTGGCAGAACCCACGATGATCTTAACCGCCTTGGCTTCATTGGTCATGGCCGCAAGGTAATACTTACGGGAATACACCGTATTCTTACGGATATTGCCCTCACGCTCCTGCTCCACTTCAGTACCCTTCTTGTTGAACAGGGTAACAGCTTCCTTGGTGCCAATAACCACCTTGCCGGGGTCAGCGTTCTTCTTGGTGTAGATGTTGATACCGCCAACGGTGCCAACATAGCCTTGCTTTGCAAAGGCTTCCACATACTTCAAATCTTCCTTCAGGGCCTTCCGCAACTTGGCAACATCAGTGGGGTGGACAAAGCCGAAGATGGACACATTTTCAAGGTTCTCCAAGTTCAGCATGGCGGCACCATCCACAAAGGCATCAAAGCCAAGGGCGGTGGTTACAACCGTCATAGTGGCTTCATTGAAAGCGCCGAAAATGTCAGCGTTGACGGTGTTGAACATATCGGTGCCAGCGTGACGGGTGCCGGTGGTGATCACCATAGGATCAGTCATGGCTTCCTCGTCATAGTAGGCAAAACGGTTCTGGGCCATCTGAATACGGTATTCCTTTTCGGTGTAACCGGCTTCAATGGTCTTGGTGTTACCCTCGCCCATATTCAGCTTCTCGGTTCCGTCAGTAGCCTTGTACTTATGCACCTTGCGAAGCATACCGGCAACACCGGTCAGGCTGTTATCAATGGTGCAAAACTGCTGAAGATCAAGGTGGCTCTGGTACTGATCTTCAATTTCATTGGACAGGAAAAAGTTATCATAGACAGTGTTTGCCATTACTCATTACCTCCATAAAGTTCTTTGTATTCGTCAGGATGGTTGACGGAGAAGTTATAGCGATCAACGGGGGTCATGGCCTTCAGCTTTTCCAGCGTCATAGCGCCTTCATCCCCCTTGTCGCCCTTTTCAGCGGATTTGGCACCCTTGAACTTGGTGCCGGTCTTATCGAACAGAAAAGCCGTGTCCTTGCCTTCCACCAACTTCTTGATTTCATCATCAAGCCCCTTAACAGTTCCATCCTCTGCCAGTTCAGCCTTATCAATGAAACCAGCCAACAACGCCTTAACAGCGGTGTTGTTCTTGGCTTTGGCCCCAGTCAGGGCCAGTTCAACGGCATTGCCGATCTTCAGCGCCTTCAGTTCATTGGCGTGATCTTCATCCTTCTTCTTGTTGTCCGCCTGAAGCTGGGTGATCTGATCCTGAAGGGCTTGGGTGTCACCAGAAGCCTTTTTCAGTGTTTCAAGCTGGGCATCTCGCTCACCAATAGTTTTCTTTGCGGCGCTCAATTCGGTGTTGACCTCATTGAAGCGGGCCTTGGTAACAAAAGAACCGTTCAGCCCTTCCATTACCTTATTGGCCTGTTCTTCAGTAAGGCCCCATTCCATCAGCTTTTCTTTCGTCATGTTCGTTCATCCTTTCTATGATCCTTTTTTTCCGTGGGTCAGGAACCACGATTTTCCACGGTTCTGTTTACCGCCCACCACCGGGAAACGGCGAAAAGGGTATGAAAAAACCACCACCGGCAATGCCGGGGGTGGCTCATTCAACAATATTGTTTTGTTCGTTCTCTTTCAGGCGCTTCATATAGGCTTCAAATTCTTCCACCACTTCAGGGGGTGCGCCTTCCTTCAGGTGCCAATTATCAACTTCAGGCACAAACCATTCACTTGTGAAAAAATCAGGCATTGGCATCTTATTTCATCCCCTTCATCAATTCCAAAAGCTGTTTACCAAATTCAACCGCAACAGGACGGGGATTTTCACTGTCCATCCATTCACAGAAGCATTCAGCAAACCATTCTTGGGCATCTTGGGTAGCGTACCCACTTACAGCGGTTCGGGTGTCGGCAACCTTCAGCCCACAAGCCTTCATCACCTTGGGACGAAGGTAGGCAGAAACCTTCTTGGCTCTCCATCCATTCAATCCGGCCAACTGGTGGATCACAGAAAGGTAATCATCCACCGCATGGCCCAATTCATGGGTGACAATGGAACCATAAGTGGTTCCCGCTGGGTGGAAACCGTGTGCAAGGTCATTGGCATAAAGTTTGGTCAATCGCTCCACATCAGAAAAATAGGAAGTGTTCACAGAAATTCCGCCACGGCCCAACCCATAGGAACATTGGGCATAGGTTCCAGCGGACAGTTTTTGTGCATTGATCGAATTCAGTTGGCCCCGCAAAACAGGAAGCCGGTTGAACACATTTTCATGGGCCTTGAAAATTGCCTTGGCGGTATCAAGGTCACACCCTTGCAAAGAAAGAAGTTGGTTCCCGTCAAACGGTTCCCCATTGGGAAGGGTAGTTTGATAAAACCACCCCTGTTCTTTCATCAGGGCTTCCACTTCTTCAACAGTGGTGCAATCGTCCACCATTTTCATTATAGCGCCCACGGTGGCAACCGTCAAACCGTCCTTCACACCGTCCACAAACGCCTTCTTCCATTGGGTGAAGGTCATGTTGGCCGGAACATAGTACACTTTCCCTTCAGCGTTCCGGGCGGCTCTTTCGCCTTCCATATCGTTATAGTGTGGGCAAGTGGTTCCCCGGCAATTCGGGTGGAAGGGTGGAACCGTCACGCCGGGTTCATATTGGGCCAGCGGGATCACCGTTCCATCAAGGGGTTGGCACAATGGGCAAGTGTGGGAATCCAGTGTTTCAAGGATTTCCACGGATTGAACCCCTAAATCTTGATAAACCTGTTTGGTGGAAATGGCGTTGAAGTAGGTGGTTTCAGTATGCACCAGCCGCCCCGCCTGATAGCGAGAAACCTTGAACCGGTTCTTAATTGCATCCGTGATCTTCTGTGGGCTGTCACCCCTCAAAAGCCCCTGTGTCAATTCTTTATGAACGGTTCCCACCAATTCCCGCTTCTTCAACCAAATCCGATCACTGAAAGTTCTTCCGTCAGTAGTCCAAGGTTTTGAAAGCAAAGTTTCAAGTTTCTTCTGGTTCAGGGCGGTTATATCCCACCCAAGCCCAAGGCCCTTTTGAATAGTGAAAGCCCCGTGGGTGTACCCATCCGAAACAATTTGCTTCAGAAGGGAATCCACCCCGTCAAGCTGGTTCCCATACAGAAGTTCAATCTGCTGTTGAATTTGAAGATGAATAGCTTCCAACCGGGAAACATGGAACTTGGCAGAAGCATTTTCCAGCTTCTTCAACCATTCAGCGGAAAGGTTATTTTGCTGTCCGGCTTTAATATACTGTTCAACCGTCCAATGAAATTCTTCAAGCTGTCCAGTGGTCAGTAATTTCCGGGCTTCTGTCAGGCTGATCCCGTTGTTGGTAGCAAAGCGCCCATACCACCGTTCAATATCGGCTTGAACCGTTCTTTGGGCATCCATGAACATATCTTCAAGGTTCCGAAGGTATTGATCACTTTGTTTGTGGGCGTTTTCTTCCAGAATGGAAAAGCGGCCCCGCCAATACTCCGCATTTCTCATGGGCCGTTCCCCTTTCTGTAAAATGGCTGGGATGATTGGAATCGAACCAACGGATCAGGGGGTCAAAACCCCTTGCCTTACCTCTTGGCTACACCCCAATATTGGTGCTGAAGGTGGGATTTGAACCCACACGCCTTGCGGTAACGGATTTTGAATCCGCCGTGTCTGCCTATTCCATCCACTTCAGCATGAATGGTGACGCATACGGGAATCGAACCCATGTTACCGCCGTGAAAGGGCGGTGTCTTAACCGCTTGACCAATGCGCCAGATGGTGCCGGGGAAGGGAATTGCACCCTTGGCCGGGTAAGGAGGTGAAACCCCGGCCCGCCCCATTATTGCCCCGGCATAATAGAAGGGCGGGGATTATTCATCCCCACCCATGCCTTCATTCTGTTGGTTCCCGGCTCCGAAAGCCCCGGAATATTCTTGGGCTTGTTCCATAGCTTCTTCCTTTTCCTTCTTCAACCGGGCCAATTCCAGTTCAACATCATTTGTCCACGGGTGCTGTTCCACAATGGTTTCATCAGACAAGATACCAACTGATTTGGAACAATTATCAATGGCTTCAGATTCGTTGATCAAAATATCCCGGTCAAAGGTGATCTGAATATCTTCACCATCAAAATCACCCTTACCCCGGTTGCTGAAATCTTGATTGATGAACCAAAGCAACTGTTCAAAAGCCGCCTGAAATTCCGTTTCCATGCCATTTGCATCCAAATCAATGTCAGAATACATGGATTGAATGTTCATCTGATTGGGGTTCCCGGAAAGACGATCATCCTTGGCATCATAGCCACGGGCGTTTTCAATCAGGGCTTTTTTCATCAGTTCCAAAACGCTTTTATAATTTTCAGCGTTAATTTCAATCTGAAGGGTTTCAACTCCACCATCATTCCGAACCTTCACAGCGCCAAAAGTAGAAAGGTTGTGGCGGAACTCCCCCAAATCTTGACCATCATAGTTCTTCAGAATCAGAATGGTGTTCCGTGCGTCCTCTTGCATATTGTTTTCAAAGTCGGAAAGCATGGTGTTGATACCGTCCTGAATGGTCTTTACCCGGTTGATCAGGGGAAGTTCCTGCTTATTGTACTTGAACGGGATCAAGGGGATTTCAGTCCAGTTGAATTCTTCAACCGATCCTTCACCGTCAACAACAGCAAAATAGTTCTCATGCTCCCCGGCATCGGTATCAGGGATCAGCATATCATTTTGATAGATATATCGCCACAGACCATCAGGCTTGAAGATTTCGACTTTCTCCACCTTTTCCTTTTGATAGCCATTCCACACTTCTTGGGAGTAAAGACGAATCGCACAATCAAGGATCGTGTGATCATCATCCGCCCAAAATGGAAGAATATCATAAGCGGGGAAATGTTTGAAGTTCAACCGGCCCTTATCATCATAATAGGGGTACATCCAGCCAATACCACCATTCAGGGCATCTTCACAAACATACTTCAACAGGCGTTGGAAGCGCCGATTGAACACCTTGGAAAGCAAATCCACATAGGCTTTGTTCTCACAGTTCATGGTGAAGGGCTTACCCACAAGGTAGTTGGTTTTCTGATCCACCATCAAAGCATATTGGTTGTTCACAATCCGGTTGTTCGGAAGATTGTTCACCACCTGAAGTTTTCCATCAGCACCAATAATGGTGCGTTGACGGTTCAAAATATCATGCTTGCCAAGGTAATACATATCCCCGGTAAGCTGATCACGGCGGCGGATACTATCTTTCCATTCTTTGATTTCAGCGGCAAAGAACTGAAGTTCAGTCATTCCAGTTCTACCGCCCTGAATGATCAGGCGATTGATCCGGTCTGTTTCAGTATTCAAGAACATCTTCAATCACCCTTTCTATTGCTCAATAAAGACAGAACCCCGAAAACACATGGTTTTCAGGGACTTTTGTTACTATCGTGTTAATCAAAGCTGAATGCGGGGCCAACCAGAACATCTTCCAACCCATAACGCATGGCATCCATCAGGTGGTTAAAATCATCAATGGGGGTGTTGATCTTGGCCCCAAACTTATCTTCAGCCCAAGTATAGTTTGAAATTTCAGTGATGAAGTTCACACACCGGGGATGAATGATGATGGTATAACCTTGAATGTACTGAATACCATTGTTCACACTGTCCTTGCCCTTTCGGGCGGCTCCAACATGGTACAGGCCAGCTTCCCGCAATTCGTCAATGCTCTTTGGTTCGGCACAATCGGCCTTGATCCGTTCCTTGGCGTAGCCCATAGCCGTTACCCGGTCACAAATGGCCCGGTTGGTCAGGGCTTTTTCATACAGTTCATCAAATACCCAAATGGTTCTTTCCTCTTGGCTCACCAGTCCACAGAACAGGGCCGTGGGATCATTGGTATAACCGAAGTCAAGCCCAAAGGCAGATTTCACACCGGGCTTTCTGGAAATGGTCTGAACATCAAACAGTTCTTCCCGCCAGTTCTCAAAGATCAGGCCATCCACAATACCCCAACCCCCAAGGCCAGCCACTTTATAGCGCCGGGGGTTGTTTTCCTTCATGTTTTCAAAAACCTTCAGGTCTGAAGTGTCCAGCCATTCATTACACAGGTAATTGGTGGTTGTGGCGTAAATCTGCCCATCCGGGCTGATCCAGCTATCATGGAACTTGTATGTGGGGTTCCCTTGGGCATCCTTGCCGGTGATCTCCCCGAAGAAGCGTTTCCTGATCCAATGCTTTTCGTTCCACGGGTTGAATGTCAGCGTGATTTGCTTAAACAGGCCGGTTTCTTCCGGGATAGCACCACGGATGGATTCATCAAGCATATCAAAATCACTTTCATTCATAATTTCGTATGCTTCTTCAATCCAGCACCAACACAGATACCCGATTTCAACCGTAATGGAAGTAACCTTCAGGGGATCATCAAGGCCCCGGAAGTAAATCTTCTGACCGGTTGGGGTATAGGTCATTTCAAGGGGGCTTTCTTTAATTTCCCAATATGCCTGAACTCCAAGCCGGTTGATTGCCCACTTCAGTTCTGTGAAACAGCTATCCTTCAAAGTTCTGAACACTTTGCGAACCACAAGGGTATTGGCTTCCGGGTATTGCATCATTCTTTTGATGATGTTCAGGGCCGTGGTTTTTGATTTCTTTGAAGCACGGGAACCCTTGCACACCCGGTAGCGACCTATGAAGTTCCAATAGGTCTTATATCCTTTGCCCACTACTTCAGGAAGGCGGATCACTTTGGCCTTGGGACTAATCTTCAAGTTGATCATCCCCCATGATCACCACAGGAACCGCACCTTCCAGCCCAACTTTATCAGTGAACAGGCCATAACGCTTACCAATCAGTTCAGCGGCTTTCAATCGTTCTTTGGCTCCAACCTCTTTCTGTGTCAACTCTTGGCAACCATCACCGCACAAGAGGGGGATTTCTTCAGTATGTTCACCCCGCATTACAGCGGTAAGATATTTCATCACTTCTTCAGCGTCAGCGATCTTGGCGGAATGGATTTTGTCAAGTTCAGTTTCAATGTACGCTTTCAGTTCAGGTTTGTTCAGGTTTTCATTTCCCATACTGTAAGCGGTCTTGGGCGAATACCCGGCCTTAATCGCCGCATCGGTGGCATTTCCGCTGATCAGGTATTCATCACAAAACTTCTGCTGTCTTGGTGTCACAGGTATTCACCCCTTTCATCAGGTATAAGAAAAGCGCCCCGGTTTCCCGTAGGCGCAATTTCATAAATAAATTATCTCATAGAATAAACTCTGTTTTCAAGCGGTGGCACTCTGTTTTTCTCTGTTCCTGAAAAACTCACTGTTCATTTGGGAGAAAGCAAGCAAACCCTTCCCGTGAAGTTCATATACCCATTGAATTGAAAAGTTAAGTTCAAGGGCAATATCTTCCCATTTTTTCAACTGGATATAGCGTCCGATCAGAATGTTTTGCTGATCAAGATCAGGAATTCGGTTGATCATGGTGAAGGCTTCCTGTTTCATATCAACAAGTTCATCAATCCGGGCATTTATATCATCTTCAAGGGACATGATTTTTACAATCGTTTCCCCTAAAGTATCTTTTGCGCCGGAAGTTTGAACCTTGTCGGGCTTCAGCTCATAGCTTTGGGAAGTCAGCCCGGATCGAAGGGTATTCACTGTATCTGTCAACCGCTGGATCAGGCGGTCAGTTTTTCGAATTTGGGCAAAATAATCTTTGGCCCGTTGGGAAAGTTCTTTATCAGTCACTATGTATCACACATCCTTTCACACATCTGTTCCGGTAAAAAGCATTGAAAAATCAAGGCTTTTCAATAGATACCACAGATACCACAGATATTCTTGCTATTCTCTCTTAATATTACTTTCTTATATATTTTTTATATTTTAAGTTTAAGTAGTATAGCATCTGTGGTATCTGTGGTAAATCTCTAAAAATTCAGCGTTTTCAATGGTTTCCAGCGTCACAGATATATCAAAAACATCTGTTCCGCATCCGTTCCAACCACAACCCCTGAAGTATTTTGGCGGGGGGCGTTTTCTTGAAAGTTAATTTTCAAGAAGTCTGAATTTTCCAATACTGCACCAGTTCTGCGGTGGTCATAGTGTTTAACTTTTGGGCTTCCAATTTGCTGATTTCATGGCCGAACCGAATTCCAAACATAGGAATCTCAAACTGTTTGCAATATCTTTGCTTATACGGATTTTCAGCATGGGAAGAAACAGGGTAAGACGCACAGCAAAACCGTTTTGTTGCCCTAAAGCGTTCAGTTTCTTCCCGGCTCTGACAAGCGGCAGTAAGTCCATTGGCGCAATTCCAGCAACATTTGAAAGTTTTCTTCATCGGTATTCCCTCCCACTCCGCTTGTCCTTCAGTTCAATCCGGTTCAGAAGTTCAAAGCCAGCCAAACGGATAATGTACTTCAGGACAAAGATCAAGGTGTTCAGGCGCTTTTGCTGTTCATCTTCTTCCCGAATGATAGGCTTCAGCCCTTCATAAGCCGTAGGGTCAGCATACCCTTCTTTGTTCTGCCAAGGTTTAGTTCCCATGATCTTTCAACCTCCCATCTGAAACAATGGTGATCCCGGTTTCTTCCTTCAGGGTCAGGTGAATATCTTCAAGGGACACATAACCTTTTTCAAAGCTATCATACAGTTCCAAAACCGCATCCGTGAACCGTTCACAGCGAACCGGCCCAAAACCGAATTTATCATGAAGCACCATCACCGGCAACCCCAACATCAGAAGAAAAGCCTTGTCCGCCGCTTCCTTGGAAGCATCCCGTTTGATCTTCTGAACATCAGCGGCTTTGATATTCACCACGGGTTCTTTCTTAACCGGAAGCCACGCTTTCTTGGCTCTCCGCCGTTCAGCCCTGTTCATGGTATTCACTCCAAATATCATCAAAGCAAACGGGGATCAGGTCATGAACCTTTTCCAACAGGATCAGTGCCACTTCCCGCATCTGCGGGTGGGCGGCTTTGGCACAGCGCAACTTCAGGAAGTGCCGCCACTCCCGAATGTTGGCGGTCATAACCACTTCAGTTTTCAAACTATTGGGCAGAACTGACCGAGCTTCCTGCGGCGTTGCTCCACTTCTTATAAGATCAATATAAGCATCTTCGGCATTTGAACAAAAGTTTGCCCACGCCGCATATTTCAGATCAGTTTCATCCCAAAAGCAAGGCTTGATCACGGTGATTTCTTCACCAAAGCCTTCCTTGGAGTAATTACAATAGCGGGTGCTTTCCTGACAGTAGGAAGCCAGCCGGTGCCGCACAATCTCATGGGAAACCCCACGATCACAAATGAACTTCACTGTGAAGGAACAGTGTTCAAGAACCGCTTCATGGCCCAGGCCAATGATGTTGGATATGAAGCGTTCTGCGCTGGTTTTAGTAATCTTGGCTTCAGACTTATAGCAAACCCGCCCACACTGTTCAAGGCGCTTCAGAATTGCGGCCCCGTCAATCGGGGTGATAAATTTCACATCGGCATTGATAATCTTCATTCTTCTTCATCCTCCACACAGTCAAAGGGGTAAAATCTATCTTCAACCCCATTGTTTTTATGAACACATTCATCACAAGGGGGTTCATCCCCGAATTTGTCACGGTGCTTACACCGGCGGCACGGTTCCAAATTCCGTTTTAGTTTTGGAACCGGTGGATTTTCGCTTTTGTCGATCCGGGTTGGTATGTCCTGAAGTTCCGGGTGTTTGATTTCCATGTAAAGGGCAAACAGGATGTTCCAAGCCGCCGCCCGAAGGTGGGGTTCATCTTTCATACCCATCATGTACTTGGCAAGGTGGCGGAAAGCCGAATCAATCAGGCTGTGAATGGGAATGCCCTTTTCACAGTTGCGTTCCCCGTATTTCAGCGCCCCTTCTTCACAATGCTTGGAAACCTCTACCAAGGCTTCCCACGGCAATAAATCCATGCGGCCTTTGCCAGTGTGCATATCCCGAACCGCCCCGGTATCAAACTGGGTGCGTTCTCCACTATCTTTGATTTCCATTTCAATCATCCTTTTCTTCAATAAACACTCTGCAAGCTGTTCCTCTGATCTTCCGACTATCTGTAATAAATCCACACCGTTTGCAAATCTGTCTTGAAAATTCAATAGCAGAAAGGGCTTGGAAGTTGTTTGCAATGCAGTATTCTTTATATCTGCGATAAACAGTTTTGGTGGCTTCATTTACAATTCCATCAAGGCCCATTTCCTGAATGAAGCCAATAATGGGGTTGTTGTTCTGCTCATATTCATCCAACTGCCCCTGAACTCTCTTGGAAGTGGTAAACCGGGCATTGTTCAAAACAGTTTTCAAAGCGTTCAAACCCAACAAAATCAGATATTCCATAGCTTCCTGTTCACACAGTTCATCTTTGATAAACGGGCGGAAATCAGGATCATTGGGGCTGAACTTTGCATCAAACGGAACAATTACCAACCGTCTTTGAACGGCTCCGGTCTTGTCCTTCATGCGGGGAATGTTGTTGGCGCTGAATAGGAACTTTGCGTAGTTGTTGAATTCAAAGGGGTCTTGTCCTTTGCGCTCCACATTTACCCGATCACCTGTAACCAGCTTCTTGAACACCGACGCATTGGCAATGAATTCATCCCCAATATCATCACCGATATTTGCCAGCTTCCCAAACAGTTCAGCGGTCTTGAACCTGTCCCCAAGTTCCTTCAGGTCAAGGGAAGCAATATTCTGATTTCCAAGCATATTCTTCACCACATGAAGAAAGGTAGATTTGCCGTTGCTCTTATCGCCAATCAGGATGAAGGCTTTTCCAAGTTCATTGCGGCGGTAAAGGCAATATCCCACCATTTCTTCCAGCAAGGCCCGAACTTCAGCATCATCACAGGCCAATCGGTTAAGAGTGTGATCCAGGAGATCAGAATGGGCGGCTGGGTTATAAGGCCACGGGATTTTATTGGTGATCACAATTTCAGGCGTGAAATCCTTAAATGAACCATCTTTGATGTTATAAAGGCCATTGCTGAAGGCAATCACATTGGGGTTGGTGGTTTTGGCTTCTCCCTCAATCATAATTTCAAGATAGGCCAAAACTTCAGAACGGTTGGCCCGTTTCAAATGGGGAATGTGCTTGATCATTTGGGATTCAATTTCCGCATGGCCGGGAACATAAATTCCATCTTTGTAAATGTGAAGCTGGTTATTGATTTTCACAATATGGTTGTTGTTCTTCAGATAGGTTGCAAATTTATCAAACAAGAAGGTGGAACCTTTGAAAAACACCGGTTTCTGAAAGGCATCATCCCGAAGAATGGTTTCCAATTCCCGATCTGACAGCGGATCAGATAGAATGTAACGGTTGATCATGCGGATGGTTTCACGGGCTTCTTCCTTTGTGAAATCCTCGCTTTGAAGCGTCAGAATATAGTTGAACAGGCTTTGGTTTCGTCCATCTCCGGCTTCCATTTCCAAGAACTTCATGTTGGTTTTTACAGGGGTCAGCCACTTGGGAAGAACCTGAATTTCATCTTCTGGACAATCCTGAATAATTTCCCGATCAACCCCATTGAACCGCATAATGGCATAGCTGTTGTTCCGCCCAACCTTGGCATCCGTTTCAATTCCCACGGCCAAAAGCTGTTTTGTCCATCCTTTTTCAACAAACCCTTCAGGGTTCTTGAAGTAGAAATGCTTTCCCCGTGTGGTTGCATATACCCGGCATTTCAAATCCAAATCTTGTACAATTTCAAACAGCAGATCAGATGTTTTCCCATCGTCCACATCAATCAGAATTGTTTCATCCCCAAGAATTGCCGCATATTCATCAAGGTCTTGAACATCTTCAAGGGTGTTCAGCCGCTTTCTACCTTTGAATTTTTCAAGGCATTGTTTATCTTTTGTTGGGACATATCCCCTGAATAGTTGCATGGTTCAAATCCCCCCCCCTTCCCGGTCAACTCCATAGTCTTTTAGGCGCTTCCACGCCAAATCAATGTAATACTGTCTGTCCAGTTCATCGGGAACGGGAAGATTTGTCACATCATCATTGATAATGAAGCAATGTTCCGGGGTGTTCCCGAATTTTTCAGGGTTTTTCTTGCGGCCCTTTACCACTTTACCGGACACTTTGAACAATCCGCCCTTGCTCCGGTCAGTTGAAGCGAACACACGGAATGTTTTATCAGTTTGAACTTCACCGCCGCTGAACCTTTTCACATTTTTTGAACGGCCTTTTTCGTCCCTGATTTTCTCCATAGTGATAACAGGGGAGTAAAGCGCACATTCATATTTGCTGGAAACTTTTACAACCTTTTGGAAATCTCGCAAATCTCCACACCCCATAATGGTTTCCTCTGGTGTGGTTTTGTGGGAAAAGTATTCACTAATGGCCCGGTTGACAATAGGAAGGTCATAATCCAGATCAGACAGTTTTTTTACATAAGCGCCTTTGGCTTTAACCGCCCCGGTTTCCCGGTCAACCAAAAAATAGTTGTTTACATCTTTCTGATAAATGTCACCCATGAAAGTATCAAAGTCCATCTTCATTCCGGTTCTTTGCTCCCATTCCCAAACCACATCATCAATCTTTTCAAAATCCCGGTCATAATCCGCAAGCTGGACAATGATACCATCCGTGTTGTTCTGAACAAGTTTGCAATAGGGTTCAAGGTGTTCAACCAAATCCAGAAGTAGAAGTTGGCCGTTGATGCAAATGGTGTTGTTGCTCATGGGGTCGTAAAGGGCCGATTGTGGTTGCTTCATCTGCCCTGAAATAGCATTGTCCATGATCTTGAATGGTTGACGGGCTTTTTTATCTCCCTTGCGCTTGAATTCAATATTGCTATCATGGATGAACTCAAAGTTTTCAGGATGATCCATTACCCGATACCCAATTTTGAATTGCTTTTGCAAGGATGGGTAATAGGCTGTAACATCAATCACTAAGAAGATCCCGTGGGCGTGATATTTGGGAATAGCGCCGTGCCCACCGCCCCAAGCAAAGGTATGTGGAACACCGGCAACGGTTATATTCTCCTGCGCCTTCCCATAATCATGATTAACGGGATTTTTGTACCAGTCCGCCACAAAACGGTATTTCTTCAACCGTAAGCAATCTAAAATTGGAAAGTCAAATTCATCATCAAAAGATTTTCCCTTCCCATTCCCGCCCAAAATTTCTGCGGCAAGCTGGGCTTTGGTTTTCCCAATAGAATTACTTCCAAGATGAAAGTGATTTACAAAGAACATTGTGGTGTTGAATTCCGCAATATTGCGAACCCATACTTCCACAGTTTCTTCCACATCATGGCGGCAATATTTGACCGTTTCCGCCAGCTCCGCTTCTGTCAAAGGCCGGTCAATATCGAAGGGAACTGTGGTTTCCTTGATAGAATGCCCCATGAAGGCTTCCAGCGCCTTCAGGCTGATAGGCGGATTGGGCATCACATCATAGTTAATCAGGGGGAAGTTCCTGAACAGGCTTGAAAACCGATAGCCGGGTTTATCATCAAGGATGATCCAGTCATTCACTTTCTTTGGGTTGAACCCGCACAAGATACCCTTCAAAATGAATTGGTCATAATGGCGGCTGTTGTACCCGGCCCAAATAGTTTCCTTGTGGCTCTCATAGAAGCCCTTTAATTTGTCAGGGTCATTGATGATCACGGTTTCCTGTTTGGCGTCCAAGTCAATCAGGACAACCAACCAATCATACTTGAAAACCTCGAAGTCATAAAAAACCATCATTTCACCCACTTTCTAAATATTCTTTGGTGAATCAGTGATAACAGCCCCGCCACGGGAAGGCTTCACCTTGGGGCCAACCGGGGCAAATGCCCCGGCCTTTTTGAAGAGTAAGGTTCAAAACCTTTTTATGTAGACATTTTGCCTACAATTATTGTAAAAAATTTTACTCTGGTTTTCAATCCTCAACTTCAAAAACTTCATCAATAGTGATGGAATTGAAACGGGAATCATCATAATCCACCGCATATTCCAATTTCCCATCAATGGCTTCCGCCACATCAAGCACCAACTGACGGAAAGGCTCATAGCCATTGAAACTGATAGGAACCCCGGAATCCAGCTTTTCAAGGAAGCCGATTGCGGAAGCAATCATATTCTTGTCGTTCTTGGTGCCGTACAGAACCCGGTTCATAAAAAGGCGCTGGTTCTTAAATTCACCGGACAGAATTTTGAAGGACACGGCCAGCATGGGGCGGTTAGGATCGGCCTTGGTTCCCTTTACCTCCAAGGTTTCCACACGAACCTCATACTTGCCAGCCGGAATGGTGGGGAAATCGCCACCGCTGTTCTTTTTGGCTTCCTCCACATCGGCCTGAAGGCCCTTCAGATCAACAGTACGATCAATCTTGGAAAAATCGAATGCCATAATTTTTACCTCCAAAAAATGTATTTATTAAAGAGTTTTCAGAAGATCAGCCAACCCACCGAACAGAGTATCAAGCATCTTGGCCGCTTTATCAGCCGTTTCCTGGGCCCGGTTCATGTTGTCAACTTCTTCTTTCGTAGGGGAAAAACCGCCATTCGGGATGAACAGATCATCAGAAAGAACTGTGTTCAACAGATGATCAATGGCCGCTTCCGCCATTACATCACAGAAATCTTCATGATGTTCGGCGTAATTCTGAATGGCGATCTTGGCGGCGGAACGGTGAAGTTCAATCAGGGTTTCACCGTCAGCACCGGGCGGGGGGGGATCAAGTTGGCACACACCTGAATCTTGCGGAACAGGCCACGCTTTTCCATTTCATCTTTGAAATGGTTCAGAGCATCACTTTTCATATTAGCGTCCTCCTTATATTTGATTGGAAATGATCTTACCTATTTCTTTAACGGAATGGGCTATTTTTTGACGATTTACCCGATTTCCTTGAAGAACTTCCATAATAGCGGCGGCTTCCGTCTGAATATCCTGAAAGGCTCTGCGGTTACTATCAAGATCACTTTCATAGGCGATCAAATCAGAATTCACTTTTCTGTCAGTATAATCAGCGGCCCTTTCCGCCTGTTTCACATGGGTTTCCAGCCATTTTGCGGCATCATATCCCATGCAATCTTCCACCAGTTCCAAGAAGTGGCGGAACTCAAATAGCGTGTAAACTGAACCATCCTTCAGGCTAATCACGCAAGGACAAGGATCAATTTTCATTATTCTTCACGCTTCTTCCGGGTGCGCCGGGGCGGGTTCACATCCATCTTGGGGGCGGGTTCCTCTGCCTTGGGACGATCCCACAGGGGGCAACCATCGGGGCCGCCTTCCTTATGGCATCTATGGCCGGCATCAATAGACGGGCAAAGGGGGATTTCCGGGTTTTCCTCATGTTGGGCAAAAATGCGTTCAGCGTCCGGGCATTTGGGAAGGTTGATGGTGTTGGGTTCCGTCTGTTCCACAGGGGCGGAATCATCCGTTTCACCGCCGCCCGGTGTCCATGTACCTTCAGGATCACCAGCCGCCGCCCTTTCAGCATCATCAACCCCTTCAGGATCAGGGGGCGTGGCTTCTTCTGCCTTGGGCTTTCTGCCCCGTCTGCTGGGCCGCTGTTCGCCGCTGTCAGCCGTTTCAGGGGCGGGGGTAGCTGGTGTATTGCCGCCACGCTTCAAGGCTCCTACGGCCTTGCTGTTGGCTTCCTCGTAGACTTCACAGAAGGCATCATAATCCAGCGGGATTTCCTTGTTATGAACGGTCAGCCGCCCACCGCCAAAGATCACTTCAGAAGTCTTGAAGGAAAGCACCCGGTCATTATCATCCGCCACGATACGGGCCACAAGGTCAACCATACCGGCAACCTTATTGGCAACCTTTTCCCGAAGGTTCGGGCGAATGGAACTGATTTTGTCACCGCTCTTGCGGGTCAAATCCCGGCTTCTGTCCTCATGGCTGATCAGGATGATGTTTTCATAGTCCAGACTGACCAGCCGCTTGATGGTGTTCAGGAACTCGGAAGTAACCATGTCCCACGCCCGGAAGGAATCATCACTTTCATGCCTCCAGCCCTGCCGATCACAGATATACACCCGGCAAGCCTCATAGGTATCTTCCAGAAGGTCAACCACAATGGTTTTGAAGTCGTTCTGTTTCTTCTCCAACTCGGCCACGGCATCAGCAAAGACTTCCCAAGCCAAGTACCGCTTGGTCAACCGGCCTTCTACCGTCACGGTGTCCCGAATGGCGATATAGGGGGCATCCACAAACTTGATGTTGCCATCCGTGTTCAGCATTAGGGGATCAGGAAATTGATTGGCAAAGAAGGTCTTGCCGCTGAAGGGTGCGCCGTAAAGCCATACAACCTTCTTTTTGGTGGCGTTCAGGTTACGCCGTTCATTTTTGGGGAGTAACATATAGTTCCATCCTTTCTCACAGTATTCTTGATATTCACACCAACCGCAAAAGTGGTTAGGGTTCTTGGGGAAATCGGCGGCTTCAACCATGTGCTTCACATCGGTTAAAAAGCCAATGATTTTCATGGGGTCATACTGAACAGGCATCAAATACGGTTCAGCTTCTTTCAAAGCGTCCTGCAATCTATCCCGAAATTGCATCAGGGTTTCCGTTTTCTTCTGCCTGATCTTCACCTTGGGGACAATCAGGAAATACATATTCCTGATCCGGTGGCCGGGGTGGGTCAGTTCATACCAATACTTGTATTCGTGAAGCTGACCGGAAACGGAATAGCTTTTTCCGTTATTGGAATACTTGAAGTCATACAGATCAAATACTTGAACATTTCCACCCCACCGGTTATCAGGATGCTCCGGGGCCATCCATCCAACAGGAACCAGATAATCCATGAACCCGGTGAAATCAGAATCCCCAATAGGAAGTTCAAAGGTGCCGCCAGGTGGCAACAGGGCCTTTGCCTTTGGAATCATGGCTTCCAGCTTCATCATTTCATGAATGTGATCATCCGTCAGAATGGGGAAGCTGGATTGGTAGAAGGCAAGGGCCTGTTCAACCCCTTCTTCAATGCCCGTATGAAGGGCGGTGCCAAGGATCAAGGCATTATCCGGTTCAGTGTCCGGGATGGTGTTCAGCCCTTCCACATATCGCAAGCGGTATCGGTATGGGCATTTATTAAAGAGATCAACCCGGCTGTGGGAAACTCGCATTGTTTCACCCCTTTCACAATTTTTTTGAAGGTTTCAAAGCCTTCCGGGTACAGGATGAAGCCAAAGCAACCGGAATTATTGATTTGGGCCAGATTGCGCTTCTGAAGTTCTGAAGGGGTGCCGTTGGTAGCTTTCAGTTCAACTTCAAGGGTGATCCCCTTCACCACAATCTTCATATCAGGAAGGCCACTTTTCACATACCTTCCGCCGCCCCAACGCTTTTCCCAATACCCACAGGGCGGGGTTCCCATCCGGTCAACTGGTTCACCCAAGGGATAAATCCCTTCACTTTTCAGCCACTTTTTCAGGCGGGTTTCAAAGTTTTTTTCACCGGCCACGGCTTTTCACCCTCCCCCCCCCGCCGAATCAACCCATGATCCCAAGCGTGTTTTGTGTTTTCTGATATGGTGGCCCACTCCAACTGGGAAGCCCTGCAATCATGCTTCTTCCCGTGTTTATGGTTCACCACAGGCTTGTTCTCCGGGTTTGGAATGAATGCCAGCGCCACAAGGATATGTAACCGGCAATTCTCACCATCCAGTTTCACCCGAAGATAACCGGAACCATCGTCATAAGGCTTTAACAATTTCCCGGTTTTCACAGAACGAACTTGGGCCAAACGGTTGATTTGATAGTTAGGGTGGCCGGGGCATGGGTGCCATTTAATAATCATTCACAGCTTCACCCCTCCAATATCTTGATCAGGTTGTGAATTCCACGGGCTTGAAGGCCCTGAATCTTGCCGGTTCCGGCATAGAACTGAAACAGTTGATCATCAGACTTCCGCCAGCAATGGAAATGGCCGGTTTGCGGGTTCTTCAACTGGTATTCAATCCCGTGCGTTTCAAACTGCTGAATGGCATAAGCGATCCGGTCAGGGTTCTTGGAAACCCGTTCTTGGTGGTTTCGGTGGGCGTGTTCCTTCAAGGCATCCCAAAATTCATCCCTTGGCATTAGTAATACCCTTCAAGGTGATCTTCACATAACCGGTCTTGGGGTTAGGTTTGGAGCATTCCGCCGCAATAGCGGGATATTTTTTCTTCAGCTTGGCGGAATCAATAGTGGTGGAATTGCTGGGGGCAACCAAGGTCAGATTCAATACATCGGATTCAAATTTCTTGATCCCGAACTTCTGCATTGCATCATACAGGGCCGCTTTCATAGTCTTTTCCTGTTCCTCAATCGCCTTTTTGTGGGCGGTCAGGGAAGCAATAGCATTCAGGGTAGCAAGCTGGGTTTTCTGGAAAGCTACAAGGCCGCTTTCCTCATCAAAAGCTGATTCCCCACAGGAACCCGGCTCATATTCACAGGCTTCCGGGCAACCTTTGTTTTCCGGGCAACATTGACAACACCCATCAAATTTTCCACGGGGGCAAGCATTTTCACATTTGATCATGTTCGTTCAACTCCTTTATGTAAGTTTCTTGATATTCCAAAACACGGTTGGAATACTTGCTTTGGTAAATCCCCTGATTCCACAGTTTAGAAGCGCCGCTTTCACCCATGTTATAGGCCATCAGAACCATGTGGGGATCATCATATTTTTCAAACAGGTTCCCAAGGATATAAAGGCCAGCTTGAATGTTCTGGTAAGGATCAAGGAAATCCGTTACACCAACAGCATTGGACAACCATTCATGGTTTTTTTGGTTGATCTGCATCAGACCATAATCATTGGTTTCGCTGATAACATCCACTTGGAAGTTGCTTTCATTGCGGATCAATCCCATCAGAAAAGCAAAGTCAATATCATAGGCATCCGCCATCCAATAGATGTATTCCTGAAGGCTTTCATCCATCGGAATATCCAAAGGGGTGAAGTCACCGGCCTGAACAATGGTTCCATCACTCTGAACCTTCAAGGCTTGTCCGGTATAGGCTCCATACAAAACCGCCGTTGTGGTAGAATTTGAAGCACCGATCAATTTAGGTGCTTTCACCAGAAGTCCACCAATCAAAACCCCCATCAAAAGGGCCACGGTAAACATACGGCGAAACCATTGGCTTTGCTTGGCCTTATAGCGTTGCCGTTTCATATCTTCTGAACAGTTCATCGTTATAATCCTTTCTCATATTCAGGGTGGTCAAAATATCTTCTTCCACCGTGCCGGGGCAGATCAGCAGATAATAGAAGCACGGGCGTTTTTGCCCCATCCTGTGAATTCTCTTTTGGGATTGCTCCCACAATTCCCAACCTTGGGGAAGGCTGAAATAAATGATCTTGTTGGCCTTCTGGAAATTGCCACCCATAGCACCGGCCTGATACTGAATGAAAGTTACAGAATTAGAATGGAAGTTATAGGCTCCCAAATCTTTTACTTCACCGGACAGGATAGAAACTGGACGGTTCATACCCTGTACAATCCTTTTCATGCGCTCCATTTCTTCCGTGAAGTTATAGAACACAATCAAGCGATCTTCCGTACTCTCCACCAGTTCCCGGAAGGCTTCATACCGGTATGGATTATATAGGCCGCAAAGCTGACGGGCATACAGGCGGCGGGTTAGGCTGGTATCTCCAATCAGTTCCCGTTCATAGCTTTCATTGGAACCCCAAAAATCAGAATCCAATTCAAACTTTTGAAGGGTTTCGCTGTTGATACTTACAACCCGTTCCCTCCAGAACTGCCAATAAAGGGGGGAAGGCCGGGTTTTCACTTGGATCATGTTCTTTTCAGGAAGGTCAATCCCGGCATCATCAGTGGTCATGAAAACAGCCCCATGTTCAGCCAGCTTATTTTTCAGCCGATCAACATTCTTATATCCGGTGATCCGCTTCCGCCAAAACCCATCATCTTCAACCCATTCCGTTTCAATGTACTGCTTCCAGAACAGTTCCTTTGATATGTTCCATCCCAAAAGGCGGCATTGGCTCCACAGCTTTTCATACTTGCCGCCCGTGGGTGTACCAGAAAGAAGGATCACATTTTCAGGGTTCAATTCGAGAATGAACTTTGACCGCTTGGCGGTTTCATTCTGAATCAGGGAACTTTCATCAAGCATCAGTGTGAACCCGGAAAGGGTTTTCAAAATCTTCCGTCTGAAGGTCAGTTCATAATTGATCACACCGATCATCAGAGTTGGAACCTCACACTGAACCTGTTCAAAGAACCATTTGAAGGTTTTGGGGTTGGTCAGATCAAACACACAGTTCCGGGTGTAGTGGTCTTGAAAATGTTCAACCCAATCTTGAACCTTTGAACACTGACAAACCACAAGATTGATTCGGGTATTCAGCTTCATCATTTTTTCTGAACCAACAAAGGTTTTCCCAAGGCCCATATCAAGATAATAGGCGCAACGGTTGTGGCCTTCTGTCTGATCAAGGGCCTGTTGCTGGTGCTGGAATAGCGTAATCATTGCACCTGAACCACTTCACCCAAAACCTTCTTGGCATGGGTGGTAGAACCAAACAGTTTCTTCACCACAGCGGCACAGAACCCGGCATAGTAGTCATATGTATCACCAGCGCCACAGGAAACAATGGTTTTGGTGCCATCTGCCCACAACACAATAGTTTTGGGGCCGCTGAAGATAACCTTCTTCAAAGGAGGAACACCGACACGGTGAAGGCGAGAACTGCACCGGCAATTCATCCCGTCCATCAGTTCCGCCACACTCGCCAAGAAATTATTGGCCGGGGTCAGCTTATCTTCCGAAAACCAAAACAGGCCCTTGGAACTTGCGTCATTCTGAACCTTTTCCAATTCCACACCGGCTTTTTTCTTGCTGGAATAGTAGTTCTTCACTACACCAACACACCCGGTATATTTGCCGCCGTACTCCGCATCAGGAAGCACCTTCACGGTCATTCCGATTTGCAACATCTTTATCATCCTTTCTTTGTAGTCAGGCGAACAATGTAAATGCAGTTGCCCACCCGGTAAGCGTCATACTTCTTGGGGTTCTTCTCATTCCACTTGCGCTTATGGGAAGAAACCGTGGAAAGTTTGGTTTTAGCTTCTTTCTCGGTGCCATACTCAAAGCACATATTCTTTGCGTTTCCGCTGGTCAGAAAATCTTCAATGGCTTTGACTTCCTCGCTTTTGGCTCCACCGTTGAAGGCTTTCTTGGGCGGGGCCTGAACATTATATTTAATTTCCATTACATCACCTTCTTACAGAATTTCCGGGGCCGCTATCGTGTCGATAAACAACAAATCTTCAGTTCCGGGAATAGGTTCATACAGGCTGACAGCTTGGGGTTCTTTGGCTCTTTTGCGCCGTTCATTTCCAATAGCCGACCGCATAGCATTACAGGCCACAGTGACAAACTTCACTTTCTGAAGATCAGGAAGGGCAAACCACCGCTTTACACTGATCAGATACCGGAAGATCACCACATCAAACCATTCAGCCCGTTCAAGTCCCTGTTGGTCTAAATACCACCAAACAATATTGATGTTATCTGTGGCAAATTGGGCTTCTTTCGGGGTAAGGGGGCGTTCATAGAACGATTTAGGCAACCGCACACCGCCGCCCACCTCGTTTTTCGCTGGTTTCACTTATCCCCCCCCCAATCTGTCAGGCAGTCAAGCCAAAGAAGCTGTTAAACGCTTCAGCGCCCACATACTCCCTGAATTTGGTGGGGTTAATGTAATAGTTCCAGTTGTTCCCGGTGCCGGGAACAGCATTACCGAAAGGCAGAAGGCCACGCTGAAGGCCGATCCTGACAAACTGATCAGATTTGCCCATACACCGGGCCGCTTCCTTCACGCTGATCTTCTTCACCGGGGGCGGGGCATCCTTGGCCGGTGCGCCGCCGTACCCCATCAGGAAATCAAAGGTTGTGCCGGTGGCATCAGCCAAAGCCTTCACCCGCTCCGGGCCGGGGGTGTTCTTCCCCGAAAGATACTGACTGATTGCGGCCTTGGAA
>OKWJ01000590.1_pt1 | contig 41509 bp, 58 predicted proteins | sample 1607121 | NCBI WGS metagenome assembly OKWJ01 (sample SAMN04414080, study PRJEB24778) | human gut metagenome | material: faecal | host: Homo sapiens | reverse complement strand
TAGTTTTGGAAAACCAAGCCGATACCTCTTCTTTCGGGAGCGAGCGTCGTTACGTCTTGTTCGTCGAAAAAGATGTTGCCTTGCGTGGGAGATTCCAAGCCCGAAAGCATAAACAGCGTCGTAGATTTTCCGCAACCGGACGGGCCGAGAAGTCCGACGAGCTTTCCTGACGGAATTTCAATAGACATATCGTTGACCGCAACGACGGGTTTACCTTTCTTTTCTCTTGACGGGAATACTTTGGTCAGATGTTGGATAGATATCTTCATACACTTTTGTCCTCACGTTTTAGAATCTTAAACGTTATTTGTTTTTGATATCCCTCAACTTCGAGAGTTTCGGGAAGTCCTTGTGTTATATAATTTTGATCTATATCAACCCGAAGGTTGACATAATCTCCTGCTTTGACCTGCTTCGTTTCGGTATAATTGCCGCTTTTTAGCAGTGTAAATTGTGCTTCGCCGCTTTCGTTGGAATACTTCACTTGCACGCTCGTATCGAATTCCTCGACCTCGGATACGTCGCAAGTCATAGTGAGTTTGCAGAAGTAATCGTGGCCGAAAGTCTCTTCGTTTTTGACTTTCTTCTGCTTGGGCTTAATCTTGAACACCTTGACAAACACCCACTTGAAGAATCTGATGACGTATCGTTTTCCGATGAGCGAATCGCCGATAAGATAGATTCCGATAAAGTACACGACGACTATGATTGCCGATTTTTTGTCCGCGCTGCTCTTCACCACGCCGTCGGAGCTTATTTTGTAATGCTCGTTTTTTGCAAGAAGCGCGTCGTTGAGTCCGCTGAGCTTGTCCGATTTGAAATCGGCGTTATACTCGGTGACGAACGCTTCGCAGTCCTCGAAAAACTCTTCGCCGAAGTCAAGATTTGCATCGACGCTCGCAAACACCGTGCCGTCACAATCTATCAACTCGATTTTCGCGATTGACGAGAGCGTGTCTTGATCGAGATCGACGTAGATAAATCCGTTCTTTACGCAAGTCGAATTGGTATCCTTTATCGAATCTCCGTTGCTGTCGGTGTCTAGCACCTCAACCCTGTGTACGTTTCCGTCGAGATCGGTCACGTTGATTTTTGCGTTGTTATTGTCGTTTTTTGCAACCTTATATATATCTTTTATTCCATATATAAAGCCGGCATAGGCTTTGTGCATTCTCATGTCCTGCACGCTGTTGCCGTCCTCGTCCGTACCGGGATAGAGAGTTGCCGCCTTAAACAGCACGATTCCCCCGCCCGTTTGAAGATCTTGTTGCAGAACGTATTGATCGTCGTAGTATCCGCCGACGATAGCTATCGCTTGCGAATAGTTTTTTTCGGCGAGCGACTTCTCGATTATGCTCACCGACTCTCCGTACAGCATCAAAAAATACGGCAAGAACACGGCAAGCAAAACGCCTATCGTGAACGTGAACAGATAATATATGATGTTGGCAATGACAAGACCTTTCTTCATTGCTTGTCTTCGCCGCCGTCGGTATTGTCGTTTGCGTTGTCACAAACGGCGTCGACTTCAGTAGGTTGAACGTCTTGTTCAACGACTTCGTTTTGCTCGGAGCTTGCCGAAACGTCGCCGTCGGATGCGGTTTCTTGCATCACTCTTGCGTTCCGATTGGATCTGAACGCGTCCTCGCGCTTTTTCAAATTGTCCCTTTGCTCACGATATTGCTTCTTGTTGAATACGGGTATCAAAAAATACACCGCAACGATAAGCACGATTATCGCGGCGCAGGCAACGAAAAATCCGATGTCCACAGAACCTAATTTATTGAGAAGCAACAAGCTATCGAACATTTTGATCTCCTATATACCTTTAAATCGAATATCGAGCGTCAAGCCCGTATACGTTGAAAACCGACTGCAAACGTTGTTCGCTATTTTTGAAAACGCATTTTCCGGTACGCTGAAAACACCTACGTAAAATTAAGGTTTTACTAACGCATGGAAAGGGCGCAAGCGGAAATCCTTACTGTTTAGTAGACCTTTTGAGTGGATTTGTTAAATTCTTGCAAAAGATAAAAAACATTAGTTCGACAAAAATCAAAATTTATGAAAAGTTTTTAATCATTTTTGAAATGGGCATTGTTTTTTCTTTTTAAATATGATAGCATAGTGTAGAAGCAAACGAGGAAATCGTGCATATTATTTAATAAATACTTGCAAAAATCCCGTCTGCTTGCCAAAGACGAATCGTGCTTACACGGTTAAGAGGGAATATTTGATGGTATGTGACGTACATAACGCCAATGTTGACAAGAACGCATCCGCGATTCTTATCGGCTCCAATCTCATCGCCGAATCGGCTGTGAGATATATGGCGTTTTTGTCCGTGATTTTCGACCGCAACGGTAATTTTAAAACGATTTTCCATTCAGACAACACAACTATGCAAAAAACCTTAATTTCACGCCGATATACGAATTGTGTTTACAAGGTTGCAAATTTTAATAAAAGTGCTTGGATATAGCGATTTCTCACCGACAAACCGAATGCAGATTGAAAAATTCGGCATGTAAAATTCAATGGAGAAATATTAAAAATGAAGTAACTGTTGAATTTCTCGGCTTTTCGTGTTATAAATGCTTCTAGGATAAACTTTACGGGAGATTTGGATATGAAAGCTATTAACCATAATGCGTCGAAACCGAAATATCTCGATAAACATCAAAAAGCGTTCGAAGTGATTTTGATTGCATTTTGGTGCGTTATCTTCCCTGCGATTTCGGCAATATGTTGCAGTTTGAACGGTCAAAAACCTATTTTCAAATCCCTCTCTTATATCGCTTACAGGGAAAAACATATGGGACTTGTCCTCTTTTACGGATTCCTTTTCGTTGCAGGATTCATCCTTTCGATGAAAATGTGTCTTGACGCAGGGCAGTATTCAAAACAATTGAAGTATTTGTTTTTGGGATTGAGTCTGATAAGCGCAACCATTCTCACTGCCGGCATGTCCGTACCGTGGATCGAAGTCGAAGGCGAACTCGCCGAAAAATACAAGAGATTGCGGGAAATTCACAACAACGTCGCAACGATAGGCTTTATTATGTTTTTTGTGACGGAAGTTTTGTTTTTTATCACGACGCTTTTGAGAAACCCAAAACAAGGCATGATTTCCGTGGGCATGCTTGCCTATGTCCTGATGACCTCTGTCATTATGCTCAAACTGGCAAATCTGAAAGGCATCGTAGAACACCCCTATCCCATATCGTCGATTGCTCAAATTCACGTATTCTGTTCGATCGGATTTACATTGACAATACAATATTTTCTCATGCGACTTATGCCAAACACCCGCATTGAGATGAGCGAAGCGGCAGACTAAACAAAATCAATCCAAATATGGCACTCAAAAATAGCTCCTCACAATAATGTCGAGCTTTTTTATATATCTAATCGGCTGAATTCGCAATTTTGACATTCTCTGTTTTTGTTGTTCGCTTGCCAAATCCATTCTTCTTTTTTGTTGCGCATTGACATATCTTACAAATGTGTTACAATCAAATATGTCGATATATTTTTAACAATATCGACGGCAACGGATATGAAGGAGAAAATTATGGACGTAACAAAATACTTCAACCCTAAAAAAGTTGACGAAGATATGAACACCATGAACTCATTCGGAATTCGTCTTACCGGCACGGACGCGCAAAACGAATTCTGCGAATGGATAAAGGCTCAAATCATCAAACTCGGACTTGACGTCAACGTCACTCCCTACACTTTCAAGCGTTGGCAATACAAAGACTGCTCGCTCGTCGTGGACGGCAAAGACGTGCATGTGTCGTCTCCCTTCCCTTACAGCGGACTCACGGGCGAAAACGGCGTCAGCGGAAAGCTGGTCGTAGTCGGGAATCACCCTCTCGGCTTCCAAAGGGCAAGAGGCAAAATTGCCGTTTGTCACATAAAAAACCTCTCGAAAATAAGCAGTAAAATCGCTTTTGACAAGCGCAAATCCTTGCCGAGCGACCTCGAAATCGAAAAGAGTTACAGAGGCCCGGTCAGTACGTCTTTCGTCAAAACTTTGCTCACCTTCTGGGCTGCGCAACTGTCGGGCATGAAAGGTATGATTTGCATTTGGGAAGATATGTCGGACAAAATGGTCGAAGGGCAAGTGCTCAACTTTATCCTTCACTACCTCAAAGTGCCTATGGTTTGGGTAAACGAAAAGGACGGACAAACGGTGCTCGAAGCCGCAAAAGCGAAAAAGAGCGCAACTCTCAAACTCACGGGTACGCTCGAAGACGCCAACACGCAATCGTTCTACACCGTCATAAAAGGCAAAAAAGACACAAAAGAAGCAATAATAATCAACACTCACACCGACGGATGCAACTTCTGCGAAGAAAACGGCGCAATCGGACTTTTGCGTATGATGGAGTATTTCAAAGAACATCCGACGGACAGAAATCTAGTGTTCGCATTCGTCACGGGACACTTCCGCCTCCCAAATTTCCGCACGGGAACGGATCAGGCAACATCCCGTTTCCTTGCCGACAACAAACAGGTTTGGAAAGGCAAAAAAGGCGGCTTGAAAGCGGTTGCGGGTTGCGCCGTCGAACATCTCGGATGCACGGAATGGAAGGACGTAAACGGCGTGTACACGCAGACCAATCCCATAGACGTAGAAATAGTCTACACGGGCAATAGAGTCGTGGACGACGTCTATTACGAAGCAATAAAAGAGCGCGATATCGTGCGCACTATGACGCTGCGCGGACACAATTTGCTCCACTTCGGCGAAGGTCAACCTCTCTTCAACAAGCGTATTCCCGAAATCGCGCTTGTCACCGCTCCCGATTATCTTTGCTCAATTGCGGAAAATCATCACATGGACAAATACAACTCCGCCCTTGCTTGCGAGCAAATTTGCACGTTTATCCGTTGCGTAGAGCTGCTTGACAAAAAGAGTGCGAAAGAGCTTGGCAAAGCGCAAGGTTATTCGATAGGGCTCGGCAAACTCAAATAATCCTTTTAAATAAAAATAGCTCGTTAGATATGCGAAAACCACAAATAAAAAGCACACTGCCGTGTGCTTTCTGTTTTTGCGTTTTCATCAAAATCGACGCAGATTTTGCTTGAATCACTTTGACATAAAACGCTTCTGTTTGGCAAGCAAACGGAATTGATTGTGCTTTGGCGAAATCAATCCGAGTTGATCCCTATCAAGCGTAAACGTCATAGGGTTGTTGTAGTCTTTGACGATATATTTTTTCTTGTCGTCGTTGAGCAAAAACTCATACAATTCGAGCATATAATTTATACACTTGTCCAAGCTGAATTTTTGGGCAAATTCGCTGTATTTCGGCATCATTTCGTCATGCGTTTTCTTGTTTGCAATCCAAAAATCCATCATCGTTGCAAGCGAATACGCACTACCCTTTCCGAACGTTGATTGCGGCGTAAGCGCAAATTGTTTCGTAGCGCACATTTTTGCGTTGCTGATGACGGGAACGGTGCCGCACGCTATTGCTTCGAGGCAGGCTATGGATTCGGTTTCAACGTCGCTCGCTTGCACGAAAAGATAGGATGCGTTGAGCAAATTGACAAGCTCTCCTTGAGATAAAAATACGATGTGCAAATCAACGTTGAGTTCTTTTGCAAGTTTCTCGTATTCCTCTTGCTTCGGACCTTTGCCGGCAAGGAAAAGCGATATTCTATCGCGGTATTTGCTCTTTGCAACCGCTTTTATTATGAGGTCTTGACGTTTCTCCTCGGTGAGCCTTCCGACGCTCGTAACGATGACTTTATCCTCGCAACCGTCGGGGATTTTCACGTTGTCTATACGCTTGAACGCAGGGTCGTAGCCGTTGGATATCACGTGCAAATTTTGGTTGTACAAATGCCCCATAAGCGTTGATGCGATACATCTTGACGGACAATGAATATTGTTTATCCACTCCGGCTTATAATGATACACTTTGAGCAATTCGTACATTGCAGGCGTCGCACCGGGGATATATTTCATTTTTGCGTTGAAGGTGATGTTTTCGGCGGACACGTGATAGCACCCAAGCACCGGTATGCCCAACTCGTGCGCTATACGCGCGCAATGCGTTCCAAGCGCAAAAGGCATGTATATGTGCACCAAATCGACGTCTTTGAGAGCTTCTTTTATGCGCGCGTCGTTCGGAGATGCAAGCCATGCGTGTTGCTGCTCGATGACTTTTTGATAGATAGGAACTTGTTGTATGGGAAACGTAACGAACTCCACTCCCTGCATCGTTTCGTTTTGCTGACCTGCGTTGTCGCAAAGCACTTTTACGCCAATTCCGCGCTCGACGAGGTTTTCAACCAAATGCCTTGCCGACATGGACGTGCCGTTACCCTTGTCATGAAATATATCGATTACTATTGCAACGTTCATAATTATAACCTCTCTTTTATCGTCTTTTTATCGTTTTCTCACGATTTTCCCTGTGATATTATCGAAAAATTATGCAATAATCTTGACTTATACCTCATATGTGTATTATAATACAGACAAGAAAAAACGCAAGGACTTTCCGATAGTTTCGAGGACGACAAAATCGCGAAAAGTGCGGCATATTACACATGGCAATACACCCTTTGTGTATTATTCCTCGAAAACATCGAAAATAGTATCGAAAAATGGAAGAGAAAAAAGTCGACAGACGTATCGCAAAAACAAAAAAAGCCATCTACCGCGCTTTTGCGCAATTACTGTCCGAAAAGAACATCAACGACATCACCATCAAGGATATTGCGGACAGAGCCGACATCAATCGCAAAACGTTCTACAACTACTACGACGGCATCTACGAGCTTACCGGCGAAATCGAGAACAAAATCATCGACAGTTTTGAGAAAGTCATCCGCGAACACAACGTCAACGAACTTTTGCACAATCCCAACAAAATGTTTGACGAGCTTGTCAAAATCATCAACAGTGATTTTGACTTCTATCAACATTTGATTTCCGTCGAAAGCAACTCAAATCTCGTTTCAAAGCTCTTTATATCCCTCAAATCACGTGCCAAAGAGGTCATTTCCGAATATTCCGTCCTTGACGAAGCAACGCTCGACATCGTGCTCGACTTCGTCATTTCGGGCATGTTTACGGTGTTTCAACGCTGGTTTAATTCGTCGAAGGAACATTCTCTCGACGACATGGCAAAAATCGTCGCCACCCTCTCCTATAACGGTATAAACGGCTTGCTCAAAGACTACGAAAACAAATAAATTCGCAACCTAGCAAAAAAGTTGCCAAAAAAAGAAAACGATGTTTCCGCAAACGGTTGACTTTTCTTTTTTATAACAATATAATATTTATGCTTTAAACGAAGCAGGCAATGTAGCATTAGCCCAGCTGGATAGAGCGTCTGGCTACGGACCAGAAGGTCAGGGGTTCGAATCCCTTATGCTACGCCAAAATTCGCAAAACCCTACTGTTTAGTAGGGTTTTTGCTTTTTTATGCGCTTGTATTTTTGCCTGATTTTGCCTGATTTTGTTGGGTTTTACTGTGTTTTATTACCAAAAGTATTACCACAAATGAAAAAAGACCGCCCACATTACATGGACGGTCTCATTTTACTTCACTGCCGTAAACCTTGCAATGAGCGGCGTTAGCTCTTGCTCTTCGGTTGGCGGTGTCACCTGCTCGACAACGACTGTCGGCACTTCTTTTGTTTTTTCTTGCTCGCAACGTAGTCTTTCTTCCGCGGCTCTTTTTTCTTGCGCAACTTTCTCACGCACTTTTTCAACGACAACATCGGTCGGAATATTTACAACAAAGCGTTCGTCACCAACCTTTCCGTTCGGCTCATCAATTCTTGCTCTAAACTGCGAGAAGATGCGGAGCTTCTTTTTTACGGTAGATCTTCGGCGTTCCATCATCGAATAGCCGAAAGACACACCGCTATACACGGCAATAAGCATTGATACGATTTTGAAAATCAACGGCATTATCATGTCTTTCGTGAAACCGTTGAAGTGGAATGCAAAATCGACGACCACCGCCGAGCATGCGACGATTGTCAATGCCTTGATGCCGAGCTTTTTAAGCGTGTACTTCCCTTTGTTTACTTGCAAATCGTACTCGTCGTCTTTGGATGCAACGTCCGTTTCGCCTGCCACCATTTGATTGAACGTGACTTTGTGATACTTGACCTTGCGAACGTCGTCCCAAACTTCCTGTGGCGAAAGTAGCAAACGCTTTTCGAGAGCCTTGATACGTTTTTCGTTCCCCTTGCGAGTGCGGTTTAATTTGCGTTTAGTGGCTTCGATGAACGCCTTGTATTTGTTGGCGCGGTTGATTTGCTCGATGTAAGTTTCGAGTTCGACTGTCTCGTGTCTTTCCATCATCGTTTTGTAATGAGTATCGAGTGCCGACACACGGTCGATAAAATCTTTGTCGTGTTTCTTTCGGCTCTCTTCGGTGATGTTTGACATCGAGAGCATTATCAAGAACGTGGACACGCCCAACAATGCTTTGCTCACCCAATAGGACACATCGTCACGTGGAGCGGCGTTGAAGCTGTCAAGCACGAATATGCCGACAAGCAACACCACAGCCGCCACACACAATGATATGAACGAGTTGAGTGTTATCTTTACACCTGAATACACTTTGCGCTTATCTTCGCTCATTTGCCGTCACCATCCTTTATTCGTTTTAGCATGTCGTTCTTTTCAAGACCGATTGTCACAAAATGCAAGCTGATTTTTCCGATAATCGAGCCTGCCACGGTCATCAACAATATCATCAGCTGATCTATCGCTTGCTGAAAAGCCGAGATTACGCTCAATAATATTAGGATCGGAAAGAGCGCAACGACATAGTCAACGTTTTCAATGACTTCTTTCTTTTTGGCAACACGCTTGATCAGAAGTTCATTGTCCGGGTTTGTTTCAAGGTCGGTTTTTTGCTGCACATACCCTTGTACATATCGGTCATATCTTTTTCTGAAGATGCCGAATATGACACCTGCAAGAATTGCAAGCGCAATGAGCGTCCAAAAACTGCCTTTACTTGTTGACGACATTGTGTATTGCAATGTGTCGTAGTAACAATAAATGGAATATCCCGCTGTCGGAGCGATGAGAACGAGATACTCCATAACCATTGTCACGATTGATTTTGGATTGTGTTTCATACGCAATCACCGCCTTTTAATACGAAACATTGGTTGCTTCTTTTTTTTCTTGCGCCGCAGGAATGGTCACGGTGAGTTTCGGCTGTTCAACGACTGGTATTTGCTCGATTTCTTTGTGGTTATCGCCGATTGCGTTTGCCAAATTCTCGCGCGCCGAGAGTGACGGCGTTTTCAAATCAACAAGAACCTTGCCTTGCGCGATGTTGACGGAGAAGATTTTGTTCAACAGCTCGCTAAACTCGTTGAATTTCCTATCCATTACGTCAAGACGCTTGTTTGTGGCACGGTCAATCATTGCTTCCGCATTGATGTTCACTCCGTCGCTGATTGCGCTTAAAACGGCGTTGGTGACTTCATTTGCGATTTGCGCCTTGTCGGCATCGTTAAGTTTGCTCACCTTTTTCGACTTGTAGGTGCATATCGCATTGACGATTGCTTTTGCGATGATGGTTATCATCGTCACGCCGGCGGTCGATGAGAGAAAAGCCACAACATAAGTCATGACAGTTTCGACTGTTACATTTTCCATAGATACTCCTTTGCTCGTGCCTTGTGCGCAAGACGAGAGCTTCAAGTTATTGTTTCCGCGCGCACACGGTTTTTGTTATTGTTCCAACGCGACTTGAATCGCGAAGACGGTTGTTTTTAATTCTTGCAACTTGTTTTCTTGCGCTTCGAGCGTTTTCTTCAAGTCAATGATTTCTTCTTTCATTTTTGCGTTTTCGGCTTTGAGTTCGTCAAATTCGGGATGACCAACCAAAGTCGGCGGCTCGCTATAAAAGACAATAGGCTCAACGCGGTATGTCTTTACAACTCGACCGTGCGCGCAAAGGCAAACCTCGGCGTTCAACACGCCTGCTCTCACGACTTTTTTCGGGATTACGAACGGATTTTTTGTGATACGCACTTGCGCCGTTTCACCGCCGTTCTCGAAGTTTACAAGGGCATCGTTGAGCAGATAATCGGTGTCGAGTTTCATCAACACTTCGTCGTTTTCTCCCAACAAAAAAGGCTCTCGCGATGAGAGCCTGCCGCTTAATTGTTCCAAAGCAACTGTGATTTCCATTTTTCTGTTCTCCTAATCTTTGTTCGGCTCAATGCCGCTGACCATTGTCAAGAGCGTGTTAAAACGCTCTGCGTGGTTTCTCTCGTCCGATATGATTTCTTCATAGTTCGAGATGATTGTGTCGACCTGTTCGTCCGTCAACCCTGCCGATTTGGCAAGCGTGAGAATTTCCGAAAGGTCGTTGAAATACTCTTTGTTGGTGTTTGCTTCGCCTTCCACTCCGTGCGACAGAATGGACGATATACGCAATGCCGCGTTTACATCGATGTTCATAATTGTTCTCCTTTTTGTTTCAGCCACTCACCATAAGCGGTTTCGGCTTTTTCGATTGTGTCGATACCGTTAATGCGGCAGTCGTAGAGCGTAATGATTATGTCGTCACCACGGTCTCCGTTTGCCCACAAGTTGTCGATGTAGTTGTTGATGTCGATTTGTATTATCTTTATCAAGTTCGCCATAAATTACCTATTCCCTGCAATGTTTATCATAGTCGCAAAATCTCCTGCTTTTAGTGCTATACCACCAGCAAGTGTACCATTGATATTTGGTTTTGATATAAGTTCTTCTATGTTGTTTACTTTTACAGAACCGCCGTATACGACTTCGGTTTTATCTGCAGCGAAGTCGCTATATCTATTAGCTACCCATCGCTTTATAAGCATACACATTCGGTCCGCCTCTTCGGACGAGCAAGTTTTGCCAGTGCCAATAGCCCAAATCGGCTCATAGTTTATAACAACTTTACCGCTTTCAAAATAATCTGATACTACCCCAGAAAGTGCTTCTTGCAGTTGATTGTTGATATAATCTTCGTATGTGCCTGCTTCTCTTATTTCTAATGTTTCACCAACACACAACCACACTGTTAAACCAGCACTTAACCCTTGTTGGACTTGTTTATTGCAATCTGCATTTGTAACACCAAGATACTCTCTGCACTCGGAATGTCCAACTAAAACATCGGTGCAACCGCAGTCTTTTACCATATTTACTGACAATTGCCCAGTGAACGCACCTCTTGTTTCATTCGCAATCATTTGCGCCCCCACACGAACCATATTTATCAAATTGCTTGAAATTTTAGACTTCGTGTATTCGAGATAGCAAGCAGGTGGGAATATAACCACCTTTTTGTTTTCGTTTAGTTCAAGTGCAGAATTGAATGTACTGAAATATGCATCTATGTCTGCTTTTAGATTGTTCATCTTCCAGTTGCCGCCGAAAAATAAAGCCATTGTTGTTCCTCCTCCCCCGCCTTTTTCAAACACGAGGATATAAGTTCCTGTTATTCCGTTTCGTGCATACACTTTCGTGATGTCCGTGTTGCCGACTTTCAAATCCGTCAGCGTTGTTCCGTTTACGACTATTGGCATATTCCACCACCTTTACAACGTTAGGTACAATGTCGTTCCCGAAAGCGACGCTGATTTTATCGGCAAATTTTGGTGTTGCGTAATGACCGTTCCCAAATCAACAACTCCTGACTCTGTAACTGTTCCTTTCACAACACCATTCATTTTAATGCCAACCGATGTCACCGTGCCTTTATTTGCCGTAAAGCCACTGTCATTCGTTAGTTGCGATGTCTTGCTCGGTATTGCCGGCGGATCTGCGATAACATCCCACGGAAGTTTTACTTCTTCTGTGGTGGTTTCGCTTATCTTTTTTTCAGGTATCCATGTAGCCATTTTCGCTCCCCCTTACTGTTTGAGTTTCATAAACAAGCCACCGACAACAAGGTTTGATGTCGGCTTGGTTTGTCCGCTTGTCCCCCACTCAACGATTTGGTTGCCATATGTCACGCGACCTTTTGTATCGACCGTCACCGCGCTGTATGTGCCTGCGGTTACACCACTATCTTTTAATGCAACTGTTATACGTGTACCAACTGGAAGAGATTTTGAATTAAAACTTTCTGCATCGAATTTTAACTCTTTTGCCTCATGCCCGTCGTATCTTATCGCTTGATCGTTATTTACACCGTCCCATATTTTGAGAATGTTTGGAACATTATTTACTCCAACTTCATAATATGAAACACCATCATATTCCTTTGTTTCAGTTTTAAGATTCTCTGAAAAAAGAACTCTTTCCTCTTTCGAACCATCGTATTGAATAGGTGCAATGGGCAGTATATTTGTTGCGTCGATTTTTCTGCCGATGATAAACTTATTTGCGACCTTATCTGCACTTCCTGCTCTCGTCGCATAAAGTGCACTGTCTGCTTGACCTACGGAGTTAGACCATGCAGGAGTTTTGTTGCTACCCCTTGATACTAAAACTTGTCCATCTTCCCCAGGCTCTCCTTTTAAGAGAAGTTCCGCTTCTATTTCTGGCAATCCAGCACTTGATGGATAACCAAGATGTAATTGACCAATATCTTCATTGGCAAAAACACCAATAACTCTGATTCCAGCTTCATTGTTTATGTTCACCCCGCCAATAGATGCTGCTGCAGGAGTATAAGTAATTTCACCGTTTATAACAACTGTCCCATATTCGTCTTTGAATGTTTTTGCGGCAGTAATTTCTTGTTCCGTGTTAGTAGTAACTAACTCACTAACTTTCTTTCCTGTATCAACAAGCGTTTGGTTCGTGCCGTCATACTTAACAAGATTGTCATTTACAAGCCCAGTGCGTGTTGCAAGCGGTTGCAAGTGGCTTTGTGTAACATCAATGTTACCTGAAGCGTCCAGCACGACATCACCTACAGAAGCAATCCCATCGCCGTCGAATACCAAAGCACCCGAATATGTGCCGTCATATTTCGGAGCGACAAGACCTGCGGGAGTTGTGAGTTTAGTAGTATTTCCGTGTGCTACTTCAATTAGTTTGTCTTTAACTTGAAGCGTGGTGCTGTCAACAGTCGTCGTAGTGCCGCTTACGGTGAGGTTGCCACCAACAGTAAGACCGCCAGTCGTAGAAATAGAACCAGTTACACTTTGGTTGCCAGTGAAAGCATTACCACCTGTGAGATTTGCTTTCCCCGCCAAACCATCACTCAACTCGTTTTTTGTCGCATAGGTGGTTGTTATTACATTACCGCTTGCATCCTGCGTTGCTTTCGTTGCCGAGTTAGCAGTAGTTGCCGAGTTAGCAGTAGTTGCGGAAGTTGCAGTTGTCGCACTATCGGCACTCGTTGCGTGTTTAACGCTCTTGTTTGCATCTGCCGTGTTATCTACATTGCCTAAACCAACTGCGGCTTTCGTAAGTTTCGCAATCTTGTTCGTGACAATTGACGAGCCGTTTACATCTTGAACATCATCGACTTTGCCTGCGCTTGCTACTTTGGCTGCAAGTTCATTCAATGCACCTTCGACGTTGTCAGCCGTATAGTTGCCGCCTGCGTCTTCCAGCGTTACTTGATCCGCGCTTGTTTCAAACAGCACTTGTACGGTGCTGCCGTCTTCCGAAATCACGCGTTCCATTATCCTTTTTTCTGTTGCCATAATATCGCTCCTTAATTTTTATTTTTTTGTGCAAATAAAATCGCCGACTGTCAATTGCGACATATCCGCATCTGACTTTTTGTCAACGCATTGTATCTTTGTATTGAGTGCCTTCACGCTCGTCAATGACATTCTGTACGAATTCTCGCCGTCATCCACGTAGATAGATCCACGCTGTCTAAACCCTGTCGTTTCGGGGAATTCGGACAGCCTTTTCGGAACGTAGCGAAAGTTCGGCGAGCTGTCTTTCAGCTCTTGTATCTCTTTTGCGTTTTGGTTGTAATAAAGCGTGAGCAGATCAAGCGCACGCTCTATATCTTTTACATCAACATCGCTCGGCGGTTCAGGCAAAAGCGAATACTCGACACGGAAACTTGCCGTGTATGTCGTTTGATTGTCCGAATCGGTCGTTTCCGCTCCGATGCCGTTGTATTTGACTATATTGAAAGACACGCCGACCGTGCCTTCCATTTCCGTGATGTTGTAAGGCAATGCAAGCGTCCATTCCCACACTTGCAACTTGTCATCATCAAGGTTATATCTTCCGCTCTGCATCATCGGGAAGTAGCCTTTTGCAAGTCCATTTGGAAGTGTAAAAGCCACTTGTATGCCTGTTTGAGCAGGCGACACCGCCGTTATCACATCTATCGTTGCCGCATTGTTTTGCCCTTGATAGATATGCTCGGTGTCGTTTCTCGTCACCGTGCCGTCCAAGTTCAAGAAAAACAACATACTCATCACCCCTTTGCTTCAAGAGCTGCAACACGTGCTTCCAAATTGTTGATGTTCAGCGTGAGCAGATTGATTAGTTCGTTAATCTCGCTCTCTGTGACGGATGCAGGCGGTGTCGGCAACGCGCTATATTCAACCGTAAACTTGCTTGTGTATGTCGTTTGGTTGACAATCTGCGCGTTGCTTCCGCTGCGCTTGATAATATTGAAAGACACGCCGACCGTGCCTTTTTCTTTGGTCACGTTGAACGGCAACTTGTATGTCCACTTGTATATTTGCTCTCCGTCATTTTTACGCAACAACGAGTACTTTCCGCATTGCGTCATTGCCATGTATTGTGTCGCAAGACCGTTCGGGAGCGTGAACGCAACTTGTATGCCTGTTTGGTCAGGCGTTATTGCGGTTATCAGATCAACGCTTGTCACATCGTTTTGACCTTGAAAAACACGCTCCGTGGCATCTCTTGCAACTGTTCCGTCTAAGTTAAGAAAGAATAGCATTGTTGTTTTCTCCTATTTTTTCGTATTAAAAAGCACCCACCCAACGGGTGAGTGCAATAGTTTTGTTTTGATTATCCGAAGATCACGTCATTCGGTTTCGCATACGATGTGGCCGTAGGGATCGCCGTATCAACATGGCAAGTGTATTCAACCGTGACACCAAGCACCAACATATTTTTTTCGGTCAAGTTTATCATCGTTTTTCCGCTTGTCGTATCGATGGTATAATCCGTGTCAATTGCGAGTAGCCTGTTCTTTCCACCGATTTCTCGATGCCACACCGTTATGTCGGTCGCATTGTCACCATATGCAAGTCTAATTATTCCGAGCGTTGGCAACGAATCTTGGAAAAATTCGGAATTTGCATAACCGTTCTTGTTTATTTTCCCATTGTCGACTCTTGCATAGCCAGCAAATATGTTATCTTGTTTTATCGGTCGAGACAAGGCATATACACCAATTTCTGTTGTAAGCTCTTTTTCTTTGTACGCCTTTGCATTTTTCTTGACGCGCCAAGAGTATTCAACAATGCCGTCAAAATCGTTTGCAACTGGCGTAAGATATATTGGTGGAACTTCCGCTCCCGGAGCAATCCCATTCTCGAAATTCTCGCCGAACAACAGTTCTATTTGATACGGCGTACTCTCACCTTCTATAAGCGCATGACAAACGGCATATGCATATGCTGTTTCGGAGGCAGGATTGCCCCATACTCGCACACAAGTTGCTCCATTCTCGGTTTCTTCAACCGATTTCAACGGGCGAAGATCGACATATAATACATCGTCTTTTGTTGGTGTTGACAATGCGTTAATCGGGCGTTTAAGCCATAATACCACCGTCCGTTTGATATTGTTGAGATACGATTTCCCAACGCGCGGATTGTTCCTTGCAATGCCAGAACCGACAACAACCGATTGCCTTGTTGCAACAAAATGTGCTTGGTATATGACGTTCAACTGTTCTCGACTGTCCTTTTTAACGATGATATTGTTCGATTTTGTTGATATGGATACATTTTGCGGATTTGCAGAACCTTTCAACTGTGGATACAGCATTGCCGCACCGTCATCGCTTTGATCGGATATAGACGGCGTCCAGCCGCTTTCGCCCATAGAGAATTTCAGCTCGCCGATTTCACCATATACATCTGTGTACGGAACAAGCCTTTGTGCAGCCTTGTTAACTTCGTTCTCGTAGTCATCTGAGCTTTGATAGCCTGCCCCGTAATTGTCTAAAAACGCAAACGAGAAACACAATGATGTTCCGAATGGAAATGCCGCAACTGGTAGAGCCACTTGTCTTTGTAGTAAAGCATTGCCACTGCTATCGCACGGAGTGATATATGCAACTCGTGTTGGTTGCTCGCGTATTTGGTCAAGCGTACTTTGATAAATCGTCTGATAAAACATTTGATGCGAGTTTCTTATGCATGAACGAGCAATGGCATTATCGTCGTCTGTCGTATTTCCAACGAGAATTTTTTCGCTATAATTCACGAATCGTTCTGCGCTTTGTTTTTCTGATATATCATATAGCCGATAATTAGAGTTCAAACCAACGTACTGCGCGAGTTGATTGAAATTCTTTGTAAGCGTAACCGTCGTTCGTATTTTGACTATATCGTATTCTGTATCAACTCTTGCGATATACTTTCCATCGAGTAGCTGCCCGCATTTTGGGAGTTGCGCATAATTGAAAATGTCATACGTACGTTGTTCAACGTCTTGACCGAGCCTTGCGATTGCACCACGCATTTTTTCGCCATAATACGATGTTTCCGCAACACTTGCGCCCTGATTGTAGACAAGCTCGTTTTTCTCTTCAACACTGTATATCGTTGGTTTAATCTGCTTTACACGCGTCGAAACAATCGGAACATACGTAACTTTGAACGCAAGCTGTCTCATCCATTTACCCCATAATACTGACAAGGATGAAAGCGAGATGCCTGTTTTTGCTTCAATGATGTTTGCAATTGCATATTTCTCGAATGCTTGGCTTACCGACGTTGATTTTTGCAAAACAAAGCTCAACCCAGTTATTTTGTTGTCACCTTGTGCATAACACAATGCCCACGCCTTTGAATACGGATACGCCGCACCCCAATATGAAGAAAGCGTAGAATACTCTGCATTTTCATATACATATGCCGTAATATCGCCGACAGGAGTTTTACCGTTGTTATACTCGGGGATAAAACCGCACTCCAACTTAACCAACTGTTGAATCGGCATCGAAGTGCGAATAATCACATTGTCTGCATTGATTTCAATCTGTCCGTCTTCTGTTCGGCACGTAATATAGTCGTCACCAAGTTCCGTGATTGCGCCACGGTCAACATTTTCACTGTTGCACAAGTTTTGTGCGGGACAATCAAGAGTTCCGCACCAATCATTTATATCAATTGCATGGTCTTGATAAATCATCGGCGGCATGGCGGGTGCTTGCTCGTTTCCGCCAAGTTTATCAAATGTTACCTTGTAATGTGTATCGTCGGTCATTGATCGTGGTATAAGTCTCGGAATTGCATGGATATATCCACCGACTTGTGCTAACGCTTCAAATAACGTACAGTTTGTAAATGAGAACTCCGGCGATTCCACATCGGCATATTCTTCCGCAAAAGTTTCGTCAAGAACATACTCTTGCTCATCGATTCCGTCTCGTCTTGTTATTCCGGAAGACAGTATCCGCTCGCAAACGGATGTGATTGTCGGTTGCGTTTTTGGTTGAATTTGCTCAAAGACATTAACCGTAAACGTATATTCAACGGAGTAATGTTGCGTGGTAGAAGTCGCCGCTATCCACTGAATTATGTCCATTTCGTATACTATCTTAAGGTCGCCTTCTTTCGTGGGAAGATATGAAAAGGCAGGAGCACTGCCCCCCTGTGCTTCTCCGGGCGGAGTACTCGTAAATAACACATTTCCGTTTTCATCCTTTACTAAAGTCTTTGATGTATTGATATACCAATTGCCTTTTAATACACTGTTCTCTGGCAGCTGAAACATTGCGTCTGTTGACGGAACATAAAGCGTACCACCTACATCAATTGGCTGTTTAATTGCGGAAACAACAGAAAAGCCATCACCAGTTAAATCTGTCCCAGCTGTACGCTTATATGGTGCAGGCGATCCGCCTGTTGCATAATCGGTAGATAAAGCCTTTGTCACCGTCATAGTACCGACAAATCTGCGTTCCAGCTCTTTTGTTAACTCTATCGTTTGAATTTTCCAATCGTACAGCGGCGTAAGAGACGGCGCAAATACTCGTCTAGTACGTTTAGATGTGGCTACAAGGCGATATATTCTTCCGCATTCCTTTCCGTCTTCACTGACGATGATGCGCAACCGTGTAAACGGCTTAATAGGTTCTTGTCTGCGAGAAAGCGAAAGCGAAATAGCACCTGCGTCAAGAGTGTCATCTAACGCAGTACCGTCCGTAAATGGTCTTGACCAAGATTTAAGTTGTGTCCATGTTTTGTTTTCATATATTTCAATTTGATAGGAAAACATATTTTTCTCCTTTTATCCTGTTCTTGAGCGGTTGTAACTTGCGCCTGCGCGTTCGATACCAACATGATTGCTTATATTCTCCCATTTGCGTTCGTAGCGATTCTCTTCGGCTTCTTTTGCATATCCGAATATCGTTGCGCCAACCGTGAGTGCCGCGCCGATATAATTGCCTGTCGCAAGATTGAAAGCAAGTCCGCCAGCCTGTGCTGCTATCTTCATCGAAGCGTTAGCAACATTCTGTGCCTGTTGACTGCCTGTATATCGTCCGACAAGGCTTATTTGCCAATCGAATGCCGATTTTACAAGATTTACACCGGGTATCGCAGTTGCAAATGCCTTTGCGCCTTTGACGAATTGACCAAAAGACTGCGGTGCTTCGTCGTCGATTTTGTCAGGCTTTGCAAAACTCGATTTGTAACCTATTTCTTCGGCGTTCGCAACATCATTAAAATTGATGTCTATCGTATACTTTGCCATTTTCAAATCTCCGTTTTTGCAATTTCAAATGTTGCCGAAATCGTCATAACCTTGCCCGCGGTCAACGGAGCAGTTATTTCTCTCGCGCACACATTGAACGTTGCGGATACGCCTCCGTCATCGTATGAAAGCGTATATACACGCTTGAGAGTGCCGACAAGCATATCTTTGAACAGCATTTGAGATGCGTCGTTGCGCTTGTATGGCATAATCACTTTAATAGTCAAGCCTTGTTGTGTAACTGCCGTTTGCATTTCTTCAGAATTCTCAACGTTGGTACTATCGCCCGTTCTCGTTCTCACGATGCCACCGTCCATAAGCACGACCGCATGTTGCACTGCCGAATCTTTAACGCCGAGTTTCATCTTTACTGCGTTCGCAAGAACGCCATCGAGAATGAATTGCCAAGAGATTTGCAATGAAATCGGTATTGCCGCACCAACATCGCCGAAATAGTTTTCCGTACCAACAAACGGCGTGGAGACGCTCAACACGTATGAATAATATCTTTTTTCATCTTCGGTCAACGAGCCGACATTACCCGCTATGTCCGCGACAAAAGCGTTAAGCGCGGTCAAAGCGTATTCAGCACGCCCCGATACCCTTTGCATATCGCAAGGAACAAGTATCTGCAACGTTTGCATGAGAAGCACACACTCAAGCCCTTCAAGGGGAATGGGAGTGCTTGATTGCTCAATCAAAACTCCGTTGATAAGAATGGTCGGAAGTTGTCGTTGCGTCTTTTCCGTTTTCGCTTGCAAATCACCTTCGTTGCAATGAATGAGAAATCGAAAGTCCTGTCCATTGACTTTGCCCGCATATTTATTAAGTTTAGCAGTAAGTACATCTGCCATTTTCTGTGTGGAAATCATATTTCTATCTCCTTTATCGCCGCAACGTTCCTTGAAGTTCCTGCGATAAGAGCAATGCAATAAGTCCTGCCGCATCGTCGAACCAATGTTCATTCGGGTTTTTCTTCCCGTTCCACTTCGGCGACACCCACGGCTCGTTTGTGTAAGGCATATAAGGCGCAACGGATTCGTCAATGGTTATCTGCCACTTCCCGTCTCCTTTGTACTCACACTTGACAGCATTGTTTTTCAAATTTCCCGTTCTTATAGGAACAACAGATTTGAACACCGTCATCACGTTTTGCATAACCATGCATTGCTTTGAATAACTAATCATTTTTAGACCACCTTGACGACCGTCATTCTCACGAACTTCGATGCCAGTTGCACGCGGTTGAGCGCAAGCGACTTCTCGCTCTCGCGCTTGTCAAACTCTCGTGCCACGTCCAAAATGAGCCAATATTCGCCTGCAAAATACAGCTTGTCATTCTTCTTGAAGTCGTAGTTGTATCTCGTTTGAATTTGGGTTTCGTTTCGCACGCTCATCAAGTTCTGCACAGGCTGTTCACGATCGCTGCGCCAATCGGTATAGAATTTGAATTTGATGATTTTGCCCTGCTCCATCGTCTCGTCTGACGGATACCATTTAGCAACGACCACATCGTCCGCCTTTTGCATAAGTGCGTTAATCATTAATAATCGCTCCTAAAATCAAATTTCGGCACACTGTAATGCCCTTGATAGAGCAGACACATGCCGTTGGGCAACTCTTCCTGCAAGCGCATACGCGTCACAGGCGATACCCATCTGTCGAATTGTCTGTCAACGTCCGCGCTGTTGAAAAAGTCACCATTGCGGAGTTGATAATAGAGTTCATCAACAAGGCAATCTTTGATGATGTCACGACACGGCGGATATTTCGCAAGCAAATATTCGACAAAGTTCTTATTGCTTCCGTGCGCATAAATGTAGCGATATAAAAAGTCCGACACCCTTTTCAACACTCTTTGTCCGAGCGTGGATGGGTTTTCATCGCCTGTCGTGTCAAGCGTAAGCGAAAGATTGACACCGAGCGTTTCGAGAACATATCGCTCCGTCAAAACGTACTCGTGCTTTTTATAGTCGTATATCATCGCATCGTCATTGTGTGGATATGTCATTGTTTTCTCCTTTTTGCCCGCTTGCCGAGTTGCACGGCGTTACTCTTGTGGGCATAAAAAGGACAGGTGTTACCCTGCCCTTTTTTCGTTATGCTCTCGAACCGGGAGCAACAACGGTGAACTCTTGGTTCTTCGTGCCGATGGTGGTGTAACCATTTGCGACGATCGGAACGACCGAGCCTTCGTCCCAACACTCTGCGCCGAAACGGTATTTCGGTTGAATACGAGTGCCTTGTCCTGACGGCGCGGGAATGGTCTTGACGGATTCGTTGAACGCCAATGCACGACCTGTGCCAATGCCGCAAACCGCCAAGCCGAGAACCTTGTCGAGTGTGCCAGCCGTCAAGCCGAGATATTTCTCGACCAATGCCCACACAGGGTTGGAGACGACGTAGCAAGGCGTGCCGTCAACTTCACCGACGTAGCCGATGACGCTCTCAAGTTTGGTTTCGCTGTCGAGTGCGCCTGTTCTGACCATGATTTGACCGAAGTTCGAGCCGCCGATAATGACGCCTTGTTTCTTGAGATTCGCGTTCAAAGAAGAACGGAGCAAGAAACAACGGTTGTCTCTCGGGTAGGTGTCAATGCCTTGAGCTTCGTTGCCACCGTCAAGATAGCCGTTTGCATCGATGAGATAGCCGAGATATGCCTTGTCGCCGGGATTTGCATCGACCTTGACAAAGTGACCGGTTGCCGCATCGCCGACTGCGGATGTGCCTTTCGCTTGGCAAGTGAGCCATTTTGCGAGTTGCGCCGCAATGGTGACTGCGTTGACGTTTTGCGCGACCTTGCCTGTAAGGTTTTTGAGTTCCGCTTCTGCCACGTCCACGTTGATCATGTTTTGCATATTGGTCGGCACATCGATGTTGTAGTCGATGGTGTTGATGATCTTGATGCCGTATGCTTCGGTCGAAGAAAGATACGCATCATCGGAGTTGAAATATCCGCCGTTCTTTTCTGCGCCGATTTGACGAGCTTGACCGTTGTTGGGTTTCACGCGGATGATTTGGATCTCTGCCGCGTCAGTGTCGGTTGAGAATTTCTCCGTGCAGGCTTCTTCCGGGCGCGTTACGATGCCTTGAAAGATGTTGTCTTTGCCACGCGCGGACATGATTCTCTTGAGGGTTGTTTCGTTGATGAAAGGTGTGTTAATTGCTGCAAAAATTGCTCCCATTGTGTTTCTCCTTTATTGAAAAAGCACCCCCATTTGGAGTGCCTTTCAAATTTGTATTATTTTTTTGAGTTTTGTTATCTGCGATACGCACGATTGTATGAGCGCATCACCATGTCGTCCGTGGATAGACTTGGCGCAACGCCATCATCCGATTGTGGTCTTGCTCCGAAAGGTTGACTATCAAGCGCGTCAACGATATGCGACAGTCTGTCCGCGAGTTCGGCGATCTTCTCGTCTTGTGCATCAAAACGTGCGCCAAGAGCTTCAAGTTGCTTGTGAACGTCCGATTGGTCGTCCGCATCTTCCTTGTTTTTCACATCGTCGTCATCGGTCGGGACAGGCGCATCGGCATCGTCTTCCGTTGCCTTGTCTTCGCCTTCTGCTTCGTCCACACGGTCTTCTGCTGTTTGCGTGTCCTTGTCGTCATCGAGTTCTTCTTGCTCTCCAACGCTCTCATCCACGCGGTCTTGCTCCGATTGACTGTCTTCGCCTTTGTCCGCGATGTCTTCTTCTGCTTTTGCGACATCTTCGCTCGTGGTCTTGGCAATGACTTCCTTTTTGTCTTCATCGCTCAAGCCGTTGAGTGCTTCGATAAGCTCTTCAACCGTCAATCTCTTTTTTCCAAAAATTGCCATAGTTGTTGTTCTCCTTTTTATTTTTCTATCGATAGCCGATTCAACCTACTTCCTGCACATTGTTGCGCCCCTACACAGCCTGTGGCTGTCCCAAACGCGTGCCACCATCGTAAGCCGAACCTATATGAACGCGCTTTCACGCATCCTTTCAAATGTTTACTCGGTCGGGATAATATGCTCGACCGTTTTCAAGCGAGAATTTCTTGTAGCGCGCATACGCTTCCGCCGCTTTCTTTTGCGCTTCTGCTGTTGCTTGTGTATTGCCTGCCGCCTTGTTCAATTCTTCGCGCATACGCCACTCTCGGATGTTCCGCTCCATCTCTCGCTGTCTTGTGTTGATTTTGTTTTCTTTCTTCTGCTCCGCCTTTGATACTTTCGGAATGCCCATGCCCGGCACGTACTCGTAAAGCCTGTGTCGGCAATTAAAGCCGAGTAACCCATTCTTGTAGGTCTTCCCTGATTTCGTTGTGTAATACACGTCAGTTGCGGTTTCAAGCGGTACATAGGCATGTCCGTCAGCCGTTTTGCCGCTCGTTCCGTCAAGACTATAAACACGACCTTGCCATTTGAAACAACGGTCGGAACAGTCGGCGTGAGTGCTGCACACGACAAGTTTTGCACCCTTGTCTTTTAGGCTTTGGATCTCGTCTTGGTGGAAGTCATTGCGCACTTCCATCTCGGCGCGGTTTCGCATAGAGTTTCGACCGCTGATGTCGTCAGGATCAAGCGCATCGTCCTTTGCCAATCGCGTGTAAACTTCGTTCACCTTGCGCATATAATCTTTTGCGTAAATTCCGTTCGGTATGCCGTGCCGTTGTCCCAAAAGCGGAGCTTCCGTCCCACCGCTGACAACTTCACTCGTGACTGTCGGTGAAACGCTCTTGCCCGAAATGAGAGCTTGCGCCACTTGCATTCGTTCGTGCGCTTTCTTGCCGTCCGCGCCAAAAGCCGTGAATAGCACAAGCATTGTCGAGCGATAAAGCGACCACATCGATTTTGGCATCAACTCTCGAAGTTGTTTGTTCGTCAGCTTAACTCCGTACTTATTGATGATTTTGCGCACTTCGCGCTCAATGTCACTCTGCGGCTTACCTTGCAAATACATCCGATTGACGAGAGCCTTGATTTCCGACTGACAGTCTGTTATCGCTTTCGCCTGCGGATTCAATTGCCGTGTCATCATTCATATCACCACCAAAGTAGTCACCGCTGTCGGTGTCATTGTATTCTTGCTGACTTTCCGCTTTGATGCGGTCGTACTCTTCCTGCACCTGCACATCATCGTCATCGCTGTTGAACATCTGCACTGCCTTGAATTGCGAGATAAAGCCGCCTGTGCGTGCAATGTTGAGCGTTTCTGCTGTCGTATACTTATTCTGAAGCGAAGCATTAGACCAGCGCACCACAACCTTATCGGGCAAACCCATTGCAAGCCTTATGCGATCAATAATGCGGTTAATCGGTTGCTCGATAACTCCGCGCATGTCATCAACAAAGCCTGCCGTCTCGTTTTCTTCGGTCGAGATCTCGCGCGCCGTCTTCGCCGAGTTGTCGTTCAAGAACGATGCAATCGTAGTGCTTGAAAGCCCTGTGTTGATTGCAATGTTCTCAATGATCGTGTTTCTGATCACTTGCCAATCTTGCGCTCGAAGGTCGAATTGTATCGGTGTCGGCTTTTGCTCTTCAGGGTTCAAGTTCGGCAGTTGCGTGAATGTCGTGCCGTCAAGACCGCTGTATGCGTTGTCTCCCGCTTGGCTTTTTGCGCTTGACAGTCCCTTTGGTACAAGCACCTTGCCGCGACCGAGATACATGTCGGTACACATCGCCGAGTGATAATAGTCGTACTCTTGCAAATGCGGGATGATGTTCGCAAGCAAGCTCTCGCCGAATGGAAGGTCGGGATAGTTGCCCACGCAGTCCGTGCTGGTTATCAGCTCGCAGCCTAAATCTTCAAAAGGCAACAATATCGGCTTGTCGACAAACAAACCGTATCGGTCGCGAATTATCTTCTTCACTTTGCTTGGCACATCTTTCCATTGGCATCTGCCGCCATAAGTGTCTGAATAATCGCCGATGCCGTTTTGGACGTTGCCGTTGTATTCGTGAACTTGATACTCGCAAATCGGGACGTTGTGCAATACTCTGCCGTCGCTTTTCGTGAAGTCACCAAAGTAGCGATGTTCTTCAAGCGTATAGACATTGCGTGCCGCTCCGTCCTTTTCGCCTTTCTTGCTGCCGATGTCGATGTTTACAAGCAAGAATATGGTCACTTCATTCAATCGCCCTGTGTTGTCAACTGACGGTATAAAGCGGTCAAAGCGTATGCATTCAACGCCAAACTTGCCGTCCGCGCCTTGATTGATTTTCGCCAATGCCGTGCCGGCTGCAAGCGCAAACCGCGTCCCCATTTTGATTGCACGAGAAAAGTTGGTCTTGTCCGACCACTCCGCGATTGCCTTGAGCGAACGGTTGACTTCCGTTCCCTTATCGTTGCTCTTCTCATCAAATGCATTCTTGAACATGATGCGAGAGCCTGCGACCTTCTTCGCCGTGCGGTCAACGATTGCCTTTGCAAGTCCTGTCGACATAATTCCACGCTCGGCGTTGTGGAAGTACGGAACCCATCCGTCATACCACCATAGCCAATTTTGAACGCATCGCACCATAAACGGTCTGAACGTCCCACGCACCTTCGCAAAAAAGAGCGAATTGTTGACGTAGGAATATGTCCAATTTGCCGCAAATGCCGAGCCTGTCTGCCACGGCGCAAATTCGTTATCTCTGAAATCTACTTTTTCCATTTTTCACCTTTTCAATATGGCAAGTCGCACTCGGGCGTTTCCCATAAGTTCAACGGATTGTTGTAATAAGTATTGACGGCATATCTGAACGCGTCAGCCGCGTCATTCGGTATCTTGCCGTCGTATGTCTTGCGCACAACGTCGCTGTTGTCATCATTCCAAATCATCGTCTCAAGCTCGACAACGAGTGGCTGAACGCCTGTCATCTCTCGTTTCGTCACCCAATTGTACCAACCGTTCGTGTTGATGATTGTGATACTCTCTCGTGAGAAAGCATTGTTGACAACGTCTGTCGTTCGCTGAATGTCCTTTTTGGTGAACGCAATCGGATTGTACCGCGGAAAGTGAAAGCGCATCGTCTGCACCAAGTCAGCCGCCGCACAGTCAATCGGCATGCAATGCTGCACGCCCCTTTCATACAAGCGATACTTGCGGTTCATGTGTTCGAGATATTCCCGGATGTAAGGCACGAGTTGCTCGTTTGACATCTGACCGTTCGTTTTCGGATCGTGATAAAAGCTCTCCAACACCACCGCTCGACCGTCAGCAAGGATAGCCAAAGGCACGATTGCCGTTGCGTCGTTCGTTGTCGCGCCGTCTCCGCCCCATATCACATAGCGAATGTCTCTCGTTGAGCCGCGGTTGCGCTCGGCGTACTCATCAAGCGTGAGAAAGTTGCGCTCACGACGAAAAAGCGGAAAGACCAAGCCTTCCGTTCTTACCCACTTCCCGAGTATCCATCGGTCGAAATAGATCGTTCCACGATACTCGTCTTCAAGTCGCTCCACGTAATCTTTCGGCAAAAACTCGTTGTCATAGATCGTGAAGTGTATGCAGTTGCCGTTCTTTGTAAACGCATCGCTGTCAAGGAATTGCTTGAGATAGTGGCTCGGGCTGTCCGGGTTACACGTGCCGTCGCACTCGCTGTCGGGCAATGATAGACGAGATTGCAACATTCTGAAGAAGTTCTCGGGATACAGCGTCATCTCATCGCAATAGACGTAACCGTACTCTGCGCCGTGGATCTTCGAGATCGCGCGCTCATCGTTTGCGCCGACACAGTCCACTTCTTTGCCCCACAGTACAACGTATCGTCCGCCGTCTGCTCTTCCCTTTATATCTCCAACGTCATATCCGCCGAATATCGTCCGTAATGGGCGCAAAACGTTTCTCTCGACCGTTGCGAGCGTTTTCCCGACAATCAAACAAGGCTGCGTATAATGCGCTCCTATGCGCTGTGGAATGAGAAACATCGTGCCGTATGACTTACCGGAACGAACTGCGCCTGTGTATATGTTCCACGTCTTGTGCGGCAGGTTGAGCATTTGTTTCTGCTTCGATGTAAATGCTACAGGGTTCATTGTTTACTCGCCCCTTTGATTGCATCGATTACTTCTGCAAGCCTGCTCTTGGCATCTTCTCCCGAACCTTTATCGTAATTCAGAAGTCCACGCTCAATCTCGTTAATTCGATACAACGCAGACGCTATAGCATTTACTTCCTTTGCAGACCTTGCCGCTCCAAGAAGTTTCAATGCCTTGTCTCGAACCAATGCAGTTGCTTTCAAAGTCGCATTCTGCCGTGCTATTGCATCACGCAATGCATCTTCAACACGTTTTGCTTCTACTTTTGCCACAATAGTGTCTTGGATGCGCTTGTTGTATGCTTTCTTGTCTTCCCACCAATGTTCTTTGGCAACGTCATTACGGAAATTGCCCGTATATGCTATGCCTTTCTCTTCGGCAAACTCTTTAATCGTTCGGTAGTCGCCTGCGATGAACTCGGCTTTCAAGGCTTCCCTTTCGGCTTTGGTCATTTGCGACCACCCCCTTTGTGTTTTTTTTGCATGAAAAAAGCACACCGTTGTGATGTGCTATTTCTTTTACTATAAAAATTGGCGGATGATGCAAGAGTCGAACTTGCACGAGATTGCTCTCGGACGGTTTAGCAAACCGCTACGCTACCGTTACGTCAATCATCCGTGGAGCGAGTAGAGAGAATCGAACTCTCGTATTCGGTTTGGAAGACCGAAATTCTAACCATTGAATTACACTCGCACTCCTGTTGTTTTCTTCAAAAATCACATGTTCTGTTCAAGCTTCTTTGCCAATTGAAAAAATCCTAATGCCTTTGACACTTCATCCGTTCCAAATTCTCCAATAAGGTCATTGTTGATAACGTCGATTGCCATATACATACCTTGTAAAACATCACGATAATACGGATCTTCCATTCGCTTCGCAATATAATCATTGACGTGTTGTTCTTCCAGCCTTTTCAACGAGCAGCTTATAACTTCCAAAACTTCATCACTTTTTTCCATCTTTTCTCTCCTTTATTAACTCCTGCGCTTTTTTGATTAATTTTGTATGGTTTTTAATTTCTTTTTCCCAATACTCAATGCGTCCATCTTTTTTTCTTTGATCAATACTTTCCCAATCACTACAATACTTTTCAGGGTGTTTGATCTTATCTTTATGAATCTCCATAATCTTTTCATGAGACTTAATAGTTTTCTCCAACTCTTGCGGTGATTGCTCTTCAAGTCGTGGTGCAAACAGTTGAATGTTAATAAAACCTTTGTTTTGTTTTATTTTACCATTCTCCGAATCATATTTCAAGTCCTTTTCGTCAGCCTGCACGTTGGAAAAGTCTCGTTTCGATGTTATCCACTGCGTCCTGCCGCCACCGGTTCCGTCCGTAAACTTTCCGTCATCGTCTCTTGGATGTTCGCTTTCGTTCCATTTTGCCATTATTTGCTCCTATATGCAAAAACCCCACCGGAGCAGGGTTTTCACACGGTTTTTTTTATGGAGAGAGGGTTGGAAGGGGACACCAAAACGGTTATCCACACTTCCAACCATACACATTTTACCATATCTTACCGCTACTTTCCGCTACTCTTTTGTTTTCGGACAACTTTTTCGCTCAATGCGATGATTTTTCGCCACACCCAACAAACCATAGCGACGCTCAAAGCCACGATTGACGCAATTGCGAATGGCTCGTCTTCGACAATATAGTAGATCAAAAAGCTACCGTAGCTTGCCGTGGCTACACCTTGCAAGCAGATCAATACAAAATTAAAAAGTTTATTTGTCATTCCTTACCTCCGCTTGCTTGCACTCGTCACAACGCACATACCCCAAGTATCGTGGCGAAAATGTAAGTGGTATATTATAAAGGCAACAAAACGCTTCCCTATCCCGATGTGGAAACAATTTGAACATCGGACAGTTGCCGCAAAACTCACTACCAACTTCTAACTCAACCTTTATTTTCGGCATTTTGCACCTCCTTAATGAGTTCGTCAATGTCGTTTTTGTATACCGCTACTGTATGACCATCAAACTTACACTTTTCTTTCAACTCGTTAAGTACATCGATTTTGGCTTGTTTTGTTCCCGCTTTCAACTCTCCAATTTCACGACATTGACTTTTCAAACTTTCCAACGCGCTATTGAGTTCAGTGTTACATTGCCCAAGTGTTGTTCTCAACCGCTCAATCTCAACTTTATACTCGGACACGTCGCCGTAACCACTCTCGATGAGCCTTTCAGCGTATTCCTTATATAAGCAATGTTCAGTATCAACATTAGCACAGATGTCTGGCTCACGCCCATTCTTACTCACCGCACACTTGCCATCAGTGCTACAATACCCACACATACTTCGCGCCATTTCTTTGATTTGTTCTTGTTCAGTTTTCATAAATCCCATATCTCCGCATAGTCTTTTTTTGTGTAGTCGAGTTTAATGTTTCTATCTCTGCACATTTCGTTTAAGGCTCACACGCACGGTCTGCCTTTGGTGTTATCAGTGCAGTAGTCGCATATATCGCTGTAACCACACTTGCCATAATAATCATTTCCACCCGCTTGTTCATCGCTCCACCGTTGGAATCCGTTTTCCCACCGTAGTTTTGCGTTTCGTTCGGTATTGTCTTTCGGCGGCATTTTGACGAGTGAAAGTTGTTCAGTTTTCATTTTCTACCTCCACTATCATTTTATCGAACTCGCTTAAAATATCGTTATACGGATAATGCTCCCAAATACGCTCTTTCATCTTATACAAGATTTTGATTTGGGCTTGCTTAATGTTGCCATAACCCGCATTGACGAGTTCTTCGGCTATCTCGTCAACACTAATCGAACTCACGCTGACAAGGTTGCCGTTTTTATCTTCGCAGTATTTGTCTATGTACTCCCGACCGAGTATGTCCCAAAGCGTTTGCCCAAGTTTTATTATTGCTTGTTCAGTTTTCATTTCCGTTCTCCTGTTTTTTATTTCACCATCCGCCTAATCCTGTAAGGTGCGTGATTTGCGACGAATCTCGTCTTTGCGTCTTCGCTTTTGCTCGTTGCACGCTTCTGCCTGAACGCTTGATACGCTTCGCACACGTCGTGATATGCGCCACAGCCTTTCTTCGGGCAGTTCTTGCAAGGGAAGTCGTTTTTGATTGTCATTCTTCTACTCCTCTACGTATTGCCAACTTTGTGGCGGTCTTTCAACCATATACGACGGTTTTTTCCCCATAGGGGTGAAAAACTCGCTTAACTCTTTCGGCTTGTCATATATTTTTAAGTCGGATATGTGCCAACCATAACCATAATTGCCTGCACCTATATAATCAAACATTTCATCTTGGGTTAAGCAAGTTGCTGCTAAAATCTCATTTTCCTTTGAACTCCCCTCAAAAGTCTGTATAAACTTGCGGCGTTCCAAGTCGGCACTCCCCCTATCATAAGTGTAAGGGTGCAATAAAAATACTTTGTCGCATACAAACTCGCCGATTACTTTGCCATCTGCTAAAAATTTGTTTTTTGTTCTTCGATTTAGCCACAAAGTATAAGCAGGCTTTTTAGGGAAAGTGCAGTAGATATAGCACTTGAACGGCTCTTCGCATTTGGGTGCGGTCTTGCGTACTTCTATTGTCTTTTCTCCATTTGCTATTTTCGCAACCCATTTCGGTTGTATTGAAATCAAAACTGCTTTCATTGTTCCTTTCTCCTTTCAATCTCGCTTGCCTTGTACAATGCCCACTGCAAAGCGTTGTGAGCGGCAAGGTGTTGTAAGTTGTCTATCTTTGCATATTCTCGCTCTCGGTCGGTTTTTGCCGTGGAATATCGGTCGAGAGCCTGCTGTGCAAGGAAGATGTGTTCCCTGCACGCATCGTATAACTCTTGTTTGTATTCATCCAACGTCATATTGTTTTCTCCTTATGCTACATGTTCAAGTTGCTCCGTGGCATACGGTTGCCACTTGTTATAAACAAAGTCGAGTACGTCTTGCGAAGGTCGAGAATCATGCGCTCCATAGCATTGCACAACTCTCTTTTGCGACAACGAATATTCGAGCGTGACGTATGGCATGTTCAGTTCTTCCGCATTTCTTACAAAAAAGATTAAACTCTTTTCTTCTGCCATTCGTACGTCGTAATTCATCCGCCCGACGCAGTGTTGTAAAACTTTACCTTCTCTTTCAAGGTCGAACTTTGACTTTGCAATAATCACGCAATACATCCCGGTATATTGCATTCCCTTGTACTTATAAGAAACATCCGCCATTCGCCCCGGCATTTTGCAATCGGTTTGGGCGTAGTATTGGTCAAGTCGCATATTGTGCCAATAATCGAAGTCCGCCGGATATTTATTCTTTGTATCGCTCATATCGATGCCGAGAAAAACACAAGCGTGCGCATAGTCAGCATAGCTCTCTTTGTTGACGTTGTTCTTCTCTAAATACGCAATGAGATGGTTGATTTCGTTCTCTCGTACAACTGCCTTTATATCTCGCATATATGCTGAATTGCTTGTGTAGAACTCTTCAATAAACATTGCATTGGCTATCGGTATATCAGAGCGGAACGCTCGTATGATTGTCGGAACGCTCGGTCTGTTTGCTCTCAAATACTCAACGTTGCGCCGTATAAACTTAATAAACGGCTTATCCATCTCGCATCGATTGATTATTCGCTTGCTCCTGCATAGCCAACCTATGCCTGCTTTCATAAGCAGTTCAGCCTTTGGGTGTTCGCTCCACGTCTTCAAATATTCAAACACGTCTATGCCTTGTTCATTGCATTGTTTGTATCCCGAATATTTGTATGGTGTATTTTCGAGTCTTTCAAGGCAAACTTGGTCTGCCATCGGATTGAAATACTTTTCTTCAATTCCAACCCACGGTGAAGGCTCTTCTTTAACGCCTTTTATCTCGCTATCGTGCCAATACGTCTGATAACCACCGACATAAGTGTAGTCCATATCTCTTGCAAATGCCCAACCGCCAATGCCGTGCACGGCAACTTGCTTAATCATCGGCTTTTTCGTTTTTGGATGACTTTTCACGGCAACCGTTACTTTTGCAAGGTCGCCGCCGACCGTATCGAAGTATGAGTAGTATCTCGTGATGTTCCGCGGAGACAATTCAAGGCGTATTGCATCGAGCCTTTTGATTTCAGCTTTGACTTCTCTCGGTATTGCTTTAATCAGTGATGCTCTCATATCTCACCCCAACAATGCGAATAGTGACAACTGCTCTTCGTTCTTTTCAACGGTCTTGGTTTGTTTCTTTTCGGTCTTCTTGACAATTTCTTTCGGCTCGGGTGTCGCTTTTGCCTTGACTTTGACTTCCGCTTCGATTTCGTCTTCTTCAAAAAAGTGAACCGCCCATCCGTACACAACCTTGTCTTCAATCATTGCGCAATTGTTCTTTGCTTCTTTTTGCGCTTGTCCCCTGATGTATGCAAAACATTGTGCGAGCGTCTTATTCCCATTGTTGATTTTCTCGGCAAGGGCATCTGATGCGTTCTCTTCGAGATATTTCAGCACTGCGGTTTCGTATGCGTTCTCGGCTTGTAAATTCAGTTTCATGTTCTTCTCTCCTTTTATTGCCGTTAGGCTTTTTCGATAAATAGATTTGCGTACTTTTTCAACGCGTTGGTTTTGATCTTTCGGATGCCCTGCTCGCTGTACTTCAAGAGCGATGCGATTTCCAAAATCGACCGTCCTTCGATGAAGTACTTGAACAGCACCGTCTGCTCCACCGAGCTTAAAAGCGACAGCTTGTACTCGATTAAATTGAGTTCGCGTTGGTTTTTCAATATCAGATCGTCAAGCTCTTTGTCGATGTCCGCCCACTTGATCGCCGTCTCAACAAGGTAGTCTTTCGGCATTCCGCCCTGTACGCTCACCTTCGAGTAGTCAATGCTGCGCAGTGCCGAAAAGTTGATTTCGAGTTCTTCCCGGCGGTCTTGCAGTCGCCTTATTCTCGCCACGCGCGCTCGGTAGCAATCGAGTTCGTCCATAGCAAGTTGCACCTGCATGTCTTTGCTTTTTCGTATTCTCTGCATATCTTCTCTCCTATCAGTCATCAAGCCTGTCTAACAAGACAAGCAGATAAATTATCGACGCAACGCTCACGGCGATCATCAACGTCCATGTCAAGCCTTGCCACCTTTGCGGTATCACGCCGAAGAGCGTTAAACAGCCGCTCACCGCCACCGCCACAAGCAATATCGCCGATATTACACACGCGATTGTTGCCTTTGTATCGTCTTTCATTTTTCTCATGCTCTCACCATTCAATGCCTTTTAAGTCGCTAATCTTCGTCACCACGCTCTCGCACTCCGCTTCGCTGTACGTCCGCTCTTTGAACGGTTGCGCCGCGCCTATCCGCTTTTCGCGTATTGTTTCTTCGTCTAAAGCCGTGAACACCCATTTCTTGATTGACAAGTAGTCGCTCTTCGCTTTGTAGCCTTTCCGTTCCCGGTAGTCCGAAAAATACTCGATTGCTTCCTTTCCACGTTCTTCCGCCAACAGCTTGGCGTGTTCGTCTTCTGTCAAAAGCACGTTGTTGTATTTCCCATACTTATGCTTTTGTGCCCCCGAAGGCGGTTTATCCGCCTGTTTTGCGACTTCTTTTTCTTTTTCATTTTCTTTTTCTAATATACTTACCTTACCTAACCTTATCTGCGTATCCATTTTGTATCCATTCTGTATACATTTTGGATACACGTTGGTTTTCTCTGTGTAAGCCCCTTTATCATCAAGAGCTAATGTGTTTAGCTCTTCAACGTAAGTTGTCGATTTATATCTGTCTTTTTGGATGTAGTTGTTAATACGCCAATGTTTGATTACTATCACACCGCTCTCAAACGATAATATAAATCGTTTAGCGATCAGAAGTTTCAAATCATCTTGCGTTGCGCTTGCTTGGCGCATTACGCTTTTAGGGTTTCCGACGAAACCGTCATCGTCGGCTACCATGCCGAGTGCAAAATATAAGCATCTTGCACTTAATGGCATATCAAGGAATGCGTCACTTTCCACTATTGATCTTGCAAACATTCTTCTTTCAGCCATTGCTCGCTCCTTTTTGTTTTGCCTTGTCGCAGAATCTTATCAGCGGTTTCATTCGTTTTTCAAGTTCTTCTTGTCTTGACGAAAGCTCCGCCCACGTGTGTCGCACAGCATCAACGTCGCTCAATCGCCTTGCAAGTTTATATCCGCTTTGTGCACTGTTTGCGATGATCGGATAATACAATGCAACGTAAGCGATTACGTCGCGCACGGTGCGCTCGTTTGAGCACCCGATGACAGCACACAATTCTTGCTTTTCAACAAAGCGTTCGTTGGCTTTGAGATAGTCAACAACCGCTTTGGCTTTTTGTTTCATTCCTTCCGTCAATGGTTTCTTGAAATCCATAATTCAACCTCGTTAGAATGCTGATAATATCTCGATTATCCGCGCCGCCGTCTTGTCTTTTGTGATGAACTCAAATTGCACTCCGTATCGGATCGACATCGTTGCCATTGCCTTTTTCAACACCGAACCTTTGACCATTGTCAACGGCTTTCCGCTCTTCGTTTTCGGCGAATGCCAGTTGTCCAAATCACCATTTGGTGGCACCTCTTCAATGAGCACGATGAGTTTTATCCCACACTTTTGAGCAAGTTCACATTCTGCTCTGAATCGTTCGTGTTGCCCCCCGCAGATATTCCCGGAGATTTCGACAATGTCTTTCTTTGTATCGATGCTCACGGTTTGGTTGTCCAAGCGCGTGTAATCGCCTACAATCAACTTTGAGCGCACGGTCGGCTGATTTATCGACTGAAAATGTTTTGCTATATTCTTGTGCTTTTCGGCTTGTTGCCTCGTGTCTTCAACGATAATCATTGCTCTTGCCCCCATAGTGATACGAGTTCGGCAATCTGCTGTGGCGTTTTGGTTTCGATGTCCAACTGCTGCGCTTCCTGCACCACGCCGTCAATCAGCGTTGCCATTTCCTTTGTGTCGAGCGTGTGCGTTGGCTTGAATATGTACCAATCGTTGCACGGCTCTTTCGTTCCTTTGCTTTCTCCGATCATCTTCGTGTATTTGTAGATGTCGTCAAGATTTGCCGATGCAGGTATTCTTGCGATACATGCAACTGCGCCGTAGTCGCACACCATTCGTTTTTTTACGTCGTCAAGGCTCTGTCCGAGCTTTTTCGCAATCTTGTCAACCAAGACGTGAAAGTATGCGTTTGCGTCCTTACTGCGTTTTTCGCGCCATTCTACGACGTCGATTGCCAATTGCTTTGTGTTGTCCTGCGTTTTGAGTTTCATTGCGCTCTCCCGGTCGTGAGTTGTGAATGTCACTTCCCACCGACCGAAGTCGCCTTGCAATGCTCTTGTGAATGTCCCTTGAAATCTCATACATGCTCCATAAATGCTAATATCACCGTTATCAAGCCGATCAGCATCACCGTGCCGAATATGCAAAATAGCGCAACTTTCAATTTCTCCATGTTTCTCCTTTAGAATGGCAAGCCTTCTTCGACAATCTGTGCTTCGATACTTTGCAGATCGGCATTGCGCTCTCGGTCTTCGATGATCATTCGTGCTGCCGTTTTGTATTTCTCGTTTGATGTGTGATCGATGATGTATTGCAGATTGTCGTTTGAAAGTTTGTTGTATGGCGTGCCTTTTGCCGTTTTCATCGCGTAGGCTTCGTCAAGCGACATTGTTGCGCCAGTATTGCTCGTTGTGCGGAGCGTTGGCTTTGCTTGCGTTCTCGCTTGCGTAGATTCTCCGAGCGTGTATATCTTCTCGTCGTCACCCAAGATTGAAAGTTGCACAATCTTGCCGTTGTCATAGCCGATGTGTTCGACCGTGATTGTTCTGAAAGTCGGCGCGCATTTGCCCTTTTCGTTTTTCTGCGTATTGCCTTTGACGTAGATGAACGGCGCGGTGTACAGCTCTCTGCCGATGCCCCAATTGAAGCATGCTCTCTTAAAGCTGTCGGACGCTTCGCCCTTTTCTTTCTCGGTGTTGCTTTCAACGCCGCAGTCCCATTTCCATATCCATTGCTTTTTTTCGCCGTCCCAAATCGCCACGCCGCAGTAAAGGTTGCCCTTGACTTCTTTGTGATCTCTTTGCCAATTTCCCGGACCGACTGTCTCGTCAAGCACGTTTTGGTCGCAACGCGCGTCTTTGTATAGCAACAGCGTGAAACCGCGCTCGTTGCATGTGCCAACTCGGCACTCAATCTCATCCGCTCGTAAAGTTCTAAACATGTTCATTTTCTTCTCTCCTATCTTCTTCTGATGAAATAATCCGAATACGCTTCTTCAACGTATTTCTCGTGTTGTCTGTCCGGGTACTTGCTGTCGTCCACCGTATTGAGAACGTCGGCATACTCTTGCGCACCTTCGATGTCTTGCCCGAACATCTTCATTACCACGTGTCCGCCACACAAATGGTTGTACATGTCCACAACCGCTATCGGAGCATTAACTGCAAATCCTTGCCTTTCAACCATGTATCTCATTGGAATTTCAAAAACGGTTTGAGCGCCTGTTGCATGCTCGGATGTAAATTGTTTTTCTTTTTTTGTTCTGCTGTTTTCTTTGCAATGACGGTTATCACTTTGCAAGTGTCGCCGTGCTCAAAAACCAGTTCTTCAAGTTTTTTGACAAAATCGTTAATATTCATAGTTCTCTCCTTTTAATGCGATAGTAGTCGCAGTAGTCTTGCACGTGCAATTTGCCGCGTGCGTCAATTCTCGGCTTTCCGCCGTTGCGCACAATGCTATCCTTGATGTCAACGAGCGTCGTGCTTGCTGTCGCAATGTTGCAATCGAGCAATCTTGCGAGTTCCGATGTGCTTATCACGTCTTTGCTGAAAATCTTCTCTCGCTCCGAATACGTCATCTTCTCACTCCTTTTCAAAACTCTTGACAAGCGTCGTTATCGATACGCCGAGTGCCTTCGCAACGTTGGGAAGGTCACGCACTCTCGGTGCACTCTCGCCCGTTTCCCACTTCGTGACACGTGCCGTCGGTATTCCTGCCTTTTTGGCGAATTCACCAACAGTTCGAAACTTTCCTTTTCTCAATTCCTTAAACGTCATTCTCGTTCTCCTTTGCTACTGCTATAAGTTCATACCCGATTGCGCTCAACACCTTGCATACGTTTTCAAGTGACGGCACGGAGTGTCCGTACAACCAATTTTCAAACGTTGTCTGTGGCGTTTTGCTCTCTATCGCAATTCTTCTCAACGGCTTACCCGATGAACGCATCAAGTCGATAAAATCTTGCTTGCTACATATTGTGATTTTTCCCATTGACATACCCCTATATCTAGTTTATAATGTTATATATATTAAATTAGGAGGTGAAAGCATATGGCGAACAAGAAACAAACAAGCCCTCGTGTTGCAAAAGTGGCAAGCAAAGTTCTTCGTGACGGTCGCTCCGGTAAATCATCCAAAACCTGTGCCGGAAGTGCGCTGTCCCAAACGCGCAAAGGCAGATAAGCCTTACACATGGGAGGGATGAACAATGAACGACCTATCGCATTAAGCCTACCGAGTGTTCGGTGGGCTTTTTGCTTTCGCCCCCTAAATTTAATTTTCAGACTTTCTCTTCTGCGTCACACCCCTCATAAAATACGGCTACTTGTTTCACGCATTTGAAGGTGAGACCACTCAAAAAGCTATGTGCTTTTGCAATTTCAAGAATTGCGGTTGCAACGTGTAAATTGTCCAAATTGAGTTCACGGCTAATTCCAAACGAGACTGCATTTTCGCAATCCACGCCTTCTGCATCGTTCCCGCCGTATGTAATTACGTACTTTTTCATTTCTGCTCTCCCTTTTCGTTCATTTCGTCCGCAATTTCTTGCGCTTGTTCTTTGCTTTCCATATATCCCGTTGCATATTCACGGTTTCCACTATGGTCAGGCTCGTAATCTTTAAGATTTCGATACACTGCAAACATTTTCTTTTCGCCTAAAAATTGACTTGTAATTTTCCACTTTGTCATTTCTGCTCTCCTTTCAAATCGAATTATGTTCGATTTCGTATTCATAATATAATCTTGTTCGATTTTTGTCAAGTAAAAATTGAAAATATTTCGATTGATTTTTGAAGATTTTTCAATAAAATAGAATGTGGATACAAAAAATGTAACAAAATCGAATTATGGAGAGAGAAAAAATGCTATCAAAACGCCTAAAGGAACTTCGAATGAAACACCAACTTACACAAGTTGCACTTGCTGACAAGCTTGGGATTTCAAATGGTCTATATAACAAATATGAAAAAAAAGACATTCGCCCACCATATGAGACATTACAAAAATTGGCAGATCTATATGGCGTGACCGTTGATTACATTCTTGGAGATGACACCCCATCCCCCACTCTGACAAACGCATACGTCCCCGATGCAATCGTGCCATTTGAAGTTCTTGGAACGATAAAAGCCGGATATGGTGGCGCTGTTGAAGAATATGGCACAGGAGAATACATCACTATTCCAATAGAGATGCTCGCTGGGCGCCCTGCAAGCGATTATTTCGTTCTTCAAGTGCGTGGCAACTCGATGTATCCCAAAATCCTTGACGGCGACCGTGTGCTTGTTCTGCGCACCGACAGCGTAGATAGCGGAACGACGGCTGTTGTAATTTACAATGGCGACGAAGCCACAATAAAGAAGGTTATTTACAATCCGGGAGAAAACTGGGTTGACCTTGTCCCAAACAATCCCGAATATGACAAACGTCGCATCTTCGCAAACGAACTCGACCAATTCCGCATCATAGGAAAGGCGGTCAAGCTGATAAGGGATATTTGATGATGAATTAGTACTAATGTGATAAGGTGTATGAAATGGAAAAATATGTAATTGTTTGTGACGAATCTACAAAACATGGGCAAAATTATAGTTATTTTTATGGCGGATGCATCATTAACGAACAAAAGTACGATGCTATCAGTGAAAAACTAGAACTTTTCAAAAATCATATCGGACTAAATCATGAGCTAAAAAGAGTAAACATCGATCCGACAAATGCAAATCGCTACATACAGATGTTAGATTTTTTCTTTACGTTCGTCAAAAGCGGTGACATTCGTGTTAGGGTTATGTTTTCAGACAATAAGAATCTCGAAGAAATACCTCAAAGCATAGATGAGACTTTTATGACGTTCTACTATCTTTTTATTCGCCACGCTTTTGCACTTCCCTATGCGCGAGAAGATATAGATTTGAGATTGATTTTCGACGCTCTCCCGGAAAAGCATGAACGACGAATCAAATTCAAAAACTATTTGATAAGCAATCTAACCCACATTCCGAACTCGGATGTGCAAAACGACATATTGTTACAAAGGGATAAAATCGAAGAAGTAGACTCAAAAAAACACATTATTTTGCAATGTGCGGATGTTATTGTCGGCTTGATAGATTTTTGCCTTAACGACAAGCACAATGGTCAACAAGCAAAATCAAAACGTTGGTTTGCCAAAAATTCCGTGCTAAATGTGCTTTTGAGTTATATTGAAGATATGCATCCGAATTTTCAACTTTGCGTGACAACTCGCCCGCTGCGTGGTTTTAATGCGTGGAATGATAAGTATAAACACTTCGTTTTTGAAAAGACAAAAAACAAAGCCCCCACATTACCTACATAAGCCGTTCACGGAAAGCGCAAACATTCGGATAATAGTAGAGGCTGTTTTTAGTATATGAAGAATGAGCAATTCTCATTCACAACAACATTATAAATAGAAAAAAAATCAATGTCAACTATTTTTTCTATCAACTTTGGAGCGTCTATATGCCAAATTCATTCAAATACAACATCCAAGCTCGCGAAACGAAGAAGAACGGCACGCTGTATGACTTGTATTTCTACATTGAAACCGCCGAAGGTCGCAAGCAAAAGAAACTGTCAGGGTTCAAGACGAAAAAACTCGCACGTCAAGCCTATGAGCAATTCATGGCAACGTACATTGCCGCGCCGAAGAAGTATGACGGCAAATATGATGTTTTTTATGAAGATGCTTTCAAAGCTTATCTCGGAGCTGTTCATCTCAACATCAAAGAAAGTACAATTTATGACATAAAGCATATTTTTAGTACGCACGTCGATGATTTCTTTTGCGGACGAAAGATGCCCGAAATCAAAAAATCGGATTTGATAAGTTGGCTTGACGGTTTATGGACGAAAACCCGGAACAGCAAGCCATACTCCCAAAAGACTTTGATGCGTGTTTACAGTTTCTTTTCATCATTCTATAATTGGTGTGCCGTTCACTATGGCTTTGAGAACGCATTAAACGACGTAAAACCGCCTAAAAGACGAGATGTAGAAGAACCGCGCACATTTTGGACAGAATGCGAATTTGAGCGTTTTGTGGCTTGTATCGACAGTTTGAAATATAGAGCGATCTTCACCACTCTCTTCTACTGCGGTTGCCGTATAGGCGAATTACAAGCATTAACGCCGAAAGACTATGACGGTAAGCAATTTTACATTCACTCTTCGTTCACGCAAAAGACCACCGATGGATCGCCTTATCGCATAACCGAAACAAAGAATTACAAATCACGCACCGTTCCGCTCCCGCAAAAAGCAATCGTCGTAATCAATGAATGGATACAATATAAGCAAAAGCACAAAATGTCGAACAAATACATCTTTGGAAGCGACAATCCGCCGTCACGGCACGCAATACAAGTACAAAAAGACAATGCGATTGAAAAGGCAGGCGTTAAGCGCATAAGAATACACGACTTCCGTCACTCATACGTTTCGCTCTTAATGGCAAAAGGTGTAAATTTTGGTGTAATTGCAGCACTTATTGGAGACACGTTAGAGCAAGTTGTGAAAACTTATGCACACCACGTTGAAGACGACAAAGCGATTGCCGTTTCGCTATTATAAGAGCAATCACCACTCTTTTATTACTATATTTGAAAAGCACACTATATATTGCGTTTATGTTTATCGGTTTTATACTATATATTGTATAAAATATACTCCCTTATGCTACGCCACAAAAAATAATACGAACTCAACTCACGAGTTCGTATTTTTTTTACGTAATAAGGGATTCGAACGGGCGTAATTGCACACAATCCTGTGAATTGTGTGCCCGCCCCGGCGTGATAGCGCAGACCAATTATTGCCGTGCGGAATGTTTTTTCACAATTAGGTTGTGCGTGTTTTTTGCATAGGTCAAGCGGAGCGAATCCCGTCCTTGACCACGATGTCTGCTTTTCACGCGCCCCTGACTGTCAGGGCTGACGCTCGCTTTGCAAGTGCACTTGCTCGCTTTGCTATTTCACGATCCCTTATGCTATAAACTATTTAGAGTGGAAAATAATAGCTTTAAATAGATGAAGAGCAAGGAAAAGCCACGCTTGAAGACAGGGGCGCACTTTGTCTCCGGCTCTTTGAAAATAACGCGTAAAACAGATGAAGAACAAGAAAGAGCCGCTCAAGCGGATAGGAGCGTACTTGTTGTACGTGACTATTCGAGTGAGCGTGACTTTGATGAAGATATAACCCATTTAGAGTGGAAAAATAAGAGCTTCAAACAGATGAAGAGCAAGGAAAAGCCACGCTTGAAGACAGGAGCGCACTTTGTCTCCGGCTCTTTGAAAATAACGCGTAAAACAGATGGAGAACAAGAAAGAGCCGCTCAAGCGGATAGGAGCGTACTTGTTGTACGTGACTAT